>Ga0316207_10001312_pt1 | contig 31472 bp, 31 predicted proteins | sample 6weekpyrite_MG_FD_204943 | JGI IMG/M metagenome (GOLD analysis project Ga0316207, IMG submission 204943) | Microbial mat bacterial communities from mineral coupon in-situ incubated in ocean water Damariscotta River, Maine, United States -... | ecosystem: Environmental > Aquatic > Marine >...
TACTCAATACAGGGCTATGTTTGGTTAAACCAAGGATTGAAACAAGCTCAATCCACTAAATTATAATAAAAGGGACTCACATGTTAGCCAGAAAAATTCTTGTGCTCCTGCTGCTGACTTTCGCAAACTTCGCTTTCGCAGCACCGACCCTGAATCCGGATCACCCCGATCGTTACACGGTCGTCAAAGGTGACACGCTCTGGGATATCGCTGGACGTTTTCTCAAAAGCCCGTGGCGCTGGCCCGATGTATGGCATGTTAACCCGCAGGTAAAAAATCCGCACCTCATTTATCCTGGTGACGAACTGGTGCTTACCTATGATGCCAATGGAAACCCTGTTATTAGTATCGGAAAACGCGCACGACCCAATGTAAAATTATCACCGGGTCTACGTAAAACACGCCTCGATCGCGCAATCCCAACTATTCCCCTTGATGCAATTCAACAATTCCTTTCTAAACCGCTCGCCGTTGGTGAACAAGAACTAGAGAAAGCACCTTATGTTGTACAGGTTGCTGAAGAACATGTTGTTGCCGGTGCCGGTGATCGCCTCTACGTGCGTAACCTGAAAGAAGAAGGCAAAGCAAAATACAGCATCTTCCGTCCTGGCATTAAGTACATAAAACACCACACTAAAAAGACTGATGAAGATCCGGAAGTACTGGGCTATGAGGCTGTCTATGTCGGTGAAACCACCGTTGCTCAATTTGGTGATCCAGCCACATTACTGCTGACCAGTACTGAACGTGAAGCGCATGCAGGTGATCGTCTACTCCCTCTAGATGAAGATGATATTAGTGAACACTTCATGCCACATGCGCCGAGAACAGATGTCGATGCATCAATCATTTCAGTTGTTGACGGTGTCGTGCAAATCGGTCAAAACCAGCTGGTTGTTGTTGACGCAGGTAGCCGTGAAAAAATTGATGTTGGTACGGTGCTAGCTGTTTATACTCGCGGTGAAACTGTGCTTGATAATATATCACCAGAACGTGGCGATACCGTTAAGCTACCTGATGAACGTGCTGGCACATTGATGATTTTCCGTGTCTTTGAAAAAGTCAGTTTTGCACTAGTGATGGATGCAACGCGCCCTCTGCATGTATTTGATGCAGTACGCAATCCACCAGAACTGTAGTCTATTTATAACACTCCAAACGCAGCTGCGTTTAGCAAGGCAAGGAGGCCTTGAATCATGTTCAAACCGCAAGGATGCGGATCTAACCTCGATCCCGATAAAGAATTAGTCGCCTGGCTAACCCTATTTCACACACCACATTTTGGCCCCAAAGCAGCCAATAATTTACTGCAGCGATTTTCATCGGCAACTGAAATTCTCAAATTTCATCATGAAATTTCCAGTAAGCGCTTACGCGATGCACTGACGCAACCAAACCAACAAGCCATTGATATCGATCTCCAATGGCTCGCTGAAAGTGATTCACACCATATTATTCATTTTCAGCACCCTGATTATCCCAACTTACTTAAAAATATTAGCGATCCGCCTTTAGTGCTTTATATAAACGGTGATCCAGCTTGTCTATCTTTACCTCAACTTGGCATTGTCGGCAGTCGTAACCCTTCAGCAACGGGACTGGAAACTGCTCATGACTTCGCGCTTGAACTGGCCAAATGCGGCTTAACCATCAACAGTGGCCTCGCACTAGGCATTGATGCCGCCGCACACACCGGCGCGCTACATGCTGACGCTAAAACTATTGCCGTCATTGGCAGTGGTCTGGACAAAATTTATCCAGCCAGGCATGCCAGACTGGCTGGCCGCATTAGCCAACAAGGGGCGGTCGTTAGTGAATTCCCTCCCGGTAGCACTCCCATCGCGAGCAATTTTCCACGCCGCAATCGAATCATCAGTGGGCTAAGTGTCGGCGTGCTGGTCATCGAAGCAGCCTATCGGAGTGGTTCGCTGATTACCGCCCGACTCGCTGCCGATCAAGGCAGAGAAGTATTTGCCATTCCCGGCTCAATTCATAACCCCATGGTACGGGGTAACCATCGTTTAATCCGCAATGGCGCCTGTCTGGTGGAATCTACCCACGATATTGTTAATGAACTATCCAGCCTGCTAGGAACAATGGTCAAACCGCCAGAAACTACTGACCATAACGCTTCCAGCCGGCACAGCGAGCCATTAATGGCCTATATCGACCATGATCCTGTCCCTGTTGATACACTAATTTCCCGCAGTGGATTGACGGCAGAGCATGTTTCAGCGATGCTATCCTCATTGGAAATACAAGGATCTATTGTGGCTCTTCCGGGAGGAAGGTATTGCCGCAGCTAAGAAGCAGCTATGAAAGAAAACGTACTCGATGTTTTAGTCTATCTCTTCGAGAATTACATGGTGGATGATATCGAACCACCTCAGGATCAACAGTCCCTGCAAACAGAGCTCAGTAAGGCCGGTTTCGGTCAGGGCGAGATCAGCAAGGCATTTGACTGGCTGGAAGGTTTAACAACGCTACGTGAAAACGATGCCGATAAAAACCTCGAAAGCCCGCGCTCAATTCGTATTTATACCGAAGAAGAAGCGGAACGCATTGATGTAGAATGCCGTGGCCTGTTGTTGCACCTTGAGCAAGCCGGTGTGCTGGATCAATATAGTCGCGAATTAGTCATTGATAGAATTATGGCTCTGGAAGCTGATGAGGTCGATCACGATGTCGTCAAATGGGTCGTATTAATGGTGTTGTTTAATCAACCCGGACAGGAAGCAGCCTACGCATGGATGGAAGACTTTGTCTTCGAAGAAAATTATTCTTTATTGCATTAATCAATAAGGTTTAATCTGTACAATTTAGCCGCACCTTGAGCAGGCATTTAACACAAGGATTAAGGTTTCACAGACCTTAATAAAAAACTATGGGCAATAAACTCGTCATTGTCGAATCACCGGCAAAAGCTAAAACAATTAAAAAATATCTTGGTAAGGGCTTTGAAGTCCTTGCATCCTATGGCCACGTTCGTGACTTGCTGCCCAAAGAGGGCGCTGTCGATACCGAACACGACTTTGAAATGAAATATCAGGCCATCGAACGAAACCAAAAACACATCGATGCCATTTCCAAAGCTATCAAAAAAGCTGACGCTTTATATCTCGCGACCGATCCGGATCGCGAAGGTGAAGCCATTGCCTGGCACTTGTTTGAACTACTCAAGAAAAAGAAATTACTTAAAGACAAAGAAGTCACTCGCGTGGTGTTTCATGAAATTACTAAAAAAGCGATTCAACATGCTATTGATGAATCACGCGAACTATCTTTTGATTTAATTAATGCCCAACAGGCGCGACGTGCGCTCGATTATTTAGTTGGCTTTAACTTATCGCCACTGTTATGGAAAAAAATTCGTCGTGGTCTTTCCGCCGGTCGTGTACAAAGCCCTGCGCTACGCATGATTGTTGAACGTGAAGAACTCATCGAAAAATTTGAACCGCGTGAATACTGGACGATTGAAGCGGATACCCAAGCATCCAAGAAAAAGTTTGCTGCCAAATTAACGCAGTACGCCGGAGAAAAACTTACCCAGTTCAGTGTTGATAACACAGAACAGGCGCACGACATTGAAAAAACCATTAATGATGTCAGCAAGGGTTCGCTTACTGTTGTCAAAATCGAAAAGAAACAACGTAAACGGAATCCATCCGCGCCATTTACTACCTCGACCTTGCAACAGGAAGCATCGCGCAAGTTAGGCTTTACCACTCAACGTACTATGCGTATTGCACAACAACTGTATGAAGGTATTGATACGGGTGAAGGTTCAGTTGGTTTAATTACCTATATGCGTACTGACTCGGTCACACTGGCGCAAGAAGCACTGGATGAAATTCGCGAGACCATTGCCGAGCGTTACGGTAAAGATAAAGTGCCTAAGGAACCGCGCACCTTTAAAACCAAAGCTAAAAATGCACAAGAAGCACATGAGGCGATTCGTCCAACATCAGCTTTACGCGATCCGGCTTCGATTAAAAAATCGCTCTCAACCGATCAAAACAAATTATACGGCCTCATCTGGAAGCGTACCGTTGCCAGCCAAATGATTCACGCGACCATTAATACAGTTGGTGCAAACCTTGAGGCAGGCGAAGGTAATATTTTCCGTGCCAACGGTTCAACTATTGTCGACCCAGGCTTTATGGCCGTTTATCAAGAAGGTGTCGATGATACTCCGGCTGAAGACGATGAAAAATTATTGCCGCCAATGGAAGAGGGCGACACCGTTAAACTCCTGAAGATTCGTCCAGAGCAGCATTTTACTGAACCGCCACCGCGTTTTAACGAAGCGACTCTGGTGAAAACTTTAGAAGAGCACGGCATTGGTCGTCCTTCTACTTATGCTTCAATTATTTCGACACTGCAAAATCGTGAATACGTAGAAATGGACAAGCGCCGTTTCATGCCCACCGATGTTGGTCGCGTGGTGAATAGTTTTCTCACTAAATATTTTACTGATTACGTTGATTACGACTTCACCGCGAAATTAGAAAACGATCTTGATGCCGTAGCGCGTGGTGAAAAAGATTGGGTGCCATTAATGAAAGACTTCTGGCGTCCTTTCAAAGACAAGGTTGAACATACCGATAAAAATGTTGACCGTCGTGATGTCACGCATGAAAAGATTGATGAGAAATGTCCAAAATGTGGTGGCGAACTTTCAATTCGTCTCGGTCGTCGTGGTCGTTTCATTGGTTGTATGAGTTACCCGGAATGTGATTACGCACGTAACTTAAATGGCGATGATGATGAGAAAGATGCAGAAATTATCAAAGACCGTAAGTGTCCTGATTGTGAACATGATCTTGTCATCAAACATGGTCGCTATGGCAAATTTATTGGTTGCAGTAATTACCCAAACTGTAAACATATTGAGCCACTTGAGAAGCCGGCCGACACAGGTGTTGAATGTCCCGAATGTCATAAAGGCACGATCCTTAAACGTAAATCACGTTATGGCAAAATCTTTTATTCTTGCCAACGATACCCTGACTGCACCTACGCGATCTGGAACGAGCCTTTAGCGGAACCTTGTCCTAAATGTAATTGGCCAATCTTGTCTGTGAAAACCACTAAAAAGCGTGGCACAGAGAAAGTCTGCCCACAGAAGGATTGTCGTTTTTCCGAACCTTATGACCCACCAGCAAAGGAAGAAACGGAGTCTGATGCTGACTAAGTTCGCAGGTGTTTGGCGCAGATGATGCGTTGGTCTCTACGCCGCGCCGCCACGGCAATTAAAAATGGTGGTGTGGTCGCCTATCCAACTGAAGCTGTTTACGGTCTTGGTTGTCATCCGCTTGATGAAGCCGCCGTCGTTCGTTTACTGCAACTCAAGCAACGCGATCCGGGAAAAGGGCTTATATTAATCAGCGATTCTCTTAAACACCTCGAGGCTTATTTACAACCACTGAGCCAATCTGAGCGTGAAAAGATTACAAAAACACGCAAAAAACCCACAACATGGATTGTGCCTGCCAAGGATTGGGTACCTAGCTGGCTTACTGGACATCATGCTAGCTTGGCGGTACGCATCACCGATCACCCTATTGCTTCACAATTATGCAAATTAGTGGGCATGCCCATCGTCTCAACCAGTGCCAACCTCTCTGCACATCGACCAGCCAAAACCGCTATCCAGGTCCGCCTGCAATTTGATGGACAACTTGACGGTATTATCTCTGGCAAAATCGATACATCTGCCTCTCCGAGCGAAATTCGTGACCTCAAAACCGACACGATTCTGCGACCATCCTAAGCCCCTCCACATTCACTGATAAATTGTGGTTTAATACGCGCCCATGGACACACCAAATATTGATGCCGTTAAGGCTTATTTACTCGATCTACAAGATCGTATCTGTGCTGGCCTTGAAGCAGAGGACGGTTCTGCTCAATTTGAAGAAGACCTCTGGGAACGTGATAGCGCGCCAGGTGGTGGTCGTACTCGTGTACTGACCAATGGCGCTGTATTCGAACAAGCCGGTATCAATTTCTCCCATGTTGAAGGTGAGAGTATGCCCGCTGCAGCAACTGCGCATCGACCTGAACTGGTTGGCCGTAGTTTTCAGGCGATGGGCGTGTCACTGGTCATTCATCCTCACAACCCCTATGTCCCCACCTCACATGCCAATGTACGTTTCTTCATTGCAGAAAAACCAGGTGAAGATCCGGTCTGGTGGTTTGGCGGTGGATTCGATTTAACGCCGTACTATGGTGATGATGAAGATGTCATACACTGGCACCAAACATCAAAAGATGCCTGTGCCGATTTTGCTGATGACACCTATCCACGCTTCAAGAAATGGTGTGATGAATATTTTTACCTGAAACATCGTAATGAACCACGTGGTGTCGGTGGCTTATTCTTTGATGACCTCAACGAATGGGGCTTTGAAAAAAGCTTTGCCTTCATGCGCAGCGTTGGCGATCACTATTTGCCTGCCTACCAACCTATCGTGGCACGCCGTAAGGACACAGAATATGGCGAACGTGAACGCGATTTCCAGCTTTACCGTCGCGGTCGTTATGTTGAATTCAATCTGGTCTTTGATCGCGGCACATTGTTTGGTTTACAAACAGGTGGAAGAACCGAGTCTATTTTAATGTCATTACCACCACTGGTTAAATGGCGTTACAACTGGAAGCCCGAAGCGGGTACGCCAGAAGCGAAACTCTACGATCACTACCTCGTACCACAGGACTGGGTTTAACAGCGGCAAAAGAAGTTAGTGCTTGCATTCACCGAATGGTGTCAGTTTATCAGCAAATAGGTTTTCCAATTTAGCCAGACGCTCATCAAACTGTTGCTGGTTATTTGCTCGCAAAGTGATATGCCCCAATTTGCGACCGCTGCGTGGCTGCTTGCCATAGTCATGCCAATGCGCGCCATCAACTGACAACACAGCATCTCGCGGTGGCATTTCACCAATTACGTTAATCATTGCCACAGGACCACGGGTTTCGGTACTACCAAGTGGAAATCCACAAATGGCTCGAATATGGTTTTCAAATTGACTCGAATCAACGCCTTCAATACTCCAGTGCCCTGAATTATGCACTCGAGGTGCAATCTCATTCGCAATGAGTTCGTCGCCACAATTAAAAAATTCAAAGGTCAGTACGCCGACATAATCCAGTTCATCCATGACGCGTTTGATATAGTCTTGCGCTAGCGACTGCATTGGATCATTTAATCTCGCTTTGGTACAGCGCAAGATACCGTCGGCGTGCGTATTTTCACAGATGGGGTAAAAAACGGTTTCGCCATGCTTATCTCGTGCAGCAATGATTGAGATTTCTCGATCAAAATTAACCATATCCTCAACGACTACCGGTACACCGGCTAATGCTTCCCACGCTGCCTTGAGATCGGTACCTGCATTGATGCGTACTTGCCCTTTACCATCGTAACCCTCGCGACGCGATTTGGCGATCATAGGCTGAGTATTTGACGAACAGTAATCCATGAACGCTTGCGCTTGTTCGATGGCTTGGTAGTTTGTTACCGGGATACCTAACTTGGCAAACATCTGTTTTTCCAGAAGACGATCCTGCGCGGTGGCAACTGCAACCGGTGATGGATATACCGGTACACGCTCATTTAACCACTGCAAACTTTTCACTGAAATATTTTCAGATTCGACAGTAACCACATCCACTTTATCAACAAGTGCCTGCAAAACAGACTCATCATCGAAAGAGCCGTTAATGAATTCACCTAGCTTGTTTCCGCAGGCATCTTTGACTGGATCAGACAGCACGAATTCAACATTCATTGGAATACCGGCTAATGCCAGCATGCGGCCTAGTTGACCGGCGCCAAGAATGCCCACTTTCATGCTTTTTTAATCCTTTGGATTCGGGTTAGCGAGCACAGTATCGGTTTGCTCTTGGCGAAATACCACAAGCGCTTCACGAATTTTCGGGTGCTTATTACCCAGCATACTCGCCGCAAGGATCGCGGCATTAGCAGCACCCGCCTTACCGATAGCTAAGGTACCAACTGGGATACCCGTTGGCATTTGGGCAATGGAGAGCAAGGAGTCCATGCCATTAAGGGCCTTTGACTGTACTGGAACACCCAGTACTGGCAATACTGTTTTAGATGCAGCCATACCTGGCAGGTGCGCTGCGCCACCGGCACCGGCGATGATAACTTCAAGACCTCGATCGGCAGCAGAGCCTGCATATTCGAACAGCAAATCTGGTGTTCGGTGGGCAGAGACGACGCGTGTCTCGTAGGCGACACCAAGTTGTTCGAGCATATCGATACAATGCTGCATAGTGTCCCAATCAGATTTTGAGCCCATAATGACACCAACTAATGGCTGCATAGGTCATCTCCTGTGTATGACGGCCGAAATTCTTAAATATTAATAAAATAATGCTTCGAGGATGAAAAAGGGCTGGTAGCGCTCCAACATCACCGTCGAAGCCTTGGTATTGTACACCATCACTGGTCCCCGAGAATACCCTTGGTCACCACCTTGTATCACTGATATGGGTTAAATAGCTTTGGTGAATGCTGTTCAGCGCATCATTTAGCGTCTGGTATTAAATTACTTTTTAACCGCTTAAGTCTTTTCAAATTTACGCCTGCATCACTGTAACCAACCCGCGACGCTGAACGCAGATGAATAACATTTTCATTTGAATCTATACGCACTTCTAAATCATCGACAAATTTAAATATCGCTGACGTAAATGTTGCAGCCAGATAATTTTCTGATTCATGCTCAATGTGTCCGCCCATTCTTTCAATGGCATTTTTCAATAGCGTCTTAGTATTAGTTGGATTGCTATTCGTGGTAGTAATAGGCGCTATAAAATGTTCTGTATCATTTTTATATTCACTGCACACGCAATTAGGACTAACAGGGCACTTAGCAAGCTTTGCATCAATCAAACCAATCGCTTTTCCAGATGCTGAGCTTTGACCTAAAATAAAAAAAACAACTACAACGGCAATAATCGCGACAGCAAGAATGATGATGAGTACTTTCATTCTGTTTTGTTCCATGTGAATTTTGCTAATTCTGTCCAAATGTTATTTTTCATTCATTAGTGCCTCAATCACTTTCTCCACATCTGGCTTATCCCACTCCCGGCCACCAAATAAACCATAACGTAATCGTCCCTGTTTATCGATAAAATAAGTGGTCGGGAAAGCAAACACCTTCCAACGTTTTAAAGCAGCACCATCACTATCCAACATGATAGTAAAATCTACATTTACTTTTTCTTTTAAAAATCTCTCAATGGTTAATTTTTCTTCCGCCATATTCACAGCAAGAATATGAAACGGCTTGTTTTTTAAACCATCCTGCAAACGCTGCATTGATGGCATTTCATAAACACAAGGTGGGCACCATGACGCCCAAAAGTTCACCATCACTACCTGACCTTTATAATCTTCAATGTTAACCATCTTTCCAGACAAATCTTGTAGCTGTAGGGGTGGCGACGCTGGTTTATCTGAATAGGGGGTTAAGACACGGTCTTTTTTTGAGTTCGTTATTTGCTGTTTTATATTTTCTCTTAATATCGCTGCTTTACGCTTTGCAGGCAGTGTCGCAAGCACTTTACTCGCCCGCTTTATAAACATCGGCAATTGAACGGCAAGTTGATGCTCTGCTGCGACAGCATCAGGCCGGTAATAAAAACGATCTCGTACATTTGGCAGAATTTGTAAAAACACATCGCTGCCACCTTGCTGCAATGCTGGAAGCGTTTTGTCCAATTTCCAGCGCCAAGGAGATTGTGCAGGCTGTAAAAGATACACAGGAATATTCGTCGCATGCACTATTGGTAAAATTTTAGCCTCTTGTCCGGGATCCGGAGTTTCAACAAAAAACTTGGGGCTAATTAAAATCAGGCCCTTAATAGCGGTATTATTCGGCATATCAATTTGCCATTGCCGCAAGCCCTTTAACATAGGAATCACAGCACGGCCACTGGCGACAAGATAAATATCCTTACCTGTATTTGCTGCAGAGATTAATGCCTTTATTTGTTCAGCAGGAAATTGTTCAACACTGCTCGCAACGATAGGTAAAAAATTTGTCTCAAACAAATCCGGATACCAAACTTCAATACCCTGTTTAGCTAATTGTTGTGCCATCTTTTTTTCTGATAGCTGCAAGCCCGCCTCGGGGGCTAACCAGATATAAACCTGCTTACCTTTTGCGGGATAATGAAAATAGGAAAGTTCAGTTGCATCGATTAATTCAATGCTTTGTTTAGATGCCGCGCTGGCAATACTACTTAAACAAAAGAAGACTAAAAATAATATCGCCGCGCTACTTTTCATGCCTCAATATTATGTCTATTTAGGGTCAGAGTAAAAACTATTCTATTGAGTTTTGACTCTGACCCTAAATAGGTCATGAATTGGTATTAAAACAACACTTCGTGTTTTATGTATTCAAACAGGTCGATACCATAGCTATTAGCTTCCAGCACCTTGCTAATCTCAATGACATCGTCTTTATTTTCAGTTTTTTCGTGTGTGAACTTTGACAGATCTAAAATACGTGGTGGGGTCACAACTTGTTTGTCTTTATCACAAACCAGCATAACAATCGGCACAAGTTTACGTCCCTGTGATACCGACAACACAATACCTACTTCACCGGTATTTAATTCAACCAGGCTACCAATAGGATAAATACCGAGACACTGAATAAAACTTTCAACCAGTTCGGTATCCAGATCATTTTCACGCCACTTAAACATGTTCTTTAAAGCATCCAGCGTATTCATACCATGGTGATAAACACGATCACTGGTGATTGCATCATAAATATCAACAATCGCAACCATTCTTGAGAATAAATGTATCTGTGCTTCGACTAAACCGCGTGGATAGCCAGTACCTTTTTTTCTTTCATGGTGTGTATAGACAACTTCAATGGTACTTGCCGGCAACCCCGGACTATTTTGTAAAATATCAAAACCATGTTGCGCATGCTCTCTGACAATTTCACGTTCTTCTTTTGTCAATTCACCTTCTTTATTCAAGATTTCTAAAGGCACACGCATTTTTCCAATATCATGCAATAAAGCACCCACACCAATTTCGTTCATCTCTTCAGTATTAAAGCCAAGGTATCGTGCGAAAGTCAGCGCAAAAATACAGACGTTTAAACTATGTATCGCAGTGTATTCATCACGTTTACGTAAGTTGGATAACCAAAGCTGCGCATCCGGGTTACGGACGATACTGTCGACCATGCCCGAAACAACTTCTTTAGCGCCCGAGACATCTAAATTTTTACCCATTCGGACATCGTTAAACATCGAATCAATCTGGTTTCTAGCTCGTTTATGAACAATCCGAGCCTGTTTCAGTTCTTCCTGAAAAGTGGTCGTTGTGGGGAGGCGCTTACGGGTTTTAAAATCAATAACTATCGCTGATGATGGTACGTGTTCTATTGAAGGATCAATATCATCGCCTTTTTCAGTATCAATAACGACGTATTCACATAGGTCATTAACACTCTTAAAGACCTCGTCATCGTCAATGACAAATCCTTGAAACATAAAGGGAGACTCTAACCATGGACGATCCAATTCGGCCACGTACATACCCTTTTGTAAATGCGAAATTTCTATCTTCTTTTTCATTACTTTCCTGCAGAACTCATTAACTATTAAGTAAGAATTGCGATGTATTAATGAGAAAACGACATCCAGGCCCCACCTGACCAGTACATAATTATATCGTCCAAATTAATATGATCTAAACGTTGCGAAATATTGCAGCCACCCTTAATAGGATAGTTCTCAATTAGGCTGACGTATAGTGATTATTTAAGTCCAAACCCTCTAAGTAATACTATACTTCTACTGTCTGATAATGTGCTCTATACCATGCTGATGCACCTGCTGCTGTCACAATACACCAAACCGCAAATAAAGCGCCCGGAAGCGCTGTTTCTGGCGGAAAATGCTTGAGCGCCAATGCGACACCCAGACCTGCATTTTGCATACCAATTTCAATGGCCAAGGTCAGTTGATGTTTACGGTCAAACCGGTACAAACGAGCTAGTACACCACCCATCAAGTAACCCAAGCCATTCAATAAAATCACTAACATAATGACCGTCGTACCAACCTCGGCAATTCGGTCATGATTCGCTGCCACGGCATAACTACAGATAATAATAATTGCCAATGCTGCAATAGCAGGGGCTATTTCTTCTACTGGCTTCAAAAACCGACCTAAGCGTCGTCTTAGCAACATACCTAAAATTAAGGGTAACAAGACGGTCAGCAAAATTGTTCTCATCAGTGGAATGAATTCAACCGGCAAAAACTCACCACCCAGCTGCTGTACCAAAAACGGCGTTAGCAGGGGAGATAACATCGTCGCCAAGGTTGTCAGCGCAATTGAAAAAGCCAACGCACCACCTGCCAGGTAGACAATCACATTGCTTGCCATCGCCCCTGGAGCGCAGCCCACAATAACGAACCCCAGCGCTAATTCAGGCGATAAACCACCAAAAGTGGCTGCTGCAAAGCCTAATAGCGGCATCACCGTGTATTGCGTCAAAACACCCAGCCCAATCGCCTTTGGTTCACGCAGGGTCTGTTTAAGCTCAATTGGCTGCAACACAATACCCAGTGCAAACATGGTCGCAGCAAACATCCACAAGAACACATCCTTGAAAATCAGCATCACCGGTGGCCAAAAATAGCCAACAGTGGCTCCCAACAAGGTTAAAACAGCCATATAGGAGCTAATTAATCTGAATATAATCATTAGGTTATATCTCTTTTTGTTATTTTGTGATGTAGGTCGCAAGCAGTTTGCCAACCGTTTCCACCAGCTATTTCGCACCAGGCCGATAATACTATCAAGTTACGACATAAAGGTGGGCACACAACATGAGACGCATTATTAAAGAAGCATTGGTGGTTCTGGCCATGATTATTATCGCCAACATTCTACTTATAGAATTTGGCGAGATCGATCCGGTACTACTCAATGAAGTCACAAAGATTCTGTTAATTTCTCTTTGCATTCAACCCTGGGTGATTTATCAATTTACCAACTAGGATTCAGCTAGTCTAAGACCTTTGCTATCTGGCGCTGCTCGGGTAGGATGATTGCCTGACAACAATATGTTCAGGAGAATCGCAGTGAGCAACCCAGATACCGGTCATGGACGGTTTCCACAAGTACGTATGCGCCGCATACGTCGAGATGAGTTTTCACGCCGCTTAATGCGCGAAAATATACTGACCAGCGATGATCTTATCTACCCGATGTTTGTTCTCGAAGGCGAGAACCAACGTGAAAGCATCGAATCCATGCCGGGCATTGAGCGTCTTAGCATCGATTTGTTGCTCAAGGAAGCTGAAGAACTGGTTGCTCTGGATATTCCCGCGATTGCACTTTTTCCAGTCACACCCGCTAGCGCCAAATCCGATGATGCGGCTGAAGCCTACAATCCAGATGGACTTGCACAACGTGCTGTTCGCGCTATCAAAGCTCAATTTCCTGAACTCGGCGTCATTACCGATGTAGCACTGGACCCTTTCACGACACATGGTCAGGACGGACTCATTGATGCATCAGGGTATGTACTTAATGACGAAACTGTTGATGTATTGGTTCAACAAGCCTTATCACACGCCGAGGCCGGTGCTGATGTGGTGGCGCCCTCGGACATGATGGATGGACGAATCGGGCGTATTCGTGAAGCCCTCGAAGATGCCGGACATATACACACCAAAATTCTTGCTTACTCTGCTAAATACGCCTCCAGTTACTATGGCCCTTTCCGTGATGCCGTCGGCTCAGCATCCAACCTCGGTGGCGGCAATAAATATTCTTACCAAATGGATCCTGCCAATACCGATGAAGCCCTCTGGGAAGTGGGTCTGGATCTGGATGAAGGCGCTGACATGATTATGGTTAAACCAGGCATGCCATATCTTGATATTGTCAAAGGCGTCAAACAACAATTTGCCGCACCCACCTTTGTCTATCAGGTAAGTGGAGAGTACGCCATGCATATGGCAGCGATACAAAATGGCTGGCTTGATGAAAAAGCCGTTATTATGGAATCATTACTCTGTATTAAACGTGCTGGCGCTGATGGTATTTTAACTTACTTCGCTAAACGCGCGGCGCAATGGTTAAAAAATCACTGATAAAAACAGTACAGAAATAGCCTTAAAATTTTGGCTAAATAATCAATAAAAATAATGTAATAAATCTGTCATAAAGTTCTTGCATTAAAAAAATCTGCCGATATACTGCGCGCAACTTTAAAGTCTTTTAATCAAAACGCTAACGCTGAATCCGCAGTGTTGGGAACAGATACCGAAAGCGGTATCAAAGGAAATGAAATGGCACGAACTACCATCTCCAGTCTTTTTGGCAACTCGCCAGTTAAACCTCTTCAATCTCACATGGCCAGCGTACAAGACTGTATTGTTGAGCTTGTACCATTTTTTGAAGCCGTTATTGAACAAGATTGGAAAGCAGCAAAAGCACAACAGAAAAAAATTGCAAAACTCGAAGGTGCTGCTGATAAATTAAAACGTAATTTGCGTATGCACTTACCTAGAAGTTTGTTCATGCCCGTCTCTCGACGTGATCTACTTGAAGTCCTCACCATGCAGGACAAAATTGCTAATAAAGCAAAAGATATTGCCGGGCTTATCACTGGCCGGAAAATGGAATTCCCTGAAACAGTCAATGAACAATTAATTGCTTTTGTTGAGCGCGCTATCGACGCCTCTGCACAGGCACAAAAAGCTATTAACGAACTTGATGAACTGGTTGAAACAGGTTTTGGTGGTCGTGAAGTAAAACTTGTTCAGTCGATGATTAAAGAGCTTGACTCAATCGAAAGTGACAATGATAAGCTTGAAGTCAAAATTCGTGGCGCACTTTTTAAACTTGAAAACGATCTCCCACCTGTACAGGTCATGTTCCTGTATCGCGTGATTGACTGGATTGGTGAACTTGCTGATCTATCGCAACGTGTTGGTAGTCGTCTTGAGCTTTTGCTCGCTCGTTAACTTTAAGACAGGGTTCATAAAACATGGAATTCGAATTTATATTACTTGGCATGGCAATCGTCTTTGGCTTATTCATGGCCTGGGGTATTGGTGCAAACGATGTTGCAAATGCTATGGGAACCTCGGTGGGTTCCGGTGCCATCACAATTAAACAAGCCGTACTTATTGCAGCCGTTTTTGAATTTGCCGGTGCCTTTCTGGCAGGCGGTCAGGTAACCAAAACGATTCGCAAAGGTATTATTGATGCGGATCTTTTATCAGGCACGCCTGAACTACTTGTCTACGGTATGCTCGCCGCATTGCTTGCTGCAGGTATCTGGCTATTAGTTGCTTCACGCTTAGGTTGGCCTGTCTCCACCACACACACCATCGTTGGTGCTATTGTCGGTTTTGCCGCGGTTGGCATTGGCATGGAATCAGTTAACTGGGGCAAAGTTGGCTCTATTGTGATGAGCTGGGTTGTTTCTCCTGCTTTAGCCGGTACGATTTCATACTGGCTATTCCGAAGCGTACAGGGACTGATACTAAATACCAAAACACCGTTTGAAAATGCCAAAAGATATGTACCTTTTTATATTTTTCTAACAGGCTTTGTTATTGCACTAGTCACCATGTTTAAGGGCCTTAAACACATTGGCCTTGAAACCACCACTTTACAAAACTACGGCATGGCTTTTATCGTTGGCCTCATCATTATGTTCATCGGTAAGTCTTATATCTCTAAACTTAAAATTGATCCTGAAGCTGACCGTGACTTTCATTTCGCCAATGTTGAGAAGGTTTTTGCCGTACTAATGGTCTTCACCGCATGTGCGATGGCGTTTGCTCACGGTTCTAATGATGTTGCCAATGCGATTGGTCCGGTTGCTGCAGTAGTAAGTATTGTCCAATCAGGTGGTGAAATTACGCAAAAATCTGCACTACCAATCTGGATCTTATTACTCGGTGGTTTGGGTATTGTCGCCGGCCTTCTTATGTATGGCCGCCGCGTAATCGCAACCATCGGCAAGAACATCACTGAACTTACGCCAAGCCGTGGTTTTGCCGCGACACTCGCTGCGGCAACAACAGTAGTACTTGCTTCCGGTACCGGTCTGCCTATTTCGACAACACACACTCTTGTGGGTGCGGTACTCGGTGTTGGTATGGCTCGTGGTATTGGTGCACTAAACCTTAACGTGGTGCGCACTATCTTCCTGTCATGGATAATTACCCTGCCAGCTGGTGCCATCATGGCCATTCTGTTCTTCTTTACGCTTAAGGGTATGTTCGGCGCATGACCGATCAGTATGCCGTTATCGGCAATCCTATAGCTCACAGTAAATCGCCGCGTATTCACGCGGCGTTTGCTTCTCAGACGCAACAAGATATTCACTACGATCGTTTGTTAGTAGAACCAAGTCAGCTTGCACAAGCGATTGCTGATTTTCGTGCCCAGGGAGGTAAAGGGCTGAATATTACCGTGCCTTTTAAAAACGATGCGTTTGCATTGGCTGATAGCTTAACCGAACGTGCTAAACTCGCTGGCGCGGTAAATACATTGGTACTTAATGATGACGGCACACTACATGCCGATAATACTGATGGGATTGGGCTGGTTCGTGATCTCACCCTGAATCATAGTTTTAATATCAAGGACTCAAAAATATTATTACTTGGTGCAGGCGGTGCAGTACAGGGCGTCTTGTTACCGTTACTACAACAACAGCCTGCAGAAATTGTAATTGCTAACCGCACCGTCTCAAAAGCCGAGGCATTATGTGAAAAGTTTTCAGCATATGGAAAGCTCTCTGCAAGCAGTTTTGAAGCCCTTGCTGGTCATTCTTTTGATGGCATTATTAATGGTACCGCGGCAAGCTTACAAGGTGATGTACCACCACTACCTGATGATATTTTAAATACAGAGTGTTGGTGTTATGACATGATGTACAGCAATGAACCCACTGCTTTTGTACGCTGGGGTACTAAGCACGGTGCAAAACATTCTGTTGATGGTTTAGGTATGTTAGTAGAACAAGCAGCCGAATCATTTAAACTCTGGCGTAATGTACAAGCAGACACGACGCCGGTTATTCAGTTACTTCGAGAATCGGATTAAATACTAGCTGCCAGCATTGGTTGATTGGCAACCGCTTCACGCATCAAACTACCACGACGATCGTCATTGCGACGTTCTTCATTTGGCCAATCCATTTGTCGCCAATTGATGGCTCGTTGGTCATTACTGTAGTTACGGCGCATGTATTCACGAACGACAACTTTATGGCCTTTAATCAATTTACCGTTGAAACGCGCAATTAACTGAAAGCCTAACTTCTCAGATTCAACTTCAACCAAGCCATAACGTGTTTTTACACTATTACCATGGTCGTGTGTGACAATGCTGAAACTCGCCTGATTGCCAACAATGTTAAAAAATTTACGTAAATCGTAATCATCGATATCGTTCGCAAGAATACCTACATAAATTTCCATGGCCGCACCTCCATAATAATTACGACATATCATGCCATTATTAGTTCGATTTTCAAGCCTCGCTTGACCAGTGGTGGTGATTTTCAGATAAAGCGTGCGGCAACCCAAGAGGTTTTCTTACAATTTTGTAAGCATATACTGACGTTATGCTTTATTAATTTTTTTTATAACGATTTTTAAGCTCGACATAATGTTTTGCTGAATAGTCTAACCATGCAATTTCTTTATCTGTTAATGGTCGAGCTTGCTTAGCCGGGCTACCCAGATACAAATAACCCGTTTCTAAACGCTTACCGGGTGACACCAAACTATTTGCGCCTAACATGACTTTGTCTTCCAGCACCGCACCATCCAGCACTGTCGAGCCCATACCGACCAAACAGTGATTACCGATTGTGCAAGCATGCAAAATAACTTTATGACCCACTGTCACCGACTCACCAATACTCAGTGCAAAACCACCCGGCGAATATTCACTGTCATGCGTAACATGTAATACCGAGCCATCCTGAATATTCGAACACGCACCAATAGTGATGCTATGAATGTCACCACGAATTGTTGTTAGTGGCCAGACCGATACATCTTTAGCGATGCTTACATTACCAATCACAACTGCCGATTCATCAATAAAGGCCGTGTCATCAATAACCGGACTATGCTTTTCAAAATCACGAATCGTCACCACTAACTCCTACTCATATTTTGTTTGATTACAAAAGTGACCAAAGCAGTTTTAATAATAGCTGTCGGCTGTCATCCGTCATTGGACGATGCCGAATCGAATCGACCCACGGGCGATTCCCTGAGGCAGCGGGTAATGACGGATGGCAGGCGACCACCTCTCACCTCATCGTCACAAATTCTTCCGCACTACTAGGATGGATCGCCACCGTATCATCCAGATCTTTCTTGGTCGCACCCATTTTTAATGCCACCGCAAACCCTTGCAACATTTCATCAGCACCTAAACCAATAATATGGATGCCGACAACTTTTTCCTGCGCACCCACACACACCAACTTCATCGCCGTTTGCGTTTTATGTTCTGTCAACGCGTTATACATTGGCGTAAATTGTGATGTATATACTTTCACCGCATCACCATGTTGTTCACGTGCCTGTTCTTCACTAAGGCCGACTGTACCAATCGGCGGGTGACTAAACACTACTGTCGGAATATCAGTGTAATCAAGTTTACGATCCGTCTGATTATCAAACAGACGATCTGCTAAGCGTCGTGCCGCGGCAATCGCTACCGGTGTTAATGCCGCCTGACCAGTGACATCACCGACTGCATAAATATTACTGACATTGGTATTTTGAAATTCATCGGTGGGAATATAACCACGCTCATCCATCTCTACGCCTGCAGCAGATAAATTCAAATTAGCCGTTAATGGTTCACGACCAATGGCCCAAAGGAGTTCATCAAAACCGCTGATCTCATGGCCATTGTTACAGTGCAGGGTGAGACTTTCGTCATCTTCACGCACCACTTTTTCAATTTGCATACTCGACATCAAATTAATGCCGGCAGCCATCATTTCTTCCATCAAGACCGTGCGCAGCATGGCATCAAAACCACGCAGCACCGTTTCACCACGAATAATTAACGTCACATCACAACCCAGCGCTCGCAACAAACCGGCAATCTCTACCGCAATATAGCCTGAGCCAGACACAGCAATACGTCGTGGCGGTTCATTCATGGCAAAAAAGCCGTCCGAAGTCATACCTAATTCAGCACCGGGAATATCAGGGGTCACCGGTGTCGTACCCGGCGCAATTACAATATGATCAGCCGTGATCTGCTCACCGTTTACTTGCAGCGTGTTAGCATCGACAAACGATGCTTCGCCAACAATTTCATCAATATTCGAATCACTTAAATAGGTGTGATACCAATCATTAATGCCCTTAATATACGCCTGACGACCATCGACCAATTTTTTCCAGTCATGACCTAAACGTTTTACGCCAAAACCATATCCTTGTGCATCATCCAATGCGTGCGACAACATACCGGCATACCACATGACCTTTTTAGGTACGCAACCTACGTTGACACAGGTACCGCCCATCAGGCCTTTTTCAATCACCGCCGTTTTGGCGCCGTACTTTGCTGCTCGCTCAGCCGCAGATAAACCACCGCTACCGCCACCAATCGCTATTAAATCGTAATGCTTGGACATTATTTACTCCGAAAATAAATGAAATGAACCTCTGTATAAGGCTCTCAGAAATGCTAATGACAACTATGATACAAGACAACTCATTGTAAATAAACGATAAAACTACTTTTCCTGGTTTTTTGATCCAGATCAATTACCCGCACAAGTTATAGGGCTACTGTTAGCTCTACAGACTATAAATAAACACATTCAGGAGACCAAACAATGCAAAACGACAGCATCAGCGATATGTTAAGCAAACCTATTCTTGTTCTGGTGGTTATAACCATTGGTCTTGTCATCTTTGCCAATATGATTGGCTAACATCGCGTCCTCCCGTAGTACCATGAGTCGATAAGGACATCGGCTCGGTGCTATGATTAATTCCACACTAACGCCGGCTCTTGCAACATTGCAAACTGTTCTCGTAAGGCAAGTATTTGCTCTTCCCAGTATCGTTGCGTATTAAACCAGGGAAATGTCCTGGGGAAAGCAGGATCCTCCCAACGACGCGCTAACCAGGCAGAATAATGCAACAAACGCATCGTCCGTAGTGCTTCAACAAGCTGTAGCTCACGCGGCTCGAACTCATAAAATTCAGTATAACCATCCAGTAAATCAGCAATCTGCGCCGTCATATCTTGGCGAGAACCGTTTAAAAGCATCCATAAATCCTGAATAGCAGGGCCGGTACGGCAATCATCCAGATCGACAAAATGAGGTCCCTGATCAGTCCAGAGAATATTGCCGGCATGGCAATCACCATGTAAACGAATATTCTGCACCTCACCCACCTGCTGATAGCAGGTCGTCAGCACTGGCAAAATATCTTCCACCAAGCTCCGGTAAGCCAACTCCAGTTCCGGAGGAATAAAGCCCTTTTCCAGTAAATACTGATAAGACTGTGTGGCATAGCTATCAAGATCGACCGTGGGACGATGCTCAAATGCCCGCAAAGCCCCTACCGCATGTATGCGACCAATAAAGCGCCCCATCAACACATAGTCGTCGCCACCATTTAACTCTGGCGTACGACCACCCAAACAAGGAAATACTGCAAAACGATGCCCGGCATGAAAATACAGGCTTGAACCATCGGAACCAAGCAATGGCGCAACAACCGGAATTTCAACCTCGGCGAGTTCCAGTGCAAAACGATGTTCCTCAAGAATTGTTTCGTCACTCCAACGCTGAGGACGATAAAACTTCACAACCACTGGGCTATCTGACTCAATACCAACACGATAAACCCGATTTTCATAGCTGTTTAAGGCCAATAAACTACCATCGACCTTCAGACCCAACATTTCTACCGCATCAAGGATCGCGCTCGGGCCAAGATCATAAAAGTCGGATATTTCATCTGGGTTTTTCATGGTTTATTAAATGAGGCTCTGGCCATAGATAAAAGAACTCGTAGCTGTTTATCTTTAAACATTAACAGCCACTAGGCATAATAGATTAAACTTGTGGCAAATGCTGCCACTCTGTTTTTGTACTTATATTAACGCAAGGTATCACACTGCATGAGCAACCCGAGCAATCCATTATTATCCATTAACGGCCTTCCACCTTTTTCAAAGATTAAAGCCGAACATGTCGAGCCTGCTATCGATGCGCTGCTCGCCGAAGCACGCCAAAAAATAGCAGATTTACTAACAGCTACCTCAGACTATAGCTGGGATAATCTGGTTAAACCGATCGAAGATATTGATGAAAAGCTTTCTCGCAGTTGGTCACCCGTCAGTCATATGAACTCTGTTGTGAACTCGGATGAACTTCGTGAGGCGTATAATGCCTGCTTACCCAAGCTCAGTGAGTATGGCACCGAGATGGGTCAAAATGCGGATCTGTTTGCAGCCTATCAACATGTCCGCAACCGCCATGATTTCGATCAGCTCGACACTTCCCAGCAAAAGATTATTGAAAATGCCCTACGAGACTTTGAACTTTCGGGTATTGGTTTAAATGATCAGGACAAACAACGCTACAAAACATTGATGCAGGAATTATCAAAACTGACTTCAAAATTTGAAGAAAATGTTCTTGATGCAACCCATGGTTGGGATAAATACATTGATGATGAAAATCTGCTCGCCGGTCTGCCTGAAACCGCCATTGCGCTGGCACGTCAAAGTGCCAAAAAAGAGGGTAAGTCAGGTTGGCTGTTTAGTCTCGAGTTTCCGTCATACTTCCCCATTATGACCTATGCCGATGATCGCAGCCTGCGCGAAGAAATGTATACCGCCTATGTCACGCGCGCATCTGATCAAGGACCTCAGGCTGGTAAGTGGGACAATGCCGAACTGATTCAGGATATTCTTAAACGTCGTCATGAAGCAGCGCAGTTGCTTGGATTTAGTAATTACGCAGAACGCTCACTGGCAAAAAAAATGGCTAGCGACACCGATCAGGTTATCGACTTTCTTAGTGATCTGGCTACACGCTCTCTCAATATGGCAAAAGAAGAGTATGAAGAATTACAGAATTTTGCACGTGATGAATACACTATCGAAAAACTCGAAGCCTGGGACAATGCCTACTACAGTGAAAAATTACGCGAACACCGTTACGCTATTTCACAGGAAGAATTAAAACCCTATTTCCCGGAAAATCGTGTACTCGATGGCATGTTTGCGGTCATCAATAAGCTCTATGGCATGCAAGTTATCGAACGCCATGACATTGACACCTGGCACAAAGATGTACGTTTCTTCGAAATTCAGGATGATCAGAGCAACCCCCGCGGGCAATTTTATTTAGACCTTTATGCACGTAATAAAAAACGTGGCGGTGCATGGATGGACGAGTGCATTATTCGTACCTGCCATGAAGATCAGGTACAACTGCCTGTCGCTTATTTAACCTGTAACTTTTCACCACCCGTTGGCAACGATCCAGCATTATTTACACACGATGAAGTTATCACCTTATTCCATGAATTTGGTCATGGTCTGCAACACATGCTGACAAAAATTAATTACATGGGTGTGTCCGGTATTAACGGTGTTGAATGGGATGCGGTTGAACTACCGAGCCAATTTATGGAGAACTGGTGCTGGCAAAAACAGGCACTTGCTATGTTCGCGCGTCATTACAAAACTGATGAACACTTACCCAGCGACATGTTTGAACGCTTAAATGCGGCCAAGAATTTTCAATCAGGCATGCAAATGGTGCGTCAGCTAGAATTTGCGCTATTTGATTTTAGAATGCACATGGAATTTGATCCCGTGCAACCAACTGACGTGCAAGCGCTCATCGCCAATGTTCGTGAACAGGTTTCAGTTGTGGTTCCGCCGACCTTCAATCGCTTTGCCAATAGCTTTACGCATATCTTCTCTGGTGGCTATGCAGCGGGTTACTACAGCTACAAGTGGGCAGAGGTACTTTCCAGTGATGCGTTTGCTGCATTTGAAGAAACCGATATTTTCGACCCAGAAACAGGTCAGCGTTTTCTTACCAGTGTGTTAGAACAGGGCGGCTCGCAACGTGCCATGGATTTGTTTGTACAATTCAGGGGGCGTGAACCAAATATAGATGCCTTGCTTCGCCACAGTGGTATTGCAGCGTAGTATTGATTAGATTCAAGGAATAATAATGAAAAATAATCATCTTGTTATCGTTATGTTTAGTTTGTTTTTTTACTTGCCCGCCTTACAGGCGCAAACATTCTATGTCACTGACAAAGTATTGGTTGGAGTTTATGAGCTGGCAACAACTGAAAGTAATTTAATTAAAGCCCTGCCAACAGGCACACCTATCGAGGTTTTAGAACGCGATGGTGAATACGCTAAAATTCGGAGTCCTGATGGCACCACTGGCTGGGTTGAAAATTCATACCTAATTGATCATAAACCCGCGCAACTGGTTGTTCTTGATCTCACAGATCAGCAAAAACAAACTAGTGAGCAATTAAGTCTAGCTCAAGCAGAATTAGAAGCAACACAGAAACAACTTGTCGATGCCAAATCAAAAACATCAGACAATTCTGAACAACAAACAAAAAAATTAAAAACAGAAATAACTAAATTAGAAAACAACTCAAGTAAACTAAAAAAAGAATTATCTGCAATTAAAAAACAACTAAAAAATAAAACCCAACAACATACAGCGACCGTTGATCAGAACAAACAGCTACAAGAAACGATTATTGAGTTAAGAAAAAAGAAAAAACCTGATCCAACAACTGCAACAGCTAAAACAGTTGATAAAAAATCATCGCCGGCTAGCACAGAAAATAATGAGCAATTAGCCACTCTTACCAAGAAGAATCAACAATTAACAACTACCTTGAATCAGATTCGTGATGCACTTCAGCTACCAGCCACAACAACAACGAATGAAGCAGAAGGCATTAATTTAAAAATCATATGGATACTCATCGGTTCTCTAATCTTTATTGTCAGTGGTTTTATCGCTGGCATCAAATGGCTAGACTGGCGCAATCTTAAAAGGCACGGCGGCTTCCGTATTTAATTTATTATGTCTTCATTTAAATATAACGATCTCCGTGATTTTATTTCACTACTGGAACAACGTGGTGAACTGAAACGCATTAGCATTGAAGTTGACCCACATCTTGAAATGACCGAGATATGTGATCGCACTCTGCGCGCCAAGGGTCCTGCCTTGTTATTTGAAAATCCCAAGGGCAGTAACATTCCTGTGCTGGGTAATTTGTTCGGTACAGCTAATCGAGTTGCCTTAGGCATGGGTGAAGAATCCGTCACTGAGTTACGTGAAATTGGCAAATTACTCGCCATGCTCAAAGAGCCTGATCCACCCAAAGGCATGAAGGACGCGTGGGAAAAACTGCCCATCTTCAAACAAGTGCTCAACATGGCACCAAAAGTTGTCAACAAAGCCAACTGCCAACAAGTTGTTATTGAAGGTGATGAGGTCGACTTAAACCAACTTCCAGTACAAACCTGTTGGCCAGGTGATGCAGGCCCTTTAATTAGCTGGGGGCTAGTCATTACCAAAGGGCCACATAAAGATCGCCAGAATATTGGTATTTACCGCCAACAAGTGATTGGTAAAAACCGCGTCATTATGCGCTGGCTGGCGCATCGTGGTGGTGCACTCGATTTCGCTGAGTGGCAACAATCAAATCCTGGCGAACCGTTTCCGATTGCGGTTGCGCTTGGTGCCGATCCCGCCACCATTCTTGCTGCGGTGACTCCCGTACCAGATAGTCTGTCTGAATACGCCTTTGCCGGGCTACTGCGAGGCAGTAAAACAGAATTGGTCAAATGTATCGGCTCTGACTTACAGGTACCTGCTAGTGCTGAATTTGTGCTGGAAGGGCACATTCACCCTGATGATATGGCTAATGAAGGGCCATTTGGCGATCACACTGGCTATTATAATGAAGTCGAGCGTTTCCCTGTCTTTACTATTGATCGCATCACTCATCGTAAAGATCCTATTTACCATAGTACCTATACCGGTCGTCCACCTGATGAACCCGCCATTCTAGGTGTAGCGCTTAATGAGGTATTCGTACCTATTTTACAAAAACAATTTCCGGAAATTGTTGATTTCTATCTCCCTCCGGAAGGCTGCTCGTACCGAATGGCCTGTGTCAGTATGAAAAAACAATATGCCGGGCATGCTAAGCGCGTCATGTTTGGCGTGTGGTCTTTCTTGCGCCAATTTATGTACACCAAATTTATTATTGTCACCGATGAGGATGTTAACGTTCGGGACTGGAATGATGTCATCTGGGCCATGACGACCCGCATGGATCCTGGCCGAGATACCACTATCGTCGACAATACACCCATCGATTATCTCGATTTTGCCTCACCCGTATCAGGGCTTGGCTCTAAAATGGGCTTTGATGCCACCAATAAATGGCCCGGCGAAACCGACAGAGAGTGGGGCACTGCCATCCATATGGATGAAGATGTAAAAAAACGTGTTGATGCACTATGGTCGGAACTAAATATTGGTATAATGGACGAATAGAAAGGATATCTATTTACAAAGCGATGGTAGTCATGTATCAATTTAATAATAAATCTATTTATATCAGTCTGTTACTAATCTTCAGCTCGTTTCTTGTACCTGCACACGCTATTAGCGACGAAAATTCGGCTGCTCAGGATCTGGTCGTAACTAACACCACTAAGCTGCTTAACGAGCTAAAAGAAAACAACGGTACCATAAAAGAAGACAACAGCATCGCTTACAGTCTGGTTGAAGATATCGTTCTACCACACATTGATTTTCGTCGCGTTGGTCAAATTGTGCTTGGAAAATACTGGCGTCGCGCGAATGAAGATCAGCGCAACCGTTTTGTAAACGAATTTCGTAATTTCCTCGTTCGCACCTACGTTACCGCCATGATCGAATTTTCAGATCAAATCGTTTCTCATGCCGATAATGTACGTTACCTGCCATTTCGTAATACTAATCCGGAAGATGTCACGGTACGGATGGAAATTCGTCTTGCCGATAGACCCCCAGTTTCAGTTAATTACAGCCTGTACTTAAAAGATGCAAATTGGCTTATTTATGATCTGTCTGTCGAAGGCATCAGCCTCGCAACCACCTACCGCAGTTCTTTTGCAAGTGAAATAAGACGTGGTGGTATCGACAAGCTCATTGATAAACTGGCGGCACGAAATGTAAAAGCTGAGTCAGATCGCCAAACTGTCACCGCAACACAATAAAACCATTTGGCATAGGTTCGAGACATTTAACTGCCCATAGCAGTACGTTACACTCCGTAAAATTAACAAAAATAATCAGGAGATAGCCATGCGCACCATCATGGTCATTAACGCCAAGGGCGGCTGCGGCAAAACAACCCTCGCCACCAATATTGCTGGCTTCTACGCCAATAAGGGCAATGCTGTCGCTATCGCTGATTTTGATCCCCAAGGCTCCAGCCTCGATTGGCTCAAAGCCAGACCTGAAGATCGTCCTGAAATTATCGGTATTGATGCATCAGGCGGTTCATTCCGAGCACCGCGCAATCTCGACACTCTAATCCTCGACGTACCTGCCGCCGTACATGGCAAAATACTCACCGCATTAGTACGTCGTGCAGAATCACTGGTGATTCCGGTACTCCCTTCTCCCATCGACATGCGTGCCGCCGCACACTTTATTGAAGAATTATTATTAGTCGGTAAAGTAAACCGCGATGAAGTCAAACTCGCCGTGGTCGCAAACCGGGTTAAAGAAAATACCCTCATCTTCCACACCCTGGAAAAATTTCTCAGACGCTTAAAAATACCGCGCATCGCCACGTTACGCGATACCCAAAACTACATCCGCTCTGCCGAACGTGGTGTGAGCATCTTTGAAATGGCGCCGTCCTCTGTACAACAAGATCTGGATCAATGGCGTTCACTGACGCGTTGGTTAAACAGCAAACGTAGTATTGCCTGAACCCTGAAGGTTGGAATCTATTCGCTAGCCACTGTCCACATTGTGGCGTGTCTTTTAAAAATACTTAATGAGAAAGATGCTTGACTAATAAAAATTTAAAAACACTCTGTGATAACGTTACCGAAGCGCATACGCGCATTCAACAGGATTTTAAAGATATTAACCCTGTTGTGGGCGTTAGTCAGAAAATGCGTGATGTCGGGGTGCCTGCTGATGCCATGACGATTGATTGTTTAAAAACGGGCAAACGCATTATTCTTGTCTTGCATGATCAACAAGCGGATATGGTTAACTACCAATTTTGCTTTAAAGACAAAGACCCTGACGATCAATTTGATCAAATCCCGTTTAACGAGGTGACTGTTCAAAAGTTATACGACTGGATTAAAGACTATTTTTCAACTCAAGAAAAAATAAGCCCAGACATACATTAAATTTACGAACTGGCGGCAATACCTTTATTGATGGTTTCGTACTGTAGCTTTACATTTAATTCTTTTAACATCTTACTGTTATCAATCCGCCGTGACTCTTTCAGGTATGACAGCATCCCCGCAGACATTTCTTGTTCGGCCTGTTGCATCGATATTTGCGGCGGTCTTGGCAAGCTTAAAAAATCAGCGACCTGATTAAACCAGTCGGTCATGGTGCCTGGGTGTCCATCAGTGACATTATAGATCTCACCACTCGCTGCTGTTTCTGCCGCCACCATGCAAATCATCGCCAGATCTTCCGAATGAATACGATTGGTGTAACCACACTCCGATTCATTGAGTACCGGCAAGCCTTTTTCGATTCGATCTCGTGGAAGACGACCTGGACCATAAATACCGGGCACACGTAATATCACCGCTTCCAATGAATTTTCCTGCGCCCAATCAAATAGCCGACGCTCAGCATCTAACCGCCTTAAACCACGCTCAGTACCTGGGTTCAATGGTGACTGCTCGCTTATCCAGTTACCCTCCGTATCACCATAAACTGCGGTGGTACTAATCAGCACGACCTTCTCTGGTAAATCATCCGACTGCATACTGGCTAACCAATTTGCCATCCGCGTATCCTGATTGCCGAGACGAGGTGGTGGGGCAAAATAAAATACCGTATGGCCACTATACGAGATGCTATTAAGGGTTTCCGGCTCATCAAGATTGGCCCTGATCGGCTCTATTCCCTGTTGCTTTAGGCTTTTGGCCGAATCTGCTGTCATTACCATGCCACGTACAGGCATTGACTGCTGTTGGCAGCGTTTGGCAACCCGTTGACCAATATCACCACAACCAATAATTGTTATTGCATGCATTTGTTTCACTTCACTCTCAAAATCAGGGATAATCCCGAGCCTTTCAGTCAGGCATATTCAGGACATAAGTACGCATTGTTATGAAATTTTCAGTTATTGTCGAACCCTATGGCACTCGTTTTGATGTCAATGAAGATGAATCTGTACTCGATGCAGCCATGCGCCAGGATATCCCACTGGCCTATAGCTGCCGGGATGGCCTTTGTGGTGCCTGTAAAGCCCGGCTTCTGGAAGGTAGTGTTAATTACCCTGATGACCGTCCTGAAGCGCTTTCTGAGGCTGATGTTAACGAAGGACTGGCTCTGCTTTGCCAGGCTCAACCTTGTAGCGACCTACGTCTGGAGGCCAATATCGCCGATGCCATTGCGGGGATCCCCATTCGAAAAATGCCATGCCGTGTGTCATCCAGCGAACAGCTTGGTCATGATGTTTTGCGTATTATTTTAAGTCTGCCCGGTAAACTTAAATTTAAATTCCTCGCCGGTCAGTACATCGATTTTATTTTAAAAGATGGCCACCGTCGTAGTTATTCAATTGCCAATGCCCCTCATGATGGTGATCACATCGAATTACATGTGCGCTATGTCGAGGGTGGCCAATTTGCCGAATATGCTTTTGGCAATATGCCGGAAAAAGCCATGTTGCGTATTGAAGGGCCGCTTGGAACCTTCTATTTACGTGAAGAATCAGATCGTCCAATTATTTTTATGGCCGGCGGCACAGGTTTCGCGCCAGTGAAAGGGCTGATTGAACATAGCCTGCATCTTGGCCAGCAACGTCCTATTCATTTGTATTGGGGTGCTCGAGCCCATCGTGACCTTTATGATCTAGAATTAGCGCAACAGTGGGCTGAGCAACATTCACATATTCAATTTATACCTGTGCTGTCCGATCCAGACGATGCAGATCAGTGGCAGGGGAGAACCGGCTTCGTACATGATGCCATCATGGCTGATTTTGATGATCTCTCATCATTTGATATTTATGCAGGCGGACCACCGCAAATGGTTAATGCGGGTTTTGATAATTTCAGTACACGTGGCTTAACCGCTGAGCACTATTTCTCTGACTCGTTTGAATACGCGCGCGACAAGAAATAACGACTCAGCCTTCGAGCAGCATCAAACCTTTTCGGTAACAGTCCGCAGCCTGCTGTGGTTCATCAAGTTGCTCCAGTAACTCACCCAAAGCACGATATGTGCTTGCACTCGGTAAAATACCCAAGCTGGCTTCAAACCATGCCCGCGCCTTACCCCAAAGTTCGTTACGCACAGCTAAACGTGCCAGAGCATCAAGTAAAACAGGATCATCACTGTGTTGAGCTTGCCACTGTTCAGCCCATGTTAATTGTCTAGTCTGGTCACTCGCTTGCGCCTGAGCATAAAGTTTTACTAAACCACTATCCCACTCTTTAGCAAGATGCTTGTGTAATAACTCAACCACTTCATCGTCATCTCCGTGCGCGAGTAATTTTGTTAAATACTGTTGAAGCAGGGTATTGTTGCTACGAATAACTTTGGGCGCCTCAGACCAGCATTTTTTAATTTCACTTATCGCTGAGGATCTTTTAATTAATTCAGCATAAACCGTTGTCTCAAGCTTATGTTGCTCATCATCCTCTAATAATTTCTTTTTTCTAACGATGGGTAGTAACTCATAGAGCTTATCCCAATCTTGTAATTCCCCGTACAATTTCAGGAGTAGTTTCAACACATGAGGATGCTTAGGTGCAATAGTGCGGCAATGCATCAAGGTTGCCAGCGCTTGTTCTAATTGACCATGACGTAATTGCAAATCAGCCTGTGTTAAACCAACCGCCACATCTGAACCCGGCATACTGTCATGTGCCAAAGAAAGATAGTCATCACGACGTTTATCTTCAGACTGTTCCTGTGCTGCACTGGCGGCTGCTAAATAATTTAATAATGGCGATTCACTATCATCTACATGTTTTAGTAATAATTTTTCTGCTTTCTTCCAATTACGCTGTGCTAATTCAAGCAAACCCTGATTAAGACTCTGACGTGATAGTTTCTGACGGCGCTGAGAACGCCACTCACGTACTCGCCCACCTACACCCCAGGTGTTGAAAACAAATCGCAAAATCCCGTACAACAATACAAAACTTGCAACGATCATTACGACAAAGAAAGTTAAACTTAGCTCTATTACCCACGGTGCACGTGAAATTAATACATAGCCGGTATCCTCAATCGCCAATAAGCTAAGGATGACCGCGGCCAATACTATTAATAAAAGTTTAACTAACCAGCTCATTGCGCTTTTTTCTCTTTACTAACAGGCGCTTTTTTCTGTTTTGGCTTAACCGCTACCGCTGGTTTTTTAGTGCTACTGCCTACCTGAGATTGTTCCAACATCGTTAACGAGCCACTAATATCAGGATAATCAGGTGTGAGCTGCAATGTCATTAAGGCATTTAATTCCTCGGTAATCACAACAACCGCATGCTGATCGGCATTAAAAAACTCTTTCAGCCAACTACTGGCCGCTTGCAGGCTGCTATGAAATAAAGGTGTATTCCTTTGCAATAAAGCCAGACGGGCAATCTCTATTTTCAACCCCAGCGCCTGTCTAAGCTGCTGTGATTCCTGCTCGCTCAAGAGCGGTAAAATCTTTTTATCAGTGCGGCGAATAGTCACCAGAGTTTTTAACTCCGACCAAACAGCATCGGCATGTTTCTGCCAGTCTGCCAGTTCATCGGTCGCGCTAACTAATGGCGCACCAGCACTATCACTCTCTTTGCTTCTTCCGGTAATACTCACTTCAAGATTATTGACCTGATCGGCGAGTGCCGTTAATTTCAAGCTCACGCCTTCTAGGTCAATTTCTTTAATGGCTTGTAAGGCAGTTATTTCTTTATTAAGCGTAGCCCGAAGCTTATGCAGTGATGGATCAGCCAGTTTTTCTATTTGCATATCAGCCAAACGTAGCGCCACTAAAGCGGTGGTCTTATCATTAAATAACTGCAAACGCATATTCGCCTGTCTTAGGGTATAGCGTATTTCTGATATTGCCCAATCATGTCGATTTCGGCCGAGCTT
>Ga0316207_10001313_pt1 | contig 31471 bp, 27 predicted proteins | sample 6weekpyrite_MG_FD_204943 | JGI IMG/M metagenome (GOLD analysis project Ga0316207, IMG submission 204943) | Microbial mat bacterial communities from mineral coupon in-situ incubated in ocean water Damariscotta River, Maine, United States -... | ecosystem: Environmental > Aquatic > Marine >...
GCAACATGACCGGCAAGAAAGGCGATGATCTGTATGTGCAGGTACCTAATGGCACTCTGGTATACGATGAAAACACCGGTGAGCTGATTGGCGACATCACAGAACATGATCAGGCGCTGCTCGTTGCACAGGGCGGCTGGCATGGCCTGGGCAATACCCGCTTCAAAAGCTCCGTTAACCGTACGCCCAGGCAGTGCACCGAAGGCACTGCCGGCGAACGTCGAGAATTGCGCCTTGAGCTGAAAGTGCTGGCCGATGTCGGCCTGCTGGGCCTGCCGAATGCAGGTAAATCGACGCTGATTCGCGCGGTATCTCATGCTCGCCCCAAAGTGGCGAATTATCCATTTACCACACTGCACCCCAACCTGGGCGTGGTTGATATTGATGCGAACCACAGCTTTGTGATTGCCGATATTCCCGGATTGATTGAAGGAGCCGCCGAAGGTGCTGGCCTGGGCATTCAGTTCCTGAAGCATCTTAGCCGCACGCGCATCCTGCTCCACGTTGTGGATATCGCGCCATTCGACCAGACTGACCCGGTGGAAAACGCACAGAAGATTTTGCATGAGCTGGAAAAATACAACCCTGCAATGCTCGACGAACCTCGCTGGCTTGTCCTTAACAAAACGGACCTGCTACCAGAAGAGGAAGCCAGCACGCTGTGTGATGATATTATGCAACGCATGAACTGGCAGGGCCCAAGCTATAAAATATCTGCGGCGCAGAAAGCCGGCACACAAACACTGGTTTACGACATCATGAATTATCTGGAAGAGCAACGGGAAATTGAAAACACGCCAACAGTTAGCTGATTCAAAACGCTGGGTTATTAAAATCGGCAGCGCCCTGATCACCGATGATGGTCGTGGCCTCGACACCACCGCAATAAAAGGCTGGACTGAGCAAATGGCCCGGCTTAAACAGCAGGGCAAGGAAATCATTCTGGTATCCTCCGGTGCCGTTGCTGAAGGCATGGTTCGCCTTAACTGGAATACGCGCCCCAGCGCCCTGCATGAATTACAGGCGGCCGCCGCCGTCGGCCAGATGGGTCTGGTGCAGACCTATGAATCCTGCTTTAACAAACACGGCATTCTAAGCGCGCAGATTTTACTCACTCACGACGATCTGTCAGATCGTCGTCGCTACCTGAATGCACGCAGTACACTCCGCTCATTGCTCGATCTGGGTGTGATTCCCATTATTAATGAAAATGATACGGTCGCTACCGACGAGATCCGTTTTGGCGACAACGACACACTCGCCGCACTGGTGGCTAACCTGGTTGAAGCGGACACCCTGATCATTCTGACAGATCAGAAAGGCCTCTATACAGAAGACCCGCGCAAAAACCCGAATGCTGATTTTGTCAGCATCGGCCAGGCGAATGATGCCCGCCTGCATAAAATGGCGGGGAGTTCAGGCGGCGCACTAGGGCGCGGTGGCATGAGCACAAAACTCAGCGCCGCTCAGCGCGCCGCGCGTTCTGGCACCGCCACCCTGATTACCAGCGGCCGCACATCAGATGCGCTACTGGCCATTGCACGAGCCGAGGAAAACGGCACATTACTCCTCCCCGACAATGAACCCATTGCCGCACGCAAACAGTGGCTGGCCGGACACCTCAAGGTCAGCGGCACGGTTCAGCTGGACGCGGGTGCCAGCAAGGTTTTACGCGAATCAGGGCGCAGCCTGCTACCGGTTGGCGTAACATCAGTTAGCGGTCATTTTATACGGGGTGAAATGGTTGCCTGCATCAGCAATGATGGTGTTGAAATTGCCCGCGGACTGGCAAACTACAATGCCATTGAAGCGGCAAAGATTTGCGGCAAAAGCTCATCGGATATCGAGCAGATACTGGGCTATATTGATGAGCCAGAACTCATCCACAGAGATAATCTGGTACTTACCTGAGCCGTGACTTGTGATCCGGGCTTCTCTAACAGACGCAAAAAAAGTCGGCCCGGAAAGCATGTTCCGGGCCGACTTTTTTACATGATTTAAAACTCAGGCTTTATAAAACCCGGCTTTATGCCATGGCGCGAATGCGTGAATTTAAACGGCTCTTATGACGAGCAGCCTTGTTTGCATGCACTAAACCTTTACTGCACATGCGATCAATAACAGGCACCGCCGCTTTGTATGCTGTTTCGGCCGCCGCTTTATCACCAGCATCAATTGCGTAAACCACTTTCTTTACAAATGTACGGTACATAGAAGCCTGACCGACATTGCGGGCACGGCGCTTCACAGCCTGACGGGCGCGTTTTCTTGCTTGTGGTGAATTAGCCAATGGTATCGTCCTAAAAATTCTAAACAAATATATACAGGGGCGCAGATTTTTCCAGTTTGGCGGGCTTTTGTCAAGCCTGTACTCGGTTATTTAACGTTTTATCAGACTAAATTATATATAAACCATATAAATAGTTTATGATTCAATACAATTTCAGGTACAAGCTGCTAATAATAATGTCTATGGACGAAAAACAATCCTTTAGAGTCAATCTCGGGGACCCAATACAATTACAATTTATCCCGGAAGATGGCCGTGAACGCCTAACCGCTAAAGTCATTGGCCATGCTCCAGGAAAAAGCCTGATCATCAGCGCACCTCGCCTGAACGGTAAATTACCCTTTCTAAAAGAACACCAGCCCTTTATTGTGCGCATGCTACAGGGCAATGATGTGTATGGCTTTGAATCGACCATTCTTAAATATTACAGCTCGCCTTTCCCTCATGTGCATCTTCGGCACCCCAGTGACGTTGAACGCATTACCGTCCGCGCCTCAAGGCGCGTAGAAACTGAACTGGTGGTATCCGTGAAGCAGGAGTCCAGGCCTGATAAGACCCTCTCGGTTTCTATGCTTAACACCAGCGCCACCGGCGCCTTGCTTCAGCTGAAAGAACCCCTGGGCCAGCTGGGCGATGAGCTGAACATATCTATAGAGCTACAAATTGCCGGCATCACCAAGTACTTGCGCATTAAGGCCATTATTCGAAACATTTCGACGCCAGACGAGAGAAATGACCCGAATGATCGGCTGTTTAAATACGGGGTACAGTTCGCCGAGTTGAACGATGAGCAAACACTGCTGATAAACGCCTATGTGTATGAGCAGATCGTTCAGTCTATGGAAGACTAATGATCCAGACAGGCTTGCACAGATAATTCGCCATGCTGTTTAAATCAACTGTACTGGTGGGTGCGATGACGCTGATTTCGCGCATACTGGGCCTCGCCAGAGATATTATTTTTGCCAACCTGTTCGGTGCCAGTGGCGGTACCGATGCCTTTTTCGTAGCCTTTAAAATTCCTAATTTTATGCGCAGACTGTTCGCCGAGGGCGCATTCTCGCAGGCCTTTGTGCCGGTATTTTCGGAATACAGGGAAACCCGCAGCACGGAAGATCTCAAAGACTTACTCAATCATGTTGCGGGTGCGCTGGGTGGTTTTTTACTGATTCTAAGTGTGCTGGGTTCACTGGCGGCTCCATTACTGGTTTACCTGTTCGCGCCGGGCTTTACCGATGAAAGTCGTTTTCAGCTTACCGCAGACATGCTGACCATTACCTTCCCCTATATCTTTTTTATTGCACTCACCGCTTTTGCCGGTGGCGTTTTAAACAGCTTTAATAAATTTGCGGTACCTGCTTTTACCCCGGTGCTGCTCAATCTGTGCCTGATTAGTGCTGCCATCTGGGGATCTGATTATTTCGACCAGCCAATTATGGCATTGGCCTGGGGTGTTGCCGTAGCAGGCGTTGTGCAACTGCTGTTTCAATTTCCTTTTTTACTGCAGCTCAAATTATTTCCCGTACCCAAATTCAGTAAAGCGCATGCCGGCGTAAAACAGATTCAGAAACTGATGCTGCCCGCAATCATTGGCTCATCGGTAGCACAAATTAATCTGCTACTCGACACCATCATCGCCTCTTTCCTGGTCGCCGGTAGCGTGTCCTGGCTCTACTACTCAGATCGTCTGGTTGAATTTCCACTGGGTGTATTCGGTATCGCACTGGCAACGGTGATTTTACCCAGCCTCTCCAAACAGCATGCAATGAAATCCCCCGAGGCTTTTAACCAGACACTGGACTGGGCGCTGAAACTCACCTCCTTAATTGCCATACCTGCATCCCTGGGGCTGCTTTTACTGGCAGGGCCTTTACTCAGCACATTATTCGGTTATGGCGAGTTTTCACAGAGTGATACCTATATGTCATCACTGAGCCTGATGGCTTATGCACTGGGCTTGCCTGCCTTTATTTATATTAAGGTACTGGCCCCCGGCTACTACGCACGCCAGGACACTAAAACGCCGGTGAAAATTGGTATTCAGGCAATGATTGCCAATATGTTGCTTAACCTGCTGTTTGTGATTCCACTGGTATACATTGATTATGCCGGGCCTCACGTTGGCCTTGCACTGGCTACAGCCGGCTCTGCCTATATGAATGCCTTTATGCTCTATCGCGGCCTGAAAAAACAGGGCATCTATCGACACCTGTCCGGCTGGGGCAAACTATGGCTACAGATCATTCTTGCCAACAGCCTGATGGCGATTTTTCTCTATTACTTTAGCCCGCAAATAAGCCAGTGGTATAGCTGGTCACTCATGGAGCGCATTCCCAGCTTAATGGGCTTTGTTGGTATTGCGATTGTGATTTATACAGGCAGTTTGCTAGTGTCTGGCTTCCGCCCCAGACAGCTCTCTCAGAAAAGCCAGATAAACTAAAGCTCAAATCTACGGCAAGCCCCACACGCGGGGCTTTATCAGGTATAATTCATGGCTTTTTGGTGCAGGCCATTTTCATCGATGCAACTCATTAGGGGCTTACATAATCTGCAGGCAGAACATCAGGGCTGCGCACTCACTATTGGTAATTTTGATGGCGTCCATCTGGGTCACCTGAAGATTTTAGAGACGCTTAAAACAGCCGCAGAAGAACGCGAACTCAGCTCCTGTGTGATGAGTTTCGAACCTTTGCCCCATGAGTATTTTCATCGAGATTCTGCACCTGCGCGTTTATACAGGTTACGGGAAAAATGGTGCGCACTGGAAGCGACGCGCATTGATTATTTTCTCTGCTGTAAATTCAATCAGCAGCTGGCCAGTTTATCGGCGGATGAATTTATCGAGAAAATTCTGCTTGATAAACTAAAGGTTAAATATCTTTTAGTCGGTGATGATTTTCGTTTTGGTAACAAACGCTGTGGCGATTTTATAAAGTTACAGCAGGCGGGCAAACAATATGGCTTTGAAGTATATAACTCCAGCAGTCATTGCATTAACAATGAAAGAATCAGCAGCACCCGAGTTCGTGAAGCATTACTAGCAGACAAACTGGATCTGGCCACTCAACTGATGAGTCGCCCTTACCAGATTTGCGGGCGCATTGCGCATGGCGACAAACGTGGGCGAACCATTGGTTTTCCTACAGCCAATATAAAGTTACACCGTCATGCAACTGCGGTGCATGGTGTATACGCAGTTCATCTAACAGGTGAACATAATTTATCGGCCTATGGTGTTGCCAATATAGGCAAACGTCCAACGGTTGATGGAGAACACCTGCAGCTGGAAGTACATCTGTTTGATTTCACAGGTGACCTGTATGGCCAGCAGGTATGCGTTGAATTTAAACATAAAATTCGAAATGAAAAACGTTTTGATTCTTTTGAACTTTTAAAAGAACAAATCATTAAAGACAGTGAACAGGCAAAGCAGTACTTTGCCTAATTATTTACAGAGTTGACGATTGTGACCGATTACAAAAACACGCTTAATCTTCCCGCCACTGATTTCCCAATGCGCGGAAACCTGGCGCAGCGCGAACCTGACATGCTAAAGGTATGGCAGGAAAAAAACCTGTATCAGAAAATTCGCGAAGCCAGCAACGGTCGCCCCAAATTCATTTTGCATGATGGCCCACCATACGCAAATGGTAATATCCATATTGGCCATGTCGTTAATAAAGTATTAAAAGATATCATTATCAAAAGCCGCACACTGGACGGTTTTGATGCGCCTTATATTCCAGGCTGGGACTGTCATGGTTTACCGATTGAATTAAATGTTGAGAAAAAAGTCGGCAAACCCGGGCAGAAAGTTGATGCAAAAACATTCCGTGATAAATGTCGCGAATATGCGCAGACACAGGTGAATGGCCAGCGTCATGATTTTATTCGTCTTGGCGTACTCGGTGACTGGGACAACCCATATCTCACCATGAACTATGATGTTGAAGCCAACATTGTGCGCACGCTTGGAAAAATTATTGATAAAGGGCATCTGCACAAAGGCAGCAAACCCGTTCACTGGTGCCTTGATTGTGGTTCAGCACTCGCAGAAGCCGAAGTTGAATACGAAGACAAAACTTCTCCGGCGATTGATGTTGCATTTAAAGCCGTAGATGCAGCGGCATTTTTCAATGCATGCAATGCAGAAGCGAATGACCTGGATGTAGCGACAGTTATCTGGACAACTACGCCCTGGACATTGCCTGCCAATATGGCGGTGTCTCTACACCCTGATCTGGAATATGTACTGGTGAAAGCCAGAACATCCATCGGCCCCATTAATTTATTACTCGCCGATGCATTACACGAAGATGCGCTAGCGCGATACGAGACTGAAAGTTTTACTGTGCTAGGTCGTTGCTCGGGTAGCGCACTGGAACATCAGTTATTGCAGCACCCGTTTTATTCCCGTCAGGTGCCAATTATACTGGGTGATCATGTTACTACGGATGCAGGCACCGGAGCGGTACACACTGCACCCGGCCATGGTCAGGATGACTATATCGTTGGCAATAAATACGGCATCGAAGTGTATAACCCGGTGGGTAGCAACGGTGTTTTTTTACCCGACACAGAATTATTTGCTGGCCTGCATGTTAACAAGGCAAACGATGAAATTTTAAAGGTGCTTGAAGACAATAAAGCACTGTTAAAGTATCGCAAATTAAAACACAGCTACCCGCATTGCTGGCGCCACAAAACACCGATTATTTTCCGTGCCACTCCACAATGGTTTATCAGCATGAATCAGAATGGATTAAAAAGGGATGCCATGCAGGCCATTAACGAGACTACGTGGATGCCCGACTGGGGTAAAGCGCGCATCGAAGGCATGGTTGAAAACAGACCTGACTGGTGTATATCTCGTCAACGCACCTGGGGTGTACCAATCACTTTATTTGTACACAAGGAAACCGGTGAACTGCACCCCAACACACATCAGTTAATTGAAACAGTTGCCCAATCGATTGAAAAAGAAGGCGTCGACGCATGGTTCTCACTGCAGGCCGAAGACATTCTGGGCGATGAAGCAGCGAACTATGACAAAGTTACCGATACACTGGATGTGTGGTTTGATTCAGGTGTAACTCACGCCTCAGTTCTAGAACAACGAAAAGAACTGCATGTGCCTGCTGACTTATATCTTGAAGGCTCAGATCAACATCGCGGCTGGTTCCAGTCATCGCTCCTTACCTCCGTTGCTATTCGCAATACAGCTCCATACAAAGCTGTATTAACCCATGGCTTCACTGTAGATGCCGACGGCAAAAAAATGTCCAAGTCACTGGGTAATGCGTTGCAGCCACAGAAAATATTCAGCACTCTCGGCGCTGATATTTTACGTCTCTGGGTGGCTTCAGTGGATTACAGCGCAGAAATGAGTGTGTCAGATGAGATACTTAAACGTACGGCGGATTCCTATCGACGCATACGCAATACCTCACGATTCCTTCTTGCCAACCTGAATGGTTTTAATCCTGCAACAGATATGCTGCAACAGAATGACATGCTGGCACTGGATCGCTGGGCCGTTGCTCGCACCCTGCATTTGCAGAATGATATTATCGCCGCGTATAAAGAATATAACTTCCACATCATCTACCAGAAACTGCATAATTTCTGCGCCGTAGACATGGGCAGTTTTTATCTCGATGTAATTAAGGATCGCCAGTACACCACGCATAAAGACAGTATCGCTCGACGCTCCGCGCAAACGGCGATCTATCATATTGTTGAAGCGATGACACGCTGGCTGGCACCCATACTGTCATTTACCGCAGATGAAGTATGGCAACAAATTCCCGGCTCGCGCAGTGATTCGGTACAGCTCGAAACCTGGTATGAAAACCTGTTCGATCTGGATAATACAGAATCTATGAACTTTGATTTCTGGGCGCTGATTCAGGAAACGCGAACCCTGGTGAGCAAACAGCTTGAGCAAATTCGTGTCAATGGAAAGATTGGCTCATCGCTGGATGCCGAAGTTAAACTCTACTGTTCAGGAAACATTCAACAGGCCTTATCCGCGCTGCAGGATGAGCTACGCTTTGTTCTTATTACATCATATGCAACTGTACATTCCGCTGATGACGCACCTGATGACTGCGAAGCTTTATCACTTGAAAGCGGTGACACTATCTACATTACCGTAGACAAATCCTCATATAAAAAATGCTGTCGCTGCTGGCACTTACGTGAAGATGTGGGTACACACACAGAACACCCCGAATTATGTGGTCGCTGTGTAGACAATGTAGAAGGTGAAGGTGAGACCAGACATTATGCCTAAAAAGGAACCGCTACCATTACTCGATCAGCGTTTCTGGATCTGGATACCTGTGCTGGTCATCATCATTGACCAGCTAACTAAAATTATTGCCGATCAGTTACTGCAGTATCATCAGCCTGTTGAGCTGTTTCCCATGTTTAATTTTACTCTGATGTATAACAAAGGTGCCGCCTTTAGTTTTCTGGCAAGTGCTGGTGGCTGGCAACGCTGGTTTTTTCTGATACTTTCTGCAGTAGTCAGTCTGATCCTGTATAACTGGCTCAGAAAACTTAAGACCTCGCAAAAACTTCAGGCCATCGCCCTCGCACTTATTCTTGGCGGCGCACTGGGCAACCTGATTGATCGCGCCGTCTATGGCCATGTAATCGATTTCATTGACGTTTACTTCAGGCAACATCACTGGCCAGCTTTTAACATTGCCGACTCATCTATTTTTGTTGGTGCCATTCTACTCATTTACGACACACTAAAGAATCCACATGAAGACAGTTAAACCGGACAGTACGCTGCTACTTTTTTTTAAAATGGAACTCGAAGACGGTACAGAAGTTGAATCTAATTTCAACGATGATGCCATAGAGTTTCAAATGGGTGATGGCAGCCTGACTACGGGCATGGAAGACGCGCTACTGGATAAATCCGTCGGTGAGACAGTATCAGTATTACTCAGCCCCGATATGGCCTTTGGTATGCCCGATGAGAACAATATTCACAGCCTGCCCAAAGCAGATTTTCCAGATGACATGCCACCAGAGCTTCATCAGGTCATTGCATTCGACAGCCCTGATGATTCTGAAATACTGGGAACTATCGTTGCCATTCATCAAGATGATGTAGATGTTGATTTTAGCCATCCACTCTCTGGTAGAACCATACACTTCACTGCAAATATTAAAGATATTCTATAACTATGAAAATTCAACTGGCTAATCCACGTGGTTTCTGTGCAGGAGTCGACCGCGCTATTGAAATAGTTGAACGCGCACTGGATATTTTTGGCGCGCCAATTTATGTGCGTCATGAAGTCGTGCATAACACGTTTGTCGTTAATGACCTTAAACAGAAAGGTGCTATTTTTGTTGAAGAACTCAATGAAATACCAGATGACGCCACCGTTATATTTAGCGCACATGGTGTATCACAGGCTATTCAACAGGAAGCAAGAGATCGTCAGCTAAAAGTGTTTGATGCAACCTGCCCGTTGGTGACTAAGGTTCACATGGAAGTCGCTCGTTACGCGAAAAATAACACGCATGTTATTTTAATTGGTCACGCGGGACACCCGGAAGTGGATGGCACCATGGGCCAGTTCTCTAACAGCGATGCAGACATGTTCCTGGTTGAAGATGTACATGATGTAGCACAATTAGAAATCGATAATCCTGCTAACCTCGCTTATGTCACACAAACAACTTTATCCGTTGATGACACACAGGAAATTATCAACGCCCTGAAAGACAGATTCCCAGATATTCAGGGGCCACGCAAAGATGACATCTGTTATGCCACACAAAATCGCCAGGATGCAATTAAATCTCTTTCTAACACCTGTGACATTATTATTGTTGTCGGCTCACCCAATAGCTCAAATTCAAATCGCCTCAAGGAACTGGCAACCAAGAACAACATCCCCGGTTATCTTGTTGACAACGCGGATGAGCTGGATAAAAGCTGGTTTGAAAACAGGACGAATGTTGGCGTAAGCGCCGGTGCCTCAGCACCTGAACTTCTGGTGGAAGGTGTAGTTAAACAGATTCAGGAATGGTTTGGGGCCGAGCTATCTAGCGACAGCGGCCCCAAAGAGAGCATTGTGTTTCAGTTACCCAAAGAACTCAGGCAAAACTAGAAACAGTGACTTGCTGGCGATACATCCTATCGCCAGCAACTTTCAACTGTTTTTCCATTAGCCGTATCGGCTGTACCATTTTTACGACCAAAATTATCATACGTTAGCACACCACAACCAGAGCCATCAAAACCAGCCGCATCAACTTTCGTTGGTGTGCAGGAAATTGTGAAACTGGTATTTATACTGCCCGAACTCCCAGCCGCAATAGACAAAGTTGCATGTATAGATGAGTCTGCTGGTGTCGCCGCCCATTCTTTAGAGGATTTAGTGACACGATTTAACTGAGCAAAATCAGTAGTATAAACACCATACGCCTGTTTATGAATTTCCAGATCTCGCGCCATTTCAGGTAATACCATGACACAACCACGATCGCGTTCAGCCTTACTTACAAAAGTTTCATAAGACACCATGCCAACGGCTGTTAGCACACCGATAATGGCTACCACGATCATTAATTCAACGAGTGTAAAACCTGTTTGTTTTTTCATAGTCATTCCTGCTTTAATCGTCGCCATCACCGGTCTCTATACGCATTTCACTCAATAGTGGGTAATTCAAAAAGCGCTGTGCCGTATTCAGGCGAATGGTTACAAACTCATGCTGCCTTAAATTATCTGCACTGACTTTCTCACCTTTGAAATTTGTAATCACGGTATTGCTGTCAAATTTAAACTGTTTTTCACCCACCGTTATTATTCCGCGCTTCATATCAAGTGCGGTAATACTTTTAGTGATACCATCAAAACCTTGTAGTCCGGTTTCTGCGCGCACAGAGACACTCGTCAATAGTACGCATGGAAAAAGCAGCAATAATAAAAGTTTTTTCAACTCATTCATAAATTACTCCCGTTCCTATCTTAGTTGCCGCCATGTCTGACGCTTTCTATATTCTGACAAGTTGGACTCAAGGATAGTCTCCGTACCACCTTTTGTTCCTTGCCCACTCGTTGTTTTTGTACCACCAAAAGCTTTTATTTCACCATCGTTTGTATTCAGGATACCCGGGCTGGCCACAATACCCATTTTTGATCGTGTTCCAGACACTATAGTGTCGGTTCCCAGATAACTCATAACATCGTTATCATCGATAATGCCATCACCGTTCACATCAAATGGCGGTATATCGAGGCGATTACCATCATTCGCAGCTATCTCCATAATCCAGCTACTACCACCAAACCCGCAGGGATCCTCATCTGGCACTGTCGTTATAAAAATCACCCGGTTATTTCGAATAATCGGATTCACAACAACACGTTCACCAAACTCCGTACCGAAGCGTAAATCCAGATACCATCCTTTATCCGTACTCCAGTCAATTTTATATTTAAGATCATCCTTCTCACTCGAAGTTATACGAAACTCTCTACTTGAACCATCAACACCGGTTACAAAACCCTGCTCCAGTATTTCTTGCTCCATCAAGTTACTTCTTACTCGCGAGGTCAGTGCATTATTATCATCCCATATACCATAGAAGGTCTGAATCTGGGTTGCTACACCATTACTGGCACTATCACCGACTTCAAAATACTTTCCTGTACCAAACAATAACAAGGTCTGGTCACGTTCAATCGGATGTCGTTTCACGGCAATAGCCGAGCTAATTGGCTGCTCAACGCCACTCGCATCTTTAGCCACAAATACCGGCAGTGGATCACTTCCTGATTTATAGGCAAAGTCCCAGTTTGACGGTGTTGAATTTGTCGTGTCAACTTTCCAGACATTACCAAATAAATCGCCCGCATAGATGGCGTCGACTATAAAATCACCATCGATATCAATCGGTGTAACGGTTGCTACGCCATTTGGACGATTACCACCCGTGGGGTCATCCGCCATACCAATTTTTGTATCCAGCTTTTTAATTAAAGCACCTGAGAAGGCGTCCACTATGTAGATAACACCGTTACCTGTTGTGCTGACATTTCCATCTGCATGGGTGTTGTTATAGCCATTGCCAAACATCACCACCCATTGGTTATTTTTCATTTTGCCGTATCTTACATCACCAATGGTATAACCCAGGTCGATATCACCAAAGACATCACTCCCTGATACGCGTGGGTTATCTGTAAACTCCCACTTTTTACTTGAAGCAAATGCATCTGGGTTTGTCACATCCATGCCAAACACCAGCTGACCACCCGCGCCAACAGAAGATGCCAGCATCGTTTTCCATCCCGAATCATAAGCATCAAATACCTGTGGTGAGCCATCTACAAAATAGGTGTGCCCACTGTTGTATTTAATCGATGTGAGCAGGTTTAGACGACTCACCAAAGCGCCCGGAACATACGCAAATTTTTCTTTACCAGTAACTGCATCAAAGGCGTGTAACATGCCATCATTCGCACCCACGTAAGTAATCGGGTCACGATTTCTATTGGTGAACTTGAACTCGGAATATTTATCGGACTCCAGCGTATCTGGATAGGAAAAATCTGGAGCGCCGACATACGCTGGAGACGACTGGATTATATCGCCCAGTATTGTCTTAATACCCAGGGGATTACGGTCATAATCTTCAACCTGATTGCGAATTCTAAAACGCCCACCAGACTGGTCTGCCTCAAGGCTATGATCACCGCGCAGATAATCCAGTCGGTTCTGACCAACTGATGCTGCATCCAGACTTAAATCATCAGGGTCAGTTCGCAATGCCGTCTGTTGCGCTGTACCCAAATCAGCTAACGTTTTAAATTCGACTGATGAAAAGCTATCTGACTCCAGGGTGTACACTTTACGTGCCAGATGCCCTTGCTGAGCTAACTCATAAGCCGCGTTCCATTCCACATCGCATAGTTCACCCACTGAAGGATAAGCGTCACATTCTGATGGGGAATCATCAATCCCATCGGGCGCACCTATCGGCAGTTTATCGACAGGACCATCCTGAATGGGCACTGAGAACAAATTACCCGACCAGCCATTTGAATTAAAACGTGCCTGATATAAACGACTGTTTGCATTCAGGGTGCCTGAATTCAAGGCAACTGCTGAAGCAGAACCCACACGTGCAGCAATCGCAGAAATGGCATTAATTAATTTTTCTGATACTTCTTTCGGTGTAGATGCGGAGGCAAACACACCAGCGCTGTTATAGGCGGCGTGCCACAGATCATCTATTTTTTCCTGATTATTACTTACATTACCCCAGTCGCCGTCTTTATCTGGCACGCCAGCTGTTGTCCAGTCCGAACCCCCCGCGTCTTTATCAGGCAGGCCATCACCATCGCCATCGGATAAATCACCCGTAACACCAAATGCGACGGTAAAGGTCACCATGTGCTGGTGCGTCGTTTTATCATCAGGAAAGGTTGGATCCAGTGCAACTGCGGGTAAATCACTTTCTAATGGCAGGTCAGGTTTTACATTATCTTCCAGTGGGCTCAGATCATTTATATAATATCTGTAGGCCACATCCGCTAACGTGTTACTTACACCATCACCATCCTGATCACCTACACTTGGACTACTACCACCCCAGAAGCCATCGGTAAATAGAATGGTAAAGTTTTTCTGACATGAATAAACAATCGGATCACTTTTACCTGAAAGATTATCGGCATAGTAATCTCCTGCGCGTTTTAGCGCCAGACGCAATGGCGTACCTACGGCTGGCTGAGGGAAAGCAAAATACTCTCGCTTAATTTCGGTATTATGCGCAGTGAAATTCGTCAGCGAAATATCAGGCACTTCTGTAAACAGGGTATTGTAGTAATTCAATACCGTCATACCAAAGCGGAACGTAGGCTGCGAATCGATAATTTCTGCAATGGCATTTTTTACAGGGAAAGCACGACGACGATAATACTGATACCAGTTTGCAACATTCTGCGCTGTTTCGGTAATTGTTCGGCAGCCAGTTGAACCGGTGGCACTCATATATGTTGATGCATTCGCCAGATCAGATACAACATCATCACGAATCGCTTTTACCATGCTTGAGCTACCCAGAATGTCATAACAGGCACCACCTGATAATGCGACAGTGGCCATTGTCGTTTCATTCAAACCACGACTGGCACCAGAGGGCGTTGGATCATACGCAATCAGTGAGGCATTAACTGTAGTAGTTGTCACTGTGAATGCCATGTGCGAATCCCACAGGTCAATTTCACCGTTAGGCAGATCACTTGCCGTATCGGTGGCAAAACCCGTAGAGGCATAACCTGTTTCATCGAAGTTTGTACCACGACCAGGGCGACTATTGGTATAACCAGAGTCGTCTATCCATACCGCATATTTAAATGGGCCTTCGCTTGCGTCGCCATCTGTTTCCAGATTACGCGTAATGCTATAACCGTCCTGTGTACTAAACGGGTCTGAACGCGCAGCCTTAAAGCTGGCATCCGCGCAGGCGTTGCCTGAGTTATCACAGGGACCATCCCATGGTTCAAATGTAATATCTGTATTATAAAAAATCTGGTTCAAACTGTTGGATCTTACGCGCCAGTCAACTTCTCCAGGGCTATTACTGGAGTCATAACAATTTTCTAAACTACCCGAACCAGTACAGCTGGTACTGCCGCCGTACCTATTATCTGAATTGTAATAATTATAGTAATACGTACCATCATCACTATCTGTTCCACGAAACTCTGGCCCATCATATAGCCCAGATGTATTACGGTTTGCGGTTGGCTCCCAACTATCAAAACTACCATCTCGAATGGGGTCAGGATCATAGTTATGCCAGCGCCAGTGAGCGGGTGTCATATATCCCCAGTCCATTGAGCCTGAATCATCACTAACAAAAAACACATTAGGTTGTACTGCAGCGCCCAGAAATAGCGGTGTATTCGCAATACTTAAATTAGCGGCATTCACGGGCGTCGCAGACGATAGAAAGACGATCACTGAAAGTGATGCGCTATAAAAATACTGTGTAATCCGAGTGTTCATAATACTGCTCCATATACCTGAGCTGAGCTATCTAAGACGTTTAAATTGATGAAAAGCGGCTGGCCGAACATCATCTTAATTAATCGGTTGTAAATACGTGGTTTGTAAAACCACAGCTGCATTGCCATCTATGCCTGTGCTATACGCCGTAATTCGATACATCGCATTACGCCCTTTCGACAGACCGGCTATATCAATGCCATCACCGTCATCACTAATCACCCCGAGTTTTTCAATAAAATACCGCGAGTCATTTTGACAGCCAACCTTAGGTCGAGTGGCATCCACCAATCCACCACCATAAGACCAGGTTTTTGCATTATCGAGCCAGAAACTATCGTCCTGTAATTCAGGGTTTTGCATGCCGGGTAAATTTACCTTCCAGACCTGATTCGCTGATTGCGATGGAGCTGAAGTTACCTCTAGTGCTTCACCATCCAGTTGATCTAGCCATATTTCACCTGCGCGTATAGCCGCCTCAGCACATTGAAACGCGTTACTTCTATTTTTTATACCGCCCTGAATACTGATATCAGTGAGGTTTGTACGCATAGCAGCAACACCTAACAGGGTAAAAATAATCATTAATACAATCGTTGTTATTAACACTGCACCCTGTTGTTTATATGTATTATTCGCCGGAATTTTCATCATAATATTGCCTTATTAAGTACGATCGCCCGTGATGCGATTACGCACTACAAAAGTAGATGAATACATTGCTCTTGAGTATTTATCCGTAGGTGCATAGAGAAGTGGATCGGTGCCAGGCAAAGCAAATGACTGATCAATATCTTTGCCATAAATTTCTTCATCTGAGCGCATAATGAGGCTCACACGCACACTAATGACTTCTGGCCATAAGCAACCCTCTTTAGGCGTTTCACTCATTGGCGTGTTACATGTAGCCTGAATCTGGCTGGCTGTTAAATATCGAGAGGCCACATTACGTGCAACCGAATCATCCTCAACTCCATAGTCAAACTTCATCCTTTCTACGCCTTCCACCAGTGGAGAAGGATTTGGCTCACCATCAACACTTCTATATAAGGTAGGCACGCCCTGAGTATTATCGGCCACATAGTAGGTGACCGTGGCTACACGGCTTAACTCACCATGCCCTTTTTTTGAAATACCTCTTTTTAAATCCCATGTACCAAACTCATTATCATCTGCGCCACCTGCGCTTGCTCGACCTACTGTTCCGCTATCAATGGCCGCATCAGAACTCGTCACCTTGAACACTTCTGCACCCGCACAGCTGGAGGCCACGGCGAAATTATTCGTTGCCAGGCGCACGTTAGTGCCGACCGGGATATCGAGAAAATATGCGGTATCGCCTTCTGTTCTGGGCAGCAACACATATGACTCGCCAATTGCACCGCGCAATGTAAGTACGTCAGAGCCGGGCAGTAAGCCGGTTAAATTAAGTGATGGATCAGGGGTTGGTTGCCAGCCTGCACCAACAGACTGGTATCCCTGAATTTCATGTCCGGCATTAAAATCAGCGTAAGGAAGATTTCTATCGCGTAAGGAAATATTAAGTGCAGACTTGTTGTCACTATCACTTAAGCCGCCCTGATATGCTTCACCCGTTCTACACCCCATTGAGCCAACATTTTTTAGCGCGTTGCCAATAAACTCTGCCGCCAGTTTGGCATTGGTTTTCATTTCCAGTTCAGAAGTAGTGTTCTTAAAATCGGTTCGATTTGACACCTGCATAGTAACGGCGGAGCTGAGTATCAAAATACCCATGGTCATTGCCACCAGCAACTCAAGCATTGAATAACCTGACTGACTGCTTATTTCTTTCTTTCGATAATGTGCATTCATTACATTCATAGCAATTACTTAAGGTTGAAAAATCATCGTATAGTTTTCTTCGTAGGTCGCGCCAGTCTTGTCAATTTTTTCCCATTTTACGCTCACTTCAAATATCGCATCTGCTCCCATCGCAGAAATATCAATAATTTTGGCCTGAGCATTCTTATTCGGCATATAGGTATTCAGCTCTGTACCAATCAGGTAACTCATCATACTGGTGAGCTCGGCTCCAGAGGTGCAGCCGGTCACGGCCGATGTCATACAGGCTGGCGCAGCTCCTGCTGTTGTTACTGTGAGGCCATCGAGAACATCGGCGTTAACATCTGTGATATTGGCACGTAGTAACTCGGTTATATTCCATACTCGTTGCGCCGCATTTATTTCCACATTGGTTTCAGCGGCTTTTTGCTGTGAACGCAACATCATCGACGTTGAGCCCAGCATGCCTATTGTAAGAATAAATAAGGCCACCATGACTTCCATTAAGGTAAAACCGTTTTGTTTGTTTAAACTATTCATTAGCAATTATTCGCTGTAACCGTATTTTTAATCAGATTGGTTTCGCCACCCACAACCACCGAAATATCTCGGCGGGGATAACCATCAGAGTCACCGCTGCACACTTCAAAAGCGCCTGCCGTTCCATCTTCAAGCTCTCCCGTATGAGAAAACACGGCTGCCTGACTAAAATCATTGGTAAAGCCAAGGATGGGGCTGGTGTTAATGGTAATTGAGGTACCGGCATCCATCTGTTTTACCCAGACCAGACGATCTCCATTCGCCGTATCAAATGATCGATCCTGATTTCTATCAACAAACACAATCCAGCCTATATTCCAGTTACCTGCAGCACCACTACAGGAAGGGGTGTTAGCATTTGCATTGGTACTACTGCATACCACGACATTTCGGCCAGAAGTTATCGCCTCGGCTCTGGCGCGTTTCAGAGAAAGCACCAGTTCATTGGTTGCATCCGCCAGTTCATTAGTCACAATCATGGTTCTGAATGTTGGTATACCCACGGCCATTAAAATACCCATCATGGCGACCACGACCATCAGCTCTAAAATGGTAAAACCTGAGTGTTTATATATTTTCATGATGCTATTTAAGACCATTAGATTTTCAAAGTCATTGAGTTAAAGATAGAGTAAGAGTTATCCCTGATGAACGGCCATGAACCCCTACAAACGGGGCATTAGAGCGGACATGCCGCTACGCCGTGATGATCTCGGCGATGCGTTTAGCACTGCCAATGCCCAGAATAACGCCGTTTCGATAGTGGCCTGCATTCACATATAAACCGCGAACCTCTGAGTGCTCACCAATATATGGATCACCATTCGGACTCCCTGGCCTGAGGCCTGCCCAGTGATGCTCTATCTGCATGTCTGCCAGTTGTGGAAATATGTCTATTGCACTGCGCGTTAATTCGCTTTTCACTGCATCACTGGTCTGTTTGACAAAACCGGTGTGCTCTATGGTACTGCCACATACCACACGGCCATCCTTACGTGGAATTAAGTAGCGATTTTCGGCGAGAAGGATGCGTGTTAATGCGCCGGGTGAGCCTTTAAACAGAATCATCTGCCCTTTAACCGGCTCAATCTCAGGCACATCCACCAGCTCTTTCATAATCTCAGCGGACCATGCGCCACCGGCAATAAGGACTTTATCCGCATGTATTTCATCACCGCCTGCCACCACACCTTCTATGCGACCATTCTTGATCAGCAATCTTTCAACCGGCGTATTTTCCTGGTATTCAATCCCCAGCGCATCAAGGCTGGCGCGTGCTGACTTCACCAGTCTTGGATTGCGCATTTGCGCCACATCTGGCATCCATAATCCCTGGGCATACTCAACAGAGACTCCGGGGCAGATTTCCTGCAAGGCATCTGCCGCATCAATCATCTGCAACTCACGACCCCACTGAGCGGCCCATTCAACCGCCTGCTGTTGCTCATGACTATCCAGTATCAGCAACCCATTACGAATATATTCAGGATCGACGCCGCCTTCATCCAGCAGCTCGGCGGCCAGTTGCTGATAAACCTGATGGCCGATATTTGCTAACTCATTTACCGTATCCGAGTAGCGCCAGGGGTGCAGTGGCGAGAGAATACCACCGCCCGCCCAGGATGATTCCTGACCCAGCCCAGACTTTTCAAGCAATTTAACTTTAAGCCCCTGTTTATGTAATTGCCGGGCACTTAACATGCCTATGAGTCCGCCGCCAACGATGATGCAATCTGTCATATCTATACACTATGAGTAAAAAAGCACTCGACGCATCAAGTGCTTATCTAAATTTAATTTAAAATGAACCCCTATGATAAAGCCCGAAGCCTGACAAACAAAAGACCCACATCAATTAGATATGGGTCTTTATAGAGAGGCCTGCTTGCTATGCGGCTATTGTCCGCAGGTATTGCTCACGCCAACCGGGGCCTGATCCAGATACTTTTCACAGTAGCAGGGGCTGGTTCCTTTCTTCCAGTGACGCTGACAGCGCTTTATCCACATAGCATCCTGCTTGGCTTCCCATTCCAGAGCGCGCTTATTGGTTTCTATGGCTTTTTGTCTGGCCAGCTCTTCCTGTTTTGCACGCTCTAACTCCAGTGCCATTTTCTTTTTCTCGTTTTCTACCCGAGCCGCTATTTTCGATACGGCACTCGCCTTTTTAGCGGCATCTTTACAGGGGTAAGCAATCGCAGGTACCGCCGATTTAAAATCAGCCGGGGCATTGGCATAACACATTTTTACTGGCTTGGGTTTGGGCTGGGGCGGTTTGACCACCGGCTTTGGCGGCGCCTTCACCACCGGTGCTGGTGCCACAACCACCGGCTTAGCAACAGCCACGGGGCGCTCAATTTTCGACAATAGACCTGCAAAACCATCCATACTGTAGCTTAGCTTTAGTGGGCGACCGTAGGGCTCTACAACAAACGACAACACTTTTGCAGTCTTTAACGCCTGTTTGGCCTGCTGATCAAGATTAATAACAAAATCACCGCCACCACCGGCATTAATACAGGTGTCATTTACCACCACCGCGTTCTGCTGCAGCGCTCGCGTGAGGTTTTGCTGGTTATTCAGGCACCAGTCAAATATTGGCAGTCGTTTGCCATCGACCAGCACATCGACAATCGCCAGCGTATCCAGATAACGGGTATTGACCAGCTCTCCACTGGGATCATTTTTACCTAAACGAAGCAGTAGACGATGCTGATCAATATTTACGTGGTAGTAGTTGGTATCCGATCCATCGCGTTCAGCTCCGGATTTAATCACGGCGCCCGCATTTTCATACCACGGAACATCTGTACCAAATAGCAGGTCTTTGGATTTTTTAAATGGATTAATTCCCGCATGGGAGACGCTGGAGATGGCAACCAGCAGACTTATAAGACTCGTCGTAATTAATTTTCTTGTTAAGCCGCGCACGCTTAATCCCTCTTTAAGCTGAAGTTCTAAAAATGGAAGCAACAGATTCTGCCCTGCGGATCTGCACATTTGCAGCATTACTTTATATAGTTTAGATAAGCTATGGTAATTACAAATGTTTTTCTTTTTTTGCAGGTCTTTAATGTTTAGTACCTAGATATAGCACATTATTTTCATTGGGGAACCCAAAGGGTGAATATTCAGTGTAAAATCACCACTTTTCAGCCACATCTCACATAAAAATGCACATAGTTTTAAATGGCACAGCGCTCGAAATAGCTGACAATACGACATTGCAACAGCTGATAGAAAATCAGGGTATGGCTGGAAAACGCCTGGCCGCCGAAGTGAATCTGGAGATCATTCCTCGCGCCGAGCACACCCGTTACCTGCTAAAAGATCAGGACAGGGTAGAAATTGTCCATGCGATTGGTGGCGGCCAGCCCCAATAGGTGTCCAGCTCCGGTGGAAATTTTCAGCGCAAACAATGTTATGATACGCCCCACGAAAAACTAGGCACAAACAGACCGTATTATGAGCGACAAACTTCTGACTATCGCCGGCAAAACTTATCAGTCACGCTTACTGGTAGGCTCAGGCAAATACAAAGACCTCGAAGAAACCCGAGCCTGCACCGAGGCCAGTGGCGCAGAAATTATCACTGTGGCCATTCGCCGCACCAATATTGGACAGAATCCCGGCGAGCCTAATCTGCTGGATGTCGTGCCGCCTGAAAAATACACCATATTACCCAATACGGCTGGCTGCTATACCGCAGAAGATGCCGTGCGCACCTGTCGCATGGCGCGCGAACTGCTCGACGGCCATAAACTGGTGAAGCTAGAGGTACTGGGTGATGAAAAAACCCTGTTCCCGGACATTACCGCCACGCTGCAAGCAGCAGAAACACTGGTTAAAGATGGCTTTGATGTGATGGTGTATACCAGCGATGACCCACTCATCGCCAAACGCCTGGAAGACATTGGCTGCGCCGCAGTAATGCCGCTGGCTGCACCGATTGGTTCTGGCCTCGGCATACGTAACCCGTATAACATTCTAACCATTGTTGAAAATGCCACTGTGCCTATTCTGGTTGATGCCGGAGTCGGCACGGCATCCGATGCAGCCATTGCGATGGAACTGGGTTGCGACGGCATCCTCATGAACACAGCTATTTCAGCCGCACAAAATCCGGTACTCATGGCATCTGCAATGAAGCATGCTGTAATTGCTGGCCGCGAGGCATTTCTTGCAGGGCGCATGCCTCGCAAACGTTTTGCTTCTGCCTCATCTCCTATCGATGGTACTTTTTTCTAATTGCATTAATAATGGGTGGGCTTACCTCTTGCTGATTCAAGCACACCCGTTTTTTTCATTTTTCGCTCATGACAGAACAACATAAACGCACAATACGTAGCTTTGTAAAAAGAGAAGGCCGTTTAACCACCGGGCAATCACAGGCACTCGAAACACAATGGCCTCTATACGGTATTGATTATTCAGATCAACCTCTCGATTTAACGAAGTTATTTAATCGCGATGCAGAAACCGTTTTAGAAATTGGCTTTGGAAATGGCGATTCGCTCTGGCAAATGGCACAGGCCAGTCCGGAAAAAAACTTTATTGGCATAGAAGTTCATCGACCTGGTGTGGGGCACTTGTTGCACTTGATAGAATCTTCAAACTGCACAAACATACGCGTTTCAAATACGGATGCTATCGATGTCTTAAATAAGCAGATTCCTGATCACAGCCTTGATCGTTTACAGTTATTTTTTCCTGACCCGTGGCATAAAAAGAAACATAACAAACGTCGAATTGTACAGGATGCTTTTATTGCGCAAGTTGCAAAAAAATTAAAACCGGGTGGCATTTTTCATATGGCAACTGACTGGGAAGATTACGCTCAACATATGTTAAATACGCTGAATAGTTGTGATTTATTCAGCAATTTATCGACTGACAATACGTTTGTGGCAAGACCCGAGGAAAGGCCCCTCACAAAATTTGAGAAACGCGGACAACGCTTAGGCCATGGGGTATGGGATTTACTATTTCAAAACCGATAAAAAAAGCCGACTTATTAAGTCGGCTTTTTCTGTCATCTAATCACACTTATGCTCGACGACGAGCAATGCCAACTAGACCAACTAAGCCTGAACCAAACAGCCAGACTGCAGCTGGTATGGGCACAGCAGAGACAGCTGTACCTTCAAAAGCCATTTCACTGGCTGACAACAGATAAGCATCATCCGGCAATGTCAGGAACATACGTAAGTTAGCGGTTTCAACTGCACTAAAACCAAATACTTCTACACCTGTATCAAGAAGCGTACCTAAAGATCGATCCGCCGTGTAATCACCGATTAAAGTTAGGTTGCTAAATGTTTCATCAGTGGCTGAATATAATTGAAAATTAAGAATTTGATTATTAAATGCCTGACCATATTGTTGAGTGCCTCGATTCCATAATGCTAAGGACTCAAACACATAGGTATTTTCAAATGAGAAATCCAGAGTAACGCCGGTAACATTACCCGGTGCTGCCCAATCATCATTCGTTGTGTTGCCTGTATCACGAGGGTCACCCGCAATATATGTATCAAAATCTGTTACACCACTGATGTAATTCGTTGTTAGGCCACTTTGATTAATCAGGTTGGCTGCCTGATATTCGCTACTGTACGAATGACTAGCACTGACAGAGTCAGCCGAGATAACAAATGCCGCATTTGCAGATGAGACTGCACCACACATTAACAGGCCCGCACATACCGTGCTTGAAATATTATTCATTTTATTCCCTTTTTCCATTTTAAATTAGTAAATTATTATAAACAAATACACTTGCCACTTAATCCCCTAAATGGGCTAACTGCTGGTAATATTTATATAATTATTTATATCACAGCACTTACAGTGCCAAAAATTTAAGTCCTTGTTTTATCAAGCATAAAGTACTGGCTTTGTCTGCCAATTATTGAGTTATGTCAATTATTCCGACTTGGTGAGTTAAACTTTTTAGGCTAAATTAAAGCAAATGCTAACTAAACCATACCCATAGAATATCGAACGAATAAGCTATCTATTTATGTAAAGTAATGACTGTTCACCAGCAGATGCACATAAATACTTGCCGCATAACCCAGCGCAATAACTGGCGCCCATTTTAAATGACCGAAAAAGGTATATTTACCACGCGCCTGCCCCATTAAGGCCACGCCTGCAGCGGAGCCAATTGACAACAATGAACCACCGACACCTGCTGTTAAGGTGACTAACAACCAGTGCCCGGTCGACATATCCGGGTTCATCGTTAACACTGCAAACATCACAGGAATATTATCAACGATTGCAGAGAGCAAACCAACCGCAATATTTGCAGGCGTTGCCCCCCACTGGTTATACATAATCTCAGATGCCATACCAAGGTAGCCAAGGAAACCCAGGCCGCCCACACACAATACAACACCGTAGAAAAACAACAGCGTATCCCACTCAGCTTTCGCCACCGGATTAAATACATCAAAGGCCAATGGTGTGCCCATCTGGCCATCATGTTCAATGTTATCCGCCTTGCCGTGATGATCGAGATGCGCCGTTTTCTTCAAAAAGAAACCAAACAACTGCAGATAACCCAGCCCGGTTAACATACCAATAACAGGGGGCATATGTAAAAAGTTATGGAAAGAAACAGCCGTTGCAATCGTTAATAGAAACAGAAAAATAATACGCTTACCACCACGTTGCATACTTACCTGATCACCACCTGCTTCAGGCTTCAGATTGGGCACCGCAAAATGCATAATAATGGCCGGCACCAGCCAGTTCACCAGCGATGGAATAAACAGGGCAAAAAACGTCCAGAATTCTACCATGCCTTTTTGCCAGACCATCAATGTAGTGATATCACCAAAGGGTGAAAACGCACCACCTGCATTAGCGGCAACCACAATATTAATCGCACCAAGACTAACGAAGCGTGTATTACTTCCACCCACGGCCATAATCACGGCACACATTAACAATGCCGTAGTTAAGTTATCGGCAACAGGTGAAATAAAGAAGGCGAGTACACCGGTAATCCAGAATAATGCACGAAAGCCAAAACCACTTTTAACCAGCCAGGCTCGAAGCGCATCAAACACCTTGCGCTCTTCCATTGAGTTAATATAAGTCATCGCCACTAACAGAAACAACATGAGCTCTGCATATTCCAGCAGGTTATGTCGCACGGCCTGTTCCGCTTCAACAGACATACCATGCTGGCCTGCAACCCAGGCAATACTCGCCCAGATTAAGCCAGCTGCAATAATCACCGGTTTGGATTTTCGCAAGTGCGTAAACTCTTCAGACATCACCAGAAGATAGGCAATGACAAATACTGCAATTGCAAAATAACCCACAGCACTGTTGGTCATATCCCAGCTTTTTCCCGCTTCAGAGGCGAACACATTTGCTGAAAAAAACACCATGATCATTGCACTTAAGTAGCTACAATATGTTTTTGGCTTTAGCATATTTTCATCTTCATATTTGTTCCATAAAATGTCTGGCGCATAGATGCGGGTTATTACAACCCGCATAGTATTTACGTTTTATTTACAGCTGAATAATGATCTAAAAAACAATGCCCATCATTAGCATTAATACAACCAGGAACAGTACCGTCATAATACCGCCCGCTTTCATAAAGTCGGCAACTCGATAACCGGCAGGCCCCATTATTAATGCATTCACCTGATGCGTTGGAATAAGGAATGAATTCGATGTTGCCAACGCCACAGTCAGTGCAAACACCGCCGGATTTGCGCCAACGCCAATGGCAATATTCACTGCCAGTGGAACCAGCAATACCGTAGCACCCACGTTCGACATGACCAGGGTAAAGAAAGTGGCAAGCACAGCCACCGCTGACTGTATCACCCACACTGGCGTATCCGCTCCCATAATTGACAGGGTCTGTTCTGCTATCCATTTTGCTGTTCCTGATGTTTCAACAGCCACGCCAAGAGGTATCAATGAAGCTAAAAGAAAAACCGTTTTCCAGCTTACAGCTTCATAGGCTTCTTCAATTTTTAAAACACCGGATAAAATCATACCCATTGCACCCGTTAATAATGCAACGGATAAACGCAAATCGGTAAACAGTACTAAAAATAGTGCTACGCCAAAGAAAAATAATGCTGGCCCAAGTTTTTGCGGGCGCGCTTCTTCTTTTGGATATTCTGTCGTGACTACCACAAAGTCGCGATTAGTTTCTAAACGTAATAATGCATCCCACGCTGTGTGCACAATAAGTGTGTCACCTGCTTCCAGTGGCATATTACGAATATCATCGCCTTCACGTTTGGTTTCTCCGTTGCGATGCAAACCGATCATCGCAAGGCCATAGGTTTTGCGCATCCAGATATCGCGCGCAGTTTTTCCAATTAAGCTTGAACCCGGCGGAATAACCACCTCTGCTACACCCGATTTCGATGCCGATAATGATTCTGAAAAGGTGCGTAATTCTTCACGTACATTCAGCTTATATTCTTCGGATATTTTTTCAATAAGCTGTGGGTCTGCAATAACACCTAATACCATACCCGCTGTAATTTCTGTATCACGCGCCACTGAACCCGGGCCAAAACGTAAATTTTCACCCATGCGTTTGCTGGCGATAACACGAATTCGATTAACTGATTCAATTTCATCGAGCGTTTTACCAATACACGTGCTTCCCTCAGTAACAACAAGCTCGGTTACTTTATAATTAACACCATACACCTGCTGAATATATCGCAGTGGATCTGAACCCGAAGTGGAACTTTCTGATTTTGTGGCTGGCAACACAAAACGCCCCGCCAGTACAAAATAGATAATACCCGTTGCAACCAGCACCAGACCGATTGGCGTCACTGAAAACAGGCCCCATGTTTCCATCTGCTGATCCGCAGGTAATGCCTGATTAGAAGCCAGAATTAAATCATTCAATAAAATCAGCGGGCTTGATCCCACCATCGTTACGGTGCCACCCAGAATTGCACAGAAACCCATGGGCATTAATAAACGTGACATAGGTAAACCGGATCGTGCCGAGATACGCGAAACCACAGGCAGGAATAATGCCGCTGCGCCCACGTTCTGCATAAACGATGAAATAATGCCCACCGTTGACGAGATAATTGGAATAATGCGTGTTTCTGAAGTGCCACCCACTTTTAGAATAAAACCGGCCACTTTCGTCATCAGCCCGGTCTTATCCAGGCCGGCACCAATAATCATCACCGCAATAATTGACATGACAGCGTTGGACGCAAAGCCATCGAACAGGTGATTGGTATCGACCAGCCCTTCCTGCAATCCCATATAGGGTGCCAGTAATGATGACAGCCCTAGCAATACCATCACTGTTGCTGCGGCAACATCAACGCCCACCACCTCAAACGCAAACAGGTAAATGGTTAACATTAGAATGCCGGTCACCCAGGCAATTTCTATACTGGGAACCACGCTGGCCAAACCCAGTGCGCCTGCCAGAAAGATCGCCGCCACGACCATCTGCTTTGTGCTAACCCTGCCGGGATTAGTGTTTCTGTTTTCTTCGTCAGCGATTGCAGACATAGAATTTTCTCCACATTACGTACTAATGAATATCTCGTTTTATTAAATGAATAAAGCACCTGAAAGCCACATAAACATCTGGCATGGCCTTTTCACCCAGAATGAAAAGGCAGAATGATACACCCAACGCTCACTATATATGTATCACTAGTTTCCCTACGCAGAATGCTCAACTTAAAGAATCCAGAATACTCCGACTCAGCACTCATTGCTGATTATTCCTGTATGGCAAGCATCCATTCGTTCTAAGATTAGCGCCTTGATGCGCCAAACCACCTGAAAGTAGCGGGATAATGCAGTCTTTAGCCAGACTATTCAAATGAATTCAAATAGCATAGCATTCCTGCATGGAATATATAAACCTGCCTGACTATAAAGCCCTGGCCACACTGAAAGCCGTTGTCGAGCTGGGCAGTGTGAATCGCGCAGCCAAAGCCCTGTATATTGGCCAGCCGGCGGTAACAAAACGCCTGCGCTCTCTCGATTCCAGCTATGGCGTTGCCCTGATGCGCCACCAGGGCAGAAAACTCCAGCTGACCTCCGCCGGTGAGAAAGTTTATGCTTATGCGCGCCTTATCCTGGAGCACCAGGCAAACCTGCTGGATGATCTCTCCTCACTGAGAACCGGCCATAATCGGCTAAAGCTCGAAGTCACCTTTGCTATTGGTGAACACGTATTACCGGAAATTCTTCTGCACTTTGCAAAATCTCAACCGCAGCAGCGAATTGAAAGCCGCCTTGGCTATTCCAGACGAATTCACACTCGCCTGGCAACCGGACTCGCCGACCTTGCCCTGCTGGAACAGGCACCCCGACATCCGAATATTAAGGCTGAACCCTGGATGGAAGATGAGCTTTTACTGGTCTGCGGGCCAGCTCATCCTTTATGGGGCGTTGAAACCATCGACAGAAAACAGCTGGAAGAACTCCACTTCATTTTACGCGAACCAGAGTCATCTACCCGTATTACACTTGATCTGACCATGAATAATATGGGCATCAAACAGTTACAGACCGATATGGAAGTCGGCTCATCTGATACGATTATTGAGCTGTTACAACGCGGACATCAGGTGAGTTTTTTACCTCAGTTTACAGTCAGAACCTATCTTCAACGCAACAAGCTGCACCATCTAAAAATTAAAGACCTGATTATCAAACGCACCTTATGGATTGCCTATAACCGTGAAAACATGAATACACAAACGGCTAATACCTATATTGAGGCACTCAGGCACATCAGCTCAGAGAAACTGCCTGCGGGCGATTGACCTGCATCAACAAAATGACGCTTCCCATTGAACTAATCGCGAGTTCTGATCTAAATCAAATCCAAATTAGCATATTCTGATATTTTGTTCATCGACCACATTAAATAGATATCAGGTGAACAAAGTGAAAACACAAAACAAAACAACAATAGCTGTATTAACCGCCATGGGCCTCGCAATGGGGAGCGCATCTTTCTCTGCACAGGCGATACAGGCGGGCGATATGTTTGGCCGCCTCACCATCACCCATGTTAGCCCGAACGATGATGCAGATGCATTTAGTAGCGTAGCGGTTGTTCCCAAAGTGGATGATGACACCAAGCCTGGCGCAACTTTTGTCTATATGTACACTGACAACATCGGTTTTGAAGTACTGGCTGCACTGCCATTTCAGCATGACATTAGCGTTGATGGCATGGGCAAAATTGGTGAAACCAAGCACCTGCCACCGACTTTTAGTGTGCAGTATTACTTTAATCCACAAACCAAACTTCGCCCATTTGTGGGTCTTGGCCTTAACTACACCACATTCTTTCAAACAGAAAGCATCGCGAGCCTTGGTGGTGATTTAGATCTGGATGATTCATTCGGGCTTGCCGTACAGGCGGGTGTTGACTACGACATTGATGAAAAATGGTTCCTCACTGCGGATGTTCGATATATCAATATAGAAACCACAGCCACTAACAGTGCTGCAGGTACAACCGATGTAGAAATCAATCCGACGGTTGTTAGCATCGGTGTTGGCTACAAGTTCTAAGCTACCTTTCTAACTCTCATTCAAATACACAGGGACGTGTATTCATTCAACACATTTTTCCTTTCCTTGCCTCAGCGCCACCGGTTTTTTCTGCCTATACTTTGCGTAACCCACCTCAGGCAATCTGTTTTTTTCAGCTCGCCTGTTAGCAACTAACTATAATAATTCGGTGAAGAGGCCCCTCGTGCAGCTAAAACATACGCTCCTTCTTATACTACTCAGCTTTATCCCGTCACTCAGTTTTGCTTCGGTTCAATCAGACGTCTGGATTGACCTGACACAGCACTGGGTTGGTTACACTGCTTTAGGCATATTCGTCGCATCCTACGCTCTTGTGATGGCCGAAGAGTTTATTCATTTGCGTAAGTCCAAACCCGTGGTGCTGGCAGCGGGTATTATCTGGGCCTTAATTGCCTATATATATGCCACACATGGCATTAACCATGCCGCTGAAGAAGCCGTACGCCATAACCTGCTGGAATACGCCGAGCTGATGTTATTCCTGCTGGTCGCCATGACGTACATTAATGCAATGGATGAACGCCAGGCGTTTGATGCCCTGCGTTCATGGCTGGTTCGCAAAGGCTTCGGCTTCAGGCAGCTGTTCTGGATTACCGGTGCTCTGGCCTTCATTATTTCACCCATTGCCGATAACTTAACCACGGCATTGTTAATGTGTGCGGTGGTCATGGCCGTCGGTGGTAACAATAATAAATTTATTCTTCTCGGCGCTATCAATATCGTAGTTGCCGCCAATGCCGGTGGTGCCTTCTCACCTTTCGGCGATATCACTACGCTGATGGTCTGGCAGAAAGGCGTTATGACCGTGCAGGGCAAAGTCGATTTCTGGGCATTTTTTGCGCTGTTCCTGCCGGCGCTGGTGAACTGGCTGGTGCCCGCGGTCATTATGAATTTTGCCGTGCCCAACGAACATCCACAGGGCGAAGACAGGGAAGTGAAAATGCGTCGCGGCGCCAAACGCATTGTGGTTCTATTTATTGCGACGATCTTCACTGCTGTAAGCTTCCATAATTTTTTACACCTGCCTCCGGTAATCGGCATGTTAACCGGTCTCGCCTATCTGAAATTTTTTGGTTTTTACCTCAAACGCACCCATCAACAGGCACCGGGTACACCCGATGATCCGCTTCGAGTAAACCATGTGGTGGGTGATGTGGTGCCTTTCAATGTCTTTGATGGTGTTTCACGAGCCGAATGGGACACCCTGCTCTTTTTCTATGGCGTGGTGCTGTGCGTGGGCGGCCTTGGCTTTATTGGCTACCTTGGCGTCGCATCTGAACTGATGTATACCGAATGGGGCAAGGCACTCAATCTAAGTGTCGAAATGAATGCGACACCGGCCAATGTCATGGTCGGTGTACTCTCTGCCATAGTGGATAATATTCCCGTGATGTTTGCCGTGCTGACCATGATGCCTGACATGTCTCTGGGGCAGTGGCTACTGGTTACCCTAACCGCAGGTGTGGGTGGCTCCATGCTTTCAATTGGTTCGGCCGCCGGGGTGGCTCTAATGGGGCAGGCGCGGGGCAAATATACCTTTTTTGGTCACCTCAGGTGGACGCCGGTGATTGCGCTTGGCTACATTGCCAGCATTCTTACTCACATGTGGATTAACGCCCACCTGTTTTAAGCATTCACAACGCCTGGAACGGATACATGGCCTCATATTTATGAGGCCTTTTTTATGGGGAAAAATCATCCTGCCTAATAAAATTCGCACCGCAGAGTAAAAATCGCTAAAATACGCGGCTACTTGCCCTGAATCATAACCATAAATTGAAAGATTTAGTTTAATCAATTAGGGCCACAGAATTCCAATACCCGCCGGGGAGACATACGCCGCGGGTAAAAAATTTTAAATATCAATGATTTAAGGAGACTTCAATGTCCCAGAAACACCCTATTGTTGCGGTAACCGGCTCATCAGGCGCTGGCACATCCACGGTAAAAAAAGCCTTTGAGCATATTTTCTTCCGCGAAAAGATCAAGCCCGTTGTTATCGAAGGTGACAGCTTCCACGCTTTTGATCGTGCTGCGATGAAACAGGAAATGGCTAAACATGAAGCCGAAGGCAATCTTTCATTCAGCCATTTTGGTGAAAATGCCAATGAATTCGGCAAGCTGGAAGAACTGTTTGCTTCCTATGCAAAAAGCGGTACAGGCCAGAAGCGCTATTACCTGCACTCTGATCCAG
>Ga0316207_10001314_pt1 | contig 31464 bp, 28 predicted proteins | sample 6weekpyrite_MG_FD_204943 | JGI IMG/M metagenome (GOLD analysis project Ga0316207, IMG submission 204943) | Microbial mat bacterial communities from mineral coupon in-situ incubated in ocean water Damariscotta River, Maine, United States -... | ecosystem: Environmental > Aquatic > Marine >...
CAATAACAGAAAAAAAAGCCAGAGTGAATCAAGTGGCTCAATTTTTTCAAACAATGGACATAAATAGCTTTTCATTGATCTTCGTCTGCCTCTTTCCTTCATCCCCCCTTAATCACCTCGGCAGTTCTTGCACTTTTTTCCTACTTTCTACCTATCGACTACACCAGAAAAAATTACCGATAATTCATAAAATATAGAAATATTAGTAATTATCTTTACAAATCAACAAGTTACCTTGTGTAAAAAACTGGCACACTCATTGCTTATGTAGAGGAAAGCCGAAGTATCGGCCTAGTAGAAACGTCATAAAAAGGAGAGGTTAAATGACCTTTTCAATTAATGTAAATGCTAGTGCACTCAGTGCCCTACGGAACTTAAATTCAACGAGTACTGACCTCGAGAGTACTCAAACCCGTATTAATACTGGTTTGAAAATATCGACTGCTAAAGACAATGCGGCAGTCTTTTCAATCGCGCAAAAGTTGCGCGGCGATCTTAGGGGCCTGAACGCAGTTCAACAGTCACTCGACCGCGGTATCTCAACTGTAGATGTGGCGCTCGCAGCAGCCACCTCAATCTCTGACCTTCTTCTTGAAATGAAAGAAAAGTCAGTTGCAGCAGCAGACCAAGGCCTGGACACCACCAGCCGAACAGCATTGTCACAAGATTTTGCAGCTCTCCGCGACCAAATTACGTCGATTGTTCAAAATGCCGAATTTAACGGTACGAATTTGATTGATGGCGGTACAGATGCGATTGTTGCTATTACTAATGCCGATGCAACGCAAACACTAACAGTTGCGCATCAGACAATTACGCTCAGCAGCAGTAATATTCCAATTACTTCAAACCAAACCATTTCAACCCAGACAAGTGCATCCGCAGCCGTTACTGATATCGGTAACGCTATTGATAACTTGAATTCAGTACTTACAATTCTCGGCTCTGGCTCAACTTCTCTTGACCAATCCAAGAATTTCACCGGCAAACTAGCCGATGTGATTGAAGTTGGTATCGGAAACCTTGTCGATGCCGATATGGCCAAAGAAAGCGCTAGTTTACAGGCTCTTCAAGTGAAGCAACAGCTTGGCATACAGGCACTTTCAATTGCCAACCAGTCGCCACAGTCTATTCTTTCTCTCTTCCAGGGCTAAGAAAACACTTATGGCACTGAAATATGACGTATCTACACTATTTGCCTCCGGGGGCCGCTGGTCACCGGAGCAAATATTTAATCGATATGTTCAAAAGACCTATTCAGCCTAACACGTCAGATAAGGCTGAAACTACTTTAGAAACATCCCCATCAGACATCCCCGGAAAAATCGGCAAACTCAAAACTCTTTCATAATACGCTTTGGCACCCTTAAAGGGCTGTACACCGTATAGCTCACGGTAATAGGGCTGGTCAGAAACAGGGATATAATGAACCTGTGTTCCAATACCTTGCGCTAATAATTCCTTCATCACTTGCGCTCGGTCTTTCCTCACAACTTCAAAGTCAATTAGAACGGGATATAGGTGCCAGGCAGATTTTGCCGCGAAAGTTCTTGGAACAGGCCTAAGATAATTCCCTGTAGAAACAAGCATGTCATCATAGAGCGCCGCAATCTCACGCCTGCGTGCAACAAATTGGTCCAACTTTGTCAATTGACTAAGCCCCAAAGCACACTGAATATCTGTTGCCCTATAATTATAGGCCAATTCATGCATTTCATAAAACCAAGGGTTTGGATCTCCGTTCTGGTCAAACGCCATATCTGTCAACGTCCAGTCGGCAGGGTCACGCCGCATATCATGGCCTCGTAACAACCGCATACGTGCGGCATGCTCTCGATTATTCGTAGTAACCATGCCGCCCTCACCCATTGCGATAGACTTCACAGGGTGCAGCGAATAACAAGATAAATCTTCATACTGGCCATCCCCTGGACGCCCACCACCTGAGTATTTTGCACCAAGGGCATGGCAACAGTCTGTAATAACAGAGCTATTATTTTCAGAAGCAATAGTCTGGATAACCTCTATATCGGCACATTGCCCATTCAAATGTACTGGCATTACAGCCTTAACCGGCCCATCCACTTTGGCATAAGCATCAAGTAATGTTTGAGGCGTCAACAGACCTGTATCAGCATCAACATCAGAAAAAATCACATTCGCCCCAGCCATTCGCACCGCATTTGCAGTTGAAAGGAACGTAATAGCAGGAACAATTACATTGTCTCCGGCCTCTATGCCCAGTGCCATAACAGCCAGATGCAAGGCTGTTGTCCCATTTGAACAAACCACTGCCTCTGCCGATCCAACTTTTTTGGCAAATGCAGCTTCAAACTCAATTGTTTTAGGGCCACAAGTTAATGCCCCACCACGCAATACTTCCACTACAGCTTCGATATCGTCTTCATCTATCTGATGGCGGCCATAAGGTAAAACGGCCATTGGCTTAATTACTTTCGTTGGGCAAAGAGGCAAGAACATCACGCAGGTTTTCTACGCTCATCCATGTGCCATTTTGGTCACTGCTATATTCAAACCCTTCAGGCATCGAGGAAAAACCTTCCAGACGGCTTTCATCTCTCAAACTAAAAGACCACTCTGGTTCGATAATATATCGATCACCCAAATCATATGTCGTGTGGGCATTATGTTCAGTAATCATAATTTCATGTAGTTTTTCACCAGGGCGAATACCAACAATCTTTGTTGGCATTTCAGGCTCCATTGCTTCTGCAAGGTCCATCAAACGCATTGATGGGATTTTGGGAACAAAAATTTCACCGCCCTGTAGCCCTGGAATACAACTGAGTGTAAATTCTACAGCTTGATCCAGCGTTATCCAAAAGCGTGTCATGCGCTCATCTGTAATAGGTAGCTCAGTTGCACCGTCAGCAATTAACTGCCTAAAGTAGGGAATGACACTCCCTCTGGAGCCTAGAACATTCCCATACCGTACAACCGAAAAAACTGTTGAAGTCCCTGCTCCAAGCGCATTTGCTGCCACAAAAATTTTATCCGATGCAAGCTTACTTGCTCCGTATAAATTAATAGGATTCACAGCCTTATCTGTGGACAAAGCTATTACTTTTTGGACACCACAACGGATGGCAGCCTGCACAATATTCTCAGCACCAATCACATTAGTGCGGATACATTCAAAAGGATTATATTCTGCTAGAGGAACCTGCTTTTGCGCTGCAGCATGAACAACGACATCAACCCCCCGAAATGCCATTACCAGCCGGTCTAAATCGCGAATATCACCAACGAAGAAACGTACTTTCTTCTTGTCCTCTTCAGTCAATGAATTCTGCAATTCAAAATGCATATATTCACCACGCGCAAAGATAATAACCTTGCGTGGATTATGTTTGGCGAGCAATTTTTTGAGTAAAGTTTTCCCGAATGACCCTGTGCCTCCGGTTATTAAAATAGACTTACCGTTTAAATCAACATCGTGCCCAGAAAATGCAGTTAAAACCATCTAGTTTCTCGCCCTAAAAACCCACTAAATATTTGTTTTCGTGGAAACATTAACACTGCACTGCGTCGCAACAAAGAAATTAATCACCATTAGACAGCAAGGCTAACATCCCTAAGAAGTTTGAATTAAACGCACAGCGCCGCTCTATGAGCTTTCCACTCTTCCTTCTTTAAAGAAAAAACAGCTATTTCGGCCAATTCATTAGCAGGCAAAACTAAATGCTCTTGTTGGGCTACTTTTTTAAAACCCAGTTTTTGATGATACGCATTGCTCGCTTTATTATTTATCAACGCCTCGCCTGTCACTGTACTTAGCTTTAATTGATCAAAGAATATATCTAGCGCCCTTACCCCAAGTGCTAACCCAACACCTTTCCCGTGAGCTAATTCTGACACATAAAAAGACCAGTCTGCAGTCCCTGCCTCCTTATCAATTTTACGTAAACCCGCACCGCCAATAATGTCACCGTCAAATTTAACCGCATAAAACAAAATTGTAGGATCTGACTGTAATTGCTCAATCCACTGCAGGTGCTCATTGTCCTCAATAAGGTGGCTACTGTAACTACTTTCCCTAATAATTTGCTGGTTTCTAATAGACAAAAGCTCAAACTGGTCATCCTCTGGTAAATCAGGAACCAGTTCAAAACTCATTAAAGCCATAGTTTGCTGTAACGTCACGATACAGCCTCCTCCTCACGCATTAGTTTTGCGCGGTATAATATTTCAGCCCGCTCCCAGTCTTCAAGCGTATCTATATCTTGCACGTTGCTGGTTGGGATTACAACAGGCACCACTCCTTGTTCCAGAAAGCTTATTTTAGACTTTTCTATCGCTTCTGGCCGGCACCAGAAGAACTGCGCGGCATCCATATACGCCTCGGGCAAATCTTGCGACCGCGTCAACAAATGATTTTCGTCAATCATCGACAAACAGCCTTCAGATGTAACTTGCAAAGCCCGTTGAATTGGATAAGTAAATTTAGCTACCGACAATGATGCGCCAACTGAAGACGCACTCAAAGCATCAAAGCCCTCCCTCAGAATTTGTTCTGTTACAAATGGAGCAGTCGCATATATACAGCATAGATAATCTAGCTGCTGCCCCTCACTTTTATACCACTCTAAAGCATTCTTCATCACATCAATAATAGGCGCAAAATCGTCAGCTATAGCTTTGGGGCGCATAAAAGGGACTTTGGCTCCGAAACCCCTTGCAACTTCAGCAATAGCCTCATCATCTGTAGAGACAATAATTTCATCAAAAAGCCCCGACAACTTTGCCGCTTCAATTGAATAGGCAATGATTGGTTTTCCCAAGAAAGCTCGAATATTCTTTCCAGGGATACGCTTACTCCCGCCTCGTGCTGGTATTATAGCAACTTTCATACAGAAGCCCTGAAAGGTCTCGCTGAAAAACTCAATTCAGTTACAACTCTTATAGAGTTAGTTATTAGCGTCATAGCTATGTGATCCCACATTTAATAATCTAGTGGTTCATAATGCAATCAGTGAGCCATTTTTGTTCAGCTGGAGTTTCCAAATCAATTTAGAAACAAATATTGTAAATTTGGCTCAGCCATTTAGGCTACCCCACTATAGTCAAACACTTAAATAGGAAAGGGACCAAGCTTGGAATCATTGTCATTAGATATGGATGGCCTATTTGCCTACCAAATGAACAGACCGCCCTATTTAATGATGGACCGGGCAGAAGAAGTTATTCCAGGAAAAAGTGCCCGCGGCTACAAGGACCTTCCCCCTGACACATGGTTTTTTGAGTGTCACTTCCCAGGCGACCCAAACATGCCCGGCATGCTTCAGGTCGAAGCACTTGTTCAAATGGCCGCTTTAACTGTCTTAAGCCAACCCGGAAACAAAGGGAAAATTGTATACCTAACAAATGTAAAAAACATCATCTTGCGCCGAAAAGTAGTACCCGGTGATAGATATTATATGGATACAGAACTCATAAGTTGGCGCAGAGGAATTGGAAAATGTGTTGGCACAGGTAGTGTAAATGGAGAAACTGCCTGCAAAGCCGAGTTTGGTATCGTTATGCCTGATGTTTTAGCTGCACTTAGTCCCAAAAACTAGTCCAACAAATCTATGTACACATACACACCATCGCCTGACATGCTTCTTGCATTATACATTGGCACATTGACAAGAGTATGATTTTTAAGCGTATTTCGAGTGTTACAGCACTCATTAAAGGGGAGCCTCAATGCTCAAAGGCAAGAATGCCATCATAACAGGATGTAATCGCGGCATTGGCAAAGCTATTTTATCTCTTTTTGCCGAAAATGGAGCCAATATTTGGGCCTGTGTACGCACCATTGAACCTGAATTCTGCGAATTCATTAATGATCTTGCTGAAAGAAACAAAGTTTGGATAAAACCCATCCAATTTGATTTATCCGACACAGCTGTCATTAAATCTGCAGCCAAAGAGATTTCTGCTGATAAGCAGCCGATTGATGTACTTGTAAACAATGCGGGAGCTATCACCGTTGCCCCCTTTCTTATGACATCACTGGATAAAATGCAGGAAATGTTCGATTTGAATTATTTTTCTTATATGCAGTTTAGCCAATTAATTGCACGACAAATGCTCAGGAAAAAGAAAGGCTCAATTATCAACCTTTCTTCCAGTGCCGCAATTGAAGGTAATGAAGGCCGTGCCGCATATGCAGGTGCGAAAGCAGCAGTAATAACCTCCACAAAAGTTATGGCGCGGGAACTAGGCAGCGTCGGCATTAGAGTAAATGCTATTGCCCCCGGCTTAACTCAAACGGATATGATGACAGGAAGTACACCTGACGATGCACTACAAACAACAATAGAACGCATTGCACTGCGTAGAGTGGGAGAGCCATCAGAAATTGCTGGCGCAGCCCTCTTTTTAGCAACTGATCTCTCTAGCTACATTACAGGCCAAACATTGTCTGTGGATGGGGGCATGTAACATGAAAAACAGCACAGAAATCATTGAAAATATAGAACAAATGGCGGCTAATATGCGCCGGCATATCCTTGACATGGCTTTAGAGGCTGGGGCTCATAGTTCCCATTTCGGCGGCGGCCTTTCTGTTGTTGATATTACCGCAACTTTGTTTGGTGCAGTGATGAACATTAAACCTTCAGAGCCTGAATGGCCTGATCGGGACCGCTTCATTCTCAGTAAAGGCCATGGCTGCCTTGGCTATTATACTGCCCTTCATGAGCTAGGCTATATTAGCCACGACGAGCTACTTACTTTTGAAAAATCCGACAGTTTTTTATATGGCCATCCTGTTATGCGCCGCGATAAGGGTATTGAGTTTTCCACCGGAAGTCTTGGCATGGGTATGTCCCTAGGTATTGGGGTTGCTGTTGCAGCTAAACGCCGCGGCAAGGATCACCGATGTTTTGTGATTATCGGAGACGGCGAAAGCAATGAAGGCTCAAACTGGGAAGCTGCAATGGCAGCTCCCCATCACGAACTTGACAATCTAGTTGTAATATTAGACCGCAACAGACACCAACAGACAGGGTCCAATACGGAAATAATGGATGTGGGTGACGCAGCCTCTAAATTCAAAAGCTTCGGTTGGCATGTAGAAGAAATTAACGGGCATGATGCGAAGGCTTTATATGCAACTCTGTCTTCACGCCGAACAGACGGAAAACCCCTTGCTGTAGTTGCTAACACTATAAAGGGAAAAGGCTTTTCATTCTCGGAAGATGATAATAGCTGGCACCATAAAATTCTAACAAAATCTCAGTATGAAGCCGCGATTGCAGAGCTTTCTGATGCAGGGGCAAAACAATGATTTTAGATAAACGCAAAGCCATAGGCTTTTCCCGTATTGGCTCGCGCGCAGCTTACGGCATGACACTCTTTGAACTCGCAGAACAGTATGATGATTTGATGGTTGTTACAGCCGATACATCTACATCTGCCGGATTAGACCGTTTCCGTAAAACCTACCCAGAAAAATATTTAGACGTTGGAATTGCAGAACAGAATGCAATGGGGATCGCCGCAGGTCTCGCGAGTGAAGGCATGACAGTAGCAGCTTCAACGTTTGCACCATTTCAAACCATGCGGTGCTGTGAACAAATTAAAGTCAATTTAGGGTACATGAAGCATAAAGTAGTGTTCACTGGGCTTGCTAGCGGTGTTGCTCTGGGCACTTTAGGCTACACGCATTGTTGCATTGAAGACATGGCGATTATGCGCTCCATCCCCAATATCACTGTTCTATCTCCCGCAGATTGCGGCGAGACAGCCAAAGCTGTTGAAGCCGCTTTAAACCATCATCAATCAGTTTACATTAGACTTACAGGCAGCAGCCCCAACCCTCCAGTTTATACGGAGGACTATGATTTTGAGATTGGTAAAAGCGTTAAACTTAGAGACGGTAATGACGTTGGTATTATTGCGACAGGATCAATGGTGCATCCAGCAACTAAGGCGGCGGAACGTCTAGCTGAAGCTGGCATCAATGCTTCGGTTATTAATATGCATACTATCAAACCTATTGATAATGAGGCCGTGGCTCAGGTATGCAAAAATACCAAGCTTCTTGCAACAGTGGAAGAGCATACAATTTTTGGAGGCCTAGGAAGCGCTGTCGCAGAGGCGAAAGCTCCTTTAAAGAATGCTCCCCCCCAAATCATGATGGGTATAAGCGACAGCTATGACAAAGCTGGTGATTACGCAGATATTTTAGATCATTACGGGTTAACTGTAGAGAAAATCGCACAGAAAATCATAGACGCTTACAAAAACCTATAACCTTCCAGAAGGCATTTTACAGTGAAAAACATCCATAAAAGCCACACTTTTACAGAATTTATTTTGAGTTATAGGACCTAACCTCGAACCCCCATTCAGAATAAATTGCGCTTTGAAAAAAAATGCAATAAATTGATAAAAAATGATGAGAAGCGTCGCACTCTTTATGCAGCGCTTTTTCATTAAAAAATCAAAACGACAGAAACTGGGGGTATACACGATGTTTGGAAGCTATTTATTAGCTGGAGCACGTTTCATTCAAAGAAACCGGCTTTTCACGGCTATTAATTTAATTGGCCTAGCTATTGGAATGATGAGCTGCATCCTGATCCTATTATATGTAGAAGCCGAAACTTCATTTGATAGCTGGATCCCTGAAAGTGAAAAAATTGTCAGGTTACACACAGCCTATCACCAACCCGGCCAACCACCTTTCCACACAGTAAGGTCTGCCGGGCGCATGATGGAGGCAATTAAGAATTACGCCCCTGAAGAAATTGCTGCTGGCGTAAGACTTGCTCCACAGGAAACTACTATTATTCAAAGTGATAGAGCCTTTACTCAAAGTATGTTTTTTGCTGATAACAGCTTTTTTGATGTCTTTAAGTTGCCATTTGCATATGGTTCAGCAGAGACATCACTCATAAACCCAACAGACACTGTTATTTCTGAAGATACTGCCCTTAAATATTTTGGAAAAACAGATGTAATTGGTGAAACAATGACACTTTGCTGTCTGAAGGGTCAGCCTTTAGAAGTCAAAATTACTGGTGTTATTAAAAACTTACCGGCTTCATCTCACTTCAACATCGAGATGCTAACACTGATGACGCCAAAGATGTTTGAGCATGATCCAAGCATGCTAGACACTTGGACTAGTGTAAACATCTATACATACTTTAAATTACATGATGGCAGAACCGCCGAAGACCTAAAAAAGCGTATTTACCACTGGTTAAATAACGAAAGCCCTCTCCTCCAAGTTTTATCAGATTATGGAGTTGACTTATCTGGCGTATCAAATGCCACTGACTTCTCCAAGCCCAACATAATGGCACTACAAGACCTGCACTTATATGCTCGCCAAGACGCCGGAAATATGCCCGACCTTTCAGAAATGGGGGATATCACAGAAGTCTATGCATTTATCTCAGCAGCAGGGTTAATTTTATTAATCGCGGCAATCAATTTTATGAATCTTTCTACTGTTGTTGCTAGCAAACGCGCTCGTGAAGTTGCCTTAAGAAAAGTGTTAGGTGCAACCAAGAAACAAATAGCATTTCAGTTTTTGGGTGAAGCCATTATCATGGCATTATTAGCACTGTTACTAGCGCTCACTACTATCGAAATCATTCTACCATTTTTCAACCAAATGATCGGTAAAACCATTGATTTTACTATACTAAAAAGCCTGCCGACGCTATTCTCTATAATTGGAGCTGTGGTATTTATCGGCTTAATATCAGGGAGTTATCCCGCTCTATTTTTAGCCCGCTTTATGCCTGCAAAAACTTTGAAAGCAAACACATCGCAGGGAAGAAGCAAACGCCTAACAGTAAGAAGTGTCCTAGTTATCATTCAATTTGCAGTTTCTGTCTGTCTCATTGTTTGCACTGCTGTCATATACGGCCAATTATTCTATGCTAAGAATATGGATGTCGGCTACGCTTACAAAGACAAGATTATTCTTGGAGATCTTTATAAAGCATCAAGCCCTCAGCAATTAGAAACATTGCAATATCAGCTCGCAAATTTGCCTGGAGTAGACAGCGTTGTTCTTTCGTCTGACGTACCTAGCCAAGACCAAGAAAATACAACTGTATTTACGCCAGTTCCAGATGGTTCTGAGAGAGCTCCCCAAAAAGGAATTATCCTCAATCATTATTCCGTAGGGTTCGGCTTTATGGAAGCCTATGGAATCTCACCTCTCTCGGGCAGGACCTTCGATTCAGAGTTCAGCGCAGAGGAGATTACCCTTAAATCTGAGCATGATAATCAGATCAACTCTGCGAGTGTTATAATCAACGAGTCAGCTATGCGGCGATTAGGCTATAGTGCACCATTAAATGCAGTTGGCAAAACTTTACGCTCTGACATTGGAAATACTGGCGGCATTAATTTGTCCATTATCGGTGTTATTCCAGATACTTATTTCAGATCTCTAAAGCACGGTGTCAGAGCAAGCGCCTACTATGTACTTCCGGCTAAATATCTATCCGCTACCATTACTTATTCAAACATAGATGCCACAATCCTCGCCAACAAGGTCGAGCAGGTTTGGAGGAATATTGTCCCTCAAGCTCCCGTGTCACTTCATTTTCTTGAAGATATGATGCAGGCCCAGTATAGCACCGAAGAACAATTGGTGACTTTATTAGCTGCCTTTGCCGTTCTGGCCATAATTGTTGCTGTGCTAGGCCTCTACGGATTGGCTGCCTTCTCTACTGAACGACGCACTAAAGAGATCGGCATACGAAAGGTGTTGGGAGCTAAAGTAATGGATATTGTTCGCTTATTAGTATGGCAGTTTTCTTGGCCAGTACTGATCTCGAATATCATAGCATGGCCTGTAGTTTGGTTTTTAATGTCTAACTGGCTGGAAGGATTCGAGTATCGTCTTTCCAATAGTTATCTCATTGCCACAGCATTTACCGCTAGCTTACTTGCATTAACTATTGCCTGGATAACTGTTGGCAGCAAAGCTTTCCATGTAGCACAGTCCAACCCGATCACTGCATTAAGGAACGAATAAAGCTCTTTGGCCTTTAGCCACATGAAGATAACAATCTCATTCTGCTAAAGGCCATTCAACCACACCAAGTCTTATACGAATTGTACATAAACTTAACCTTGGAAACCATCATCCGGCAACTCGCCCGGCGAAAATACAGGCTCAGACTTTAAGGTAAAACTTGTGTTTTTTGCTATTTCCGGCATCAACAAACGCTGAATATCCTGTAATCTGGTTACACTGGCCTGAACACCATCTCTATTAGCCTCAGCCATAACGCCATTATTTCGAAGTAAAGCCTCAACCTTATCGTCTTTATATCCAATATCATAATTAAGATACCGCACCGACGCTATCACAGGTAATTCAATAGGCTTACCCTCTGCGACAACCGGAGTTTTGAATATTTTATTATAAATATGCGGCGGGCCTACCAAGGCCTCAACATGATGAATGAATGTCATCATGAAAGGCAGGCCAATTACCAACCCTTTGGCATTATAGTCCACTAAACGTGCCCACGGCGACATCGTCCCATATGCAAAAGCTGATGTGTGAGCGCATATATCTGCAGCGTTTTTTCCTACAGCCAGAACATTTGCAATTGGGTTCAAGCTTCGCTTACACCCATCCTGCTTCAACAAATGCATAGGATAAAACCCAAGCCTCCTATCAGGAGGCGAGCTCTCGACAATATAAGGTTTATTCTTACGCGCATAATCATAGAAAAAGCCCGGCGCTGCAAGAGTACCGCTTGCGCCCACAGTATCCATAAGGGCTGCATGAAATGCATTCAATGTGTCAGATACAGATACTGGAACGGCATGGCCTAACATCGCAGCTATTTGTCCGATGCCTGCGTGTACAAAAACAGTATCCCCTTCTCTAAGCCCTAAAGAGACAAGCATCTGCTTTATTTTGTCTGTTAGTTCGCGGTTCAATAAATGCGCCTATTCTATTGGCTAAAAATAAAATCACGGAAACAACCGCTTGTTAAGAATATTGTGACTTTATGGTTTTGATTTCAAACGGTTTTTCTGTTTTTAATTAACTAAACCATAAAGCTCTGGGGATAATGTGTGCAAATAACTCATTTTTGTAATAGCTGTATCAGTGTTGAAGCAGGCAACACACGCTTACTTTGTGACCCTTGGATTGGCCCTGCCGACACCAACGCTTGGCTCTCTTTTCCGTTTAAAGATGAAGGGCCCCGCATTCTTGTTCAGCTCAACCCAAACTATATTTATATAAGTCACTTACATCCAGATCATCACGATACAAAAACTCTTGAACATCTGGCTAGGGACACAGCTATCCTCATGAAAAAGTTTCCTGACAAACGCCTCTTAGGGAAACTGGCCGCACAAGGCTTTAACAATATTGTAGAATTAGATGCCTGGACCCCCCTCACCCTGGACAATGACCTAGAAGTCACCATTGTACCATCTACAAGTATGGTAAACCAAGAGATTGAGGCTGTTATCAGCTATGACATTGACACCTCACTTATTGTCCGTTGCCTGAAAACGGGCCAAGTATTCTATAATAACGTCGATAATCCCACAAGCTTAAGTGCTTTAAAGGAAATTCGCGCATTCAGCGAAAAGAACTGGAATAAACCGATTGATATTGCTTGTTTGCCTGTTGGGGCTGCCAGTGAATACCCCCATTGCTTTATCAATATAGACAGAAATGCCGCTGCACGTCGTATTATTAACAATGCCCTAAATGAGCTACCTGAACGAATAGATGCACTTGGCTGTACCTCATTTTTTGCCGCTGGCGGTACTTATGTCATTCGAGGTAAGTTTAGTGCGCTAAACCAATATATTGCTCAGCCCAGCTTTGAAGAATTAAAATCCTATCTCACACCATGGACATCCGCAGGAAATAAAATTTTCCAATTAGAGGGTGGTTTCGGCATTGCCTTTCATAAGGATACTGCTAGTTGGCAGCCGTGTGACACAGGGCTAGAAAAAACATCGAGCAAACATGACTACGCTATCGCTGCCCACCAAATGCCTTACGACTATAGTGACGCTTCCGGTCGCACATCAGAGTTCACAAAACGGTTGCAGACTGCTTTCCCCGGTGCCAAATCTAACTACGATAGCGTTATGAAACGCATAGGATTGGTGCAAAATTGGACTACCGAACTTAATCTATATGAAAATATACAAATTGATAAAAATGGAGATATCATCAATTCCTCAAAAGTAATTGAACAAATCACCATACCATCTGCCGTTGCCCAGACCAGTCAAACACTTGTTTTTCATATGGATATTGGCCTATTTGTTGATTTAATTGAAGGCAAAGGCAACTGGAATGGAGCTCTTTCGGGAACTTATATTCTATATGAAAGAATACCCGACATTTTTCTACCTGACATACCCTTTAGCCTAAACTTTCTTGTAAATAGAGAATTAGAAAGAAAAAGTTTCTAACTCTTGCACATTCAAAAGCACACCAAATACGCTTGGCATAAAATTCGCATTAGTTTTTCGGGGTTTATTACGACTGAGACAGATTTAACCTAATTTGTGTTATTATACCTAAGTAATACGGATTATCGGGAAACTATGCAGCTATAATCATTGGGACGCATGAGATGAGTATATTTAAAACGCCACAGCGGCCTCAATTTCGTGATTTAGACGAATTACCGCTGATTAATCGTTCATTGATAGATTATGATGCCTATCATCAATACATTGGCCACGCTGGTGTAAAATACTCAATGGCTGTTCAGGCAACACGGGGCTGCCCTTATAAGTGTTTTTACTGCGATATATACAAAACAGCGAAAAATCACTTTCGCCGCTCTGATGACCATCTCTTCGATGAAATCCAAATGTTGCACGATATGGGCGTGCGCCGGGTGGAATTTATTGATGATATATTCAATGTTAACAGTAAGGGCTTCATCCGTTTCTTTGAAATGGTTCTGAAGCGTAACTTAAACATGCAATTCTTTTTCCCAACTGGGTTAAAGGGGGATTTGCTAACCAAAGATATGATTGATCTGATGGTTGAAGGTGGTTCTGTTGGTATCAACCTGAGTCTGGAGCACGCTTCACCCCGCATGCAAACAATTATGCGCAAAAACTTAAAGGTTGATATCCTCAAAGAAAACCTAGCCTACATTAGTGAAAAATATCCATCGGTGATCCTTACACTCAATGCGATGCATGGTTTTCCAACCGAAACTGAAGAAGAAGCCTTAGAGACCCTCAATTTCATTAAAAGCATCAAATGGATAGATTTCCCTTATCTTCATAATGTGCGAATTTTCCCAGGCACTGAACTTGAAGAGTTCGCACTTGAAGTTGGCATTCCACGTGAAGTGATAGAGGGTTCACAAGATATGTCATATCATGAATTTGCTCCCACGCTACCCTTCCCTGCAGAGTTTACACGCGCCGTGCGGGCTAGTTTTTTACATGATTATGTCCTGAATAAAGATCGTCTGCTTAGCATTATCCCGCATCAGCTAGAACAATTTAGTGAAGATGAACTGAACCAAAAATATAATAGTTACTTCCCATCACCTAAAATCAAAACCTTAGACGATGTTTTAAAGTTAGCTCGTATTTCGCGAGATGATTTACGGCCATTAAAGCCTTTTGATGAAGAACAGGTCCGTATTCCAGAGCTGAAAACAAAGCTAAAAGAGCATTTCCCACCCCGCCCAGAACGCGATGAAGAGGCACTAAAAGTATTAATGCTAGATCTATCAACATACTTTTCTGATGATGTTGATTCTCGGGAATACAATGTACTCGAGCCACCACTTGGGTTGATGGCACTAGCTACTTATGCTGATCAGGAACTCGGTGGAAAAGTAGATACCAAACTTTGCAAATCACGTATTGATTTTGATAGCTATGAAGACCTTTATCAATTGGTGCTTAATTATAACCCCGACATAATCGGCATTCGCGCAATGACCTTCTATAAAGGCTTTTTCCACGATAGCCTTAAATACCTTCGGGATCGTGGCGTTTCTATACCAATCATAGCTGGAGGCCCTTATGCCACGGCTTCCTATAATGAAATCCTTGAAGACCGTAACATTGACCTAGTCGCTATTGCCGAAGGAGAAGACACTTTTGTGGACCTCCTAACTCGCACACTTAAAAACGATGGCAAATTTCCTGATAAGCAGGAACTGCGCGACGTGCCCGGCATTGCCTTTTATGATGAAGCAAAAACTGAAAAAATTGCCGTCTAAACTATCAATGATAGCAACATCTGCTGTTCATTAAAAGTGATTTAATTTCAAGGAATTAACCGACAAATGGCCCGGGACGACAAAACAATAGATGCTGAGCACATGAAGCAATTGATAACTGGGAAGCCTATCGCAGGCTCTCGCTCTACGCATCTGTATCCTTTCCCTGTTGCAATTGACGCAGACATTGACAGGGCCCTATCCTTGATTGAACGCTTCTGGAAACATAATCGCTCAGCAGTAAACCCTGAAACCGATGAGTTTGCCCTTGCTCTTGCGGCAGAACTTGACGCTGATATCCTTGAAGCAAACAGCGGCGAAACATGCCTAACCTGGACCATCCCAGACAATTGGGTGGTTCGTACTGCCCAACTAAAGACACTGGATGGGGAGGTATTGGCTGATTACACTGATAATCCGCTTCACCTATGGACTCATTCTGTTGGCTTCACAGGAACCATCGACAGAGATGAATTAATCCGCAACCATATTAATACAGACCCTGCCCGACCTGATGAGTTTTTGTACCATTATGTGAACGGGTATCGCTCTCAAGTTCGCGATTGGGGCTTTTCAATTCCATACCGCATCGTCGAAAAAATGACCGATGCGCAATATGTAGTCGAAATTGATTCAGACCTAGACAACAACGGCACACTTAAGGTTGTTGACGCCTTTATCCAAGGTGAGTTGGATGAAACCATTTTCATCATGGCGCACACATGCCACCCTGGTCAGGTTTCTGACGGAATTGGGTGCATTGCTGCTGGTGCAGAGCTTTACCACACACTTAAAGCTGGGCCAAAGCCACGCTATAGTTACCGTTTTCTGTTTTCTCCTGAATATTTTGGTGGGGCAGCATATCTAGAGAAAGCAGAGCCAGAAAAAATTGAAAACCTGCATATGGGTGTTTATCTGGATATGGTAACCACCTATTCACCACTAGGTTTTCAGCGCTCTCTACAGGGGAACTCTCGTTTTGACGATATTACCCGCAATGTAATGCTGAGCCACACGCCAACTCTTGTTGAAAAGCCTTATCGTAAACTTTGGGGTAATGACGAGACATTTTATAATGGCACTGGTTATAAGATACCAACGTTAGGTATTGGCCGCTTAATGCACCGAGAGTATCACTATGACAGCGATAACCTTGAGAACCTAAGCAAATACCACCTAAAAGAAACCATCTGGGTACTACAACGCATTATCGAGGTTCTCGAAACAGATTACATCCCAGAGCCCAACTTTAAAGGGCCTGTGTATCTATCAAAATATGGCATGTCAGCCGCACTCGGAAATGATGTTCCTAATTGGCGCGAAAATGTTGAACGTATTCAATTTTTGATGGATGGTAACCATAGTATTATGGATATCGCAGCCTTATTAGATATCGATTATTTTCTCATTAGAGACTTTGTTGATCAGTTCGTTGACAAAGGTCTTGTTCATAAAAATGCAAGGCCAGTACGGGCAACTGACATCGGCAGCATTACCAAGAATGGCATAAAAGTTGAATAATTACATACTCATAAGGGTGCTAGTACTAGCTCTTTGTAGTAACCAAGAATAAATTACGCATAAATATTATTAAAATTAATGACTTATGATTTTTTTTTAATCTAATACAATAATTAAATAGCCTACATAATAAGAAGCACATAAGGACTTTTACTAAATGAGTAACCTAGAAAAATATAGCCAGGCTTTTTTGGAAAGCTTCGAAATTGAGACAAGCGCGCTAGAAGGTAATCTGGAATATAACGCAATCCCTGAGTGGGATTCTATTGGTCACATGGGCCTTATAGCTGCTTTGGAAGATACCTTTGATATTGCAATGGAAACAGATGATATCATTGAATTCAGCTCGTTCGAAAAAGGCAAAGAATTAATGGCAAAGTACGGCGTTACCATTAACTAAGTTGCCAGGAATGGTTTCACCTGCACTTGTGCTAGAATACCCTCTCTTGAGGACATGATTTACAGGTCTTGTTACAAGACAGATTGGAAATACGATGGCCCTATTAGATAAACCCATTGTTGTTGAGAAGTTCAGAGCTTTTCACAATTACGTTCGTAAGAACAACGGGCAAATAGGCACCAAACAACGAGGCATTGACCTTAATCTTAATAACGCCTGTAATTTGCGTTGTGAGCATTGCTTCACCAATTCGCCTAAAGGAGATCATGTAAAAGAAGTACTTGAACCCGCAATGATAAAAAAAGTTGCAGATCAAGCACATGAACTCGGAATTTTTGAATGGGACTTGCAAGGCGGAGAATTACTGTTAAGGCCAGATATTCTATTCGAGACCCTTGAAGCGATGGGTACAGAACGTTTCTATGTATATCTCACAACAAACGGTTACTTCATGGATGCTGATATGGCGAAACGCCTTGCAGAAGCTGGTGTAAACCGCGTTTCAGTTAGTATTGATAGCATGGAAGAAGAAAAACACGATGAGTTCCGCGGGAAAAAAGGCTCATGGAAACGTGCAATTGAGGCACTAAAGCATGTGCAAGACGCGGGCATGTCCCCCTATCTCAACATTACCGTAGGCCACTATAATGCCTTCTCTGATGATATTAAGAATTTGGTGGAGTACTCAAAAGACAATAATTACACCACCCTTCTAAATGTCGCGACCCCGGCAGGCATGTGGCAAAAAGCATCAGAGATTATGGTTGACGAAGCTGATAAAGCACACCTGATTGAAATGCGCAAAAAGTACAAAAACATCCTTCGCAATCTATGGAATCCTTTTGACCGTAAATATGAGGATATACTTGGCTGCAATACAGTAAACCGCATGTATATTACCCCAATTGGGGATGTCTTGGTTTGTCCTTACGTGCATATAAAAATCGGTAATGTTTACGAAAACTCGCTTCGTGAAATTTCTGAGAACGGTTTCAAGTTTCGCCCCTTCAGGGAACACAGCAAACTTTGCTTGGCTGGTGAAGACAAAGATTTTGTTAAAACATATCTTGAGCGTGACGGCACGACGATCTTCAATCCTCTCGATGCAAATGACATTTTCCCTGAAGATCAAATTGATCGTACACCTGTGCAATTGCCTGCTACAGCATAGTGATATGCATGGATTAACCAATGACGCTGTGCCCCAATGCCAGCGTCGTTTTTTATGAGCGAATGAATACTAAATGGCTGTTTTTGATCATATAGAGCAATTTGGCGAGGCTCCTGCTGTTATCACAGGATCAGATCAAAGCTACTCTTATATAGAATTAGCCTCTGATGCTGACAAAATAGGTGGCCCTGCAGGCGCTACCAAGTTAACAGCCTTTATAGCCACAAACTGCTATGCCTCGATTGCCGGCTATGTGGGCATGTTGCGAAAGGGGTCAATACCCCTCATGTTACCATCAACTGTTACTGCCACAGATTTGGCAGAAATCGACACAGCTTTTTCACCTGACTTTATTTATGCCCCTATTGAAATGGCTGATAAATTAGGCCTTGGTACGCCGACCTTGCTAGTAGATAATTACGGCTTGTATAAAACAGGCGCATCCAACAATGCACCGCCACACCCTAGCTTAGCCTTATTGTTAACAACCTCAGGGTCAACAGGTGGCAAATCAATGGTGCGCTTATCTGCCAACAACATCAGCAGTAATGCCGAGCAGATTATTGAATATTTAGGCATCATGCAGCATGACCGTGCCATCACCACAATGCCAATGAGCTATAGTTATGGCTTATCTATTATCAACACACATTTGATGCGAGGTGCTGCAATAATCGCCACAGAAAGCTCGCTTGTAAGTCCTGATTTCTGGAGCTTAGTACGAGACTGTAATGCCACAACATTTGGTGGCGTCCCTTTCATATTTGAAATGCTTAAAAAACTTCGTTTTCATCAAATGGAGCTGCCTGACTTACGATATCTGACACAAGCAGGAGGCAAGTTGTCAAACCAGCTGGTTACTTATTTTTCTAAAGCTTGTACCGAAAAAGGTTGCGGTTTTTATGTTATGTACGGCCAAACTGAAGCAACCGCACGAATAGCATATCTGCCAGCAGAGCAAGTAAACAGCAGGCCTGATAGTATAGGCATAGCCATCCCTAACACCGAAATTTGGCTTGAAAATGAAAACGGCAAAAAAATCACTTCATCAAATATTGAAGGCGAGCTTGTCTTCAAAGGCCCTAATGTCTCTCTTGGGTATGCTGAAAATCGTGCTGATTTAAATACTGATGATGAGAACAAAGGCATTATCAAAACCGGTGATATCGCAATTCAGGATGACGATGGCTATTATTATATCGTTGGACGTAAAAAGCGTTTCCTCAAACTATACGGAAACCGTATCAATCTGGCAGAAGTAGAAAATATACTGGCAAAAGAAGGGATTACAGCCGCATGTGCAGGTACAGATGACAAAATGAGTATTTTTGTTGAGGGTGCGCATGACACAACAGATATTAAAAAAACTCTGCAAGCCAATACATCCATTCCCCCAAAGGGATATACCGTTGTGTCCATTCAAGAACTGCCCCGTAATGAAAGCGGTAAAATCAGCTATCACTTGCTAAACACAGAATTTGCGGCAGGATAGCAATATGATATCTATCGAAACATTATTAAAAAAAGCCCCCTACTCACTCACCAGTAGTGAAAAAGCGGAACTTTACAGCACAGAACTTACACGCCTAACGCGCGCGCACTATAATGATTGCTTAGATTACAAAACTATTCTGGATAGCATGCAATTTGATCTAGCCAATGATCACCCTGCAGAGGCATTACCCTTTTTGCCGGTTAGGATGTTTAAAGACTTTGATTTAAAAAGCATTCCCGATGATGCCGTGCATAAAACAATGACATCTTCCGGCACAACCGGCCAAAGTGTATCTAAGATTTTTTTAGACAAAGCAACAGCCAGCAACCAAACTAAGGTGTTGGCGAGGATCATGAGCGACCTCATTGGCCCTAAGCGCTTACCCATGCTTGTTATTGATGCCAAATCCACAGTGAAAGACAGGAAAAGCTTTTCAGCGCGAGGTGCTGGTATTCTAGGGTTTTCTATGTTCGGCCGGGATGTAACTTTCGCTTTGGATGACAATATGGAGTTAGACATACCCACTGTGGAGGCTTTTTGTGCCAAATATGCGGGGCAAGACACATTTCTTTTTGGCTTCACATCAATCATCTATCAGCATTTCATACAAGCACTACAAAATAGCAAGTTAAACATTAACTTACAGGCCGCAACCTTGTTGCACGGCGGGGGCTGGAAGAAGCTCGAAGATATTGCCGTAGATAACGAATGTTATAAAGCCCAGCTTCTAGAATGTGCCGGGATAGGAAAAGTTCATAACTACTACGGTATGGTTGAGCAAACTGGATCAATCTTCACTGAGTGTTCAGCAGGCCACTTGCACTGCTCAATTTTCTCTGACCTTATCATCCGAGATAAAAATATGCTGGCTGCACCTGTTGGTGAAACAGGCTTGGTTCAACTAGTTTCACTCCTTCCCCAAAGCTATCCAGGGCATAGTATTTTGACGGAAGATATTGGCGTCATTATCGGCGAAGATGACTGTGTCTGTGGACGCAAAGGGAAACACTTCAGGATACTTGGCCGAGCCAAGAAGGCCGAAGTACGTGGGTGCAGCGATACTTATGGCTCCTGAGGAATATATGAATTTAGAAACGGAGCTAGAATTATTAGCTGGCAGCCTATCCTTGGAAACTAAAGGTAAAATACCTTTTGATGCCAGCGTCTGCAGTTTTCTGTCTGATTTATCTAACCTTCTCATGCGTGATAAAGTTGCCAAAACATTAAACGATGTAACTGCATTTGCCTTCTGGTGCCGTAAAGCAAATATTCATCAACTAAAAGACTTACACTTAGGCCCTCACATTCGCATCGGCCGCGGCATGGCCTTTCATATAAGTCCCGGCAATGTCCCCATTAATGCCTTTTATTCATTCGCATTTGGGTTATTAGCAGGAAATGGCAACATAGTGCGCCTGCCCAGTAAAGTAGGTACATCCATAGATGTGGTTATCAAGGCGATAAATCTTTTATTTGAGCAAAAGCAATATTCCCACCTCGCACATGAAAATGCATTCGTGAGATATGATCATAAAGGAATTGCTACTGATCAACTATCCTTGAAGTGTGATACGCGCATTATTTGGGGCGGGGATTCTACTATTGCTACCATCCGAAAATCACCCATTGCAGCGCGAACTCAGGAAATTACTTTCGCTGACAGATATTCATTCGCTGTGTTAGATGCTGATACCATTGAAAAGCTTTCAGATAGTGAGTTGAACCAACAAGCTATAAACTTTTACAATGACACCCTGCAAATGGATCAAAATGCTTGTAGTTCCCCTCATTTAATGGTCTGGCTTAATGGCAATAACAATTCAGCGAAAGAACGTTTTTGGAAAGCGTTAGATACATACACACTTAAAAGGTACCAACTAGAAGCAGTTCAGTCTGTAGATAGATATACACGCCTATTGGCTGGCTTCATCACCGGGCCTGAACAACATCACATAAGCGACATTTCTGCGCCACTTCAAAGGGTTAAACTCAAAACCTTACCTAAAAACATAGATAGCCTGCGTGGCATTTATGGGCTTTTCTACGAATATGATTCTATCACACTCTCAGAAGTGGCCCATATCGTGAATAGCAAATACCAAACAGTTTCATACTTAGGCATAGATAAATCAACATTGGCAGACTTCGTTATTAATAATCGCTTAAAAGGCATCGACCGCATTGTTCCTGTGGGCGAAGCGCTTAATATGAATATTCTATGGGATGGCTATAATATTTTGAATGAATTATCGCGGATAATTGATGTCAGATAAATACAAAACTATTGTGGTGCGTGTAGATGCCAATCGCTTGATGGGTATAGGTCATGCTATGCGCTGTATTGCAGTGAGCGAGCAATTGATTGCCAAAGGTCATCATGTAATTTTTGCCATGCACGAAGTACCTTCAGCACTATTAAACCGCCTAGAACGCACGAAAGTTGAAGTTCTTCATCTGGCCAAAACCGAGAACAATCCACATTCACTTTATAAAATTGTTCAAGATACAACTGCTCAAGCTGTTATTTTGGATGGGTATCACATAGAAAATGATTATGAGCGATGCCTTAAAGAACATTCTGCCAAAGTCTTACGTTTTGATGATTATATGCCTGGGGTGAAGTGCGATGCGAACATAATAGTGAACGCCTCACTACATGCTAATCCTGCCATATATTCAGACTGGGCACCCAATTCGAGACTACTTTTAGGCCCTCAATATATTGCTTTTCGATCTGATATGATTAGCGCTTACATTAATTTAGTAGATAAAAAATTAGATAACGAAACCCTCACTGGAGCCAACTTAAACACCAGTATTTTGATAAACTTTGGCGGTAGTGACCATTTAGATTTAACCATTGAAACTGCATCAGCTATTGCTCAGCTCTTGCCTGAGGCAAAAATTGAAGCCGTTACTGGTGCGGCATACCCAAATCCTGAACGTATTTCTGCCTTAGGAATAAAAACCCTAACTCATCATCATAATACAGATAACCTTGCTGAGGTGATGCAGAGGGCACGTATGGCGATCAGCGCTGGAGGGCTTACCGTTACAGAATTAGCCTTGTTCCGCATACCAACAATTTTGGCCATAACTGCTCAAAATCAGATAAAAGGTGCCCATGTAAGCTGGTGTCATACTATCCTGCCAAATGATACAAATGGCGAAATAAATACGAGTGAAATTCTGAAAAAAATTATCGTGGAAACAGAACGCCTTTGGAATCTTCATGATGAACGGACTCAGATAGTTAATCGCATACCCACAGATTTAGATATTCATGGAGCAAGGCGTATCGCCGAAGCTCTTATCGGAGAAAGTTTCTAAATGGCCAAGAATACCGCCTCTTTCCCATCGATTGCGGGCAGAGAAATCCGCCCCGACTTGCCCCCTTATATCATCGCGGAACTCTCAGCTAACCATATGGGAGACATGGAACGTGCTTTGAAAATGGTCAAAGCAGCCGTTGATGCTGGCGCTGACGCCGTTAAGTTACAAACTTATGAGCCTGATAAAATTACTATGGACTGTGACGGCGATGATTTTCATATTCAAGGTGGTCTATGGGACGGTCAAAGCTACCACGCACTTTACACCGAAGCGATGACACCCAAAGAATGGCATAAACCACTATTTGATTATGCTGAAGAGCTTGGCGTAACCATGTTTTCTAGCCCGTTTGACCTTGATGCCGTCGATTTTCTTGAAGGATTAGATGCCCCTGCCTACAAAATTGCCTCTTTTGAGCTTGTAGACCTTGAGCTGATCGAAAAAGCCGCAGCGACAGGCAAACCACTGATTATGTCTACAGGCCTTGCCGTACCGGAAGAAATTGAAGATGCCTTGGGGGCTGCCCAAGAAGCTGGCGCACAAGAAGTTATGCTCCTTCACTGCATTAGCGCCTACCCTACTCCACCCGAAGCAGCAAACTTGCAGACAATAAAAGATATGGCTGCGCGGTATGATGTGCCAATTGGCCTTTCCGATCATACTCTCACCGAAGCAGTTCCTGTTGCAGCGACCGCACTCGGTGCACAAATTATTGAGAAACACTTCACTCTTAGTCGAAGTGACGGCGGTGCAGATGCTGCCTTTTCACTGGAGCCTGACGAGTTTAAACGCATGGCAGACTCTGTAAGAATTGCCCATGCAGCTATCGGTGAAGCCCGTTACGGACCTGTAGATCAAGAGCAAGGCTCACTACAATCAAGGCGCTCACTTTATATAGCGAGGGACTTAAAAAAGGGGCATGTTATAGGCAAAGGAGATATTGCCTGTGTCCGCCCTGGCTTTGGGTTAAAGCCAAAACATTTACCAGCCATACTCGGTAAAAAATTAATTCGTTCAGCACACAAAGGCGATGCAACAGACTGGTCACTTTTCGAAGAATAAATTGGCCATAAGATCAGCACAAAGCGCACCTTATAAAGACAACTTATCCACGGCGCGGTCTCTAACCCGCGTCATAATATCATTCCAGTCTGTTATTTCTCCTCCAATGATTAACTCACAATCTTTTGCAAATCCCGGCTTGTCTGTTCCGCCAAAGGCCCACCACTGTTTTGGGGCAGACATCAGTATGGTCGGTGCACCAACAGCAATAGCAAACTGGCCCGGTGCTGAAGCAGAAGAAATGACAAGGTCACATGCATCCATAATCGCAAGGTTAGCTTCAATATCCATTTTAAGATCAACGTCCTCAAAATCGTGTATTTTTATACCGTACATTTTCTCTGCTAATGCTAATTCCTCAGACACTTCACCGTACTGAACATTGATAAAGTCTACCTTATCCTTAAGCTCCATTAACGGACCCATTGCTTCGATGGAAGCATATATGTATGCCCGATCCACGGTCATGACACCACTGCGCCATGCAAGAGCTACCTTAGGTTTATCGCTTATAGCAGCTAGCCGTTCTCGCATTTGATTAGCTCGCTCAGAGTCTGGAACAAGAAAGCCTTCAGGGTGAGGTTTAACATCATCAAGGGTTTGCCATGCGTATGCAGGGGAAGAGGCTACTGGCACGGAATAGTCAATTTCTACCTCCCCGTCCTTAATAAGTTGCTGAACTAACGGATAGCTACGGTAACGATAGCCTTGGTGAATTTGATCTATATGTTTTTCTACGTGGGCATTTGGAAAACGGCGTTTATATATATCCACTAAACGGTAATTACACCCGATGTAGAGTTTTTCAGCCCTCTCATACAGGAAAGGTAGATAATTTCCCCACATAACCTCATCACCAATTCCCTGCTCCGAGGTCACTAACAGGCTTTTTCCTTCCAGGTCTTCGCCCTGCCATCTTTGCTGCTGATGTGTGTAAAGAATCACTTGATTGAGACTACGGCGATTATCAAGTCGATATTCATAGTTTTCAAAAGCCTCTGGAAAGGCGCCTTTATAAAACAATAATTGAGCCGCACCGATACGAGGTTCCGGACTTTTCGGGTTAAGCTCAATAGCTCGCATGTCTACTTCAAGGGCTCGCTCATACTCACCAATCATCAAAAGGCTCTGACCGTAATTGCTAAATATTTTAAAGTCATTTGGCCCCAAACGCATTGCCTCTTCAAAAAATACAGAGGAAGCCTCAACCCCGTCCCTAGCGCGCACTTGCGTTGCCAACACATTCCATAAGTCTGCACTATCCGGGAAAATAGGCAGAACGCTTTGAAGCATTTCAATACTAGTATCTAATTCTTTCATGCCGGTGTATGCTGTCGCCAAGTTTACGTACCGAATAGGATTCTCTGGCTCCATTTCGATCAGTCGCCGACTTACTTTAGCGGCTACTTCTGGCATACCCATTTCTAGCGCAAGATTAACCATAATTGCGCAAATCTCGACAGTCTCACCGTGAATTGCCAATGTTCTTTCCAAAACCGCAATCGCCTTATCCCTGACCCCCACCTGCAAAAGCCCTTGAGATAAAAGTGTAAGGAGATTTAAATCCTCTGGCATGGCATCCCAAGCCTTCAACAAATACGGCAAGGCTTTTTCCCATTCTCCCAGGTCACCGTACTCCTGCCCCTTTTTCAGAGCTCGGCGCAATTCCCCTGCAGTAATGTTTGCCTTTTCAAACCCCAATTTCTCCAGACGTGTTTTCTGGACCTTTGGCTGTTTCTTTTTGTTTCTGGCAGTGCGGTTTCGTGAAGCCACGAATGCCTCCCCTTAATAAATTTCAAACCCCAAACACAGCAATAGTGTCATTAAGATATGGCAAACTTGAAATTGCAAGCAGGATGCCAAACAAAATAGTAGCCCTACCCCGCATGAATTCCTTATGATATAAAGAGTTAATACAAATTTGACCAATTTACTGCATTGTACAAGGTGAATTGGCGTGGGGAGGTACGTATGGCGTTAAAGCTTTCTTTGAAGCCTGATGAAAAACTGGTAATTAATGGCGCAGTAATTGCAAATGCTGATAGACGAACGACTTTGATCGTTCACAATAAAGCGTCGATCTTAAGAGAAAAGGACATATTGCAGGAACAGGATGTTAACACACCAGCAAAGCGGATCTATTTCCCCATAATGCTGATGTATATGGATCAAGGTCAAACCAACAAATATTACGATGAGTTTGTTGTAAGAATGACAGAATTTATGAATGCCATTAGCACACCTGAAGCAATTGAAACTTGTGTAAAAATTAGTCGGGAAGTGATGGATAAAAACTTCTACAAGGCTTTGATAAACTGCAAGAAACTGCTCGTATTCGAAAAAGAACGACTGGGTTTAAGCGAATAGGATGAATTGAAACCGGATTACTGAATGTCGTACCAAGCGTATCAAAAAGCACAGCAATCTTCAGAAACGCCTAGCCAAATTGAATATAGGCTTTTCGTTCAAGTTACGAATGCCCTCATAGCGGCACAGGACCAGAACCTTAAAGGTGCTGAACTTGTCAGTGTCCTTGATTGGAACAGGCGAATGTGGTCCACTCTTTCATCAGATTGTGGCACAGAGGGTAATTCCTTACCCTCAAGCTTGCGTGCAGGCATAATTTCCTTGTCTATTTGGGTGTCTAAACACTCTTCCTCTATAGTACGTGGGGAAGAATCTATAAAAGACCTGATTGATATAAATAGAACCATCATGGAAGGCCTAGCCGCGCAAGCCAAACTGCAACAGCAGTCTGAAGGTAACGATAGCGACACTCGGCCGGCAGGAAACTCTCCAATAAACTCGGTATTATAGATTAGCCCTACACAGCTAACCTGATATGCCCCTACCCTCCTTACATTTCAAATAAACATGATTTTAGAATGTCTCAGGCTCAACCAGGGACATTTTTACCTAGTTAAGGACATTTTTGCCTAGTGATGCGGCATTTTTTTCCATACCAGGAAAATCATGCAGGGTAGTAAGCTCAACCAACAATCCCCTATCGAGTTATCGCATAAAAGGTATTTCCACTTAATTTACAACATATTATAGATAACTTAACACGATCCAAGGCGGCTTGGCATATACTGTGCATCACTGAAAGCCGGAAGCAAAAAGCTTCTGCGAGCAAAAGGCTCATACAACTCTCAGAATGGAGATTTATAATGGCGTTTTCAGTAAACACCAATGCAGGTGCGTTCGCAGCCCTGCAAAACCTCAACAAAACAAACTCATCACTAAACACTCTTCAGAGCCAAATTAACACAGGCCTGAAAGTAGCGTCTGCAAAAGACGATGCTGCAACATTTGCTATCGCACAAAAGTTGCGCGGCGATGTAGCAGGCCTTAGTGCTGTAAAAGGCTCACTTGACCGGGCTACCTCTACCCTTGATGTGGCAATCGCCGCTGGCGAGGCTGTTTCAGACCTCTTGATTGAACTGAAAGAAAAAGCAGTTGCTGCCAAAGACTCAGGTCTGGATACAGCAAGCCGCACATCACTGAATGATGATTTTAAACAGCTACGTAATCAGATCACATCTATTGTGAACAACGCTGAATTTAACGGCACAAATGCTGTTAAAAACGGCGGTAGTGCTATCACTGCCATTACCAATGATGACGGTAGTAACACAATCACTATTGGTGCACAGGATTTGTCACTGACAGGTGGTAAGGTTACAATTACCGCTAGCACTGAGATTGCCACAGCTGGTGCGGCTTCTGCTGCTGTCACTAAGCTTGAATCATCAATTGCAAATGTTAACACATCATTGTCTGCTCTTGGTTCTGGTGCAAACCGGATCGAACTGCAATCAACCTTTGTGAACAAGCTATCTGATTCGATTGAAGTAGGTATTGGAAACCTCGTAGATGCCGACCTAGCGAAAACAAGTGCGAGCTTGCAATCGCTTCAGGTAAAACAACAGCTTGGTTTACAAGCATTGTCGATCGCCAATCAGGCACCAGGAACGGTACTTTCACTCTTCCGGTAAGTGATTCCCTGAATCACGCACTTAAGGGCCCTCCGGGGCCCTTTTTTTATAGTCAAAGCCGCTAACCCAGCAAAACTTGCCTGTATAAAAAATTCCCATCGGTCAATTTTTGCCAGCCTCATATATTTTTCTCCTTTTTTATCAATGCCTTAATGATGGCACACCCCTTGCCATTGATTGTGGCAGAGCAGAACGGCTCACGAATTCTCAAAAGGAGACTAAAGAATGGCTTTTTCCGTAAACACAAACGCTGCAGCACTATCGGCACTTCAAAATTTGAACAAAACTGGCGATAGCCTGCAAACGGTACAGAGAGCAGTTAATACTGGATTAAAAGTGGCATCATCTAAGGACAATGGGGCGGTCTTCGCCATCGCGCAGTCTCTGCGCGCAGACGTTGCAGGCATTAATGCTGCAAAGTCGTCCATTGATCGTGCGCTTTCCACTATTGATGTTGCGATCGCTGCCGGGGAAGCCGTCTCCGATCTTCTCATCGAAATGAAAGAGAAGGCAGTTGCCGCCAAAGATAGTGGCCTTGATACCGCTAGCCGAACGTCCCTTAATAATGACTTCGGCCAATTGCGGGATCAAATCACATCTATTGTCAGCAATGCCGAATTTAATGGCACTAATGCAGTTGCAAATGGCGGTAATGACATTACAGCTATCACCAACGATAATGCATCTAGTACTCTTACAATTGCTGCACAAGACCTATCACTCACAGGTACAACCGTAGCTCTTTCTGCTGGGCAAGGTATCGCTACAGCGGGAGCAGCTTCATCTGCGGTTGACAACATTGAAAGCTCTATTGCCAACGTTAACACGGCGCTCTCTGCACTTGGTGCAGGGGCTAACCGGCTAGAACTTCAGCGTGAGTTTGTCAGTAAACTGTCAGATACCATTGAAATTGGTATTGGCAATCTGGTGGACGCGGATATGGCAAAACAGTCTGCAAATTTACAAGCTCTTCAGGTCAAACAACAGCTTGGCCTACAAGCTTTATCGATTGCAAACCAGGCCCCACAGGCAGTTATCAGTCTGTTCCAGGGATAAAAGCAAGCAACAATGCCGGGCACTACGGTGCCCGGCATTCTACCCCCTTCACAAACACTATAATGCTACTCAAATCACTGAGCTCAACAGCTCTCTACCAAAGCCCCAGTTCCCAGCATTGCAGCTTACAAGATAAAATGTCGCAAATTACTTGGTAGGCACTTTTTGCCCTTTCGTCATAAAAATAAGGCATAATCTGCCCGGTCAGGCAATATGTGCCCATCCGCTATTTGAGACACACCCTCACGAAAGTCTAATTTTACCATATAAATCAAACAGTTAAAAAGCACCAGCGCACGCAGATTATTGGCACTATCCTTGCAGCACTGCACCTAGGACAAAATGTCCAGCGGGCAAAATGCCCGACTTACAACTCCAAAATGGAGAGCATAAAATGGCTTTTTCGGTAAACACCAATGCAGGTGCGTTCCTCGCGCTGCAAAACCTAAACAAAACAAGTTCGAGCCTTAATCAGGTTCAAAGTCGGATTAATACCGGCCAAAAAGTAGCATCTGCTAAAGATGATGCTGCAACTTTCGCCATTGCGCAAAAACTGCGCGGTGACGTAGCGGGCCTGAACGCTGTGAAGGGTTCAATCGACCGCGCAAGCTCTACTCTTGATGTTGCGATCGCTGCAGGTGAGGCAGTTTCTGACCTGTTGATTGAATTGAAAGAAAAGGCAGTTGCTGCAAAAGACTCTGGTCTTGATACAGCAAGCCGCACCTCACTAAATGATGACTTTAAGCAGCTTCGCAATCAAATTACTTCGATTGTGAACAACGCTGAGTTTAACGGTACAAATGCTGTTAAAAATAGCGGTAGCGCTATCACAGCTATTACCAATGATGATGGTAGTAACTCTATTACTGTTGCCGCTCAGGATATCTCATTGACTGGCACTAAGGTTACAATTACTGCCGGCACTGAAATCGCTACTGCTGGCGCTGCCTCTGCTGCAGTTACGAAGCTTGAATCATCAATCGCTAACGTGAATACGGCTCTTTCCGCCTTGGGTTCTGGTTCAAAACGTCTGGAACTTCAGGGAACATTCGTGAATAAGCTATCTGATTCCATTGAAGTGGGTATCGGTAATCTCGTTGACGCAGACCTCGCCAAAGAATCTGCTAACTTGCAATCTCTGCAGGTGAAGCAGCAGCTTGGCTTGCAAGCACTGTCGATCGCTAATCAAGCGCCGTCTACAGTACTTGGTCTCTTCCGATAAATAATCGGGTGGGCCAAGTTTATCATTTGGCCCACCCTTATTTCATTGGATGAGACATTGTGTCTCTCATCAGCCGGGAAGCGAGTTAGGAATTCGCTCGGAGTAGAACAATGACTGAAATAAACACTATAAAAAACGGATCTCAGGTTATAGACCTTAAACCCGCAGCTGCCCGTGCCTCAGTAGAATCAGGCAGCATAGAAAGGTTTGGCAAACCTAGTAAGGCTGGCGAAAATGGCCCTGCCCCAACGGCTGCAAAATCATCAACCTTGGACAAAGATCAAAACCCTTTGGACAAGGCAGCACAAACCATTGAGCAACTTATCGGTGATGCCAACGCAAATACAAAGTTGCGCATTGATAAAGACGACGATACCGGACGCTTTGTTTATAAAAGCGTTGATTCAGATTCTGGTGAAGTAATCAGACAGTTCCCACCTGAGACAATCTTGCAGATTATCTCCAAATTTCGGGACCCTGAAGGTTTAGTGCTTGATGATGAAGCTTAGGTTGCAGCTATAATAATTGCAACCTAACCAGAAGGCTGTCACGCAGCCTTAGACCCTGTTTCTGCCCTAAATAATAGGTCGCGGAACGGGCTTTTTGTGTTTGTCTTATAAATTTTACTGGATCAAATTGTTTCTGGACAAACAGTACTGATGCGCTATTTCAAGCACTCAGAAATATCACCTGTTAATATGTAATTTGAGTAGGAGCTTTTCCGCTATGAAATTCACGGGCACTGATCAGTATGTCGCTACAGAAGACCTGAAAATTGCGGTTAATGCTGCAGCAACCTTACGCCGACCCCTATTAATAAAAGGCGAGCCCGGTACAGGCAAAACTGTACTAGCAAATGAAATTGCAGATGCCTTTGGCATGGAATTGATTGAATGGCATATCAAATCAACCACAAAAGCCCAACAAGGCCTATATGAATACGATGCTGTATCGCGATTGCGTGATAGTCAACTTG
>Ga0316207_10001315_pt1 | contig 31454 bp, 26 predicted proteins | sample 6weekpyrite_MG_FD_204943 | JGI IMG/M metagenome (GOLD analysis project Ga0316207, IMG submission 204943) | Microbial mat bacterial communities from mineral coupon in-situ incubated in ocean water Damariscotta River, Maine, United States -... | ecosystem: Environmental > Aquatic > Marine >...
CTGATTTATTAACAAGAATATACAATGGCATGAATAAAGGTGCTGCGCTGGTATTATCAGAGAAAGTGACTTTTACGGATAGAAACGTACGTGACATTAATATACAGCTACACGAAGCATTTAAAAGAGCCAATGGTTATTCAGACCTTGAAATAAGCCAAAAACGCAGTGCCTTAGAAAACACGCTTATACCTGACACAATCGAAGCACATCACAAGCGCTTAACAGATATTGGTTTTTCAAACGTTACTACCTGGTTCCAGTGTTTTAATTTTGTTTCTATCCTTGCGATAAAATAGATAACAGTATAATGAGCCTGTACGATCCTTTATTAAAAAAAATATCTTCTGATAATAGCCCGCTACAAAAATGGGCTGAGATGATTCCTGCTCAAATTGAAAAAGGTCTGAGTCCACAACGGTATGGTAAGCTTGACCAATGGAAAACAGCTATTAATAACTTACCTGCAATAACCGTTTCTAATATTGAGTTGAACAGTGAAGTAAAGTTATCAACAGATGATGTATTAAACTCAGATACTATTGAAAAAATAAAAACTGAATTAAAACAACTTCACCCCTGGCGTAAAGGCCCGTTTGATTTTTTTGGTATCCACATTGATACTGAATGGCGTTCTGACTGGAAATGGGATCGTTTAAAAGACCATTTAAAACCACTAGATGGTAAAACAGTGCTTGATGTTGGTTGCGGCAATGGCTACCACTGTTGGCGCATGGCAGGTATGGGTGCCGAACTCGTAATAGGCATCGACCCCACCGCTGTTTTTGTTATGCAATATCAATTGATGCAAAAATATATTCAGTCAGACAATGTATTTGTACTACCGGCTGGCATTGATGACGTACCACAAAACTTACAGGCCTTTGATACCGTGTTTTCAATGGGCGTGTTATATCACCGCAAATCGCCAATTGAACATTTACAACAATTACATCAGTGTTTAAAGCCAGAAGGTGAGCTTGTACTGGAAACCTTAATTATTGAAAGCGAAAATGACGAGGTCCTTTTCCCTGAAGATCGTTATGCACAAATGAATAACGTCTGGTTTTTGCCAAGCATACCGTTGTTAATAAAATGGTTAGAACGATGTAAGTTTAAAAATATTCGTGTTGTTGATATTAATCAGACGTCGGTTGAAGAACAACGCGCAACTGAATGGATGACGTTTAATTCTTTGTCTGATTTTTTAGATCCAGATGATAGCGATTTAACAGTTGAAGGTTATCCTGCTCCTAAGCGGGTGGTTGTTTTGGCGGAGAAGTAGCTTATTTATATATGGATTCCCGCGAAGGCGGGAATCTATTATTATATTTAAAAATTGTTTCGCCTCGCGCTAATGCGCTTTAGGCGAGTGACTTTCTTTATGTGAGTAAAGAAAGTCACCAAAGAAAGCACACCCCTCGTCGTAAATCATTTTATTGTTTATGTTAATGCTCAGGACATTTTGCGACAGGCCTTCCTTGGCCTGATCGCAAAAGCTCGTACTTCCTTGTACTCGCCCTTCGGTGTCACTTGCGCTTAAACAACACAATAAAATAACGACGAAAGGGGATTATCGACTTACAAGAACAGTCGTTTATAGAGAGTATTCTTATCCTTTGCTGCTACAAGGGGTTTTCAAATCCCCTTAGACGCAGCCGAGTACCGCAGTTAAAAAAGGAGATAAGGCCATTGGTGTCGAGCCAGACAGGGCTAGCTAAAGCAAAGCGTAAGCGCAGCCTGTTTGCGAGTTCAATGGCCGCCTTTTTTAACGAGGACACGCAGGGGATGGGAATAACATGACCACAAGTCTGGGGGTGTCTTTTCTTTTCGTACCTTTTCTTTGGACAAGCAAAGAAAAGGTACTCGCAGCTCGCGTAGCGAGTTGTGAAATCAAATATAATAAAAAGCGAGAGCCCACTTATACCAAACTAAAACTCAGATCCAAAATTTTCTTTATACCTAGCCTTAAACTCATCCATCGTAAAAGAATGATTCTGAGGCCCAAGTTGCTCAATTTTAATCGCACCACAAAGCGATCCAATACGTCCAGACGTTTCCCAGTCCATATCGTTCATCATGCCGTAGATCAAACCGCCACGGAATGCATCGCCACACCCTGTTGGATCTTGTGCCACACTAATATTAGCAAGTGGAATTTTAATGACTTTGCCATCGACATAAATATCAGAACCTTCACCACCTCGTGTCACGATCAAAGCTTTTACTTTTTTCGCGATGTCTTCCAGTGATTGCCCGGTACGCTCAGCTAACATTTCACCTTCATAATCATTAACGGTTACCCATGTTGCCTGATCAACAAAAGTAGATAACTCTTCACCATTAAACATGGGCATGCCCTGACCTGGGTCAAAAATGAATGGTACGTCTTGCTCTACAAACTGTGCTGCGTGTTGCAACATGCCGTCACGGCCATCAGGTGAAACAATACCGAGTGTTGCTTCGGGTGCATCGGAAATTTTATTTTCATGTGAAAAGCCCATTGCACCAGGGTGGAATGCCGTAATCTGGTTATCATCCATATCGGTAGTTATAAAAGCCTGTCCAGTATAACTGTCAACTTCTTTAATATATTTACGACTTAAATTATGTTTATCCATCCAGTCTGCGTAGGGTGCAAAGTCATTGCCTACTGTACCCATTGGTAATACATCACCCCCGAGCATATTTAAGGTAAAAGCTATATTACCGGCACAACCCCCAAACTCACGGCGCATTTCCGGTACTAAAAAAGAAACATTCAGCATATGTACTTTGTCTGGAAGAATATGGTTTTTAAACCGATCATGAAAAACCATAATGGTATCGTATGCAAATGAACCACAAATAAGTGCTGACATAATAATTCCTTTAAATATTATTATTTAAATTAAAAATAGGTATCGAAAAGTATAAAGCCCCAGATAATAGCCGTCATAATAAGAGCAAACATCACCGCAGCAGAACCCATATCTTTTGCCCGACCGCAAAGTTCGTGATGCTCTTCACCAAATCGATCAACAACGGCCTCAATAGCTGAGTTAATTATTTCGATTGTAAGAACAAATAACGGAGAAACAATTAAAAGAATAAGTTTAACGATATCCTGCGTAATAAAAAATGCAAGTGGAATAAGAATAACAGCCAGGAACACTTCCTGACGAAATGCCGCTTCATGTTTCAATGCTGCACGAATCCCCTGCATGGAATAGCCGGCTGCATGGATAATTCGAGTAATGCCTGTTTTACCGGGTTTGGGCATTGTTTTCTCTTTTATTTTTTTGTGAAAACCTTAAATGAATATGCCTAATATACTGGATTCCTCGGCAAATTGCTCGCTGATTTCCCATGCAACAAACGTATATGGCGGATAGTGAGAAGCTCTAGTACAAGGCGGAATAAAAATTTAAAAACGGAATTTACATACAGTAAATGAGTATTTTAAATTTTTATTCCAACGCCGTAATCGAGCTTCTCACTATTCGCCAGACCAGGTGAGGTCGAGTTCCTTAGCCGCCTTAACATCATCCAACCGACGCACCGGCAACGCATGTGGTGCAGTAGTAACTGTTTCCGGTTCTGTTTCAGCTTCTTTCTGTATATCGACCATCGCCTGAATAAAGTTATCCAGCTCCTGTTTTGTTTCTGTTTCCGTTGGTTCAATTAACAGACATTCCGGAACTAACAATGGGAAATAGGTTGTTGGTGCATGCACGCCATAATCCAGTAAGCGCTTGGCAAAGTCCATGGTATTAACGCCCAGATCTTTGGCTTGCTTTTTAAGCGTCACGATAAATTCATGCGTTGCACGTCTGTTTGGATAAGCAATTTCAAAACCGGCTTCTTTCATTGTTGCTAGCATATAGTTTGCGTTTAAAGTTGCGTATTCGGCAACACGATGCATACCTTCGCGGCCTAACATACGTGCGTAAACGTAGGCACGCAATAAAATGCCGGCGTTACCCATAAAGGCAGATAAGCGGCCAATACTTTGAGTACGCTCTTTTTCGGTAACAACCTGATATTCACCATTCTTCTCAACCACCATAGGCACTGGTAAGTAAGGTTCTAAACGTTTGCTCACACCCACCGGACCTGCACCCGGGCCGCCACCACCATGTGGTGTCGAGAATGTTTTGTGTAAGTTCATATGAATAACATCAAAGCCCATGTCACCCGGTTTAACTTTACCTAAAATTGCATTTAAGTTAGCGCCATCATAATAAAGTAAGCCGCCGGCTTCATGAACGATGTCTGCAATTTCTTTTATGCTTCGCTCAAACACACCCAGTGTTGATGGATTGGTTAACATGATACCTGCTGTGTGTGGACCAACTGCAGCTTTAAGAGCTTCGATGTCTACATCACCATCACTATTAGTTGGGATTTCTTTTACTTTAAAGTTACACATGGTTGCTGTTGCAGGGTTTGTTCCATGTGCTGCATCGGGAACTAAAATCTCAGTTCGGTCCGGATCACCTTTACCACCATTTTGTGCATCGTGATAAGCACGAATCATTGCAACGCCAGCAAACTCACCTTGTGCACCGGCCATCGGTGCCAGTGATACTTCATGCATGCCGGTAACATCTTTTAAAATTTCCTGTAAGTCATACATGCATGCAAGGAAACCTTGACTGTTTGAATCTGGCGTTGCAGGATGATGGTTAACTAGACCCGGTAACATTGCTAACTGATTACAACCACGTGGATTGTATTTCATTGTGCAGGATCCTAATGGATAAAAGTGTGTATCGATTGCGAAGTTTTTCTGTGACAAGCGAGTGTAATGACGTACCGCCTGCATTTCTGAAATTTCTGGTAACAAAGGACGTTTATTGCGTTTAAATTTATCCGGGATGTTATTAACCGTGTTTTCTTTTTTAGCAGATTGCGCTGCGTTAATACGTCCGGTTTTTGCCTGTTCAAATACTAACATTATAATACCTTATCTAAGCTGTCATTCCCGCGAAGGCGGGAATCTATATTTCTGGCTACTCATGGATTCCCGCTTTCGCGGGAATGACACAACTTTATATATTACTAAGCCACTTCAGGTTTCACTATCACGCTGCTGTTTGCAAACGTGTTAATGTATCTTTCAAAGTTTGTACAAAAGATTTTATATCTGCTTCCGATTTTGTTTCGGTTGCGCAAACCATTAAACAGTTACCAAGCTCCGAGTAGTCTTCATCTAAACGAACACCAGCAATTATGCCTTGCTCAGCCAATGAACTAATAACATCATCAAGTGGTAAATCAAACTTAAACACTGCTTCATGGAAATTAGCCGAATCAAACACGCGTTGTACGCCGTTTAATTTTTCTAACTCACTCATTAAGAGCTGTGTATTACTATGAGATTGTTCTGCGGTATTTTCCAAACCATGTGGTCCAACAATAGCCATATAAATAGTGGCTGCTGTAACCAACAACCCCTGATTAGTACAAATATTGGATGTCGCTTTTGAACGACGAATATGTTGTTCACGTGCTTGCAAGGTTAAACTAAAACCCTGGTTGCCATCTAGATCAACTGTACGACCTATAATACGGCCCGGCATTTGACGGACATAAGCCTGACGACAACACATAAAACCAAAGTAAGGGCCACCAGATGAAAGTGGTATACCTAATGGTTGACCTTCACCACAGGTAATGTCGGCACCACTAACATTGTTATTGGCATCTGAATCTGCACTGCCCCACTCACCCGGCGGCTTTAATAACGCCAGTGACATTGGATTAACAACTGCGATAACCAGTGCTTTATGTTTATGTGCCCAGTCTGTTAGTGCATCTACTTCTTCTAAAGAACCAAAATAATTCGGCTGAGGAATAACAAGCGCGGTAAAATCACCTGGCTCTGCCGGCAGACTGTTTATATCTACCGTACCGGTTGTTTTGTCAAAGTCGATTTCTTCTAATGTAATACCCTGATTCTTCACTATGTTGTGTGCAACCTTACGGTAGGTTGGGTGAACGGTACGCGGCATTAAAATACGTTTTGATTTTGATTTACGGTTAGCACGTACTGCCATTAATACTGCTTCTGCTAAGGCTGAAGCACCATCGTATAGAGATGCATTGGATACATCCATGCCGGTTAAACTTGCCATCATGGTTTGGTATTCATAAAGCAGTTGCAATGTACCCTGACTGGCTTCAGCCTGGTACGGCGTATAAGCCGAATAAAATTCACCACGCGTTGTTATTTCCCAAACGGCAGCAGGAACATGATGCTCATAGGCACCACCACCTGCAAAGCACAACCGGTAAGTATCCTGCTCAGCACGCTCACGCATGATACGACCAATTTCCATTTCTGAGATACCTTCCGGAACCTTGGTTAAACCTTCGCAGCGTAAATTTTGTGGAATTTCATCAAACAAGTCTTCGATTGAATTAACTCCAATCGTATCTAACATTTCTTTGACTTCTTCTTCCGTATGGGGAATAAATGGCATAACTTTAATCCTACTTTTTAGATTCCCGCCGGAGCCTGTCCTCGAAAGGTTTGGTCGGGGGCGGGAATGACGTAAATTTACATCTCACTTGAAATTAATTTTTTCTATGTCTTTGTGGATAGTGCGGTGGTATGTAACAAGGCAGAAACTGATGAGAAGTGCGACGTTTACAATAAGTAAACGAGCGCTTTAAAGAAGTTTCTAACACCGTTACATGCCACCGCACTATTCACAAATTAGTCGTCTTCTGAATCGATTATTTCTTTATATGCATCCGCATCCATCAAACCATCAAACGCACCATCATCTTCTGGTTTGATTTTATAAATCCAGCCATCACCAAATGGATCGCTGTTAATCATTTCAGGCGCATCTGCAAGGGCTTCATTACCTTCTGTTACTTCACCATCAACAGGTGAATAAACATCGGATGCTGCTTTTACAGATTCTACTACTGCACTGTCGTCACCTTCCTGAAAGGTTGTGCCTTCTTCAGGTACTTCAACAAATACCATGTCACCAAGTAAACCTTGCGCATGTTCAGTAATACCAATGGTCAAAGTGCCATCATCATTTCTGGCAATCCATTCATGTGTTTTGGTGTAACGTAAATCTGTTGGGATATTACTCATAATATTTACCTTTATATATTTTGTTAATTTTTTTCAGACTACTAAATACAGGATTTACCACTGCGGGCAAACGGTGGTTTCACCACTTTTGCAGACAACTGTTTGCCACGTATATCAACTTTGCAGGTGTCACCAATATTGGAAGTAACACGTGCAAACGCAATCGCTTTACCCACTGTTGGCGAAAAACTACCACTGGTAATTTCACCGGCTTCCAACCCATCGACAAAAACTTTCTGGTGATTTCTTAAGACGCCTTTATCTTCCAGCACTAAACCAACTAACTTTCTGTCAGCCCCCTTTTCGCGTTGCTTGTCTAAAACTGCACGACCAATAAAATCACGATCTGCCGGTTCCCAGGCGATGGTCCATGTTAAAGCTGCTTCTAAAGGTGTTGTTGTTTCATCCATGTCTGAACCGTATAAATTCATTCCTGCTTCTAATCGCAAGGTATCTCTTGCACCTAAACCACAAGGTGTTACTTCTTGCTCAGCAAGTTTAGCCCAGAAAGTTGAAGCATATTCTTTAGGCAACATTATTTCGTAACCATCTTCACCAGTATAACCGGTACGGGCAACAGCAATTTCACCCATGGTATTATCGTTAGCGAAAGTGATAAAAAAAACAGCCGTATCTTTAACCTGTGCTGCTGTATCTTCACCTAAAGCACGATGTGCTTTAGCACGTGCATTTGGCCCCTGTACAGCTATCATTGTAAGTTCATCTCGCACAGTGACTGTAATATCAAAGTCTTTTGCTTGTTTATTTATCCAGTCTAAATCTTTTTCACGTGTACTTGAGTTCACTACCATACGGAAAAAATTATCGTCTACATAATAAACAATAAGATCATCAATCACGGTGCCTTGTTCCGTTAACATGCACGAGTAAAGCGCCTTGCCTTTGTCTTTTAAACGATCAACATTATTTGCTAATAAGTAACGTAAAAAGTCACGCACCTTATCACCGTTTAAATCTACAATTGTCATGTGAGAAACATCAAACATACCGGCATCGTTACGAACAACATGATGCTCCTGAATTTGTGACCCATAATTGATTGGCATATCCCAGCCACCAAAATCGACCATCTTGGCACCATGTGAAACGTGCATGTCGTATAGCGGGGTACGTTTACCCATGTTTTATTTCCTTTGTTTAAAAATCTTTATTTTTTAATCTTTAATTACTTACTTCTTTCTATCACTGGATGATAAGAGGCTAAAGAACAAGGCAAAAAGAAATGAGAAAACGGAATTTATACGTAGTAAATGAGTATTTCGAATTTCTTTTTAACGCCGTTATTTAGTCTCCTATCATTCAGCAAGTCATTCGTGGGCGTGGTAAGAGGACCGCACCATTGGACCAGCTTTAACCCAACTAAAACCTAACTCACTTGCATCATTTTCAAACGCTGTGAATTCATCCGGTAATAAGTAACGCTGCACCGGCAAATGATAACGACTTGGACGCAAATACTGACCAATAGCAATTCGATGTACGCCAACTGAACGCAAATCTTTTAATACCTGTATTACCTCATTACGCTCTTCGCCTACACCTAACATGATGGCAGACTTGGCTTCGACCGCATCTTGCGCTGCTGCAATTTCTAATAAATCCAGGCTACGTTTGTAGTCTGAACCTTTGCGCACAGTTTTATAAAGCGATGGGACTGTTTCAATATTGTGTCCCCATACCATTTGTGTATCGAGACTGTCACACCGCACCTGGTTTAAACCATTCATAATAATATCGACAGCAACTTCCTGCTTGCGATGAAAATCGGAGGTAAGCAGCTCAATGCCCATGTCAGCTTTGCCTTTACGCAAGGCAACAATGGTGTCCGCAAAAACAGACGCACCGCCGTCTTCTAAATCGTCCCGGTTTACACAGGTAACAACAACATAGTCGAGTCCCATTTGGATCGAAGCATCGGCGACTCGCTGGCCTTCGGTTTCATCAAACCAGGTTGGCTTACCAGTCTTAACTGCACAAAAACCACAGGCACGGGTACAGGTATCACCCAGGATCATAAAAGTTGCCGTACCATGACTCCAGCACTCGCCAATGTTAGGGCAACGCGCTTCTTCACAAACAGTATGCAAAGTATTGCCATGAACCATTTTTGAAGTTTGCGAGTAGGTCGGATTATTTCCAAGCGACTGGCGAATCCAGAGCGGCATACGATCGGCATTGGGCTGATCTGAAAAATCAAACACGGGTTTTACTGAATGCGTTGCCATATAAATAACTAACCTGTTAAATATTTAAAAACATTTCTTCGGGCGAAAAAAAAGGGCGACAAAAATATGCGTTTTGGCAACCATTGCCCTGACACATACTTTTGTCGCCCCTCTGTCCTGTAACCTGAGAGCTTAAGCCCCTTCGGCGTTCAAACTAATCGCATCACCTATATATAAGGTATAACCATTAGCAGAATCTCTCCAGAGTCAACTTTTATCCTGCGGTCCTTTTACCTGAGCGTTTCCGAGCGGGTTGCGCCTTCGGCGTCTTGAAGATAGTAAGTGTTAACTTACCCCTAACAAGATCTCTCCCACAGAACATAACGTTGAAATTACATTTTAATCTTTTAAGGCAGGAAAACCAAGCATTAAACAACCTGTATCAGTGGAATTTTCGGGCTATACGCGATTGTCACGACTAAGTGCTTTGCCTCGCACACCCTTGTATAGCTCAGCTGCAAGCAACAAACTCAGGGCTGGAAGCAAAGTTTGGAACCACTGTTCAAAACTAACAGGAATAAGTTGCAGCACATCACGTAAACCGGGAGTATACATTGCTGCGATATGTAACCCTTGTGCTGCCAATGTTCCAAATAATAAAACCGGGTTTCTAAATGGGTTGCTTCTAAAAACCGAACAAGTCTCTGAACGTGAATTAAATACATGTATATTTTCGAACAATACCATCAATAACAATGTTCCGTTTCGGGCTTCTACTTCTGTCATTCCCTGAAGAAGCAAACTATTAAAAACTGCAAAAGCTACAACACCCATCACGATTGCAGAAACGACTACACGCTCAATCATAAGGCGATTAAAAATAGGCTCATCTGGTGAACGAGGCGGCTTCTTTAACTCATTGCCTTCTCCCGGTTCAAATGCAAGTGCGACGTCCTGAATACCATTCGTTACCAGATTAAGCCAGAGTAATTGCACCGCAGTTAAAGGTAACGGCAAACCGGCTAACAATGACAACAGGAAAAGCACAATCTCACCAGCACCAGTGGATAGCAATAAGAAAACGACTTTGCGTACATTGCTATAAGCAATCCTGCCTTCTTCCACGCCAGCAACGATAGAGGCAAAATTATCATCCACTAAAATAATATCTGCAGTTTCACGCGCAACATCGGTACCGCTCTTCCCCATCGCGACGCCAACATGTGCTGCTTTTAATGCTGGCGCATCGTTCGCCCCATCACCGGTGACTGCAACGAAATGTCCCTGTGCCTGTAGGTCAGATACGATGTCCAGTTTTTGACGAGGTTCAAGCCTTGCATACACCAACGTGTTTCGTAGCATGGCATCGTATTTGTCCGGGTTACTCTTTGCTGCGACAATATCATTTGATGTTTTAACTTGATCAAAACTATCAACAAAACCAAGTTGCTTACCAATAGCAAATGCTGTTAACGGATGATCGCCGGTCAGCATGGCAACCTGAATTCCTGCCTGATGGCATTGCGCTACTGCATCGATCGATTCTTCACGTAGTGGATCTATCATTCCAATGATACCGAGAAAAGTCATAGCCGTTAGTTCGGATTCATGAAGCGACCCGGTGCTTGTCTGTTCCCTGATACACTGAGCCGCAGCAATCACACGATAACCCTGTTCTGCTAACGCTTGCGCCTGTTGTAAGATTGCCTGATTATCCAGCGATTGTTCACCTTGTGCTGTTGCAACCTTTGAGCACATTTCCAGAATAGTCTCAACAGCACCTTTTACACACAAAAAGTTTTTGTCTTCAAATTCATGTTTAGATGCGGTGTAACGATTCCCCGACTCAAATGGAATGAGTGACTGTAATGGTTTTTTTACCAGGGCTTCGTTGCGGGTAATACCCATGTTATGAGCCATAACCAGTACAGCAGTATCTACGTTATCACCCTGACGAACCCATTCACTGCCACGCTTCGCCAGGATACCTTCATTTGCAAGAACCATACACTCAACAAATTGAAAAAATAAAGAACGCTGTGCCTCAGGTAATTGTCCGACAAAGCTTTCACGTTGACTGCTCTTAATAATATCTGTTTGAGGTAAATTAAAATTTTCTTCCCCGGGTAAGGCAATAAGTTCCACACTGATTTCATTTCGTGTCAGAGTGCCAGTTTTATCGGACGCAATAAAGGTACACGAACCTAAGGCTTCAACTGTTACCAGTCGACGCGCAATAACATCCCGCTGTGCCATACGCCTGATCGAAATGGCCAATGCCACTGTCATAGCAACAGGCAATCCTTCCGGAATGGCTGCAACGGCAAGCGCAACCACAACTAAAACAACATTAAACCAGTGCATACCCTGGACTAAAGCAACAATCGCTAAAAATGAAATAACGATAGTGATAATAATCGTTAAACGAAAGGTAAATTTTTCCATCCGTACAATGAGGGGTGGCTTAACATTTTTACTCTGCAAAACATCCGCAGCAATTTTTCCCAGTTCGGTGTCCAGACCAATAGCGGTAACAATTCCCATTGCCCTGCCGCGATCAACAAGTGTGCCGGAAAAAACCATATTAATTCTGTCTGCCACAAGGCATGTTTCGTCAAGTAACCGTTCTGATTGTTTGTTTACAGGCATTGATTCACCCGATAACAACGATTCATCGATATACAAATCCTGGCACTGTAGTAAACGAATATCTGCAGGTACCATATCACCAGACTCTAACCAGACGATGTCTCCTGGTACTAACAAATGTGCATCGATAACTTCAGTTTCACCATCACGTAAAACTCGCGCAGAGTGAGTAACTAATTTTTGTAGTGAGGCAGCACTGCGTTGTGCCGAATGCTCTTGTACGGCACCAATACCCGCATTAATGAGCAATACCATAAAGATAAAAATTGTATCGGCCGTAGCACCAACCACAGCAGACAATATAGCGGCAAAAAGCAAAACATAAATAAGCGGGTCTAAGAACTGGTGTAAAATTATCTTAACAACAGAGACATGGTGAGCCACAGGTAATCGGTTTGGTCCCCACTTTATAGCTCGCTGTTGAGCCTGTTCGGAACTTAAGCCGTTTACACTGGAGTCTAGTGACGTAATCACGTCCTGCTTGCTTTGGCTATGTGGTGTTAGCAACATCATCTGCCTGTAATGTTAGTTGATGTAGTTAAGCGTAACGTAATATCAGATAAAGAATATCAATACAGACAAGATTTTAAAACAGCTTGATGAACAAAGAACTAACTTTTACGCGATTCATCGCGCATCAAAAACCATAATATTGGTAAAGTACCAATAACAAGAAACAATGCAGAAGGTGCTGCCAGTTCCAGCATTTCTTCGCTGGCTTCTATCCAGATACGCACCGGCAAGGTATCGAAGCCTGTTGGACGAAGTAAAAAGGTTGCGGGGAGTTCTTTTAAAGTATCAATAAAAACCAGCACCCAGGCACTCATCATGCCACCGCGAATAATTGGCAGTGTCACCCGTTGCAAATTTTGCCAGGCAGTTGCGCCCAGACTACGCCCGGCCTGCTCAATGGAAGGCGTTAATTGTTGTGCGGCCGATTCTTCTGCCTGAATGGCTAAGGGTAAAAACCGTATGACCATTGCTATTAATAAAACGATAAAACCACCATAAACAACCGGTACAACAGTTAATACAAATGCAAGAATACCTAAAGCTATTACCGGTCCGGGTAACACAAAACCAACACTGGAAACGTGCAAATAAAACTGGCTTAGCACATTACGCTTGCGCGCATGATATAACGCCACTGGTAAACCAATAAATACTGTCAGACTGGCGGCGGCAATACTGACAAACAGTGAATTACCTACATAACCCCAGAAGACGGATGTAATCAAACCATCAACCCATGCCTGCCAGCTCCACGATAACATCCATGCTAACGGCAAAATAAATGAGAAAATAGAAATTAAACCTAACCAAAACCAGATACTAATCGTTTGAAAGCGAGTTGCTCTTTTTAATTCGGTTGCGCCTGTTTTACCGGTGCCGTAATAACGTTGACGGTTTCTAAAAAAGCGTTCCAGAACCAAAAAGGTCAAACTTAAAAAGACCAGTACCAGACTTAAACCAGCTGCAGCCTCATAACTATCACGTCCATTCATTTGCATATAAATGCTGAGCGTAAAAGTTTGATAGCGCAACATGCTAACTGCACCAAAATCTGACAAGGTATGCAGAACAACCAAAGCTAACCCGGCAGCAATGGCTGGGCGCAGTAATGGCAGGCTGACTCGCCAAAAAACCTGAATAGCATTTAAACCATGTAGTCGAGCGACTTCTTCAAACTCGCTTTGTGATCGTGATAGTGCACCCCGCACTAATAAAAATACATAGGAAAAACCTGCCAGTGATAACACAAAGGTCACACCAAAGATATTATATAACTCGGGAACAACACTTTCGGTACCAAAAATAAAATGCCAGAGTTGTCCTAACCAGCCATCATCTTCTAACAAGCTGGTATAGATATGCGCAAAAACATAGGTTGGAATGGTTAAAGGTAAAACCATTAACCAGATAAAGAGTTTACGCCCAGTAAAATCGCGACGGCTAATCCACCAGGCAGCTGAAACACCTAAAATAAAACAACCAATTGCAACCAGCACAGATAAAGACAGGGTATTCCACATCAGCTCCGGTAAACGTTGTGTCCACAATGACAGCCAACCCTGCTTCGAAAGTTGACCACTACTGTAAAAAACAAAAACTAACGGAATAGCTGCAAATATAACAACGGCCGGCGCCAAAGCACTGCGTAGCGTTATCCTTTGAGCAAAGGATGATTCTGTGAAATTTTTATACTGTGCAACTAAAGACATATAAGTTTAACAACAGTCTCCTGAAACAAGCCATACCCGCTTACGCGGGTATTAAAAAGATAATGCTCTACTTGTAATAATACTGGATTCCCACTTACACGGGAATGACAGATTTTTGTTTTTTAATTTAAGGCATTCCAACTGATTCGATTAAATCAATGGTTGCATTACGCTGCTCACCCAGTTTATACATTGAAACCGGTGCCACTTTAAAGCTGTCAGCCTTAGGTAACATGGCTGCTGCCGGAATATCCTGACGCGTTGGGTATTCACGATTTACTTCTGCAAAGATTTTTTGCCCTTCTGCTGACGTCACATACGCCATAAACTTCATTGCTAATTCTTTTTTCTTGCTATGTTTAGTAATCGCAGCCCCTGCAACATTCCATGCAATTCCTGCTGGTTTACCTTCGGCTGATTTTTGATCCGGGATTAAAATACGAATAGGTGCAGCCGGGTGTTTATTAAGATGACGATAAATATAGTAATGGTTTACCAGTCCAACTGACTTTTTACCCTTTGCAACTGCTTTTACAATTTTACTATGCTTGTTATATACACGGCCTTTACTGTTTTTCTTAAGCCCTTTTAACCATTCACGTGTTTGTTTTTCACCGGCGGATAACATATATACAGTAACACCAGCAATATAACTTTCGTTACTGCTATGGGTAATGCCAATTTTACCCTTTAAGCGTGGGTCGGCTAAGTCAAATACCGAATTAACAAAATCAATGTCTTTTGCTTTAGTATTAACAACTAACACACGTGCACGCGCTGAAATACCTATCCAGTTATCATCCTGACCTCGAAACTGTGGTTTGATAACCGAAGCAATTTTAGTTGTAACCGGTGCAAACAGACCTGCTTTATTACCACGTTGCAAGTTACCGGCATCGTTGCTGATAAAAATATCCGCATCGGTTTTTTTCTTTTCAAGCTTTAATTTATTAAGCAACGACGTTGAGCTACCGGTATGTATCACCGTTTTAACGCCTGTTGCTTTTGTAAATGCTGCAACAACCGGCTTAATAAACTTATCACTGCGACCAGAGTAAATAACCAGCTCTGAATCGCCTGCACTTAAAGCAGTCCCACTGTAACCAAACATCCCGAAAAAAACGGCCATGAGTGATGACAGAGCTAAAAACCTTTTAAAATCTAATGAAATCGTTCTCATCATATACACCAATATATATAGAATAGAAATTCGCACCAAATACCAAATTAGAATCTGAATGATAATGATTCTCATTTAGTAAGTCAATATTAATTTTTACTTATGTAGCCTCATTTTTGACTCATCATTGAGCAATGTGTCGATCTACCCAATTTTAAACCAACCATCTTGTTAATACTCCTGAGTTAAGTTACTGTTTTACCCTGATGCTTCAGTATTAAGTTTGTTTAAGCGAGATATATGGAATGAAGAATAACCATCAACGAAAACAGCAACAATACTCAGATGTTGCTACTGAAAACTCAGATACCGATAACCAAAACCGTAATATCGGTACTCAACCCGATAACCAGCCAGGACGACTTTTTACCCGTGTCACCCGACTGGATCGCTGGCTCACACGCAAAATGGTGGAAGTTGTTGGCAACCCACCTGTTCGTATCAGCTTATGGGATGGCGTTGAAGTAACTCCTCCATGCAAAAATCCTGTTGGAGTCATGGTCTACCGTGATCGTGGTGCCTTACTAAAAACCATTGCCGATCCGGAACTGCACTGGGGCGATCTCTACAGCAGTGGTCGGGTCGACTTTAAAGGTAACCTGTCCGAATTTATGGCAAAAATTTATCGCGGTATTTATGGTCGCGGCAAAGGTAGCTGGTTACGTCAGCTTATACTATGGATAGGTCACCGCCGTATCTTTAATTCGTTCGATAAAGCTAAACAAAATATTCACCACCACTACGACATTGGTAATGACTTTTACAAACTCTGGTTAGACAGTGAAGAAATGCAATATACCTGCGCCTACTTTCCATATGAAGGTATGACCCTGGAACAGGCACAAGTTGCTAAGCTACATCACATATGTCGTAAACTGGATTTAAAACCTGGTGATACTGTTGTTGAGGCCGGTTGTGGCTGGGGTGGTCTGGCACGTTTTATGGCTAAACATTATGACGTTAAAGTCACCGCCTATAATATTTCCAGAGAGCAGATCAAATACGCAAAGCAACGCGCTCTTTACGAAGGTCTGGCTGATAAAGTTGAATACGTTCTTGAAGACTATAGAAATATTGAAGGCAAGTTTGATGTCTTTGTATCTGTTGGCATGCTGGAACATGTTGCCAAACGTGATTATCAGGAACTTGGTGAAGTTATCAAACGTTGTTTAAAGCCACAGGGGCGTGGATTAATTCATTGCATTGGTCGTATTATCAGCGGGCCAATGAATGCATGGATAGAAAGGCGTATTTTCCCAGGCGCTTGCCCACCAACACTCAGCGAAATGATGGATATTTTTGAACCCAATGAATTAACCATACTCGATGTTGAGAATATTCGTTTGCACTATTCCAAAACTTTACAGGAATGGACAAAGCGCTACGAAGATAACAAACAAACTATCATTGACTTAATGGATGAAGAATTTTACAAAGCCTGGAAGCTCTATCTGCATGGTTCAACCGCAGCCTTTAATGTTGGCGAGTTACAATTGTTCCAGGCAACCTTTAGCCATACTGAAAATAATGCAGTTCCCTGGTCACGTGAGTATATGTACCCTGCAAATAAAGTAGAACAACAACAGGTTTCTGCTGTAACAGATCATCATATTGATGTTGCAGAAGTGGATTAATGACTACTCTTGCCTATGATGTGCTAATCATCGGTGGCGGACCAGCCGGCTCAACTTTAGCATACAGTTTAAAAAATAGCGGTTTGAAAATTGCTATTATGGACAAGCAGGCTTTCCCACGACAAAAAATTTGTGCCGGCTGGGTTACACCAGAAGTTATGCGCATGTTAAATATTGATCTGGATGATTACTCGGATAATCGGGTTCTGCAAAAAATTTCAGGTTTCAGAATAAGTCAGCTGGGGCAAAAACAGGTAGAGTCACATTATGATGAAGGCCCTGTAAGTTACGGTATTCGACGTATTGAATTTGATCACTACTTACTACAGCGATGTGGCGCAAACCTTCTTTTAGATGAAGCCTTCAAAAAAATGGACAAAACAACTGAAGGTTGGCGTGTAAATGACAAGTACCATGCAAAACTTGTTGTCGGCGCTGGCGGCCACTTTTGCCCTGTTGCTCGCGCCATTGGTTCCAAAAAAGTAAGTGAGCTGGCTGTTGCCGCACAGGAAATTGAATTTAAAATGGATACAGGACAAAAACAATACTGCACCATAAAAGAAAATGTGCCTGAATTATTTTTTACTCCAGACTTAGCAGGCTATGGCTGGGTGTTTCGCAAGGGTGATTATTTAAATATTGGTCTTGGGCGTGAAGACAAAAGTAAATTAACCAGTCATGTAAAAGACTTTTGCAAGCAATTATCCCAACAGGGAAAAATACCGGACAATATTAATGAAAAGTTCTCTGGCCATGCATACCTGCTTTATCCACATGCACAACGTGAATTACTGGGTGATCATGTTTTACTAATTGGTGATGCGGCAGGTCTGGCATATCCACAAAGTGGTGAGGGCATACGCCCGGCAGTAGAATCCGCTATTATTGCAGCCGATGTTATTCATGACTGCAATGGCAATTACGATTCTAAATCACTGCAAAATTACTCTGTACGAATGGAAAAACGTTTTGGTAAGCGTAAACCTAAGCCAGACATGATGGAAAGGCTCCCTTTATTTGTAAAAAAACTTTTTGCCAGCCAGTTAATGAAAACGCATTGGTTTACGAAAAATATTGTTACCGACAAATGGTTTTTACAGTCACATCAAACATCTTTACCGGCAATTGATAATCTGGAAGATTAGCTATGCTTGAACTAAGACCCACTTGCGAAAACTGCAACAAGGCTTTACCACCCGATTCAACTGAAGCAATGATATGCAGTTATGAATGTACCTTTTGTAAAAACTGTGTTGACAATATTCTCGAAAATGTTTGCCCAAACTGTGGCGGTGGCTTTTGTAAAAGGCCTATCCGTCCTAAAAACAACTTAAAAGATAATAATTTTCTTGGTAATGATCCAGCATCAACCAAAGTTAAGTTTAGAGCTGTTAATAAAACAGAACATGACAATTTTTCTAAAACAATAAAAAATATACCAGCAAATTTGAGATAATCTTCATGGATTCCCGGATAGTCCACACACTACTTCCAACAGAGCTAAAATACTAAATTATTTTGTCTGAATATTCTTTATTAATGCATCAAGATTAAATTCTTTTTCAGTGTCGACTACTAACCTGTACTGTTCTTCTTCTTTATCCAGAGGTAACCAGTTTTTAATCTGGTGTTCAAGTATCCCGATATCTGCATCCGATATATCATTCACACGTGCTTTTATTCTTTTGCGTAGCTCGTCATCAGATGCAGTGAACTCAAGAATAAAAAAGTTTACCTTCTTTTTATCAGCAAGTTCTTTAAATAATATACGCTGCTCTTGCTTTGCAAAGGTAGCATCGATAATAACTGGCATTCCAGAATCAATAACATATCCGGCCAGTTCAAGTAACTTAGCATACGTTTGGGCTGTTGAATCAGAAGTATATATTCCTTGATTAGCATCAGTTTTAGTGTCCTGATTATTATCAATATTAAACAGACGCTTTCGTTCTACATCAGAACGAATACGAACAGCGCCGAGCTTTTCAAGTAATATCTGAGTTAAGGTGCTTTTACCCGAAGCTGACTTACCACGCGTTATAATTAATATGGGAGAATGTTGCTGGATATAATTTTCTGCAAGCTCTAAATAACTTTGACATTCATCAAGTGCTTCGATTTTTTCATGCTTATCTATTCCTTCCTGAGAAGCACGAATCGCATCAACTTTTGCCCGAACCATAGCACGATATACCAGGTAAAACTGTAAAACACGGCAGCCTGAGTAATCGCCAGTCAGCTCAAGATATTTATTTAACAAGATTCTGGCAAATATATTCTGTTGATGGTCATCCAGATCCATTATTAAAAATGCAATCTCACTGACGACATCTATCCAACGAAAATTTTCGTTAAACTCCAGGCAGTCAAATGCCAGGGGGTTATTCTGATACCATGCAATATTGCGTAAATGTAAGTCTCCGTGGCATTCACGTATAAAATTATTTTTCTTTCTTTGTAAAAAAATGTTTTTCAATTGAGAAAATTGTTTTTCACTCCACGTCTCAATTGTTGAAACAAGTTTAAGCGTATTCTTTTCAAACAACCTTTCTTTTATTTGGCTAAAATTCTCAGCTACTGGTTGATAAACTTGTTCTGGATTTCCATAATTAGTTTCCCTTTCTGCTATCGATATACTCTGATGAAACTCTGCCAATAAACCAGCAGTAGCCTCTATCATCTCTCTTGTAAGCTCATTGCGTGATAATAAATGATCAAACTGCATATATTGCTGAAATTGCCGCATCTTAACGGCATACTCGATCACTTTACCATCACCATTTAAAACCAGATTATTTTGTGACTCAATTACTTTAACAACATCCAGGTAAATTTCAGGCGCAAGGCGCTTGTTTAAACGCAGCTCCTCATCACAGAAAAATTTTCTTTTATCTAATGTAGAAAAATCCAGAAAACCCAAATTAACAGGCTTTTTTATTTTGTAAACGTATTCACCTGTGAGTATTACCCATGAAATATGCGTTTCAATTAATTCACAGGCATCCACATGATGATTATAAAAATCAGCATGCAGCATAGCTTGTATTAAAACTGAATGTGGCTGACTGAATGTCATGCTATAAACCAGAGTTATTCCAGATAACGGGACTGCCATTGTAAATAAAGATTATGTGCATATTCGGAGTAAGACTTTTTATCCTTAAAATCATTCGGATAAAGCGCATCGTGAACATAATAATTAACTCTATCGTTTGGACTGGACATAAAATGCCAGAGCTTGTCCAATAAAGTTTGCGGATTTCGCCATTCAAAAGTATCCTGAGCTTCATAATGCAGGAATACCGGCAGTATTGGAATACCGGTTCTGATTGAAATATCAAATGCACCATACTGCAATGTTTCGAATATTCTTCGACCTTTACAACCTCCTTCCGGGAAAAGTGCAATATTCTTACCCTGATTCAAAAGTTCGATAAGTTGATCTGTAGCGGCATGACGTGAGTCAGGATCATCTCGTTTTACAAAGATTGTATCCGCCGCATAACTAATGCGACCTATCATAAACCAGTCACGCACCCCCTGCTTAGCAAGTGGATGGACATTAAATAAAGCCGGAATCCCAAAATCTTCTAATGCAGATGGATGATTCGCTATAAGAATATATTGTTTCGGTAATACTTTCGCATGCTTCTCATGTAAATAAAGTTTTACCCCAAGAGCACGGATAAAAAAACGACACCACATACATGAAAGACTGTGATAAAACGGCCGTATAAATTTTTTTGGTAACCAGGAAATAAGATAGAGAGTAAGTGTTAGCACGACCAATTCCAGCCAGCACCAGGTTAACCAAATAACACGTGCAATAAAACCAAGCATTTTACTACCCTAATTGGAGAGCGATAGTAAAAGTATAGACAATATTAAACAGGAAGCGGGACAAAATAGCCGCCAACATCTTCCCTGATATTGATAATAATTTGTTGTTTATAGCCTTGTATTTAAAGTGATGGATTTATCCAGTCCAGAAATTAAACCGGATCCGCCTGAATGCTGTTTTGGCATGGTGATAAAGCTAAACGTAACAATCAATCCCCAGATTAAAACAACACTAAGGCTTTGAAAATATTTTTTCTTGACAGATAATTTCATAACAATCTCCCTAAAAGACACCCGAAGAATACACACAATTAATGAATTATTTATTACAAGAAGAATCAAGGAGTTAGTTTATTGTTATTAGACCAATAACTTCACATATTCTCTGTTTTAACTATATAAATCTTTTCCCCTGATTGCATTGAGCTAAATCAAGAAATTTTTAAATTCGATAATTTTTTTGAAACTGGGATACAAAGCTAATACCAAAATTAATGGCAGTGTATTTTAATCAGGAATTTTGCCATGTTTCATTATTCTGTCATTTTGACTTCACCTTTCTGTCACATAGTTAATTTAAGTTGTGCGCGTGGATATAAATTTGCCTTTTCAGGAACTTGTTACCTGGTACCGGTAAAAATATACACAACTCAATTTTAATTATGGAGATTTAATCATGCTTTCTAAAACTTTAACCGTACTTTCTTTTGCCGTGGCAATGGGCTGCAGCTCTGCTGTGCTTGCCGACCAGGGTAAACATAAAGGTGGCTTCAAATTTAAGCCATTAACAGAATCAGCAAATAGCGCAGACTGGAATACTTCAACACCATGGAAACTTCCAAAAGGCTTCAAACAAACTGTTGTTTCTGATGAAAAAAATCTAAACATCTATGGTAAAGGTTGTGATGACTGGCATGATATGAATGTCGTCAATGAAACGGGGCCTGAAGCTGGTCGCTATATGTATCGCACTCATGAAGTTCGTATCGACACTACTCCTGACAATACCTGCGAAGAGGTTGTTCTTGAAGAAGGTGGCGCTGTTTCTGTTGTTGACCTGAAAACTGGCGAAACTAAAATACTCGCAAAGGAAGGTGGTGCTGATGGTTATACCGCACTAGATGGCATTCGCTGGACTCCATGGGGCACAGTTCTGTTCGCTGAAGAAACAACTGGTGGTCGTCTGTTTGAAATCGAACTGGCAGATGACATGATGACTGCAGCAGCTATTCACGACCGACCTTATGTTGGAAGACTGGCACATGAAGGTATTGATCTGGATACAGATGGTAATATCTATATTGTTGACGAACATCGTGGTCGTACTTCTGGTTGTGACCTTGGCCAACCTTGCGGTGGCGGTATTTATAAGTTTGTACCACACACTTACGGTGACCTGTCTTCAGGTGATCTATATGTATTAGGTATTGATGAAAATACGAACCGTGATAACACTGGTCAAGGTGTATGGCTGGGACCAATCGATGCATTTGATGCGCGTCGTGCAGGCACACAGATTGGTGGTGCAAGCTATCAGCGTCCTGAAGATCTGGAAATCATTGGTGACACATTATACGTGGCTATCACTGAAGGTCCTCGTGATGAGTACGGTAGTGAATATTACGAAGGTCGCGTCATTGCCATTAACCTGAAAAACATGAAGGTAACTAACTTCGTCAAAGCTGGCGTAAATGTACCAGTTGAAATTGGTAAACCGGGTGAAGCAGGACATCAAACAGGTTTTGATAGTGTTGATAATCTTGCAGAATCACCTGATGGTCGTTTAATCATGATTGAAGATAACAAACCATCTGATATCTGGTTTGCCAGCACTAAAACAAACAAGTTTGGAGCTTCACGTAAAGTTTCATTGTTTGCTTCTTTAACTGATCCAGGTGCTGAAGGTACTGGTATTTACTTCAGTCCTACAGATCCAAAAACACTATATGTTAATATCCAGCACTCAGCCGCAGAAGACGGTGACGGTACATGGGCTATTACACGTGGACGTGGACGTAAAGATGACTAATTAAATATTTCTAACCACTAAAACAAAAAAGGGATTATCTGTTAGATAATCCCTTTTTTTAATAGCTAATTTAACAAAGAAAATTAACTTAACCAAACTGTCATATATCTTACATTCTCCTGTCACCTACCCAATCTAAATTTCTCCTGTAAATTTAATGAAAGTGGAGAAAATAAATGGCAACCCCAGCATATGACGTTGTTAACCTTATTAGCAAACAGGACAAATACAGTATATTTACTGCAAACGATGAGTCTACTAAACAACTTTGCTATAAATTACGTTTTGACGTATTCGCAAGAGAACTTGGAGCTGAAGTAGCTTTAAGCAAAAATGGTCTGGATAAAGACCGTTTTGATGATCACTGTCATCATCTGGTCGTTTTTGATAACACAACAAATGAAATTGTTGCTACGACCCGCTTACTTGATAATAAAGGCCGGGATAAAATCGGCATGTTTTACTCTGAAACAGAGTTTAACCTTGAAAATATACTAAATCCTTCACTCAATTATATTGAGGTTGGACGCACATGCATCCACCCAGCATACCGCCGTGGTGCAGTACTGGCGATGTTATGGCGCGGTATTGCCGAGATTGTTGTTAATAATAGAATTGATTACTTAATTGGCTGTGCAAGTATTCCACTTAATAATGGTGATAAATATATCTCAAGTGTAATGAAACATATTCATCAACACCATTATGCACCTGAAAGCTTGCGCGTTAGTCCACTTATACCTCTTCGATTAAATGATGAAGTACCTCATGCCGATGATGCTATCCTGCCAACTTTATTAAAGGCCTATGTTCGGCAAGGTGCTCTTATTTGTGGACAACCTTACTACGATGCGGCATTTGGCGTTGCTGATGTTTTTGTTCTACTGGAATCGTCTAAAATTACCTGCCGTTACTCAAAGTACTTTTTAGAACGCACCAGTAAAGCTTCGCAATAGATATATGGTTCCTACCTTACGTGTTATTTACCGGGGGATACATATTTCTATACACCTCGGTTTTGCACTAATGATAAGTACACTGGCACCGGTACTTTATGGAAAACATTGGTATCGAAAAAAAAGTGGCAGACAAATAATTTCCTGGTGGACGAAGCGCACATCAATCATACTTGGATTAAACATTATTCAAGAGGGTCAGCCTTCTGAATCAAATAGTCTGATTGCAGCGAACCATGTGTCATTTCTGGATATTATTGTTATTGCATCACTATCACCTGCCACATTCCTCTCTAAGTCGACATTGCGCTTCTGGCCAATAATAGGATTTGCCGCTAAGCGTTCAGGAACTATTTTTATACAGCGTGGCAGTAAAACTACAATACACAGAATTACCGGTACTATTTGTCATGCTCTTGAGCAACAACGCTCTATTGTTATATTTCCTGAAGGAACAACAACACTGGGTAATACTGTTAAAAAATTTCATTCGGGTTTGTTTCAGTCAGCAGTCAACACCGGCACACCTGTACAACCCGTCGCACTTCGTTATATTAAAAATGGCAAACCGGATCGCACTGCCGCTTATATTGATAAAGACAATTTTATTGTCAGTCTGATTAAAATTATGGCGCAAGCAAACACAGAGGTTCAGATAACTTATTGCCGACTTCTTAAACCTCATTCAATGGACAGAGCAGAACTTGCAAACAAGAGTCATCAGTTGATCAGCCAACAATTAGGATTTAAGACTTAAACCAACACTGCCATCAACGTAATCCAGTAGAGGCTGTTAAGAAGACCTGGGGTTGGCTCAAGAAAAATGCTTATGACATCGATAAATTACCTTTTACAACCTGGCCAACAGTTAATCCCTGCACCAGAATTGAGAAGGCAACAACTAAATAAGTGATGGTAAGAATTATTTCGCGCTCTGGCCCTAAGGGTAGCGATAAGGCTAAAGCGATTGAGATACCGCCTCGCAAGCCACCCCACGTCATGATCTCAACAACGCGTGGACTAAAGCTACGCAAGCGGCTAAGTAATTTTATCGGAAATGATACACTCACAAACCTGACACCCAGCACAAGCGGTATCACGGCAAGTGTTACCATTATATATTCAAGCTTCAAGGACAGTACTAATACCTCTAATCCGATAATAACAAACAGAATAGCATTTAATATCTCGTCTACGAGTTCCCAAAAGTTATCCAGACGCGTTTGGGTTGCCGGACTCATCGCATGTTTTCTACCATGGTTACCAATAAGCAAACCTGCAATGACCATCGCAATGGGGCCAGATAAGTGCAATGCATGTGCCAGTGCATAACCACCCATCACCAGTGCGAGCGTTAACATAATTTCGATTTGATAATTATCGACTGTTTGCAACATTTTAAATGTGGCGTAACCAATAATAAATCCAAAAATTGCACCACCAATGGCTTCCTGTACAAAAAATAATGCAACACTCGAAACAGTTGGTTCCTGACCACCTACAGCAATACCCAGTAGGACAACAAAAATAACAACACCAACACCATCATTAAATAAAGACTCGCCAGCAATTTTTATTTCAAGTGATTTAGGCGCACCAGCTTTTTTAAGAATACCCATCACTGCGATAGGATCCGTCGGTGAAATAAGTGCACCAAATAACAAACAATAAATATAAGAAACCTGCAATCCAAAAGCAGAAAAAACTAACCAGGTTAATCCGCCGACCAGGAAAGTTGAAACAAGCACTCCAAAGGTAGCTAACGACAGTACCAGCCATTTTTGTTTAGCAAGATCATTTATATTGACATGTAGTGCACCGGCAAACAGTAAAAAACTCAACATGCCATTCATTAAGGTCTGATGGAAATCAATGCCACGAAGAATACTCTCAGCATGCAAGAATAATCTTTGCATACCAAGCTTACCGGCAACAATTAATACAGCCGACATAATAAGCGCAATAAGCATAATGCCAATAGTGGTGGGTAATTTTATATAGCGGTAATTTAAGTAGCTAAAGAACGCCGCTAGCGTAATCAGTATGGCAAGTGTATTGAGTATATTCATTATTTTTATTATCCATCATTCCTGCATAGCAGGCTCTTACCTTAAATTAAACTCGTGCAAAACGCGATAAATCACCTGTTAAACCCATTGCCTGTTTAATGACATTATTTTTAATCAGCGGTAACTGATTAACAACATTCATACCGGTATTTCGTAAAGCTTGAACAAGATCCAGTTCGCTGCCAAAAAGGTTTTTGAAGCCATCCATAGCTACCATCATCGCAAGATTATCGGCTTTACGCCAGCGTTCATATTTACGTAATACAGACATAGCATTAATCGCCTTACCCTGCCTGTGCGCATCGATTACCGTTTGAGCTAAAGCAGCCGCATCCGCCAGCCCCAGATTAACACCTTGACCAGCAAGCGGATGGATAGTGTGTGCCGCATCACCCACCAATGCCAGATTCGGTTTAATATAATTATCCACTACAAAAAATCGCAGTGGAAAAACAGCTCGCTGACTGCAACTAATAATTTCACCAAAGTTATTATCTATCGCCACTTGAAGTTCCTGCTTAAATGCAGCTTCGTCCATATTTTTCAGATCGTTTGCTCGCTCTGGTGTAGTTGACCAGACAATCGAACTGTAATGATCCTTTAGTGGCAAAAATGCAAGCGGGCCTTCAGGCATAAAACGCTGCCAGGCCGTTTCCTGATGCGGCTTTCCAGTTTTAACATAAGTCACCAAAGCTGCCTGGTCGTAGTCCCAACCGCGCACCATTATATTCGCCTGCTGACGTACCCAGGAACGTCCTCCATCTGCACCAACTAATAACGATGTGGTAACAACCCGATCACCTTCAAGCAACAAGACAACTTGTTGTTCATTTTCAATTAATTTTTTACAGTGCGCAGGTGCCAGCACGGTTACATTTTCAAATGATTTTAAGCGCTGCTGTAACGCATATTGCATGACCCGATTTTCAATGATGTGCCCCAGAGTAGGTTCGGCCAATTCAGCACTGTCAAAATGCACTACACCATTGCCTTTTGCATCCCATACATGCATATCACGATAAGGGCTTATTCTTAAATCTTGTATCGTGTCCCACACACCAATGTTTTTAAAAATATTTTCACTCGCACGAGTGATAGCACTGACTCTTAAGTCAAAAGTATCCAGCGAAGGTTTGTCTATTGGCGCTGCTGAATCGATGACGGCAATAGATAACTCCGGAATATTACTGGCCATCGTGCAGGCAAGCGTTGCCCCTACCATACCACTGCCAACAATGGTGATATCAAACTGACTCATAAAGGTAAGCCTCTTGCCAGTCGGCTAACTTTGCCAACAAAACCCATAGCCTGCCTGCCAATTTGTTTTTTTAAACCGGGGAACATATCTAAGGTTAGCAAGGCCATATTTCGTGCCACAACAACCGGCAAGAACTTTGTTGTAAATAAGCGCACCAAACTATCCGTTGTTACAGTTGTTTGTAACAGGTCACGACGACGCCAATGAGCATATTGTTTCAGGTAAAAAATATCACCAATGTCATTTTGTTGCTGTTGCGCCTGAACAATAATTTGCGCCAGTGAGGCAACATCACGCAGACCCAGGTTAAAACCCTGCCCGGCGACAGGGTGCAAAGTATGCGCAGCATTACCAATCACCGCAATGCGCGGCTGCACCGATTCTTTTGCGCGCATTAATGCTAAAGGATAACTAACCCGTTTACCTGTTTTAATAAATTGTCCGGCTCTGTCACCAAAGCGTTGCTGCAAAGCAGTTAAAAATTCTGCGTCATCAAGCGACAGGTATTGTTCCACCTGAGAATTTTTTAATGTCCAGACAAGTGAATAGCGGTTAGATATATCATCACTATCAATAAGCGGTAATAAGGCTAACGGGCCGCTATCTGTAAAACGTTCATAAGCAATATTATGATGAGGTTTATCCGCTGCTATATTGGTAATAATGGCTGTTTGATCATAACCAAGCTCCCGGGTTTTAATCTCGGCTTGCTTACGCACAAAAGACTGACCTCCGTCGGCTGCTACCAGTAATTTTGCAGTTAAAATTTTAGGTTGTTCACCGTCAGCCATTTCAACTTCTACATTCTGAGAATTAACATTAAATGTCTTTAACGTTGCCGGGCAAAACAATGAAATATTGTTATATTCCCTAATGCGATGATGCAATACTGTACCAAGCGTTTGGTTTTCGACTACAAAACCCAGGGCATCGGTGTTTTGTTCTGAAGCACGTAAATGTGACAAGCCTGAGTGGCCACGATCAGAAATATGGATTTCCTTTATCGCACAGGCGCCTTTGTTTTCTATAGCTTGCCAAAGTCCCAGGCTATTAAAAATTTCTTTGGAACTGTATGCAAGTGCTACCGTACGTGAGTCAAAACTCGGCTGCTGCTTATCATCAAACGCAAAATTTTCAATAATGGCGACATTCAGTTTTTGATTCAGGTCAGCAGAAGCAAGGGCACACGCAAGACTGGCACCGACCAGACCACCTCCAACAATGATCACATCAAAATCTGTTATATCTTTACTTGCCATTATATTAATCCAAACTATAGAAGCTTATGCCTGCATAAGAGCTTCAATATCATCAATTTCTTTTGGTGTATCTTTACTTAAAATATCATGGCCTGTTTTTGTAACCAGCACATCGTCTTCAATTCGAATACCAATGTTATGCCATTTTTTTGCCACACCTTTCATCGGAGCAATATATAAACCCGGTTCAACGGTTAGAACCATACCTGGCTCTAATACGCGCCATTCCTCATCGACTTTATAGTCACCGACATCATGTACATCCATCCCCAACCAGTGGCCAGTACGATGCATGTAAAACTTTTTATACGCCTCACTTTTTATCGCGCGAGCCGGGGTTCCCTTTATCAGGCCTAACTTAATCAAACCTTTGGTTAATACTTTAACGGCCGCCTCATGAGGCTGGTTCCAGTGATTACCCGGTTGCACCTGTTCAATCGCCGCATGCTGTGCATCAAGAACTAACTGGTATAAAGCACGCTGCTCTTTTGAAAACACACCATTAACCGGAAACGTTCTGGATATATCCGCTGCATAGCACTCCAGTTCAGCACCGGCATCAATCAACAACACATCGCCATCATTAAGTACCTCGTCGTTATTCACATAATGTAAAATACAACTGTTTTTACCACCGCCAACAATGGAAGAGTAAGCCGGTGAGCGGGCACCCTGTATAGCAAACTGATGTTGTAATTCAGCTTCAATCTGGTATTCATTCATGCCCGGTTTACAAACCTGCATTGCCCGAATATGTGCCTTTGCCGATATTTTTGCCGCTTTACGCATACGCGTTATTTCATAACTACTTTTATATAAACGCATATCATGTAAATGGTGTTCCAGTGCAACAAACTCACCCGGCGTATGAATACCAGCACGCGACTGCTCCCGTAAACGGTTTACCCAGCCAATCAAACGTTGATCAAAATCTTTGTGAATACCCATGGTATAAAAAACCCGGGATTTATTTTCCAGCAAACCGGGTAAAATATCGTCAATATCATCTATCGGGAAAGAATCATCTGCACCATATTCATCAATGGCTCCATCCTGGCCGGCACGCGGGCCGTTCCATGTTTCCATGACTGGATCATTTTCACGGCAAAACAGAATGTATTCGCCGTGGGGACGCCCCGGAACAATCACCATGACGGCTTCTGGTTCAGAAAAACCGGTTAAGTAGAAAAAGTCGCTGTCAGGGCGGTATTGATATTCGACATCACGATTTCGTATCCGAATCGGTGCGGCAGGCAGAATAGCAACCGAATCCTGATCCATCATTTGCATAAGCCGCTTACGGCGACGAGCGAATTCTTTAATATTCATACCTTAATATAATACACCTATAACGGCATATCCCTCTAGTCAGTAAAAATATCAGAAAAACTAGTGTTTTTGCTCTGGGTCAGTATTAGATTGCTGGCTCAAAAACTGTTTAAACTCAACACGAAATAGCAGCGTACCCATTCGCACAAATTCACTGATTTCAAGGTAAGAGGCTTCGTCTTCTTCGGAGTTTTCAATTTCAAAGCTTTCTGCCCGGGAAATTTCGACAAAATCACGCACTATTTCCGGTAAATTTGAAGCTAATTTCTCAATATCGGTAATCCCAGCATGGCTAATACCCATTAAAAAGCCCTGACACCAATGACTAAGCGCGCTTAAACGTGCCGATAAATTTGCTTCGTCATCCGGCAATAATAACTGAAAATCAAAATCTTCAGCATCAATCGTCTGAATAGTGACATCATAAATTTCAGACAAAATAGCCTTTGTTTCCGCCACCAAAGCATCGCCTTTTTCGGTGCCAGGCAAAACCATTGCCAGCCATTGCTCTTTTGTCAGTGATTCAAGCAAGCTTAATAATGCGCAAAGCTGTCCATGTTGCTCGGCAGCATCCTGTTCACATTCAATGCGTATTAATGCATCGTTAACAACATCGTAATCCGGGTAATTATTCATAGAATGCTATTCAAGTTAGGTAATTTAAGTGTAATAACGGATCCTAAATGCTTGATATAGGTTTTAACAGCAAAATATCGATAAAAATGTGCTTTATTTCCGTTGACCCTCGACCGCTCTCGCTCTATATTGCCTTATAATAGATGTAAAATATAAAATCAGATAACTATAAGAGTCGCGACTTTCACCAATGGATGAATTAGATCTAAAAAAACTTGAATCCCGTGTTGATGACTTAATTAAAGCTGTCGACCGGCTTCAGCAGGAAAATAAAACACTGCGTGATAGCCAAACTCACTTAACAAAAGAACGGAATCAACTTATTGAAAAAACCGAGCTTGCAAAATCGCGAGTTGAATCAATGATCACACGACTAAGGGCATTAGAAGATGAGTGAAGTTAAAAACCCAGCCATTACCGTTAGCATCCTCGATAAAGAATACCTTATTGCCTGCACTGATGAAGAACGTCACGACCTGATGCGCTCTGCAGACTTCCTGGATAAAAAAATGCGTGAAATACGTGACAACGGTAAAGTTATTGGCTCCGATAGAATTGCAGTGATGGCCGCCCTGAATATTTCACACGAATTGCTCAACCAGGAAGGCAGCACCAAAGGCGGCGGCAACGAACAAATCGGTACACGCATTAAAGGATTGCAGGAAAAAATTGAGCAAGCTCTATTTAAAAGCCAGCAAATGGAATTTTAATCTGTCACGAGTTCCCGCATACTCAGTGACACAAAAATCCCCTCTTTAAACTCTTTTTTCTATAAAAATCTATCAGCCTCCAGCTAACAGCTTTCTACATAAAAAAAAGCTTTTTATTCACCAACTAAACCCTTTTTCGCAACTGTTTTATAGTAAAATATTAAACTGGTTCTTCCCTGCAGTATTCGATACTTGATCGAGTTCTCTTGAGCCGTAATTATTACTTTCGGGTGTGGACGCTAGCTTGTGAGCAAGTCCGCCTTGTAGCGGAAAGCCTAATGGCTGACTGAAGCACCCACTTGAACCTCTGGTTCAAGACAATGATCAAACCGGTGCAGGTGGGGAAGAACCTTTTCATAATCAAACCATCTCAGTAAAACTATTTAAATTTAGGAAAG
>Ga0316207_10001316_pt1 | contig 31444 bp, 30 predicted proteins | sample 6weekpyrite_MG_FD_204943 | JGI IMG/M metagenome (GOLD analysis project Ga0316207, IMG submission 204943) | Microbial mat bacterial communities from mineral coupon in-situ incubated in ocean water Damariscotta River, Maine, United States -... | ecosystem: Environmental > Aquatic > Marine >...
CTGCCTTCTATGCATACCATAATTCCTGATGAACGTATAATCTATTTACAGAGTGTATTGCGCCTTACTCTAAGTGATACAGAGTTTGACATACTTTTACTCTGTGCAAAGTTCATGTCTCAAAAACTTTCAGCATTTACTCTGTATGAAAGGCTCAAGCTCACACGTAAGATTTCAAAGGACAAGCTATATGCTTCCTTTTCTCATTTGGCAGAAAAGAACTACATTCATCTTCTACCAAAATACCAACATGTCCGAGCCGTCAAAAAGGTCTATTTATGCGATACCTCTTTTAAAACTGCACTTAGCGTTGAAAAGAACTTTGCCAAACTCTTTGAGAATATGGTATTTCTTGAAATATTAAAATCTTCCATTGAGTGCTATTATGAAGAGGGAATAGATTTTTATATTCCTAGTAATAATGAAATAATTTTATGTAAACCATTTATAGATGATAGAAGATTATTTCAAAAACTTGAAAGTATCGAAGCATTTTTGGTTACACACAGTATCATAAAGATTACAGTTATTACAATGAATAAAGAAGGCACTATTTCACATCCACTCTCAAGTGTGGATATAATTCCTTTTGATATTTGGGCTTTGGGAGATTAATATGAAGATACTATGCGGAATAGATGAAGCCGGACGTGGACCTTTGGCAGGAGATCTGGTAATAGCAGGGTGTGTGTTACATGTAAGCATAGATGGTCTGAACGATTCTAAAAAATTAGATGAAAAGAAACGTGAGATACTTTATGCTGAGATTATAAAAAATTCCAACTCTCATATAGTCAAGTTCAGCGCCCGTGATATTGACAATCATGGTATTTCTACATGTTTAAAAAAAGGGCTACAAGATATTATAGATACAATCAATGCCGATGAATATCTTTTTGACGGAAACCAGAACTATGGTGTCAAAGAAATAATGACCATGATAAAAGCTGACGGACAAATAGCCGAAGTAAGTGCAGCTTCAATTTTAGCCAAAGTAATACATGATAGGGACATTATCAAGGTAGCGAATAAATATCCTGAGTATCAGTTTGAAAAGCATAAAGGTTATGGAACTAAACTGCATATAGAAATGATAAAACAACACGGATATTGTGATATTCATAGAAAAAGCTTCAAAATTAAAGCTCTTGAGCCTACCCTGTTCTAACTTCAAATACTTATTGGATAATCTTTGCTATAATATTAATCATTAAGTTATAGAGGAGCATATATGCGTGACTATATGTCTAAATCATTGATCATATTCATCTTTTTTATTTTTTTCATCAATGGATGTGCAAAATCTCAAGAAGAAAAAGAGTTAACAATCGCAGATGAAAATATAAGTATACGCATAGAAGGTAGTGTTTACCCAAGCAAGCGCCAAGATATCCTATCTACAGCAGCAGGAAAAGTTGAACATCTTTATATAAAAAATGGAGACAGAATACATAAAGGTGACCTAATTTATTCCCTGAACAAGGAACTTATACAATTAGACATACAAAACAAGCAAAATGAAATATCTTCGCTAGAGAAAATTCAACGCAATCTTCTCAAGCAAAAAGGATCCACACACAACTTATCAAATGTGAATTTAGCGGCACAGGAACTTAAAAAAATTGCTTTATTACATGCAGAAGGCTATATACAAGATTTTGAATTAAATACTTTTAAAAAGAATTATATAAACAGTCTTAATAACAAAGAACAAAAATCTTCAAGTGAATATGAAAAACTTAGAACACTTAATGCTACAATCACTACAAAGAAAATAGAATTATATAAACTTCAATATCAATTAAAACACACTGACGGCTATGCCGATATTGATGGCTTTATCGCAGATATTAAAATACAGCAGGGACAAAGCATTAGTAGTGATACCAAAGTATGTACGATTGTAAATCTGGATCAAGTAATACTAAAAGCAGGGTTTGCAACGGGACTTCTTCCATTTATACATAAAAATCAAATGGTTGATATCAGTTTTATTACTACCCCTCCTTATTCAGCACGCGCAGCAATTAAGCATATAAGTCCTATAGTTAATCCAAAGTTTAATAGTATGACACTTGATATTGTTATCCCTAATAAACACTATATTCTGCAGGAAGGAACACGTGCACTTGTCAGCATCAAGCTTTCTAAAAAAGGGCAAGAAAGGGTCAAAAAATATTTTATGAACAATAAAAAAGAAAAAGTTATTCAAATACAATCAAGGATATAAATAGACTCGTCCAAGAGGAAGATGTTTTTTAGTAATTTTATCTTTATGAAACTTGAGATGTATTATTACATTATGAGTGGAAAGGTATAGATAGCTTTTAGAATAAACATCGTAGATTATTGCATCTTTTTTCAAATATTTAGAATTGATTTTTAGGTAGAGCTCTTTACTATAAGGTTCTGCAACCAAAACAAAACCTTTTTCATAAAAACGTACATACCCTTCTATGGCATCAAGTTTTTCATAGGTATCTCCCAAAACCTTTCCCAAATCATAAAAATAGACCTCATCTCTTTCAAGTTCTCTATTTTCCGGAACTTCTGCATAGACCATAGCATCTGCCAATTTTGCCATTGCATAACTAAAATAAATGCCGTTTTTCGGTTTTCTCATTGCATACAGCAGACTGCTTTCATATACTTTTTCATACTCAGGAGCCAGATAGTTTAAATAAATAAAATTTTTAAAGCCGAACTTCTTATACTTTTTTCTGTATGCACTTAACATATCAATGAACTTTAAAGAGTCTGTAATCTTTGTTGAATCATTATAAATCGGATAATAGTCCGTGACTGCTACAGAATCGACCCACCCTTTTTGCATCAATTGTATTTTCAATTTTTTCTTCTTATCGGTCGTGATATAACTCTCGGTCATATCATACTGTACAAAAGGGAGAATGTATTGTGCTTTTCTAAACCCCTGATTGGTTACGACAAATGTATTAGAAGCTTTGAGTTTTTGATAAAACTGGCTGACAAAATCAAAATAATTTTTGCGTGTATGAAGCTTTTGAAAATTTTGCAGCATTGGCTTATAAGCATCTTCTTCAATATAACTCCCCGATGCCCAGTCAAAAAAAACTCCCTTAAAGCCTCGAATCCTCATATTTTCAAGCAGATCATTTACCCTTTTATCCAGCACCTCTTTATTTGCCAAATTATAATAATAATCTCGACACCACTCATAATGGTTCTCTTTGCAATGAATAAAAGGACCCTCAGAGTTGAGTGTCATCACGGCTCTGTTTTGATACAACCAATCGACGAATGCTCTGTTTTTTCCCTCGGTATAATAATAAAATGCAGGCATCCAATCATAAGCGATAGGATGCTTGATTTGTAATAAACCTTTTGATTGAAGTATATTATATGTTACATTTTCATTTTCTACATTGCCAAGTTCGACCATGTCAAACCTTTTTGCCCAGGCAAGTTCTTTTTCATCGCCAAATACTGAAGCAAGGGCATATTCACCTTTTTTTTTCGTAATATTAAGGTCACTGCTTATATTTATTGACTTATACACCCTTTTAGAGACAAGTTCGGAGTTTTTAACTATTTGCGCTTGAGAGCATACAGCAAAGAACAGTACTGTAATACTTACATGTAACAACAGCCTTTTCATCGTTTGACCAACTCTTTGAACTTAATATCTTTGAACAACAAAAAGAAATACAGCAAAAGAAAATCCACCGCAAAGAGCAAAATATGATAGAGTGTCGCAGCGAGCAGAGCATCTTCTTTAGCAACTCCGTAGGCAGTTAAATAAAATACGACGGCTGCCTCATAAGTACCAATACCTGCAGGAGCTAAAGGCAAAGAAAGAGCAACGGTAGAAAATATAAAAAGACCGAGAATTTCTAAAATATTTAAATGAAAATCAACCCCATATGTAAAAAGAACATATGTACTTAAAAAATATGTAAACCATAATAGCACTGTATAAAAAGACAATGACAATGGAGATTGTAACATTGTATGCACAATTTTATAGATTTTTTGCAGATAAACCCTTACAAACTGCAGAGGTATTTTTTTGAGCAGATGTAATGTTATTTTAGAATTAAAAAAGAAAATCACTACAATGATAAATACACTTAGCAGCAACAAAGACGATTTTACAACATCGCTTGCTACATGCTCGTACGCCCAAATACATAGAAGTAAAAAAAGCATAATAACATCCAAAAAACGCTCTACAAATATAATAGACAAACTTTTATGATAATTATATTTATAAAATTTTTTCAAATAGAGTGCTTTTGAAAGTTCCCCGAGTTTTGCTGGTAAAATCATATTCAAAGCACTTGAGACAATGATGGTTTCAAAAGAAATTTTAAAAGAGAGCTCAGACATTTTCATCCATCGCAGACTCAAGGCAAGCTGGGAAATCAATATCACTAAAAACGTTGCAAAAATGCCTAAGAAAGAGAATTTACCTAGGTCTATCTTATTTATGTCGAATCCGTAAAAAAGATAAACAAACAGAGCTGACAATAAAGCAATTTGTATAATTTTATTACTCATCCAAAAGTGCCTTTATTTTATTTTTTGCAGGACTTGACGCATAAAATGCCAAAAAATAATCAAGATTATATGTCGCATATTTTTTAAAATAGCCTAATAGATTCGTCTGCATCAACTCATAGGGATGAATATATAAAATTGGATTTCTGGTTTTGTGAAATAAAATCTTTAAAAGCCACAGAGGCAGTACACGCAAGTAAAATCCTCCACTAAAAGGAATGATTGTTTTGGGTATAGGGCGCTCTTGTACTTTACCATGTTTAGTATAGAGATGAAAAGGCATTTTTTTGTTGATACTGTTACCGTACATGTAATTTTTCATTGGAAAATATGAAGAAGAGTATGTAAACCCTGCTTGCGCCAAAAATTCATAATATTTTTTTTCAAAAGGCATCGACCAGCTTGGGCTTCTATAGCCTAAAACAGGCTTACATGTAAGCTCCTCAAGAATCCTTTTTGCCCGGAGTAGATCTTGACTCCATACTGTAAAATCTTCTTTATATACAAGATTGTGATACAGACCGTGACAGGCTATCTCAATACCGCTGTCTGAGAGTTTTTTTACTATATGCGGATATTTTTGTGCAAAACTGCCAAGAACAAAAGCCGTTGCATTACGGTCTTTGGCAAACTCTATAAAACTCTCTATATATTTTTCATACTCCAATGGTGGAGTTTCCCTCCATTTGACATCAAAATTCATATCCGTCACTTCTTCTACGTCAAGTGTCATCCACATCATAAGTCCACCAAAAATCTACATAATTTAGGGCCAAGAAAATCAACAATTTTTTTAGGCAGCCTTTTCCAAATCCGAGAAGCAAAAGAGTATTTCGCATAGATATCACTCTGCTGCGATGTGAGTATATCTATTTTTACCGGCGCTGCGCCAAACTGTGATTTAAACTTATATGTTGCACCGCCATATGAAGAACGCCCAAAATCAAAGATTTTTTTATCTGTTTCATCACAAATATAGCGTAACACTTCCCAATATATTTTATACCCCGCAAGCTTGTTTGCATAAGTAGTTTTAACCCCGCCCCACGGATACCAGACAATTTTTTCATCAACTATGATACACATAGCTGCCACAACCTGAGTATTGTCATAAAGATTAAAGAATATAATATCCTCTGAAAATTCCTCTGCTAAAATGTGAAAGAGTTCCCTTGCCAGAACAGGCGTACCGTGTTTATGCATTGTCTCGCTGAAAATTTCGTAAAAAGCTTCTATATCTTTGAAACTATGTCCATATTCAAGTCTATAATCATATTTTTTGTCCGCGTTTCTTACTTTATTTCTGCATCGTGATTTTACATTTTCGGCAAATACTCTCTCACTTGATTTTTCATCTATATCCAAACGCATCGTGACCGTATCATGTTCTTCAAAAGCATCGTAAGAAAAATTCAGTGTTCGTATCTGATATGCATTGTCTTTAGCTAATTCAAGAAGATCTTCAACCTCATCATACTCTCTGTCCGTATAATTCAACAAAGGCAGATACGCAAGTGTTTTTGCTCCCGCTAAAGAGGAAACAATCAAAAAATCCATATATGCATCATAGCCGTAATAACGTATTAAAGCACTTTTAAATTTTTGAACAAATGCTTCTGTTAAGACCAAAGCGTTATTGACATTTTTTTGCATCTTTCTTGGCAGTTTCCCTTATAATTTTAGTTATCATTTTATTGTTATTATTTTGCCCAACATATAAAACCATAGTCATTAAAGCCATTAATGCAAGCACTATATAGACAATAAGATCCGTTCCACTCTTTATAGAAACTAAATGTGCTATTTCATCAGCATAAGAGGGATAAAGAATAAGAAAAAAAACAACGCCATAACCAGCAATTACAACAAGTTTTTGAAAAATTTTCAATCTTGATGAGAACGAAAAAATGACAAAGGCAAGAGTGAGAATCGCAATAAGTAAAAATTTAATAAATATCATTTCATCATATTCCCGACAAAATAGTCTATAATAATATTAATACTGTTAAACATAGATTGTCCTTTTTCCATAGAATACTCTGTATATCTTATATTACATGGTTTTTCCACATAACGCATCTTCAGTGTTTTTATTATACTGATTATTTCTGAAGCATGCGCCATTCTGTTTTGTGTGATCTCGAATTGCGGAAATTTTTCTATATTTATAGCACGCAAACCATTATGTGAATCAGTCAACCATAGCCCGGTCGTCATCCATGTAAATACGCGTGATGCCTGAAGTAGATATTTTTTACGAAGTGGCATATTCTGTGTTTTTCCTAAAAACCTTGACCCAAGAACAATGTCGGCTTCATCATTTTGCAAAGTCTGTACGAACAAAGCAATATCATCAGGGTCATGCTGTCCATCAGAATCAAAGGTCACAACATATCTGCAACCTATCTCTTTTGCATATTCAATGCCCGTCTGCAGTGCGGCTCCTTGACCGAGGTTCACGCTGTGATGCAAAAGATAAACATCTTTGATACATGCTTTTTCTATACTTTTATCCGTCGAGTTATCATCTACAACGATCAGAACATATTGTGGATATTTTTGACGGAGCTCTTTTAAAACAGCTTCTATAACACTCTCTTCATTATAAAGAGGAATGACAATTGCAGTACTAGAAAGGTTATTCTTCACTTTCGTCCTTTTTCATCTTGATTTTATTTATTTTTGTTTTTATGGACTGTTCTATATCTAAAAATGCATTGACCATCACGGCACTAAACATTTTCTCTCGTAAGTTTTGTATCTCTTGCACCGCCTCTTCATGCGTTTTTCCTTTTTTATAAGAGCGGTCACTTGTAATACCAGCATAAAATTCCCCGACAGAAACAATCTGGGCATCAATCGGTATCTGGGACTCTTTCAAACCAAAAGGATACCCTCTTCCATCAAACCTTTCATGGTGATACTTGATTATATTTTCAATTGGGTATAAATGACAAATAGGCTCAACAATAACACTTCCAATTAATGGGTGCGTTTTGATCAAGTTCATATCTTTTTCTTCAAACTCAGCTTTATCAATGACAGTTAAAACATCTCCAATCATTCCAATATCATGTAAATATGCACCTAGAGAAATAGTATCAATCTCATTTTCAGATAAAAAGAGGGATTTAGCTAACTCTACTGAAATAGTTTGTACAATTAAAGAGTGGTTTTTATAGTATTGGTTTTCCAACTCTATTGCTTCATTGGTAAACTTTAAAAAAGAGAGATAGTTTTGCACCATCTCACTATTATGATTCATGTTAATTAAGAAGCCCCCTGCCATATCTAAAAAAGAACCCACTTGTACAACACTTTGGTCATTTAATGGTTTGTTATCATAAAACTCAAGTTTATAGGGTGTGTTTCTTATATAAAAAACTTTTTGAAGTAATGCTTCTTTACCTTCTGTTGTATGCTCAAAAACCAATTCACCATCTTTAGTATATAATTTAGCACCACGAGCTTTTGTGATCTTTATAACTAATGCTATGAAAAATTTAAAAAATCCATTTTGATCCATCTGGAGTTTCATTAATGACAAAGAAGTACTTCTGTCAAAATTTGACTGTGTTTCGCCACCTTCGATATTAAATTTTTCAGATACTTGTTCATAGTAGCTTAACATAATGTCAAAAAAACCATAAGCAGGTTTTATGTCAAGCTTATGATAACTAAAAAGTAACAACATGTGGTTTTGTGTGCTGTTAACTATTGAACTTACCTGATAGTTTCCACTTTTTTTAAATGTCTGTAATGTCTTTCTTCCGATCCTAAGCGGAGCATTAACATCTGTCTTTTCCGTCGTATTTGACTCAATAAGGATATAGGTTTCTCCCCGTAACTCATAAATGGCTGCATACTTTGCTCTAACAAGTTCTGCACACTCCACAAGTTTATCTTCAACATCGCGTTTTTGCACTTTTTGACTCAGTTCCTGCAAAAATAAATTGAATTGCTCAGACTTACTTTGCAGAGAGAGTTTTATCCGAAACAGATTTAAAATAATGACAAAAAAAAGCACTACCATAAAGAAAAAAACAAACCAGAATGAAGCTAGAAAATCATTGATCTGAACAATGTTTGCAAAAATAATTTCCGGTAAAACTTCATTAAAATAGTATCTGCTCTGCTCAAACATACTCATTTTTCTTCCTTTTTCATCAATTCTTTTATATAGGCACTGTTATCTATTTCATACACCGTGATCGTTTTTGTTTTGGCGTACACTTTTATATTTGAATGATGCATACTATAAACTGTTACCCATGTTTTTAAATTATCCTGAATCTCCCTTCTCCATCTGTAGAACCATTCATTCATACCTTTGTAAGCATTTGGAAAATTCTCTACAAATATAAAAACTTTTTGCGTAGGAATAGGTAAAAACTCCACTGATGGATTATACTTTAAAAGAAAATTTTGTGTATTAATATGATAAGCCTTGTTCTTAATTTTACCATAACTTTGAATATAAGCTACTACTGTCCATGTAAATGGTCTGTTTTCTTTATTTATTTTCAAAATTGTGTCGGGGATAGAAGTGTATTGTGTCAAGTTAACATTCTTCCAAAACTGCTTTGTATCAATCCATCTAGGAATTACTAAAATCGAAATTATAAATATAATACTAAAAAATGATAACATTATCATCTGAGAATATTTTTTAAATATTCGATGTAAAGGCTTATAAAAAAGATAAAAAAGATAAAAAGAGCTCAGAAGCGTTATTGCAAAAAACATATACTCGGCCAGTCTCGTCTGTTTTGTCAACAAAGGCAATCCTGCATTCGGACCAAAATAGAGTATGAAAATCCCCAGTACAATCAACAAATAAGATGTATTTAAAAACTTTCTTTTTGTAAAAAAAGAAAATATAAAAGCAAAAAGCCAACCCACCATAAAAGTTATATGTACTTTTGTTATATCAATGATCGATACAATGGAAAAGCCTGTCTTTGCCGTATTCTCAATATTTTTCTGGGTTCCCAGCAATTTATCTAAAATAGGTGCTGCAGCTCCAAAATCTTGAGGAATACCATATTTGATCATAGATAAAATCCATAAATTTCCTAATATTGCCCCAAAAACAATAGCTAAAGCACCTTTCTTTAAAATTTTTATATCTATTTTCTGAAACAATAAAGCATTAAAAGCTATTAAAACACTTATAAACATTAAAACAATAGCTCCACCACCGTGAAAAATAAACACAAGCATCAGTGTTAATGCATATACAATTAAATACTTTGTTAAATGTGTTTGCAAAGTTTTAATGAGAAAATAAGCATTCAACAAAACAAATACAGATGCATGTTCATATGCCATGCCGGAAATATAACGAATATATGGTGTGAAATTTAAATAATTACCATATAATACCAGCTCCCCTGACTTTGGCATATAAAATTTCAATCCATACAAATCAACTAATACAGGATTTGATGTTACAACATTTAGTCCCAATAATGAGTCCGATATAGGACTCATTAAAACTACTCCATGAAACATGACAGCAAATATAGCTACATATTTAGAAAACGTAAAATCCTTTACTATATAGTAAATTGAAACATATAAGGCAATTAATAACAAAAGAGGATAGATACTAAAAAGTATAATCAAATCAATATTTGTAAAAATATTAACAAAGAATATTAGTATTGATATACCATAAAAATCAGCTCCAAAGGTTTTGTAGTCTGCATACAAAATATTTTGTTGCAATGACGCAACCCATTCCATAAATTGTGCAGTATCAGGAAGAGGATCACTATAACTAAGTAACCCTCTTGCTATTAAAACAACAAGTATGTAGATAAACACGGAGTAAAAAAGTGTTTGTTTCAATAATGAGTAAAAAGTTATGGAATATTGTAGCTTAACAATTTTGTCGTGCATATAATTCGTAATATTCTGTTTAAAACTTCTCGGATTATCAAGAAAATTAAGACTTTTTAACATTAATTTTATTCTTGTATCATCTAAAATCTTAAATATATTCTGTTTGTAATAAAACTTCATAAAAACTAGTTTGGTTAAAAATAGTACAAGAAGAAAAAGAAGTAAACTAAATATTTTAATAAAGACCAAAAAGGTGACGACTATCTCCACATAAGCCGTCATATATATAAAATTAAATACTACTTTTTGTACACCGCTTTTAATATGCTCTTGTGGGAAAATTTTTGATGGTAAATAGTAAAATATCATATATGATACTAAAAGCAGTTTTATAATATACCAGATATTATTATACAATAGTGTATAAACTACATTCAAATCAACAAAGTAAAGATCCTGTGGTAGCATTTACATTATCTTTGTAAAATTAAAAATTCTACTCTTCTATTTTTTCTCTGTCCTTCAGGTGTTTTATTTGAAGCAATTGGGTTTTCATCGGCATGTCCAATATATGAAAGTCTACTGGATACAATCCCCATATTTACCAATGCATTTCTTACACTTAATGCCCTTTTCGTAGACAAGTTTTTATTGTATTCTTTTGTACCTTTATTGTCTGTATAACCTGTAATTAAAAGCTTCGCATCCGGATGTTTTTTCAAATATTTCACAACAGGTTCAAGAAAAGCTAGACTTTCTTTTTTTATTAGAAATGAGTCATATTCAAATTCAAGATTATTTAATGAAACACGTTTGTACTGTTCTAGTTTTTGCATAGTTCTTTCATTTGTCTTTTGCACTTTACTAGTTTGGTTATTACTCAAATACATTTTATTCATTAAATAATACACTAGCTTCCACCGTAGTAATTCACCATCATATCTTTTATCTTTATATTCAAAAGGTCTTACGAAGAGAACTCCTCCTTGACCATATGGCACAAAAGAGACAAGAGGATTATTTTTTTTATCCTTAATTAAATACTGTGCTTGAGGTAAGTAATCAGCACTAAGATAATTATGTGTTTGTATTTTTAGAGTTTTAATATCTTTAAAGTAGTCAATATTACTTTCAGCTGTAAATGCCATTACAAGCGGCATGTAATTAACAAAATCGATTCTCTTGCTTTTATAAAGATAGGTTCTGACTTTTTTATCAAAAAAGATCATATTCTCACTTTTTTGAATAACTTTTTTTGTTATAACATCAGAAGCTATCTCCCCATTTTTCTTAAAAGTGTCATAGCGAGTGGAGTAGGTGCCGCCTTCTACCCAAAGAATACCTCCTTCACCTACCCACCATTTGAGAATTTCTTGTTCTTTAAGAGAAAGATTATAACTATACCCTATATTTTCAAATAAATCATTTGAAACTTTTTGAAACTTATTTACCCAAATAGGAAGCACATAAATAAAATCTTGGGAAAAAGGGTTGTCTCTAAGTTTCCAAAAGTCTACATCTTTAAGAGGCGCTGCTTTATATCTATAATTGATTTTGTCATAAAACTCATCTGAAAACTTGCCTTTAAAATCTACAACAGGCTGATTAGAGACAAAAGGAAAATTTTCTAATAAATGCATCTTGTTATTTGGATGCGTATATACATTCTCTACATTAATATCATAAACCTCTACTGACTTGGGAGTAAAAATCTTTTTTTCAAGTTGATATTCATACTGGGTACTACATCCTGAAATCAATAAACTAAATAAAACCAACACATTATAACACTTCATATACAACTCCTAAAATGATGAATAATAATAAAATTCCAATTTTTTAAACATTTTTACTGAATAGGCAAAACTATATACCCAAAATACAATACTTCCAACTAATAGTCCAAATACAGCATATTCTAGTCCAAACATTCTACTTAACATTACACCAAGTACAAGATTCACTATCATTGCTATACTTATTGCCTTTAAAGAAAAATTTTGTCTTGAAAATGAAAATATAAACAATACATTCATCAATCCATTAACCATAAACGCATAAGAAATTGCCGCGACCCAATAAACGAAAGGAGTATAACTATCAAAAAAATTCTTTGTAAACTCATAATCGGTATACGTATAGACAAAATATATAGCGTAATATGTTAATAATATAATTATAACAGATAAAATAAGGTAAACTATGTTAAATTTCTTAAAAAAATAGTATATTTCATTATTAAAATCTTTATATTGTTCATATTTATATTTTACTACCATATCATTTATCCTATACATAAACTCGTGAATACTAATTTCTGTTAATCCCATCAAAAACACTAGTGCAATTAATGCCCAGTCTAAACCTAATTCATATGGAACATTAAACCAAATAAAATAAGGTTTTGCTTCCACATATGTGCTCCATGCAACCATTCGATCTGTTACTAAGAACACAAAGTAAAAAAGGCCATATAGATAAAAAGGTATTAGAGAATAAAAAAGTATAGAAGCTCTGGGTAGTCCTTCCCCCTCTGATTTTACATCTTTTTTCTTTAGATTCCTTATTCGTCTATAGGCCAATATAGCTATAACTACATCTAAAAATATCAAAGCAATGAACTGTGCTTCAGGTAAGCGTACTTTAAATATGCTATGTGCAATATAAACTAACACTATCCCTATAAGAAAGAAATATAGAATATTATTATATTCTTCAAACATATAATAAATCGATATATTTAGAAACAAAAAAGATAAAAGAAAATAAAAAGCAATCATCACAAAGAAATAATACGTTGGAAATACTTCAAAAAAAATGTTAAAAAGTATAAGGATCACTCCAACTACAACTACAAAAACATACCCGACATTAAGCAGTACTGTAGTAATATTTGAGGCTAAAATAACTTCTCCTTGCTTTAAATAAAAAAGTCCTTTTCTCCCGATTGCCTGTGCAGATGCTCCTGTTACAATAAGAGCCAAAAAAGTACCTACAGCAATAACTGTCGCTTTCACTTGATCCATTTCTATTCCAGACCAAATAGCATATCCGATTGAAAGTGTAAAAAATATTTGAACAAACATTGGCATAGCAAATGCCAAACCTCTAATATAATTTTTCAACACTCTTATCCAGAACGGCAACAGTTCTTCAAAATTTACCAATGCTTTAACAGGATATGTTTTCATATTTTTATAACGCATCATATACTTTGCCATAGCAAATACATTTTCAAAACCGTAATCATTTTGTGCATCAATATCACGAATACCATAAATTTCCAATAAAGCTGACACTTCCCAAAAGTCAAGTGGTTTTCCCCTCTCTTCTGTGATAGCATTATATAAATCGCTTAAATCTTCGTTACGTTCTTCACTCACTGATACCCTTTTTCCTCTTTAAATTCATTGTACAAATCTTTATATAGACGTCCATAATTTTCAACCATATCTTCGATGGTAAATCCATTTAATATTGATTCTCTTGCATCATTTCCCATCTCCTTAGCTATATCAGGATTATTTAATACATATATCACTTTTTGAGCAAATTGTGTATATGCTTTTGGTTTTATTACAAAACCATAATCTTCAAGTACCTCTTTTGTTCCTCCAACATCAGAAGAAATAACAACTTTTTCACAGGCCATTGCCTCAATGACAACAAAAGGAAAAGCTTCTGAAATACTTGTAAGCATTACAACATCTCCTTCGTTATAAGCAGTCTGCGGACTATTTGTTAATCCTGCAAATATAAAATTTTTTTCTATATTTAACTCTTTTGTCAATTCCTGACAATGATGATAATATTTTTCATCAACAATAGGCCCATAAAGTTTAAAAAGTACATCTGGTATTTCTTTTGCAACTAATTGTGCTGTTTTTATAAATGTTTCTATATCTTTAAGCGGATCAATTCTGGCCACCATCACGACTGTTGGCCTGTCCTCTTCTTTTAGTACATCAAATCGTTTAAAAATATTTGTATCTATACCATTATAGATAGTATGAATCTTTTTCTCATTTACACCCCATTTTCTTTCCCATCTCGAATTGTAGTTACATACAGGAGAAACTATATCTGCAAAATGAAAATTGAGTTTTGAAACTAAAGTAATCAATCCCATAAGGAATTCTTTAGTACGAAATGGCATTTGATTCCTTGATGCTGCTAAATATTGTTCTCGTATATAAACTCCATGTTCAGTAAGTAAAAACTTACTACCATACTTTTTTTTAGCTATTACACAAGAAAGTCCACAAAATGCAGCAGCTGATGAATGATATATCTGTGCTTCAGGTAAAGTTGGTAGCAAAGATATAAAAAATCTAAATAAATAACGTAGTCCTTCTACCATATCAAATACTGATGGGATATCATCTTCTACGTCTTTGTAATGTTTTAAAATATAATTTTTATAAACATTCCATAATGCTTCACTCCGAAAGGTTTCATAATAGTCATAAACATGAAAATACTCATAAAACTCATACAAGGCATCTCCTAATGCATCGAAGTCATTTTTACGGCGAAATATATGATCGAGTACTAATATCATAATAGGTGTTAAAACATCAATATTCTTATCGACTTGTGTTTTGATTTTTGCTTCATATATTTTAGAAAATTCTATCTTACGTATATATTCAATAGGCTCTTCTGTACCCCAAAGAGGTACATTAATAATATCAACTACATTAGGTGGAATATCAAATTTTAGCTTTACATATGGATGCATCTGTATTGGAATCAAAACAAAATCTATATTTTTTAGTTCATGCATTAAAATATCAGCCCAGGTACTTACTCCTCCTGTAACATAAGGATAGGTTCCTTCACCTGTCCAAACTATCTTAATTCTGCTCATACAACTCTCTTTTGCCAATTAAAGTTGCTAGTATAAACATTTCTTTTATCTTATTTTGTTTCAAATCAATTATCTGACTCTTATATTCTAAATAATTTTTCATTGCATCAGAATAATCTCTATATTGTGCCGCACCTGCAAGATAAAGTCTTTTTGCAGTTTGCATTTTCTTTTGCAACAGCTTCACTTGCTCTTCCAATATACTCTGCTGCTTTTGTATCATTTTTAATGAATGATATGAACGTTCTACTTCTATTAATATTTCTCGCGTTTTTTGAGAAAGTATATTTTTTTGCAATAAAATAGACTGCAATTCTTTCTCCTTATTTAAAACGATATCACCTCTATTATATAAAGGAATATTTACTCTTATCCCTAATTCCCAATATGGTGACAACCCTGTGTTATTCAAGTTCTTAAACAATAAAGAGTCATTTGCAACACCATATCCAATATTAGAATTAAAATTCACACTTGGATAATATCTTCTATTTTGTGCAAAAAAATCAGTTTGATTCATTTTTAATTTATTAGATTCAATTGCTAAATCACTACTATTTTGTATTGCTTGCTTTTGTAGATCGCTCAAAGAATCAAAAGAAAAATTAACTTGCTGAGGTGTAAGAACATACTTTTTTTTACCTTTAGCTTTAATACTATGCCTTAATATATACTCATTATGTAAATGTGTATATGTCAATGACAAAACTGCTTTTTTCAAATCAAGCAAATCATTTTTTGAATCGATATAGTTTAATGTAGATGTCGCACCTAATCCATATATTTTTTCAATATTTTTTTCCATCTTTGATTGTTGAACATACATTTTCTTAAAAAGTTTTAATTTTTCTTGTGAGATAAAAAAACTAGAATATATATTAACACCTAATAGTAACAATTTTTCTTTTGTGTTTATCGCTTTTATATTAGCCAGTCTTTTATTTAAAATATCATAATTCTTATTTATCAGTGAATACTGACCATCATATAATAATTTATTTGCATTGATAGCAGCACCCACACTTGACTCATTAAAACGTCCAGGCTGTGTAGTAGGTAAATTCACCTGTTTTGGTGTAAGATAGGAACCTGTTCTGGTATAAGCATTTACAAAAACATCGAATCCGTATCTGTCTTTTTGAATCCTATTGAGAAGATAATCAATTTTCTTTTGATAAAACATTTCTAGAGCATTCTCATTATATTCGAATAAAGCATCAATATAACTATGAAAATTTAAAACATCATAATTATCTGTTTTCACTTTATGCATATATCTTGGTATTTGGTATTTATTAAATAATATCGGTTCTTTTAATACTGGTCTTGGTAATATTTTTTTAGGAAGTTTTTTATGAGAAACCTTTTTCCTCATCTTCTTAAGTTTATATTCTTCGCATTTTGATCTTTTAGTCAAAAAAGCCTGTTTATATCCATGTCCACGAACTTTTTTCAGTGCATTACCAAGTGCTTGATAAGAAGAAGCCGATTTATAAAATGCAACTATATATTTACCCTCTTTACACAAATGCGTATTTTGTCGTAAATCTTTCGGTATAGTCTGTATAAATCTTTTATAATTAAATTTATTTTTACTGAAAGTAAAATACTGTACTGTATATGCAAGGTTTACAATATTATCTTTTTTATTCTTTTTTATTGCTTGAGTATATTCTTCGCATTTTGATCTTTTAGTCAAAAAAGCCTGTTTATATCCATGTTTACGAACTTTTTTCAGCCCATTACCAAGTGCTTGATAAGAAGAAGCCGATTTATAAAATACAACTATATATTTACCCTCTTTACACAAATGCGTATCTTGTCGTAAATCTTTCGGTATAGTTTTTATAAATCTTTTGTAGTTAAATTTATTTTTATTAAAAGTAAAATACTGAATCGTATAATTTAGATTTATTGTATTTGCATACAAAACGGCAGAAAAAAAGGTTAAGAAAAAAAATTTTAGCATACTATCTTTCTATGTTCGTTTTTTTATAAATATAAAATAAGAAAATGACAGACAATAAAGTCCAAGAAATAGGCCGCCAAGTATATCTGAAAACCAATGTGCACTAATAAATATTCTTGCAATAAGAGATACAAAAACATATAACATCAAACAAAGTATAAAAAGCTTTTCATTTCCAAATGATAATTTGAAGTTTTTAACTAACCTATATACTAAAAATGCCAATACTATACTTAATACCGTATGACCAGAAGGGAAAGAATAACCACTTAAACCACTAATATGATTGTCCGGTCTTTCAATCATTAAAGTATATTTGAGAATCATTGTTAAAGAGATACTAAAAGCTACAAAAAGAATCAAAAAAACAATTTCTTGTAAATTATGTTTTTTATATAAAATATATATCACTACTGAAAATACTCCAACACTTATGGTTTCACCTGATAAATTTGTAAAGTATTTAAAAAAAACATATAAACCTGTATCTTTAAAGTTTTGAAAATATATATATACACTCTGATCTATTTTCTCTAAAACATTCCCTTCCAACAACATATAAATAAAGATAAAACCAATCAGTGATGCTATAGCAGTAAAACCCGATAAAACTAAATCTTTATTATTCATTTATTCATCTTTTTAAGTATTATAACACAATATAAAATTTTTATCTATTGTTAAATCCCTCAGGATTTTGTTGCTGCCATCTCCATGTATCTTCACACATCTCATCTATACCGCGTTTTGCCTCCCAACCAAGGACTTCTTTGGCATAAGAAGGATCAGCATAACATGTTGCAATGTCACCCAAACGTCTTGCAACAAATTTATAAGGTATTTTTTCACCTGATGCTTTTTCAAAAGCTTTTAACATCTCTAATACGGTATAACCTTTTCCTGTACCAAGATTTACGGTTAATATTTCACTTATATCGGCAATTTTTTCCAATGCTTTAACATGTCCTTTTGCCAGATCTGTTACATGTATATAATCACGTACTCCTGTACCGTCAAGCGTATCATAATCATTTCCAAATATACTCAGATATTTTCTTTTCCCGACAGCGACTTGTGAGATATAAGGCATAAGGTTATTTGGCTCACCGTTTGGGTCTTCACCGATGCTCCCTGACTTATGTGCACCTACCGGATTGAAATAACGAAGAAGTATGATCTTCCACTGAGCATCCGAAACGAAAATATCCTGCAAAATTTCTTCTATAAAAAGCTTACTCCGACCATAAGGATTGGTTGCGCTTAAAGGGAAATCTTCTTTTATTGGTGTAGTTTTTGGATCACCATAAACAGTAGCCGAGGAGCTAAATATAATTTTTTTACAATTATTTTGTTGCATAACTTCACATAATGCAATCGTTCCATTTACATTATTATCATAATATTTTAATGGTTCTTGTACTGACTCTCCAACTGCTTTAAGTCCTGCAAAATGAATTACAGAATCTATATCATAACGACTAAAAACTTTCTGAAGTGCTTTTCTATCACGAATATCGCCTTCGACAAAAGGAATATTTTTACCTATTATTTTTTCAACTCTTTTGAGTGCTTCTTGTGAAGCATTGCTAAGGTTATCATACACTACGAATTCATATCCAGCTTCACTAAGCTCTATGCAGGTATGTGAACCTATATACCCTGCTCCACCTGTTACTAACACCATATCATTATCCTCATACATTCATAGCTAGTCGTACAATATTTTGTATATGTCTGCTATCTTTTATCTTTAGCTTTTTCCTACTTGTACTTCTCAAAAAGTATCCAATAAAATCACATTGACGTAAGTACCTGCTTCTAAAAATTTGTCATCTTCGCCTGCAATCATTAAAGCAGAGTTATCAAGCATATTAGTTAAAATTGCCGAACTTCCAACTTTTTTCCCTTCAAAGTTTACAAAATATACACCATCTTCTACAATCACATTACACGCTGTAAACTCAGTAAATTTACTTCGTTTCGTAAAATCTTCTTGCAGTTTTGCTGCAACTGTCTTATATGGAACTTTTTTACCAAGCATTTTTGTAATAAGTGGCAATGCATATAAAATAGCTGTTACAGTAGATGCATATGCAAACCCTGGTAGTGCCAAAATAAATTTATTAGCACGTTGTGCTACAAGAATATGACGTCCTGGCTTAATACCGACGCCTTTATAGACCACCTGTGCACCCAGACGTGGAATAATATCTTTAACAAAGTCATAATCTCCAACACTCACCCCACCCGTGCTAACTAGGATATCTGCAGACTCTAAAGCATTCTCAAAGGTCTTCATAATTGCATCTCTATCATCAGGAGCAGTGCCAAGTTGAAGTACCTCTGCTCCAACTTGTTCAAAAAGGGCTGCTAGCGTATAGTTGTTCGAACTTCTTATTTGTGCAGGATTATTAGAGTTCTCACCTAGATCAAGAATTTCACTTCCTGTCGCAATTACAGCAACACGAGGGCGGAGTAGTACTTTTACCATCACTTGATTCAGTCCTGCCATGACACCGATCTCTGCAAAACCGATCTTAGTCCCTTTTTTAATGAGAATATCACCGGCCTTATACCCTTCACCGACCGGACGAACTGCATTACCAACTTCAACTAGTTCATTTATCATGATCTTACCATTCTCGTAAGTTACATTTTCTATCTGTATAAGTGTATCACTTCCTTCAGGCATCATAGACCCGGTAAAGGTCTTAATAGATTCACCTTCAGATACAACACGTCTTTCATCGTGTCCTGCAGGATTATCACCCAAAACAACAAGTTCTCCTTTTTGTAGATCTTCATGGCGTACGGCATAGCCGTCCATTGAGGCCGTCGGGAACTGAGGATCATTGAACTCTGCTACTATATCCTGTCCTAGAACTCTGCCAAGCGCGTCACTTAAAGGTACTCTCTCATAACGGTGATCATTAACTTCTAAACGTTCTAAAATACTTTGGCTTGTCTCAAATGAAATGAAGTCCATTCCCGTGATGCTCATTGTTTTTCTCCTAAAATACCACTACCCTTGATAGCAGTAGAACGATCTTTTGCATACACTCTTTCTCCATTAAGCAGATCGTATTTCCAAATAGGTGCAGATGCTTTAAAGTCCTCTACGAATTCATCTATGAATTCCAACGCAACACGTCTTTTTGGTGAAAAGACCGCTGCGATATAGGAAGATTCGTGCAAGAGTACATCTCCGCGTGAATGCGCCATTTTTATCACAGCACTCTTTTGCTTAGCTTTTTCCTGCCACTTCTTAAACCATGACTCTAATATCGGCTCATATATATCAAAACTAAGACCATCTATGCCGTCTTCACTACGAACCGTACCGACAAAAGGAATATAAGCACCGTAATTGCTTTGTGCTTCTTCTTCATACCACTCTTTGAGTATCTTTGGCACATCCAATGAGCCATCATATAAATGTAACAAGGCTCAACCTCCACAAACTGGAGGCAGTAAAGAGATCTTATCTCCATTTTTGAGCTCACACTCTAACGATGCCACCAGGTTATCATTAACAGCCACTGCACAGTTATCAAGCCACTCTTTTAGTTCTTCATCTTTTTGTAAAATCGCTGCGAGTTCATTGAGGTTGGTTATCTCTAATTCCAACGCCTCTTTTTGTATCGGTCCTAAAAATTCTACTCTTACCAAAACAATATCCTCATTTTTTATTGGTCTAATTATATCTAAGATAAGTTAAGTGCTGTATAATTACGCATGATTTTTGGAAAAATAGAATACCTCAACCTTTTGCCTTTTCATGTCTTCATGAAGCGTTTTACGAAAAGTACACAACAAAAAATGAGTATGGAATATAAAAAAAACGTTCCGGCAAAAATTAACAACGCCTTTGTCAACAGACGTGTTGATGCGGCTTTCATATCCAGCATCACAGCCAAAAAAAGCCTTCATGTTGATCTAGGGATCATTTCCAAAAAAAAAGTAAAAAGTGTGATTGTCATTCCATCAAAGAGTTACAAAAAAGACAAAGAGTCTGCTTCATCGAACATATTGGCACAGTTGTTACATGTAAAGGGCACTATTCTCATTGGAGACAAAGCACTTCGATATGCTCTTAAACACGATGACTATATCGACCTAGCCGAGCTCTGGTATGACAAACACAATCTGCCTTTTGTATTTGCTCTTCTTTGCTACCACAAAGATAAAAATCTATATAAAAAAATACAAAGAGAATTTTTGAAAAAAAAAGTGAAAATTCCAGGATACCTGCTTCAAAAAGCTGCAAAGAGAACAGGTATTTCAGAAAGTGAGATACTTGAATACCTCACCCTAATATCTTACAAACTCGATACAAAAGCCAAAAAAGGGCTCAAAAAATTCTATACCCAAGAGAGAGAACTTCTTTAGATCTTCTTATCTAAATACTCTGCCAAGCGCTGTAATTTTGCCTTGTAAGCATCCAGGTCAAAATCCTTTACCCTTACTACATCATCTTCGATGGCAGTTTTTGCAACTGCATATGCTACATAGACCAAAACACGTCTGTCAAAAGGGGATGGGATGACATAATCATGTCCAAACTTCATATCTTTTCGGTTATGTGCATCTTTGACTCTTTGCGGCACATCCTCTTTTGCAAGTGCGGCCAATGCTTTTGCTGCTGCGAGCTTCATATTTTCCGTGATCTTCGTTGCACGAACATCCAAAGCACCGCGAAAGATCTGTGGGAACCCTAGAACATTGTTAACCTGATTGGCATAATCACTTCTTCCTGTTCCAATGATGATATCCGGACGAGCCTCTTTTGCCACTGAAGGGAGAATTTCCGGATTAGGATTCGCACATGCGAAGATGATCGGATTAGTATCCGACATAGATTTTACCATTTGCGGTGTGATAAGATCAGCCTGAGAAAGTCCAAGTACCATATCAGCATCTTTCATTGCATCTTCAAGAGTCCGATCATCCGTTTCAAAGGCAAAAAGTTTTTTATATTTGTTTAAATCATTACGTCCACTGTGTATCACACCTTTTGAATCGAGCATAGTTATATTTTTTACGCCCAAGGATTTATACATTTTTCCACAGGCAATTCCTGCTGCACCTGCACCTATAATGACCACTTTCAAGTTCTCAACACTTTTACCGCTCATCTCCATGACATTCATAAGTCCTGCCGTAGTTATGACCGCCGTACCATGCTGATCATCATGAAATACCGGTACATTACATATCTCTTTGAGGCGTTCTTCTATCTCAAAACATCTCGGTGCTGAGATATCTTCAAGATTTATGCCGCCGAAGCTCTCAGCCATTGCAGCAACGATGTTAATGATCTCGTCTGTCTCTTTTGTGTTAAGTTCAATGTCAACCGCATCGACATTTGCAAAGGACTTAAAAAGCACCCCTTTTCCTTCCATAACCGGTTTTCCAGCCAAAGCACCTATGTTACCGAGCCCGAGTACTGCAGTACCGTCACTCACAACGGCAACAAGATTACCTTTGTTTGTGTATTCATATGCCAGATCAGTATCTTTTTGTATCTCTAAACATGGATATGCCACACCCGGACTATATGCCATAGAAAGCTCTTTTTGAGTGCTGCATGGTTTTGTGAGCAGTGTGCCTGTCTTTCCATTTGTATCGAACTCATTTTTCGCTTTATGATAATTAAGTGACTCTTCTTGAAACGATAATTTATCTGACATAATTACAATCCTTTATTCTTTCTCATTTTTAATGGCTTGAAGCCATTGTGCCATCTTCTTTTCATACCCTATCTCTTTTAAATCCACAAAATGCATTGGCTTACTCAAATATTCTTGAGAAACATAACCGCCGAAGTCATGTGGGTACAGATAATTTTCATTATTATGCTGTATATTTTTTGGAATATCTGCAATATTACCACTTTTTACACTTTTTACAGCTTCATTGATGGCAAGATATGCAGAATTCGACTTTGGTGAAGCGCAGAGATAGATAACAGCCTGAGCTAAGATTATCCTCGCTTCAGGATAGCCGATCTTACTCACACTTGTCAAACATGAAGTTGTCAGTGTCAGTGCCTGAGGATTTGCATTGCCAACATCTTCACTTGCCAAAATAACAAGTCGTCTGGCAATGAAATCGGCACTTTCTCCACCTTCTATCAAACGTGCAAGATAATAGATCGCTGCATCAGCGTCTGAGCCTCTTATGGATTTTATAAGTGCAGATGCCAGGTCATAATGCACACCGGCTTCACTGCTGCCTGCTTGCAGTGCGTTTGGGCGCAGAGACTGGAGCAGGTCTAAAGTAATGGTCTGATTGATATTCACGCAAAACTCCAAAAGTTTGAGCATCGCACGGGCATCTCCTCCACTTGAAGCTATCAAATATTCTCTTGCCTCATCCTCAATAACAGCATCAGCTTTTTGCAGTGCCTTTTCCAAAAGCTTTTCAAGACTTACATGTAAGATACTTTTAAGTTCAAAAAGCATAGAACGCGAACGAATTGCAGAGGTCAGAGAATAAAAAGGATTTTCAGTCGAAGCACCAATAATAAGCACCGAGTTATTTTCCATCACAGGCAGTAAAACTTCTTGCTGATTTTTTGAAAGACGATGTACCTCATCTATAAAGATCAAAGGTTTTTGCAAGGCATTTTTATACTGTTCAAATATTTTGCGAAGCTGCTCTATTTTAAGTGAAGTTGCATTAAATTCATAGAATGGCAGCTGCATAGTTTGCGCTATGACTCTAGCAAGAGAAGTCTTTCCGACTCCTGCCGGTCCATAAAAAAAACTGTGTCCGAGTGCTTCTTTTTCACATAGAACACGTAAAGGGGCATCTTTGCCTGTTAGATGTTCCTGCCCTACTATATCATCGAAACCAGAAGGACGAAGCAGATGAGTTAAATCCATCTACTGCTCTTTTTCCTCTTTTCTTTTGTTTTCTTTAGCGCGCTTTTTCTCTTCTTTTAAAAACTTATGCAGTGCAGAATACTCACTGCGAGTAAGATATCTTGTTTTACCTGTTGGCAGGTTGTTTAACTCTATTTCGGCAAAACTTATTCGCTTAAGATCTGCTACTTCCGCTCCAAAATGTGCAAAGAAACGGCGAAGTTCACGGTTTTTACCTTCTTGCAGAGCAACCTTTAGTATAGAATAGTTAGGCTGATTCTTTTGTATCTTATACCCTATGAAAGGCTTAATTTCCATCGAAGTAATTTTAGAGTGTGAATGTGCTCCGGCAGTCGCATCTTCAAGAAAAATTCCATTAAGCATGGCATCTTCCATATCCGGTGTAACTTCACCCTTGATCTTAAGTTTATAAATTCTCTCTAGGTCTGACTCCATCAAAGCTGTAGCTACATGAGAGGCATCCGTTAAAAGCAAGAGTCCCTCACTGGCAAAGTCAAGGCGCCCGACAGGGACAAAGTGCTTGAACTCTTTGCCTAAAGAGTCATATATGGTTCTTCTTCCTTTTGGATCGCTTTTTGTTACCAGTTCACCTTTTGGCTTGTTATAAACAATAACGGTATATTTTTCCTGAGGAGAGACCTGTTTACCACTGATATAGACAATATCTACCCCTTCTTGTACCTGTGTCGCAGGGTTTGTCTCAACTTCACCATTGACACGCACATAACCGTCCTGAATCGCCCGGTCCGCCTCTCGTCTTGAGTAGGTTGAGTAGTGTGCTATATATTTGTTCAATCTCATCATAATATTATGCGATTCCTTTTTCTATAAGCGTGTGAATATGCAACACGCCTTTTATTTTCTTAGCTTTATCGGTAATGACTAAAAGCTGAATCTTCTTCTCTTCGATCAACACAAGCGCATCACTTGCAAGCATCTCTTCATCATCAATGCTCATAGGGTTTTGTGTAGCATACTTTATTACATCATCATCAAGTGAAAAGTCTTCTTTCATTAAAGCACGACGAACATCTCCGTCACTCATAAGTCCTGTAAGCCTGCCATTGTTGTCCGTTATAAGCACCGTACCGACTCTACCTTCACTGATTTTTAAAATGGCATCTTTGACCTTTGCACCCTCTACGATAACAGGCAGGTCATCTGTTCGCATAAGGTTCTTCACCTTAATAAAAAGTTTTTTTCCTAAAGCACCGCCTGGATGAAAAGAGGCAAAATCACTTTTTTGAAAATCCCTAGCTTTCATCAGACATACAGCCAATGCATCACCAAGAGCAAGAGTCAAGGTCGTAGAGCTTGTTGGAGCGATGTTTAAAGGACAAGCCTCTTTTTCTACGACCACATCTATGACAACATCACTGTATCGTCCAAGTGTTGAGTTTTTATCTCCCGTCATCCCTATCAATGGAATTCCAAAACGTTTGATATGCGGTAAAATCGAACTAAGCTCTTCACTCTCTCCCGAATAACTAATAGCGATCACCACATCGTCTTTGCCGATCATACCCAGATCCCCGTGCAGTGCTTCTGTAGGATGCAAGAAAAAGCTCGGTGTCCCAGTTGATGCAAAGGTCGCAGCCATTTTTGCCCCGATGAGCCCACTTTTTCCGACTCCGCTGACGACCAACTTGCCTTTACATCCCAAAATGATCTCCACAGCCTTGTCAAATTCATTACCGACATGTTTTGCAGCATTTATCAAAGTCTCTGCTTCAATATTCAATGTTTCTTGTGCAATTATTTTATATTTCATGGTCTAATTATACCTTTTTTATCATCAAGAAGATATAATGCTAAAAATATGATTTTCAAGGAAAGACCATGAGGAATGTTATCGGTAAATATCTAGATACGATCGATGCTTTAAATTTAGAAGATAGAATTATCAAGCATAACACGTTAATTTTAGGCGAAGAGGGTTCTGGGAAAACTAATTTAGCCTGTAAGATCAGAAACTTTGTTATTGACAGTAATGTACCAACACTCTATATGGATTTTGCAAACTCTCATGAAGAAGATGTAGAACTTCGTTACAAAGATGAACACTTTAATTATATTCGTTTTGATGAAAGTGAGAGTTTTGATGCAGCATTTTCTGAATTAGTTACACAAAACAAGCATATTTATATGGCTGTTGACCCTCAGTTTTTTTCTAACAAAAGAGAAAGCAAGAGTAAACTCTCAAAAGTAATATCACAACAACAACTTCTTGACAATTACTATTATTTTTTCCATGACATTGAGAACCTCAACGGATTTTATACAAAGTTCGAGGACTTTTTGCTTTATATGTTAAGTTTTGCAAACCTGCAAAAACACGGTTTCACATTTTTGGCACAGCCACATCAGACATTTGAAAACCCACACCTTAAACTTCTGTTCTCTTTCCTTTTTGTAGGAAAATGTTCAAATGCGAACTACTTTAACACAGCAATTCTTAAAACATTAAAGAAAAATAAATTTTATTATCAATACAGAACAGCATACCCTACTCTACTTTTTAATGATATTAAAAGCAGTATGGTTAAAATCGACGAGTATGTGCCTGAGATCTAACCATGCAAAAGCTTTTTGAAGAAGTCAGTACCCTTGATGCTAGATGTTACAATGAATTTCATCTCAGTGAAGATATTCTCATGGAACATGCTGCAAACGGTATAGCTTCGTACATAAAACGCAACTTTTCAAATACACATAAAATTACTATCGTAACAGGAAGTGGAAACAACGGAGCTGACGGTCTAGCTCTTGCCCGTCTCCTACATGGTGACTATAATACTTCAATTCTTTTCGCCAAAAAACCAAAATCATCTATGGCATCATTACAGGAAAAAAGAGTAAATGCTTTAAATATACCTATTATAAGTGACATACAAGAATGTGACATTATTATAGATGCCATAGTAGGAACTGGTTTTAAAGGTAAATTCGATGAGAACATTAGCTCTTTGTTACATGATATGAACACCGCAGAGGCTTTTAAGATCGCCTGTGATGTACCAAGCGGTCTCAAAAAGGATGGACAATGTGTACAACAGACATTTCAAGCAGACGTGACCCTCACAATGGGTGCTTTGAAAAAATCTCTTTTTCTGGATGAGGCAAAAAATTTTACAGGAGATGTGAAAGTCATCGACCTTGGCATCTCACGTACTCTTTATGAAACACAGAGCAATTGGCAACTATTAGATGAAAAGGACCTACAACTGCCTTTGCGAAAAGAGCAAAATTCCCACAAAGGCAGTTTTGGACACTTGGCAATAGTCTGCGGTGAGAAACATGGTGCATCCATCATAAGCGGATTAGCCGCTTTGAATTTTGGCGCAGGACTTGTCACATTGGTCGGATATGAAAACCAGCAAATGCTCTCCATACCCTACTCCTTGATGTATGCACATGCTCTACCAAAAAACACGAGCGCCATAGCCTGTGGTATGGGTTTAGGAGTGGAGTTCAGTGATGATGAACTAAAAAACTTTTTGAACAATGAACTCCCTGTAATCGTCGATGCGGACCTTTTTCATATGCAGATGATATTAGAGATACTCAAACGTAAAGATCTTGTACTAACACCACACCCCAAAGAGTTTGTCTCACTTTTAAAGATCACGAACATTGCTGACATCAATGTGGATCAACTGCAAACAAAACGTTTTGAGTATGTTACTCTGTTTTGTAAGACCTACCCGAATGCAACACTACTTTTAAAGGGTGCAAATGTCATCATAGGAAAAAATGAGAACTTCTTCATCAACCCTCATGGCAACTCAAAACTTGCAAAAGGCGGTAGCGGCGATGTCCTCAGCGGACTCATTGGCAGCCTGCTTGCACAAGGCCGAAACACTCTTGATGCCGCTATACATGCTTCACTTGCACATACACGACTTGCACAGAACTATGATGGTGCTGATTTTTCTCTTACACCTGAGGATTTAATAGAGGGAATAGGGAATTTATAAGATTGCTTATGCTATAAATCTATCCAATAACTTAAGGACTGAATACAAATGGATAACAAATTAAAAATCGGAAAATATGAACTCGGTTCAAGACTCATCGTCGGAAGCGGAAAATATGACTCTTTTGAAACGACCAAAGAGGCAACTCTTGCAAGTGGAAGTGAACTTATAACAGTTGCAGTTAGACGTCTGAACATTACAGATCCGGACAAAGAAAACCTCCGTGATACTTTCGCGGGAACAAATGTAAAGTTTTTACCAAACTCTGCAGGCTGTGTTACGGCTGAAGAAGCAATCACAACATTTCGTTTAACACGTGAAGCAACAGGCATAGACCTCATTAAACTTGAAGTGATCGGTGATACACAAAAGACACTTTACCCAGATGTGCTAGAGACCATAAAGGCTTGTGAAGTACTTGCTAAAGACGGTTTTACCATCATGGCATATACTTCTGATGATCCTATCATGGCAAAACGTCTTGAAGATGCGGGTGCAGATGCGGTTATGCCTCTTGCTGCACCTATTGGAAGTGGTTTGGGAATTCAAAACCCATACAACATCGTATTTATTCGTGATGCTATCAATGTTCCTGTGATTGTTGATGCTGGTATAGGCTGTGCAAGTGATGCCGCGTATGCTATGGAGCTTGGTGCTGAGGGTGTTTTAACAAATACTGCAATCGCACAGGCACAGAATCCTATGATAATGGCTGAGGCGATGAAGCATGCAGTACAAGCAGGACGCATGAGCTACCTTGCAGGCAGAATACCTAAGCGTCCTTACGCAACAGCTTCATCTCCAGTCGATGGTATGATACAGTTTTAACGATGTAGCGGATGTTTATAGCTGGACGGGTTTACCGCCTTATAAACTAATCCGCCTGCTGCCAAAACCAAAACAACTACGATAATAATATTTTTAATCATCAAAAACTCCTTATTTTATATTAAATTTTTCAGAAAGATGTGTCATTAGAAGAAGTTTACCCATTCCCTCAAAGAACTTTTCAATGCCCATCTCTTTTGCAGCTACCGCTTTTTTCAAAGCACTTAAAAACACAAGTCGTGACTCTTCTGAAGCCTGCATGTAAGCATCTATAATATACTCAAAACTCAGAGAATGCACTTTGCCATTTACATCAAAATCTATACTCGAGATCGGATTGATCCCCTCTTTTTGTAAAAGTTCTATACACTCTTGCTTGAAAGCATCCATTATAACACTCCCATCAAGGAGAGCATGACAACGAACATCGCAATGGGAGTGATATAACGAAGTGAAAAGTACCATGGCTCAAAAGCCCATTTCAATTGCGGTTTTAATTTTGCTTCCACTTCAGAACGAGGTATGACATAGCCTACAAAAACCGCCATTAAAAGACCGCCTAAAGGCAGCATGATTGCTGCTGTCACATAATCGACCCAGTCAAAGAAGTTTTTACTTCCCCAAATCAAGTACTCTTTAGCTCCGTCAATGTTCGAGAGAATGGCAAAAACACCAAAGAACCAAAAGAGAGTCCCCATAGATACAGTGGCCTTGAGACGACTCCAGCCAAATCTGTCTATAAAATACTGTACCATCGGTTCCACCAAAGAAACAGATGATGTCAATCCTGCAAAAGCAAGTGCCAGAAAAAACAAGATAGCAAAGATATTTCCAAGAATTCCCATCTCATAAAATACCGCAGGCAAAGAAATGAAAACAAGTCCTGGTCCTTTTGCAGGAGTCGATCCATACTGATAAAGAAAAGTAAAGAGCATCAAGCCTGCAACGATCGCAATACTCGTATCTAAAAACACGACCCAAAAAGCACTCTTTACTATACTGGCATTCTTCTCTATAGATGCCGCATAGGTCATAATGGCACCCATACCGAGACTGAGTGTAAAAAATGCATGTCCTACTGCCGTCACAAAAGCCTCTCCATTTACTTTAGACCAATCAGGATAGAACATAAAATGAACTGCCTTACCGAAACCATCCAATGTGACAGCATATGCGAACATAGAAGCCAGTATGATCATCAAAGCAGGCATCAAGAAGATATTTAACTTTTCAATACCGCCTTTTAGACCTTTGTGTAATACATAGGTAATGATGATAAATGAGAGCGTATGATAAAAGAGCTGTGTCCAAAAATCTGTATGAAGCATTATTGTAAATGCCTGTTCCGCTTCATGAACTGTGGCTGGCAATGCTGTAAAAGTAGTGACTATATAGTTAAATATCCATCCTATTACCACAGAATAGAAGATCATTATTAGAAGTCCTGCCATACCTTGAAACCCTGCAAATTTCCACAAATTTTTATGCCTTGGTGCCAGTTTTTCAAAAGAGGTGACGGTATCGCTTCTTCCCAAGTAACCGATCAGCATCTCTGCGATCATAATTGAAAAGCCTATCAACAATACCGTTATAAGATATATAAATACAAAAGCACCGCCACCATATTCACCCGTTATATAAGGGAACTTCCAAATATTTCCCAACCCTACAGCACTCCCTGCTGCAGCCAAAATAAAACCTACTCTACTAAACCTTGCTATCTTCATACTTTACTTTCTTTTATTTGATTGTGCTTATTATACTTAAAAAATATAATTTTAAAAAAGAATTTCAAAAAACTATTGACATTTTGAATCAAATTAACTATAATTTCGCCTCATTAATCAGCAATATCGCTTGTTTAATGTGTAGGTCGGGGTGTAGCTCAGTATGGTTAGAGTACCTGGTTTGGGACCAGGGGGTCGAAGGTTCGAGTCCTTTCACCCCGACCACTTTTAAATTTCAATTTTTACATTTTACTAAACATGGTGGGATTAGCTCAGCTGGTTAGAGCACTGGTTTGTGGTGCCGGGGGTCGCGGGTTCGAATCCCGTATCCCACCCCATTTTAAAATATAAAAAATCAATAATATAACAAATATAGTAGCGTCCGTGGCTCAACTGGATAGAGTTTCGGATTTCGGCTCCGAGGGTTATAGGTTCGAATCCTATCGGGCGTACCACTTATTTGATCGATAAATGAGCTTTTCGTTTATATACGCGTCCTTAGCTCAGCTGGATAGAGCAATGCCCTTCTAAGGCATAGGTCAAAGGTTCGAATCCTTTAGGGCGTACCACTACATTTTTTATATTATTTGTCAGCAGTGACGTTAAAAACTCATCCACGCGGACGTGGTGAAATTGGTAGACACGCCAGACTTAGGATCTGGTGCCGCAAGGTGTGAAGGTTCAAGTCCTTTCGTCCGCACCACTTAATCAAAAATATTACATATTCCGGATTAGCTCAGCGGTAGAGTAGGTGACTGTTAATCACTTGGTCACTGGTTCGAATCCAGTATCCGGAGCCA
>Ga0316207_10001317_pt1 | contig 31442 bp, 26 predicted proteins | sample 6weekpyrite_MG_FD_204943 | JGI IMG/M metagenome (GOLD analysis project Ga0316207, IMG submission 204943) | Microbial mat bacterial communities from mineral coupon in-situ incubated in ocean water Damariscotta River, Maine, United States -... | ecosystem: Environmental > Aquatic > Marine >...
GGGTCATAACCTGCTTCACCCAGTTTATCCAGCACGGCTTCGCTTAAATGTAAATCCAGCTCTTTATCCTGCAAACGTGTGCGCAGGTTTTCAATCTGAATGGCGGTGATTGAGCGAATTTGTTCTCGGCCCAGTGTATGGAAAACCACAGACTCATCAACCCTGTTAATAAATTCTGGTCTGAAGTGCTGGCCGACAATTTCCATAACCGCTGATTTCATTCCCTCAAAATCGCCTTTCTCTGTAAACTCCTGGATATATTGTGATCCAAGATTGGATGTCATTATGATAACCGTATTTCTAAAATCAACCGTGCGACCCTGGCCATCGGTTAACCGACCATCATCCAGCACCTGTAACAACACATTAAACACATCCGGGTGCGCTTTTTCAACTTCATCCAGCAAAATAACCGAATAGGGTTTACGACGTACCGCCTCAGTTAAATAACCTCCTTCCTCATATCCCACATAGCCGGGGGGGGCACCAATTAATCTGGCCACAGAATGTTTTTCCATAAACTCAGACATGTCGATGCGCACCATGGCATCTTCTGTGTCAAATAAAAATTTTGCCAGGGCTTTTGTTAATTCGGTTTTACCTACACCGGTTGGCCCTAAGAATAAAAATGAACCATTGGGACGATTGGGGTCGGATAAACCCGCTCGTGAACGTCGAATTGCATTACAAACTGAAGCTACAGCTTCATCCTGCCCAACTACGCGTTTACTGATATCTTCTTCCATACGTAGAAGTTTATCTTTTTCACCTTCCATCATTTTTGCAACCGGTATTCCGGTTGCGCGAGAAACCACTTCTGCGATTTCTTCTTCAGTAACCCGATTACGCAACAGGGTCATTTCCTGCATTTCTGCCTGCGCTGCCATATCCAGTTCTTTTTCAAGTTCGGGAATTCGGCCATATTGCAGTTCAGACATGCGAGTTAAGTCATTAGCACGTCGCGCGGTTTCTAGTTCAAGTCGAGCCTGCTCAAGTTTTTCTTTAATACTGGCACTGCCATGTAAAGCGGCTTTTTCAGACACCCATATTTCATCCAGCTCCTGATATTCCTGCTCAAATTCATCAATGGCTTCCTGTAATTTTAGCAGGCGTTCTTTAGATGCCCTGTCATCTTCTTTTGTCAGTGCTTCCCGTTCAATTTTTAACTGAATTAAACGTCGCTCCAACCTGTCCATGACTTCTGGCTTAGAATCAATTTCCATGCGGATACGACTCGCAGCTTCATCAATTAAATCAATGGCTTTATCAGGTAACTGACGGTCAGTGACATATCGATGTGACAAAACTGCCGCAGAAACGATGGCAGGGTCTGTGATATCTACACCATGATGAACCTCATAACGTTCTTTTAAACCACGTAAAATTGCCACGGTGTCCTCAACCGTGGGTTCTTCTACCAATACTTTTTGAAAGCGTCTTTCCAGTGCCGCATCTTTCTCAATATACTTACGATATTCATCCAGGGTTGTCGCACCCACGCAATGTAACTCACCACGAGCTAATGCGGGCTTCAACATATTTCCCGCATCCATCGCACCTTCGGATTTACCTGCACCCACCATAGTATGAATTTCATCAATAAATAAAATAATCTGGCCTTCCTGTTTAGCCAGGTCGTTAAGCACGGCTTTTAAACGTTCTTCAAATTCACCGCGAAATTTTGCACCGGCAATCAATGCAGCTAAATCAAGTGAAAGCAAGCGTTTGCCTTTTATACCATCCGGTACTTCACCATTTACAATACGTTGAGCTAAACCTTCCACAATAGCAGTTTTACCCACACCCGGCTCACCGATTAAAACCGGATTATTTTTTGTTCGTCTCTGTAATACCTGTATAGTGCGCCGAATTTCTTCATCTCGCCCAATCACCGGATCAAGCTTACCCTGCTCCGCACGTTCAGTTACATCAATCGTATATTTTTCCAGTGCCTGGCGTTGTTCTTCTGCATTCGGGTCATTTACACTCTGTCCGCCTCGAATTTTTTCAATAGCGTCTTCAAGTATTTTTTTATCTGCACCAAACTCCCGCAGAATATCGCCAATACGTGATTTTTCTTCAATAGCCGCAAGTACAAATAATTCACTGGAGATGTAATCATCTTTTCGTTTCTGTGCCAGTTTATCGGTAATATTTAACACCCGCCCCAGGTCATTTGACAGGTGCACATCACCCGCATTACCTTCTACCTGTGGCAGGTGCTCTATTTCCTCACCCAGTTTTGAGCGCAATCCATTTACATTTACATTGCCCATGGTTAGTAAATGACGCACTGTACCACCATCCTGATCCAGCAATGCCAGCATTAGGTGTACAGGTTCTATAAACTGATGATCTCGTCCAACTGCGAGTGATTGTGCCTCAGATAGCGCGGCTTGAAACTTGCTGGTTAATCGGTCCATTCTCATGGCATCGCCTCGTTAAATTTTCTATTAATTATCAGATGTGGGTTTATGGAGAAATTTCAAGAGAAGCGGCTAAAATGAAACCTGATACAAGGGGTGTATACGAAATACCTGCCACAGAGACACAGAGAAAAAAATTTATTTTTTATTTCTTAAAGCGACTCAGTAGTTCATCTGTCAACATCGGCTTACCTATCAGGTAACCTTGCGCTATATCACAGTTATTTTTTTCTAAAAACACCCAGTGCTCTTCGGTAGATACGCCTTCAGCCACTACAGATAAACCTAGTTTATGAGCCATAGCGATCACCGCAGCGGAAATTTCCATATCATCAATATCATTGGGAATATCTGTAATAAATGTTTTGTCAATTTTTAGAGTATCAATAGGTAAACGTTTCAGGTAATTAAGTGATGAGTAACCGGTGCCAAAATCATCAATCGTAAGCGAGATACCAAGTGCTTTAATTTGATCTAGCAAATCAATCGCATGATCAACCTGTTCCATTAAAGTGGTTTCTGTTACTTCAAGCTCAAGCTTAACGGCTTTAAAATCTGTCTCTGCCAGAATATTCTGTATTGTTTCTATTAGATTCGGGTCACGAAACTGTCGTGTTGATAAATTTACGGCTAAATCAATATCAAGCAGCCCCTGCTGTTCCAGTTTTTTCATTTCCCTGCAGGCGGTTCTTAAAACCCACTTACCCAGTTTCACCATCAACCCCGTGCTTTCCGCAATGGGTATAAAATACTCAGGTGATAATTCTCCTTTTATTGGGTGATTCCATCTTATCAGAGCCTCTACCCCTACCAGGTTTTTAGTTTTAATATTACATTTAGGCTGGTACCTCATGTAAAGCTGATCACTATCCAGGGCCTGCCTTAAATCATTTTCAATCATTAAGTGATCTACAATTTGTGTATTCATTTCTTCTGTAAAAAACTGATAGTTATTCCTTCCAGAAGACTTGGCCTTGTACATAGCCATATCTGCATTTTTTAACAGAATGTCTGCGTTCAAACTATCATCAGGTGCCAGAGTGATGCCTATACTGGGAGAAATTAATATTTCATTTTTTAATAACTGTATCGGTTCAGCCATCTTATCCATTATTTTTCGAGCAACAGAGGAAGCACCTGACATACCACCTATATCTGTTAGTAAAATCACAAACTCATCGCCCCCCATTCGGGCAACCGTATCCTGATAGCGCACACATTGACGCAGTGTTTCAGCCACTTTCATTAGCACCGCATCACCCACATCATGTCCCAATGAATCATTAATGCGTTTGAACTCGTCTAAGTCCAGATATAATAATGCCGCAGTCACTCCTGTTCTTTTCAAGCCTTTTAAAACCTGCTCTAGCCTGTCTCTAAATAAAATACGGTTCGCCAGCCCTGTTAAACTATCAACATAAGCCAGCTCTTCCATACGTAAATGTGCTTCTTTAAGCTGTGATACATCTTCAAATACTGTAACAAAATGTGAAATTATTGATTGTTCATTACTAATAGAGGCAATAGACATTAACACCCATATTTTACTCCCATCTTTTTTTCGCAACTGCATTTCACCCTGCCAGTCTTTTCCCAGATTTATTCTTTTCCAAAATTCAGTAACCGCCTCCATATCTACATCTTCTGGTTGAAAAATACGCGCATTTTGATTCAGCAATTCTTCTTTTTTATACTCTGTCACCTCGCAAAGCTTTGGATTAACATATTCAATAATTGCATCCTGATCAGTAATCATTACCATGGAGCCACTTTGCTCCACCGCTGATGACAGCATTTTTAATTTTAATTGCTGACTGCGAACATCAGTCATATCAGTGAGACCTTCTACCACCCCATCGAATTTTTCCTGATCATCAAGATAGGGTGCTGATTCAACCTGAATTAACAGCGCATGCCCTTTTTTATGCAATACTTCTATTTCATAATTATTCGACATGCCTTTTTTACGTTCGATAATCTGTTTTTTTAATACATCCTGATTGTTTTTATTTTCAAAATCAAAAACCGAACGACCTAGCATTTCCTCTATGCTGTAACCTAACATATCCGCCAATGCCTGATTTACAAATCGAATATTATTATATCTATCGATTACCCAGATACCCTCGTTTAAATTTTCTACAATCCGTTTATACCTGTTCTCACTCTCCGCCAGATCCCGCATAACTGTAAATACATGCTGTGCCCAACCTTTATCATCACGTTTTATGACACTGGCAAATATTTCAACTTCACACCAGTCTCCCTGTTTACGTTTAAATCGCATATTACAGTTTAATTTTTTTAAATCACCGGAATACAGCTTATTAAACAGGCTAATCACTCTGGCGTGATCATTGGGGTGAATTTGTTGCCCCCACCAGCTTTGAAAAATTTCAGCTGCAGGAATTTCTTCAGGCTTGTAACCTAATATCTGCGCCCAGGAATTAGAAAAATTCAGGTCAGGAGAAGGGGGTAAGCAATAATCACATAAACCAACTTTGCACAAACTGATAGCTAATGCATTGGACTGTTCTGAATCAAGCTTTAATCCCTTTGACATATTTTTATAATTTAATCTATGACTGATCATTTTAATAATAGATGATAATTTGAGAATATGTTGTGATGGTCAGTTTAATCAAGGGGTTATTTATACTCTGTTGAAGAACATTAAAGTCAAAAGCTATTACCTTTTTTAAACTACATCAAAACCTATTTTTTATAGTTTTTACGCTTGAATAAATCACTACGCCGACTCACCAGGCGATCAAGAAACAACAACCCATCCAGGTGGTCCATTTCATGCTGTATGGCCCTGGCTTCAAAACCCGCCGACTCTATTTCATGGGATTTCCCGGTTTCATCCATATAGTTCAGTTTTATTTTTTCAGCTCGAATAACATTACCGGTAAAGTCAGGCACAGACAGACAACCTTCGCGCCCCATCGCCATGCCCTCCCATTCAGTAATTTCAGGGTTAACCATAATCATATGGCCATGATTATCGACCGGTTTTCGCATATTAGAGACATCAACAATCACCACTCGCCTGAACATATTTACCTGCGGTGCGGCAATGCCAACTGCACCCGGCCCTGCCATGCGCGTTTGTTCCAGTTCCGTTATAAAACTTAATATTTCTTTATCAATAGTTTCAACGCTTTCAGATAATTGCTTTAAGCGTTGATCAGGATAGATCAAAATTTCCATTAAAGCCCTAGCCCCTTAACGTATTAATTTCATCTAGATTAACTTCAATGTCCGGGGCCAGGGCTTCAAGTGTTTTTTGCAATGGTCCGATACCATTTGCTGCGATGCCTTCCAGTGTCATTATGTAAATAGGCTTCTCTTTATCACCACCAATATCGGTTTCCAGGTCAGTTATATTTAAACCCGCCAACGCTAAAGCCGTGGTTACCTGCGCAACTATGCCACTTCTATCCGCACCATAAACGGTTACCTGAACGTCAGGATCACTAATCGGCACATCAGTCACTACATCTTCATCAATGTGTAAATGTAAATTCATTTCGCTGCAAATTTTGTTTAGTATCTGCGCCAGGTCTTTATCGCTTTCATGAGAGACGCGTAACATAATGGCAAAATTTGCGCCCAGTCGCATCATCGACGCCTGAGCCAGGCTGCACCCCTGCTTATACAGGGCATCTGTTACTGCCGCAACAATGCCAGGTTGATCTGCACCTACCAGCGTTAAAACTGACCACTTCATTTGTTTCTCCTGAATAAGTTTAATCAAACCAGATTAAGCTGGCCTGTCGCCCTGTTTTACCATCTCGACGATAAGAATAAAAGCGCTCTGCATCAGTAAAGGTACAATACTCACCACCATAAACAGCTTCAATACCCATATTTTCCAGTCGTAATCTTGCCAGTTTATAAATATCCGCTAAATAATGTCCCGGTCGATTCTGTTTAAATGCAGTTGCAGATTTAGCTTGTTTATTAACAAAAACACCGTATACGTCTTCACCCACTTCGAATGCCTGTGGGCCTATAGCGGGCCCTAACCAGACCAGCAGTTCACTATGCCTTTCATTAAGAGACGCTACGGTGGTTTCAATTACATCGTTAGCCAGTCCACGCCACCCCGCATGGACCGCAGCGACTTTATTTGCTTTTCGGTTACAAATTAAAACCGGCAAACAGTCAGCCGTCATCACTGCACAAACCGTATTAGCAACTTCACTGAATGATGCATCGGCCCGGGGTGGCCGAATCAGCCCGGTATCATTTTTCTGTGTATCCAACTGCTTAGAATTCATATAGTTTGCATTTACGACCCGATTTCCATGTACCTGATTTAGCCATACAGGTTCTTCCGGAATAGTAAGTAGTCGATTTAATTGCAAACGATTAGCCCGAACGTGCTCAGGGGTATCTTCCACATGAAGTGCCAAATTTAAACTGGCATAATTGCCATGACTTATCCCTTTATTTCGAGTACTACAAAAAGCATGTATATTTTCAGCAGCGGGCCAGTCTGGTCTGATTATTTCTATAGCGTCCTCAATATTCATCCGTATACTCATCTGAAAAATCATCCAGATTATATTCATCCTCTACAACATTCTGAGCTATATCAGCCTCCAGTACCGTAATAAGTTGTTTCATATCATCTGGCAACGGGGCTTTCCATTCCATCTGTTTACCGGTTGCTGGATGGTTAAGCCCCAACTTACGGGCATGTAATGCCTGTCGATTAAAAGTGCGTAACATTTGTTTTAACTCATCCCCGCAACCCGCAGGCAACTGCAAACGCCCACCGTAGGTTTGATCACCCACTAATGGATGTTTCACATAGGCCATGTGCACTCGAATTTGATGGGTGCGGCCGGTCTCCAGGTTTACCTTAATACGCGTATGCCCCCGATACCGATCCAGCACACGAAAATGGGTAATAGCCTGCTTACCTTCGGCCTTTACTGCCATTTTTTTACGGTCACGGCCATGTCGACCAATACCAATATCAATGGTTCTTCCTGAGGTTAACACGCCAAATACAATGGCAATATATTCTCGATGAACCGTACGAGCCTGCAATTGTTCTACCAGTTGTTTATGTGCTCTAAGGGTTTTAGCCACCACCAGCAAGCCCGAAGTGTCCTTATCCAGCCGATGCACAATACCTGAACGGGGCACTTCGTGTAATTTTTCATCATGAAATAAAAGCCCATTCTGTAATGTGCCATCCATGTGCCCCGCCCCAGGGTGTACCACCATCCCCACGGGTTTATTAATCACCAGAATATCATCATCTTCATAGACAATATCCAGGGCAATATCTTGTGCAATTACCTGCTCATCACAGATATCATGCTCTATATGCAGTTCAAGTTCCTCACCACCAATGACCTTGTCCCTGGCTCGTGGTAATTTCCCATCCAGCCACACCCGCTCAGCCTTAATCCAGCCCTGTAGCCGACTTCGTGAATAATCAGGGAACATTTTCACCAGAACTGCATCTAATCTCTGCGACGCGTATTCCAGTGGAATGGTTATTTTTACAATTTCATGGTTTATACCATCGGACATAGATGACTTCTCTTGTATAATGACAGATTAATTTTAACTAGCTTAATTTTTAAACAGCACTGCTTATACTTTAAATTTACAGCACAAACGACACCGACAATTATGATACGATTTATTTCTACCCTTATTTTATCTTTGTTTCTCATCGCCTGCAGCGAAGACGGGGTTAAAAGTGACCCTTACGCAAACTGGAGCGCACTGGAGTTTTACGACGAAGCGACTATGGCACTGGAAGCAGGCGAGTTTGAAGAAGCCATTAAAAACCTTGAAAACCTGGAAGCCCGCTTCCCTTTCAGCCCCTATGCCAGACAGGCCCAGCTTGATGTTGCCTACGCCTATTATAAATTCGAGGAGCCTGAATCAGCTATTGCCGCAGCAGATCGCTTTATCAGAATTAACCCTAGAGACCCAAATGTGGACTATGCCTGGTATTTAAAAGGTCTGGCTGATTACAATCGAGGCTCGGGAATTTTAGATAATCTTTTCCCCCGTAACCTCTCCCTGCATGATAACAAATCTATGATTGATGCTTTAGGAAGTTTTTCAACGCTGGTTGAACGCTATCCCGACAGCCGCTATGCCATGGATGCTTACCAGCACATGGTTTACCTACGTAACGAGCTGGCGGAAGCAGAATTACATGCGGCCAGATACTATATAAAACGACAGGCCTGGCTGGCAGCGGCCAAACGCGGGCAATATGTACTGGAAACCTATCCTACGACACCGGCAAGTCGGGATGCATTGGCCATTATGGTTAAATCTTATAAAAAACTCGGATTAAATGAGCTGTCCGCAGATGCACAGTCTGTACTGGATGCAAATCCGGTTATAGATGAGCAACTGGTTTCTATTGTAAATACGCAACTGGAAGCACCTGGGAATTGAGTTTAAGAACTTTAAGTTAGAGTAATATCTACTGTTAGCCAGCAGCCGTCATTCACCAGTATTATTTTTACGCGGGCTAGTTTGTGCCCTGTTACGAAACATCTCCATCGGGGATAGAACACTGCTTTTTAGCGTTCTGTCCCTGAGCTATCCCTCAACCCCGACGATACCCCGATGTAATTGGATATCGCCGATCACGCCCAAACGCACGCTGGGTAATCCGCACACCCGGCGGTGCCTGGCGCCGCTTATACTCATTTAACTGTACCATTCGTAACACCCTGTCCACGGTTTCCTGCTCATAACCCGCATCAATAATCTCCTGTCTTGGCCTGTCTTCCTCAACACTCATTCTAAGAATCACATCGAGTATGGCGTAATCCGGTAAACTATCCTGGTCTTCCTGATCAGGTCTTAATTCGGCTGACGGAGGTCTGTCGAGCACCCGTTGTGGTATGACCGGTGACACTGAGTTTCGATAATCACACAGGGCATAAACCAGCTGTTTTTCAACGTCTTTAAGAGGAGCAAAACCGCCGGCCATATCACCGTATAATGTACTGTAGCCCACGGCCATTTCACTCTTATTACCCGTGGTAAGTACCATTCGGCGTAGTTTGTTTGATAGAGCCATTAATATTACACCACGACAACGGGCCTGAATATTTTCTTCCGTGGTGTCTACTTCGGTATTCGCAAACTCATCTTTGAGTGTTTCCAGAAACGCCTGAAAAGTAGGCTCAATTGAAATTTCTTTATAATCCACCTCCATAATTTCTGCCTGGGCTCGTGCGTCTTGCAGGCTGATTTGCGCGGTATAGCGAGACGGCATCATTACCGCATGTACCTGGTCACCACCCAATGCATCCACCGCAATCGCCAGGGTCAATGCGGAGTCAACCCCGCCAGATAATCCAATCACCACACCATCAAAACCATTACCCGTCACATAATCTCGAACCGCGATGACCAGTGCCTTGTAAATACTTGAATATTCATTTTCCGTTTGAAAAAGGGGTGTATTCACTGCTGTTACCCGTTTATCAGCATGTAATTGATAATGCAATAAAGCCGCATCAAACTCAGGCCCGCGACCAACTAATTCAGACCTGGCATCCATGACCAAAGAGTCACCATCAAAGACCAGCTCATCCTGACCACCCACTAAATTTAAATAAAACAGGGGTAACTGAGTCTGTTTCTGTCGATTACGCAACATATCCAGCCGTTGCTGGTGCTTATTTCGATGATAGGGGGATGCATTGAGTATGAGGATTGCTTCTGCACCCGCATCGTAAGACTGCTGAATCGGTTCATCAAACCAGGCATCCTCACAGATAACAATGCCAATTTTATGTTGCTTACACTCTATAACCAGGGGTTTATTACCCGGTTGAAAATAGCGCTTTTCATCAAAAACCGCATAATTGGGCAGGCTGTATTTATGATACTCGGCAATTACTTCTCCCTTAGTGCAGACAACCGCTGCATTAAATAGCTCATGCTGATGCAATCGAGGCGCACCAAAAACCACTATCAAATCAACTGTATTCTTAGCAATTTCTTTTATTGCGACTTCTACCTGGCGGATAAAGCCCTGTCGCATAAGCAAGTCTTCCGGTGGGTAACCACTCAGTGCCAGCTCAGGAAATACCACAATATCGGCCCCTGCCTGCTTTGCCAGCAGGGATTGGTTAATAATTTTTAGGGTATTCGCTTTAATATCACCTACCAGGAATCGTTCCTGAACCAGGCATAGTTGTAAGGCTTCTGTCATAGTGTGTGTTAGTTTAGAATAGTTAGGATGATTAAGTAATTTTATCAGAAATAAGGACTGTAGCCGCATATGTTTAAAAGTGTTTTAATTATTATATTTGTGATTGTCATATTAATGATCATCAGAACCGTACTCCAACGGCAAAAACAGCCTGGCCGCAAAACAAAACCAATTGATACTCGTGACACGGTACAGTGCCAGCATTGCAAAACCTACTTTCCCCGAGATGACGCTATCTTTAAAGATGAAATGGCCTTTTGTAGCTCACAACACCTTGATGACTGGAATCACACCACTTGAACGCCAGCACAAACAACCTGAATAATTCTGCTAACACCCAGCAAAACAACGCCCTTACCTGGCAACCACTTCATCAGCTGAATTTATACCGATTGGTACTGACCATTGGTTTTATGGTGGTATTTTACAAAGGTGAATGGATGAGTTTTCTAGGCAGCCAGAACCCGGCAGCCTTTCTGGCAACCACATTCATCATGCTAATGGCCAGCCTGTTATTTATATTTATGGGTTTAAAAGACAAACCCAATTTTGAAACACAGGTTATTATTACCAATGCCAGCGACATTTTATTTATAACGTTACTATCACACTATAGTGGTGGCCTAAGTAGCTCATTAAGCATTTTATTAATAATAAACATCACCGCCACCGGTACATTATTACGCGACCGGGATTCTTTTTTATTTGCTGCCCTGGCCTCTATTGCCATTCTCAGTGAACAAACCTATAGCCTGGTAGAGGGCATAAGTCAGAGCACTGAATATTCTCGCAGTGGTTTACTCGGTCTGGTGTTTTTCGGCACCAGCTTTTTAGCCTCCATTCTTTCAAAACGTGCACGGGAATCAGAACAGCTAGCAAGTGAGCGCGAAGCCGATATTATTAGCCTGGAAATTTTAAACGAGGATATTATTCAAAATATGCGCACGGGAATTATTGTGGTTGATAATGACGGTCATATTCGAATGGCAAACAGCTCTGCAGAAGCATTACTGGGTCATATTTCATTACAGGACATTCCCTCATTAGATAATATTTTACCTGCGCTAAACACCTTGTTTATAGAATGGAAAGAACAACCCAACCTACATCACAGTGCTATCCGCCAGGAACAGGGGTTGCCGGACATACAGCCGGGGTTTCGTCGCCTGGATCGAACCGGTGATACATTGATTTTTTTAGAAGATGCAACCCAACTGAATCAGCGCTTCCAGCAAATAAAGCTCGCTTCACTAGGGCGCCTCACTGCCAGTATCGCACATGAAATACGCAATCCCCTGAGTGCAATAAACCATGCGGCCCAGTTACTCAATGAATCCCAACTAGGTGAAGCCGATAGTAAATTAACTCATATTATCACTACACAAGTACAACGCCTGGATAAAGTTATTCAAAATGTTTTACAACTATCACGTCAGGAACAGAGTTCACAGGAAACAATTCCTCTTCTCGGCTGGTTAATTAATTTTAAACAGGAATTTTGCCCCCTGCATGGACTCGATGACAATCAGCTACAGGTCAGTGTCACACCAGACGACATTCTTATTTCATTTGATTCCAGTCACTTACACCAGGTAATAAACAACCTGGTCACAAATGCAATTAATCATAACAACAAGCCGGCAACTGACATACAAATAACTATTTCAGGTAGATATGATAATGAACAAAATCAACCATATCTGGATATTATTGACAATGGCCCAGGCATTAGCCCGGAACAGGCACAACAAATATTCGACCCTTTTTTTACCACCCACGCAAAAGGTACAGGGCTTGGACTTTATATTTCTAAGGAAATACTTGAGTCAAACCGAGCAAAGATTCGTTATATTAAAGCAAATGGTAATGGCAGTTGTTTTAGAATCCAGTTTCTGGCAACGGCGACCCCAAACAATAAGTAAAACCGTTCTCAATATAAATCAATACTCCAGATTCTCGTTAATATATCCCGCAATATCCCCCGTACTTCTAAGCAATACCAATGTGCCATTCGACGAACCACCTTTTACAGGAAAAAAGGCATAATCTGCGGCAACCCGCCCATGCTCATTTATAAAATTATTCACATAGGTTTTGATATTTGGATTTTTGTATTTATCATCCAGCTTAATAGCCTGTTTTAGAATATCTTCACGTTCCATATTCTCTATAGGCAGGTAACGAGCTGTTAAATAATGCACGGTATGAACATCACCACCTAATTGATTTAATATTATATCTTTATATTCATCTGCATCCTTAGGAGGCTCTACATATACCATTCGAGGCGCCTTCCAAATTGCGGGGGTTAATGACTTATCTTTTAATGCAGAAATTCTAAGATCTGACTGGGCAAAGGCAAAAAAATCACCTTGGTGAAAAACAATAAACACCGGGCGAACAGAATAGGTCACATGCACTCCCCAGCCCAGGGCAATTAATTGCAGGGTAATAATGGCCAGCATATCTAATTTGAGTTCTTTCGCCTTCTTCTTAATATCAAAAACTATCAAGGTACATAAAGGGCCTAAAATAACATCCACTGCCACAATAATCTTAATTGCATCCCATGTATTATAAATTTCAGCAAAAGGACCGGGGAACCAGATATAAAACACTATTCCCAAAAACATAGATATAATGAAGACACTGCTAAAAAAATGCAGGCCAAACGCTTTTAATCTCACTGACATTCCACTAACCACCATTGTTAATACTTAATTTAAATTTATTAATTTCACACAGTAAAGATATATTCTTCACATATTGAAAATATTCTATTCACCAGGAACCCATTAATATAAACTATAATTCTTAAAAAATCAGAAAGCACTTTCAACTATACTGATATACTTAAAACTACTTATAGCACAAAGTGAAACAGTGAAATCCAGTAATCCTGCAAAAAAAGCCCTCATTGTCGATGATGAACCCGACCTGTGTCACCTGGCAGAAATTACACTCAGCAGAATGGGCTTAGATACACGTTCTGCTAATGATATTAGCGAAGCTAAAGCACTACTAAATTCTGAAAGTTTTGACGTATGCATTACTGATATGAATTTACCTGATGGTAATGGTCTTGAATTGATAGAGTATATTCAGTCCAATTTCTCGCATATTCCTACCGCTGTCATTACAGCCTATGGAAACATGGAGCTGGCAATAAAATCACTCAAAGCGGGTGCCTTTGATTTTGTCTCCAAGCCGGTTGATCTGGAAATATTAAGAAGCCTGGTCACCTCTGCAATTAGTCTTCCTTCGAGCAGCGAAAATAAACCTATAAACACTGGATCGAGCAAATATCAGTTGTTAGGCGAATCCACCGCTATTAATAAATTAAAAAAACAAATTAGCAAATTAGCCCGAAGTCAGGCACCTATCTTTATTCATGGTGAATCAGGATGCGGCAAGGAACTTGCTGCGCGTTTAATTCATCAACAAAGCGCCCGGTCTGATAAGGCGTTTATTCCTGTTAACTGCGGAGCGATACCTGCGGAGCTGGTTGAAAGTGAGTTCTTTGGACATAAAAAGGGAAGCTTCACGGGTGCAGCAGGTGATAAGAAGGGTCTGTTTGAAGCCGCTGATGGTGGCACTTTATTTCTGGATGAAATAGCCGATCTGCCATTACAGATGCAGGTAAAACTACTTCGCGCCATACAGGAAAAATCCATACGTCCGATCGGGGCGCATACTGAGCACCATGTTGATATTCGTATTTTGAGTGCCAGTCATAAAAACCTGTCCCAACTGGTTCAGCAAGGTCTGTTCAGGGAAGACCTGTATTATCGAATTAATGTCATTGAACTTAAAGTACCGAACCTTAGAGCACGCAAAGAAGATATTCCTCTACTTACCCGTTATTTTCTCAATCGTTTTACTAAAGAGGCTAACTTAGCTGAAAAACCCAGTTTTTCGAGTGAGGCCATGGAGGCTTTGACCCAGTATGATTTTCCGGGCAATGTCCGCGAGCTGGAAAACATCCTGGAGAGATCAATGGCACTGGCTGAGGAAAATATGATTCAACTCGGCGATCTGCAACTTCCACAGGTAATACAGAGTAGCGCCATAACCGCTGCAGAAAAAACCGCAAAAGTCATACACACTAATGCCAATCTGGCTGAACAGGAAAAAAACGCTATTATTGAAGCCCTGGAAAGCACCCGCTGGAATAAAACCGCTGCGGCTAAAAAACTGGGAATAACACTCAGACAACTCCGCTACCGTTTAAGTAAACTGGATATTGATTAACTGAAATGGGTATCAACTCACATAAACACATCTAAAAATAGTGTCATGTTTTGACAATACAGACAGTAATCATACCTTACAGGTCTCTTAACACTTTCTTTTACCCACCTATAACTTATTGATTAATAACAATAAACCTGTTTTTTTAAAAAATTGGCCTGAAATTCGCAGCCTAACATTTAATTCGTGTTAATCAAATTTGGTGCAGGCCCATGAAAAAAATAATTCAACAAGGTTTTACGTTAATTGAACTGATGATTGTAATCGCTATTATCGGAATTTTAGCGTCTATCGCTATCCCCTCATATAACGGCTATATTTCCAGCTCAAAAATTGGTGCGATGATGACCAATTTTGAAGTCGCTATCCGCTATGTTAACCACGAACTCTCCAGGTGCTCAATGCTAAACCAGATATGTACTTCAACTGCTGTAGATGACCTAAATGGGGGTGGCAAGGTATCCCCAACAGATAACACGATAACTGCATTTACAACCGGTGCTGCAGTCGCAGATCAAATAGCTATTTCAGACCAGGATTTAAATGGCGCCGCTTCAGGCACCACAATTACTATCTTCTCCCCCACAGGAAATGATCCAGAAGGCACCGCCTGGACCGCAAATATGTCCGCAAATATTGCTATTATTAAGCAATAGAGCCAACACAGCCAGAGCCAGGCAGAAAATAGAAGCTCTCCTTCTCAAAGCACCATACAAGAACCTTGTCCAGCCTGTTGGCTGGACACACCAAGCTAAATAAGATCTTAATAATACTGGCATCAGGCTCAATATCTTGAGTCAAACAATTCGCTATTAAAAAAGCCGTCTTAATACCCTTCCCGCCTCCTTTTTTTCAACGTGGACTGGAAGAAATATTAAATAAATCAGATGCACTAGCACACTCAACTAATGCCCTCAGGCTCCCTGGCCGTGACAATAGGCTAGAACGATTAAGATAAAACACATAAACTAGTACAAAATTACTAACATCAAACCTGTCCTACAAGCCATAGATTTTTACATCAGCCCTAAATCGACATAGGCTTATTACACAAATTCATCCTTACGAGACAATAAATGACAAACCTGTCACATATTGACAATAATAATTTGATATTGTCACCTAATTAGCACCTGAAACAGAGTGTAAAATAACCCTATGCAGTTGATTATAAACACTATATTATACGAGCGGTATGATGTTCGCTACTTAACACTTAACCTCAAACGAGGGACTTTTTAATTAGCCGCTTACTAAACTGTTAATTTTAAAACACCACAAGTTTATTTTGGAGAATACCCATGAAGAAAATCCAGCAAGGTTTTACCCTGATCGAATTAATGATTGTAATTGCCATTATCGGTATCCTGGCATCAATCGCTATCCCCTCTTACAACGGTTACATCTCAAGCTCAAAAATTGGCGCGATGATTTCTAATTTTGACAATGCGGTACGTTACGTCAATAACGAACTATCAAGATGTTCAGGCCGAAGCTCAACAGCTTGCACCGACACAGCTGCGGCTGACCTGAATGCTGGCGGTAAAGTATCTCCAACAGATAACACGGTAGCTGCATTCGTAGCTGGTGTTGCTGCGGCTGATCAGGTTTCTATTAATCCTGTTACTTTGAACACTAGCCCTTCTGGTACAGCTTTTGTTATATCTTCTCCAACTGGTAACGACCCTGAAGGTAATCCCTGGACTGCTGTTATGGATGCGACTGTAACTGTTATTAAGCAGTAAACATTTAAGTAGAAAAACAAAGAGCAGGCTTCAATTTTGAGCCTGCTTTTTTGTTTACGCAAAAGCAATACCGCTCGTCATCGCTTATTTATAACCGCTTGAGCTTTAGCCCCGTTAAAACAGCAAGAATTTAGTTTAAGCTATATATCAATAGACATTTAGAGGATAGATCCATGCGTAAATTTAATTCAGGCTTCACACTAGCGGAATTAATGATAGCCGTAGCCATTGTGGGCGTACTAACTTCACTCGCTATTCCTGCTTACACGAATTATATTGATTCTGGTTGCATCAATACGGCTGAGTTAAATGTGGAAACACTCGTTGGATTTGAAGAAGCTTATAGAACAGAAAATCTAACCTACCGGGAAGGCACCCGAACCGTTGATGGCAATGGCAATGAAACAGGAAACACACTTAGTGGTCCACTTCACTGGGACCCTAATGATAAAAATTTCTACAACTATACTGTAACAGCAGGGCCTTTGGGCATTGCAGATTCAATGGTTGTAATCGCAACAAGTGACAGCTGCTCGAAAGATATTATCGCAACTAAAGGGAACTGATGACATATAAAAATATCACTCAATGATTCAACTGGCTAAATAATACTAGATATAATATTGATTTAAGCTATTATCTTATTTTGCAGGTTAAATTACCTCTATAATTTTATAAAAATCAATAATATAACCCCTGAGCTGTTTTATGTCGCCAGATACAAAACTAAGTGGATTGTCGCGTCGACTCATTGTTGACGGACTTCTAGATGAGAGCACCGCATTAAAAGCTCAGTCAGAAGCAAAAAAAGAAAAGCTTAATTTAAGCCTATACCTCGTCAATAATAAGCTAATTGCAGCAAATAAGCTGGCAATGATTGCCGCTAATGAGTTTGGTTTCCCTCTTCTCGATTTAGACTCCCTGGATCAAAGCTCAATTCCCGTTGGCCTGGTTGATGAAGCACTGATAAAAAAACACCAGACCATCCCTATTTATAAACGCGGTAACCGTCTTTATATTGCCCTGGCAGAACCTACAAATCTGCTAGGTATAGACGAAATTAAATTTCAAACCGGTATTAACACTGAAGCCGTGCTGGTTGAAGCTGATAAACTCAGTAAATTTATAGAAGCAGCCCTTGAGTCCAAAGATAGCAGCATGTCTGACATGCTGGATGAAGACCTGGATGACCTGGACTTTGAAGACACCGAGGCAGAAGCGACAGATGAAGGCGCAACGTCTGATGCAGACGATACACCCGTTGTGCGCTTTGTTAATAAGGTTTTGCTCGATGCAATTAAAAAAGGGGCTTCTGATATCCATTTTGAACCCTACGAAAAACGCTATCGTGTAAGACTTCGTATAGATGGTGTACTGCGTGAAGTTGCCTCACCACCCAATGCCATGGGCGGGCGATTATCTGCGCGTATTAAAGTGATGTCACGCATGGATACGGCTGAACGACGCATACCCCAGGATGGCCGCATTAAAATGCGCATATCCAAAAACAAGGCCATCGATTTTCGTGTAAATACCTGTCCAACCCTGTTTGGGGAAAAAATAGTACTCCGTATTTTAGATGCCTCAGCTGCGAAATTGGGCATAGATATGCTGGGCTATGAACCGGAGCAAAAACAACTCTATCTTGATGCGTTGGATAACCCCTATGGTATGATCCTGGTAACCGGGCCAACGGGTAGCGGAAAAACAGTTTCACTTTATACCGGGTTAAACATACTCAACACCGAAGACAGAAACATATCCACCGCCGAAGACCCGGTTGAGATTAACCTTGAAGGTATTAATCAGGTTAATATGAATCCTAAAGTGGGGCTGGACTTTAATAGCACCCTTCGCGCATTTTTACGACAGGATCCAGACATAATTATGGTGGGTGAAATACGTGACCTGGAAACAGCCAGCATTGCAATTAAAGCAGCCCAAACCGGCCATATGGTCATGTCCACCCTGCATACTAATGACGCTCCACAAACACTATCACGCCTGATAAACATGGGTGTTCCGCCATTTAATATTGCTTCTGCAGTTAACCTGATTATTGCCCAGCGCCTGGCCCGCCGCTTATGCGAACACTGTAAAACTGAAGAAAAAATTCCCAGAGAGGCCTTACTTGAAGAGGGCTTTACACAAGATGATATTGATGGTGGTTTAAAACTTTATAAATCAGTTGGCTGTGACCAGTGCGATAAAGGGTATAAGGGTCGAGTCGGTATATATCAGGTAATGAAAATTTCTGAGGATATGGGCAGGATTATTATGCGTGAGGGCAATGCACTAGAACTGGCAGATCAGGCACAGAAAGAAGGTATTTCAGACCTGCGACAATCCGCACTAAAAAAAGCAATAAGCGGTGTAACCAGCCTGGAAGAAATTAACCGAGTTACCAAGGACTAAATATGGCACAAAAAAAAATAGAAAAAGTAACTTTTTCCTGGGAAGGTAAGAGCAAAGAGGGCAAGATTGTAAAAGGTGAGATTACAGCATCCAGCCAGGATTTGGTAAAAGCTCAACTTAGAAAACAGGGCATTGTACCCAAAAAAGTAAGTAAAAAATCAACAGGCCTACTGGGTAGCGGCAAAGGAAAACCCATAAAACCAGGCGATATCAGTGTTTTCAGTCGCCAAATGGCAACCATGATGAAAGCCGGTGTTCCTTTAGTTCAATCATTTGATATCGTTGCCGATGGCCATGCAAATAAAAATGTATCCGAGTTAATATACACTATTAAAGCCGAAGTAGAAGCAGGTGGCACCTTTGCTGACGCCTTAAAAAGTCACCCTTTATATTTTGATGATCTTTTCTGTAATTTAGTTGCTGCTGGCGAACAATCCGGTGCTTTAGAAACACTGCTTGAAAAAGTTGCAACCTATAAAGAAAAAACCGAAGCACTAAAAAACAAAATTAAAAAAGCAATGACCTACCCAATATCCGTTATGGTTGTTGCCTTTATTGTTACTGTCATTCTACTTATTTTTGTAATTCCGACCTTCACCTCTATGTTTGCAGGGTTTGGTGCTGACTTACCTGCTTTTACCATGTTTGTAGTCGGCATGTCCGATTTTATGGTGGAATGGTGGTGGGCCGTTTTTGGTACTATTATCGGTGTAATAACTGCGTTTACACAAACATATAAACGCTCCAGAGCATTCCGCCAGGCCCTGGATCGCCTTTACCTGAAACTCCCGGTTGTAGGTACATTAGTCCTGAACTCTTCAGTAGCACGATTTTCCAGAACATTGTCAACCATGTTTGCAGCCGGTGTTCCACTAGTAGAGGCAATGGATTCAGTTGCAGGTGCATCAGGCAATAGCGAATATGTAAAAGCGATCATGGTCATGAGAGATGATTTATCCAGTGGCTTACAATTACAGAGTAGCTTACAAAACTACCCACATTTGTTTCCCAATATGGTCGTTCAAATGGTATCGATAGGTGAAGAATCCGGCGCATTAGACGAGATGCTGTCAAAAGTTGCCGACTATTATGAAGCTCAGGTAGATGATTCCGTTGATGCACTGACCTCGCTTATGGAACCACTCATCATGGCATTTCTGGCAGTTGTAATTGGTGGTTTGGTTATTGCTATGTACTTACCCATCTTCAAAATGGGCGAAGTTGTTGGTGGTTAATTATTTCAATGACATCGGCATTGCCTTTCAGCAAAACCCCTGGCTATTTTTTACTTCCGTAACCCTGCTCAGTTTGTGCATAGGAAGCTTTCTAAACGTCATTATTTATCGTTTACCCAAAATGCTGGAAAATGAATGGCGCAGTGATTGCGTAAACTTCCTTGAACTGGAAGTCGATAAAAAACCAGTTGAAACATTTAATCTTTCCAAACCCGATTCCACCTGCCCTAATTGTGGACATAAGATTCGGGTATGGGAAAACATCCCTGTTATCAGTTATCTTTTATTACGCGGGAAATGCTCATCCTGTCATACACCTATTTCTGTGCAATACCCGATTATTGAAATAGTAACTGCAATCTTATCTATATTAATCGCTGTTAATTTTGGTGTCGGTTTTCAAACCCTGTTTGGCCTGATATTTACCTGGGCACTTATCGCCCTCACTATGATTGACGCCAAAACACAATTACTACCGGACAACATCACGTTGCCACTGCTCTGGCTTGGAATTCTAGTTAATACTTCAAACCTGTACACGAACCTTGAGTCTTCTGTATACGGGGCAATTGCGGGCTATCTTATTCTCTGGACAATTTATAAAATATTCAAACTGGTGACCGGAAAAGAGGGTATGGGCTACGGCGATTTTAAATTACTCGCAGCCCTGGGTGCCTGGATGGGCTGGATGATGCTACCGCAAATAATATTACTTTCATCACTGGTCGGTGCGATAATTGGAATTGCTATGATTATGATACGTAATCATGATAAAAGTATCCCCATACCTTTTGGGCCTTATCTTGCTATTGCAGGGTGGATCACTTTTATATGGGGAAATGAAATTAACCAGTACTGGCTTAACCTCACTTCATGATTAGAATTGCCTTAACCGGCGGCATAGGGTGCGGAAAGACAACCGTCTGTGATTTTTTTTCTCAATATAATATTCCTGTCATTGATACTGATATCATTGCCCATGAACTCGTCAAACCAGGCAAAACCGCTTTACTTGAAATATGCGATTATTTTGGGTCAGATATTTTATTTAACGATGGCTCACTCAACAGAAAAGCATTAGCCAGCAAAATTTTTAACCGTGAAAAAGATAGGCTTCATTTAGAGTCAATACTACACCCGAAAATAAAACAGGCATTACTTCTTAAGTTAAGTCAACTAACATCCTGCTACGTAATTATCGCAATACCTTTATTAATAGAAACGAACCAACAAGCCGACTATGACCGTGTGCTTGTGATTGATTGCGAGGAACAACAACAAATAAATCGCACAATAGCTCGTGACCAAAGAAACCTGAGTGAGGTTAAGGCCATTATGAAATCACAGGTTTCACGTCAACAAAGAATGGCTGTAGCAGATGACGTAATCGATAACACACAAAACATAATTGCCTTGCAATCTCAGGTAGACCTGCTCCATGAAAAATATATGAAACTCTGTAAACCATAATTAACTACATGTGTTTCCACATAGCGAGCCCAGTATCAACCTATTACCTGAATACAACCGGGTTTAAGGGCTTATGTTCTGAGCAAAATTATGTCAGAATAGCCAATTGACACTCACTTCACAATCTAGCATGCCTGAGCGACTTATTTTTGAACAACCATTGAATGAAAACATCCGTACATTTTTACGGCTTGAGCATTTATTTAATCAGTTTCATCAGCACATTAACCACCCAACGAGCTGTGACACACATAATGCAGTAAAGGCAATACTCGATATACTAAGTATATTGGGACGTGGTGATATTAAACGTGAGACCATAAAAGAGCTTGAGCGTCAAAACATCAATTTACAATCATTTATTGAAATACCTGGCGTCAATCACTCTAGATTAACAGACATTATCAGCGATCAAAAAAAGTGCTTACATGAATTGCATAATATTAGTGGAAGCATTGGAAATGAATTACAACAACACGAATTACTTAATGCCATACGTCAGCGCTTAAGCATGCCAGGAGGCTTATGTGAATTTGATCTGCCGGTATATGCACATTGGCTAAATCACCCCAGTGAAAACCGTACCGAAACTTTAAACGAATGGTTTTCACCCTTTGCAACTTTAAATAAGGCCATTAACTTAATTCTTCGTGTTATTCGAGACAGCACAGATGCAATAGATGAAACGGCTGAAGATAGTTTTTATCAGAAAAGTCTGGATGCAAATTTAACCTGCCTGATGATTCGCGTCATACTACCTCACGATACAAAAGTATTCCCCGAAATCAGTGCAGGCAAGCATCGCTTTACTGTTCGTTTTTTAAAAACAATTGATCTTGCCATTAGACCAGAACAGGATAAAAGTGACATTAAATTTAAACTAGCTTGTTGTATTCTATAAATTATCTTTCAGAATTAAAAACCGCAATATCTACTACACTATAACAACATTATAAGAAGCTCGGCCAGATAAATTCATTTTTTAGATTGTGAAAACCTAAACTGTGTGATACTTATATCATTTTTAAATTTCATTTTTACATTTAGTAACCAGTCATTTCTCCCCAGTGAACAGACTGGTAAAATAACTTTCGCTTGCCAGTCAGTTTCTCCCCTGACTAAACGATGCTTGTTATAACCCATATCCATTCCATCCATATCAAAAGACAATTCAATTAAATCTGGCTGTAAAGTTTCAACTTTTATCTGCACCACAAATGGAGTAAGGGCAGATGGGATTTCTTTGAACTGGAGAAAATATGAATGGCCTGGAGTATCAACTTTGCAAACCTGTTTCGTTGGATCACAGGCAGAAAAAAACAACACCTCATCAGTATTAATCGCTTCGTTCATTGTGCTCTGGCTTAACCATTGCCCTGCCACATATGATAGCGCTATAACCAGAATAAAAAAAATAATAGCTTTCATTTATAGCCTTAATTAACTCAGAGTTAGTTTTCCCAGAAACTTGAAATAGCCGCTATCCCCTGAGCACCAGATAATTTTGCATCATCAAGATCGGCTTCAACCATTCCACCTAATGCATAAACGGGTTCATCTATATTTTCGATAGTCTCAGTAAATTTATCCCAGCCAATTCCCTTAACACCCGGATGACTCCGTGTTTCTTTTACCGGTGATAATAAAATAATATCTACCTTAAGTTTTTTCGCTTTTTCTATTTCTAACTTAGTATGACAGGATGCAGAAAGAATCAAATCATTGCTAATAGGGCGTGATTGAATTAAATGCAACATTTGACTACTTAAATGTAGTCCATCAGCCTGCGTATTTAAAAATGTTTCTACGCTCGAATTAAGCAACAATGTTGCACCATATAACTTACACAAAGAAACTGATAATTGCGCAAGCAGTTTATATTCTTCAAGGGATACGTCCTTACATCGCAATTGAACCAATGAGACCCCTTTTTTAAGACTCGTTTCTAATTTTGACTCAAAATCTCTGTAATCATTAAAAGAACCTGTAATCATATATTTTTCAGGAAATTTTAAAGCATGGATAATTACGCGATTAGCAGCAGGGAAGCCTCTAGTATTTAAATCTTTAATAGCCTGCCATTTAATCTGCTGCCCCTCTGCACCCTGGGCTTTACCTGTAAATGATTCTACTAGCCAGATATCCAATAAAACCGCTTTATCTGAATATTGATGATGTATTGATTTAAATGGGGAAGCGCTGTGAATTAAAATATTTAACTCTTCTTTAATTTCTCGTTTTAAAGCATCTAAAACAGATTCTTCGCGCTCAACTTTCCCACCGGGAAATTCCCATAAACCGCCTTGATGTGCATCTTTATGCCTAAGAGAAATTAAAACTTCATTCTGTTGATTGGTAATAATGGCAACTGCGACATGAACTAGAACAGACATGGGTTTCTCATGTAATGGATCAAGCGAAGCGGATCCACCGGATACATTAGCATTGGTGGGCCCGCTTCGCTTGACCCACCCTGCCTTATCTTAACTACGATATTCTGAATTAATTTTTACGTAATCGTATGATAAATCACTGGTCCAGATACAGGCCGATTGTTCGCCGGTATGCAGCTCAATACGAATAGTCATTTCCTGTTGACTCATTACTTTCTGACCCTGCTCTTCGGTATAAGCGGCATCACGCGCTCCATTTGAAACGATACAGACATTATTCAGAAAAATTTGAATTTTATTAATTTCAAAATCAACACCAGCACGTCCCACTGCTGCCAGAATTCGCCCCCAGTTTGGATCACTGGCAAACAAAGCAGTTTTTACCAATGGCGAATGGGCTACGGTATAGGCGACCTGACGAGCATCTTCAATTGTATTCGCCGTATTAACCTGTAAAGCAACAAATTTTGTTGCCCCTTCTGCATCGCGAATAATAGCTTGTGCAAGGTACAAACATACTTCACAAATAACATTTAGTAATTGCTCATAGTCCGTACTTTCCCCTGTAATAACATCGTTACCAGCCTGAGCTGTAGCCATTAAAACACAGGCATCATTAGTTGAAGTATCACTATCAACTGTGATGGCATTAAAAGACGTATCAACCGCTGACTTTAAACACTGTTGTAATACGTTTTTTTCAATCGCAGCATCAGTAGCAATATAACTTAACATTGTGGCCATATTCGGTTGTATCATTCCCGCGCCTTTTGAAAGGCCCGTGACGGTTATTGTTTTACCCTGTATTTCTATCTGTCGTGAAATGCCTTTTAATTTTGTGTCCGTTGTCATAATTCCACGGCCAGCACTTATCCAGTTATCATCTAATAACTGTTGATGCAATGCCGGAATCGATTTTTCAATTTTATTAAGCGGTAAATTTTCACCAATTACGCCAGTAGAAAAAGGTAAGACCTCTTCTGCTTTACAACCACTTTGCCTGGCAACTAAAGCACAGGTATCAAATGCATCCTGCATACCCTGCTCTCCTGTCCCTGCATTTGCATTACCAGAATTTATTATCAGGTAACGTGGATTATTTTCCTGTAGATGTTTTTTAGCTACGGTTACGGGAGCTGCACAAAATTTATTTTGGGTAAAAACAGCAGCACACTGGCTATTTTCTGCCAGCTCAATTAACACCAGGTCATTAGACTGATTTTTTTTTATACCCGCAGCCAATGATGACAAACGTACGCCTTTTATCGGCAGAAGTAATTCAGGTTCTGTTAAATTTACAGCCATATTAACTTAGCTTTCCATGACACTGTTTGAACTTTTTACCCGACCCACAATAGCAGGGATCATTGCGTCCAATTTTTTTATCATTTCTTACGAAGGGTTGCTTCACGGGTTGCTGATTTTTAACATCAGCCTGTTCATTCTCAAGCTGCATAGAAGACTCTGCATGTTCAAAATTCATGTCCTGAGGCAAGTGCTGTTGGCGCTCCAGACTTTCAATCTCTTCCTGCGATCTGATTTCAACCCTGGCTAACGTTGATATCACTTCCTGCTTTATCTGCTCCAGCATTTCTGTGAACATTTCAAATGATTCACGCTTATATTCCTGCTTAGGATTTTTTTGTGCCATGGCCCGTAAATTAATACTTTGACGTAAATAATCCATTGCGGCTAAATGTTCTTTCCAGTGAGAGTCTAGCACCTGCAATAACACATATTTTTCAAAACGACGCAGTTCTTCTTCACCAATTAATGCTTCTTTTTCTTTATAAATTTTAACCAATTCAGCATTAACTTTTTCGGGTAGCGTATATTCGTTCAGCTGATCATCATCATCCAGCCATTGTTGAATATTAAAGTTCTGCCCCGCCTCCTCTTCCAGTGATAATTTCAATCCGTCTATATCCCACTGCTCTTCCAGTGTGCCAGGAGTAACATAATTTGATACCAGAGTAGTCACAACATCTGAGCGAATTGATTCAATAATTTCACTTAGGTCTGTTTCAGCCATCATTTCATTACGTTGTTGATAAACAACCTTACGCTGATCATTAGCAACATCATCATATTCCAGTAACTGCTTACGAATATCGAAATTATGACCTTCTACCTTACGCTGGGCATTCTCAATCGCTCTAGATACCCAGGGATGCTCAATTGCTTCACCTTCTTCCATGCCTAGTTTTTTCATTAATCCGGCCATTTTATCTGAGGCGAAGATGCGCATTAAATCATCCTGCAATGACAGATAAAAACGCGTTGACCCGGCATCACCCTGACGGCCTGAACGACCACGTAACTGATTATCTATACGACGTGACTCATGTCTTTCACTGCCAATGACATGAAGGCCACCTGCGGCTAAAACCTCATCATGACTTTGTTGCCAAAGTTGAGTTAGTTTTTCTTTTTCTGCATCGGTTACTTCAGCTTTTCCTGCTAACTCAACATCCAGGTTTCCACCTAAAACAATATCGGTACCACGACCTGCCATATTGGTAGCAATAGTTACGGCACCTGGAACACCCGCTTCAGCAATAATAGCCGCTTCACGCTCATGCTGTTTTGCATTTAACACATTGTGTTTAATTTTCATCTTAGTTAACAGGCTAGAAAGATGTTCAGATGCTTCAATCGATGCGGTGCCCACTAGCACGGGTTGTTTACGCTCTATACAATCTTTCACATCTTCAGCAATTGCATTAAATTTTTCTTCTACCGACAGAAAAATCAGATCCCCATGATCTTCTCTTGCTACATCAAGATTTGTCGGTATAACCATAACTTCAAGGTTATAAATAGACTGAAATTCAAAAGCTTCTGTATCTGCGGTACCCGTCATACCCGATAGTTTTTCATATAGACGGAAATAATTCTGGAATGTAATAGAAGCCAACGTCTGGTTTTCGTTTTCTATTTCAACGCCTTCTTTCGCTTCAATCGCCTGATGTAAACCATCAGACCAGCGCCGGCCTTCCATAGTACGACCGGTAAATTCATCAACAATAACAATCTTTCCACCTTGAATGATGTAACTAACATCTTTCTGAAATAATACATTTGCACGTATGGATGCGGTTAAGTAATGAATTAAATTAATATTTGTTGCACTATACAGACTGTCATTTTCATCAAGAATACCTTCTCGAATAAGTAGACCTTCAACTTTTTCATGCCCCTGCTCAGTTATATGTACCTGTTTATTTTTCTCATCAACGGTGTAGTCCCCCGTTGGATCTTCTTCTTTAGATTCAGCTTCTTCACCCTGCTCTAATTCTTTTACCAACATATTGAATTTCACATAAAGCTCAGCATTATCGTTGGTGGGGCCAGAGATAATAAGCGGGGTACGAGCTTCATCAATTAAAATAGAATCGACTTCATCAACCACGGCAAAATTTAATTCACGTTGAACTTTTTCTTCAACACTAAATGCCATGTTATCGCGCAGGTAATCAAAACCAAACTCATTATTCGTGCCATAAGTGATATCTGATTCATATGCCTGTTTTTTAGATAGTTGATCCATACCTGATATGACCACACCCGTACTCAGGCCTAAAAATGAGTAAATCTTACCCATCCAGCCCGCATCACGTTGTGCCAGGTAATCATTGACTGTAATAACATGCACACCCTTTGATGACAGGGCATTGAGATAGGTTGCCAGTGTTGCTACCAGTGTTTTACCTTCACCGGTGCGCATTTCAGCAATATTGCCATTGTGTAGTACAATGCCACCAATCATTTGCACATCAAAGTGACGCATACCCAGTACTCGCTTGCCCGCTTCTCTTACCGTAGCAAACGCTTCCGGTAATAAATCATCAAGTGACTCACCCTTAGCAAATCTCTCTCGATACTCGACGGTTTTGGCACCCAGCTGCTCATCACTTAAGCTCTCAAACCCAGGCTCAAGCTTATTGATATTTTTTACAATTTTGCGATATTTTTTTACCTGACGATCGTTGCGGCTGCCAAAAATCTTTCGCATTACGGTGGATGCCATTTTGAATCCTTATAACTACTGTTTCTGCTTAAAAAGTGAGGCTGTATTATGCCTTAGAATACCGAATGGCTTAAGGGCAAGTGTGCAAATAATTGAATTTAATTAGAGGTTTCGCGTGGGCTGGCACAAAATTTAATTTAAAAGCATAAATGACCGGGGTTTAGTTATTTTTAGCCAATAACTGCCGTTCGTATGATTCATCGTGCTCAGGGACAGAGCTTGCTTTTAAACTCTGTCCCCTGTTGTGATTCCGATCAGATTGGAGAGCGATAAATGACTTTGCTCAACTCTTGATGATCTCAATAAGGGGACAGAGCCTGAGCTATCCCCACGAAATAATCATTAAAATCAGAAGATAAAAGCATTTTTCCGCAAATGAACGCTAAAGCACGCAAAGTTTGTGCTTGTGCGCCTGCGGCACACTGCACCCTATGATAATGATTTTGCTTTTATTTGCGTATATTTGCGTATATTGGCATTCATTTGCGGAAAAATAATCTTTTTGCTTTTAATGTTTTCGTGGGGATAGCTCAGGGACAGAGCGCCAAAAAGCGGCGGTCTTTCCCCGAGGGATATGTTCCACAGCAGTGCGCATTTTCACCCGCAAATTGAACTTAAAGTTATTTTCTTTGCACAAACTTTTGTGGATTAATCTGACGACCATTTTTTAAAACTTCGAAATGCACATGGGGCCCGGTAGATCTTCCTGTTGATCCCATATGTGATATCACCTGGCCTTTTTTAACCGTATCACCAACTACGACCAGATTCGTTTTATTATGCCCATAGCGTGTGATATAGCCATTACCATGGTTAATTTCCACCAGGTTTCCATAGCCATATCGCTTACTTGACCAGGTTACTACACCACCTGCTACAGCCAGCACATTAGAACCCGATTTAGCCGCAAAATCCATACCCTTATGAAACTGCAGTTTGCCCGTAAATGGATTTGTACGCGTACCATAATAAGATGAAATCCAGCCACGCTTTATTGGTCGTCCAGCGGGAAACACCTCGTCCTGCATATGACTATCCATTAAAATATTTTCTAAAACGCTTAACTGTTGTTCGCGGTCTTCCAGCTCGACAATAACCGCATCTATTTCACTTCCAAAATCCATTTCCTGTAATTCAGGCTCATCAGGGCCACCCAGACCAGGTGTTTCTTCAAAATTAAATTCGCCCCGATCGAGTTTTGCAATGGTTACCAGCTTTTGACCCAGCGCATTTAAACGCATGGCATGGGCCTGAATTTCACCTAATCTAGCTGCCAGAGCATCTATATCAGCGCGAGCATTAAACCGCGTTTGATCGATTAGTTGCCTCTGTAATCTAATTTCCTGCTGAATTGAACTGACACTGGAAGATGAAGCCTGTGATTGACCAAACCAGTACCCCATCATGCCTAATGCGCCGGAAAAAAGTACCGCAAATACAGATAGCATCATGAGTTGCACAGGGCTACCTATTTGCACACGACAAGGCCTGCCTCTAAATTTACTTAATAATATTATATCCATGCATGAAAACTTTAATGTAATGTATAACCTTAATGAATTGCTTATAAACTATAATAGCTCATAAACACGAATGATAGGCTAAAACATAAATTATTTAACTCGAACTGGCCATTTTGACATAAAATGATGGCTAAATCACAAGTTTTTATATGCTTTGTTAAAAACTTCACCACCAGGCCCCAACTACAATGCAAAAAATTTCAGAAAGCTTAAGCCTGAAATTCAAAAAAAAGACACTTGAATTAAACAGACTAACCCAGGCTGTAAAAATTTCATTACCCCTGGATTGCCATGATCATATGCAGATTGCGGACATAAGGGATAATCAATTAATTATTCTAACCGACTCCCCTGTATGGCAAACCCGCCTTCGCATGTATAGCCAGACAATTCTAGAAGCCCTGCACCAGCATGCGGGTATTAAGCTAAATAGAGTAACCCTGAAACTCAGCCCTCAAAAACGAATCCACAAAGAAGAGCCAGCGGTTTACCGTACCCTGAGCAAACAAAGCTCTAACCTTATCGAACAGACAGCTAACTGTATGGCTGATCCAGACTTACGGGCCGCCCTGTTACAGCTTTCGCGTAAAACAAGAAAGCCCTGAACGAATCCAGGGCTTCAAAATTTACTACCTAGCAATTATTTAATGCTTAAATCTATTCAGGCAAGCACCGGTTTAGAATATGAAATAGGTGACACGGCCTCTTCATCCTCAAATGTGACTTCTTCCCAGGCATCCGGGTTAGCAATTAAAGTTTTTAACAGGGTATTATTAAGCGCATGACCAGAACGATAACCCGAATAAGCCCCAATTAAGCTATGACCTAATAAATATAGATCACCGATTGCATCTAAAATTTTGTGTTTTACAAACTCATCCTGATAACGTAGACCGTCTTCATTAAGTACTCTGAAATCATCAACACCAATAGCGTTATCCAGGCTTGCACCCAGCGCAAGGTTACTCTCACGTAATTTTTCAAAATCACTCATAAAGCCAAAAGTACGCGCACGGCTCACTTCCTTTACAAATGAGGTCGATGAGAAATCAATTTCAGCTTTTGATGGTGTACCGTTAAATACTGGATGATTAAAATCAATGGTAAAACCTACTTTAAATCCTTCAAATGGTTCAAACTTCGCCCATTTATCTTCTTCTTCAACTAATACTGTCTTTTTAATTCGTATAAAGCGTTTCGCAATACCTTGCTCTACGATGCCGGCGGATTGCAATAAAAATACAAATGGACCGGCACTACCATCCATAATAGGCACTTCATCTGCACTGACATCAACGTAGGCATTATCAATACCCAGACCAGCCATTGCTGATAAAAGATGCTCTACCGTTGAAACTTTTGCACCGTTTTCACCAATAGTTGTCGATAACTTGGTATCACATACATTTTCAGCCTTAGCATGTATATCTAACGGTTGATCAAGGTCAACTCGTCTAAAAACAATTCCCGTATCAGGTGATGCAGGGCGTAAGGTCAGATACACTTTATTACCTGTATGCAATCCAACACCGGTTGCACGAATAACATTTTTAATGGTGCGTTGACAAATCAAGTCAATATTCCTTAGTAGTGGTCATATGCAAACAAATTTGCACGATTATACATGCTTTTGTCACAATTTGAACATAATAAACTGGTAGGCGATTATTATAGGCAAATATTTCATTAAAACATTAAACTTGCGCACATTTTTTAGATATTACTTTAACTTA
>Ga0316207_10001318_pt1 | contig 31439 bp, 28 predicted proteins | sample 6weekpyrite_MG_FD_204943 | JGI IMG/M metagenome (GOLD analysis project Ga0316207, IMG submission 204943) | Microbial mat bacterial communities from mineral coupon in-situ incubated in ocean water Damariscotta River, Maine, United States -... | ecosystem: Environmental > Aquatic > Marine >...
GTTTTCCTCGATCGTGAGATGTTCAAAGCAGTGACGCCCTTCCATCACCTGCACGACACCGCGTTTGACCAGATCGGCGGGATCGGCATGGGCGACGCTCTTGCCGCGATACTCGATCGCGCCTTTTGTCACCTCGCCGCGTTCCGAGGCCAGGAGCCCCGAGATCGCCTTTAGCGTCGTGGTCTTGCCAGCCCCGTTGCCCCCCAATAGCGCGGTGATACCGCCCTTAGGCACCTTCAGGCTGACGCCCTTCAGCACAAGGATCACGTGGTTGTAGATCACCTCGATATTGTTGACCTCCAGCAGCGTCTCCGCGCCCTGGTCCTCGGGGGCATACCCATCGCCGTGCACTTCTTTAGGCTGGTCCAGCATAGTCCTATCAACCCTTGTTCTCAGGTCCCGGCGGCGACGGGCCTGCCGCCGCCGGGGATGTCAGATCGACCGGCTTAGTTGCAGCGCCGTTCGATGTTGTTTTCTTCGGCGAACATAGCGCTGTCTTCCAGGATCAGCGGCTGCGTCACGGAATCATCGGGTGCGATGAAATCGGTCACCGTGATCCACTGCTGATCAGCGGCGTTCCATTGCTGGATACGACCCTGGCCAGTGCCACCGTGATCGGCACAGGAAACCGAGAACTCCGGCCCGATGCCCGGTGCACCCCAGGATTCCATCATCGCCGCGGTGATGTTCAGGTTTTCCATCCCGTCACGCATCATGGCAGCGTCGATCTCGGCCACGCCGTTCATTTCCTGCGCCACGCGCACGGCTTCTGCCGCCAGCATCGCCGCATACATGCCACGGGTATACAGAACCGAGCCCAGGTTCGATCCTTCGCCAGCCGCCAGGCCTGCGTCGATCACGTATTCCTGGATTTCGTCGAACACCGGCATGTCGCCCAGACCGTTCATGTTCAGCGACAGATAGCCGTCGGCAGCGTCACCGGCGGGGATCACATCCGCCTCGGCACCCGACCACCAGTTGCCGATGAACTGATCCATCGGATAGCGGATATTGGCCGCTTCCTGAACCGCAACCTGGTTCATCACGCCCCAGCCCCACATCAGGACATAATCGGGACGCTCGCGGCGGATGGTCAGCCACTGGTTGCCCTGTTCCTGACCGGGATGGTCAACCGCCAGCTGCAGCAGTTCGAACCCGTATTGCTCGGACAGAACCTCCAACGTGCGGATCGGCTCACGGCCATAGGCCGAGTTATGGTACAGCAGCGCGATCTTCTGACCTTCCAGCGAACCTTCGTTCTGGCTGAGCAGGTAGTTGATCATCACGCTGGCCGAATCCCAGTAGTTGCCGGGATAGTTGAAGACATTGCTGAACACGGTGCCGTCAGCAGCCGAGGTCCGGCCATAGCCCATGGAATGGATCGGGATACCGTCGGCGGTCGCGCGCGGGATCAGCTGATAGGTGATACCGGTCGACAGCGGCTGATAAACCAGAGCGCCCATGCCCTTGGTCGATTCGTAGCACTCGACGCCGCGCTCGGTATTATAGGCGGTTTCGCATTCCGGCACGCTTGTCATCACGCCGCCAATGCCGCCATCGCGCTGGTTGAGCAGCGTAAAGTAATCGGCATAGCCATCGGCAAAGGGGATCCCCCCCGCTGCATAAGGCCCGGTGCGGTAGCTGAGCGACGGGAACACAAGTTCATCCGCCATCACCGGCCCCGCGGCCACCAGGCCCGCTATGGCCATAGTCAGAAGTTTCTTCATCGGTTAGGTCCTCCCTTGGATTATTCGATGATTTCTTCGGTCGGTCAGCCGGCCCCGCCTAGTGCGGGAACGGCCAGAGTCTGAGCTTCTCTTTGGCCAGCCGCCACAATTGCGCCAGGCCATGCGGCTCAACAATCAGGAAAAAGATGATCAGCGCGCCGACGATGATCAACTGGATATGGGCCACGATATCGGTCGGCCAATCCAGCATGTCGACGCCAAGGATCTTCAGCACGACGGGCAAGAGCACCATGAACGCCGCCCCGGCAAAGGCCCCGAAGATCGAGCCCAGCCCGCCAATGATCACCATGAACAGGACGAGGAAGGATTTCGAGATGCCATAGGCCTCGCCAACCTCCACCGCACCCAGGTAGATCGAAAACAGCAAAGCGCCCGAGATCCCCACGAAAAACGAGCTCACGGCGAAGGCTGTCAGCTTTGCGCGCAGCGGATTCACCCCGATGATTTCGGCGGCAATATCCATGTCGCGGATCGCCATCCACTGACGCCCGACCGATCCGCGCGTCAGGTTGCGCGCCACCCAGGCCAGCACAATGACAAAGCCCAGCGCAAAGAGGTATTTCACCCAGACCTCGGCATTGGGCCCGGTCACCGGCACACCAAACATGAACCGCTCGGGCGCGTTGATCTGGCCGGAGGCGGAATAATTATAAAACCACGGCACCCGGTTAAAAATCCAGACCAGGAAGAACTGCGCCGCCAAGGTCGCCACCGCCAGGTAAAACCCCTTGATCCGCAGGCTGGGCAACCCAAAAAGCACCCCGACCACGGCCGTCACCAGCCCCGACAAAAGCGTCACCGTCACCATGTCCATCCAGACAAAGGCCGTCATCAGCTTGTAGGTCGCATAGGCCCCCACCGCCATGAACCCGCCGGTGCCCAGGCTGACCTGCCCGCAATATCCCGTCAGGATATTGAGCCCGATGGCCGCGATGGCATAGATCAGAAACGGCAGCAGCAGCGCATTGGCCCAGTATTCATTGATCACAAGCGGGATCACCACGATCGCCACAAACAGCACCGCCCAATACCGCCAGCGGTCAAACGCGATCGGAAAGGTCTGGTTGTCGGCGGCATAGGTGGTCTTGAAATCGCCGGCTTCACGGTAGAACATCAGACGGTCCCTTCATTATCAAAAGTCGGCATGGCCCGGTTGGGCCGCTTGGCATAGCCGGTCTGTTCGCTGTGGCGCACCAGCCAGAGATAGGCAAAAAGGCCCAAACCCGCGCCCACCGCGGCCAGGGTCGCGGCCACGGTCATCTGGGCAGTCTCGGTCACGTCGGCCGACAGCGCCAGGTATCCAAAGGCCCAGAACCCGGCCCAGGCGATGACATTGAGGATGGCGATGATCTGGTTCATCGCGCTACACCCTCTCGATGATCTTCTCGCCAAACAGGCCCTGCGGCCGAAAGACGAGGAACAAAAGCGCCAGCACATAGGCAAACCAGTTTTCGGTCGCGCCGCCGATCATCGGGCCGATGGAAAATTCGAACAAAGCCTCACCCACCCCGATGATCAACCCGCCGACGATGGCCCCCGGGATCGAGGTAAACCCGCCCAGCATCAGAACCGGCAACGCCTTCAGCGCAATCAGGCTCAGCGAAAACTGAACCCCCGATTTCGCGCCCCACATGATGCCCGCGACCAGCGCCACGAACCCGGCCAGCGACCAGACCAGGATCCAGACAAAATTCAACGAAATGCCAACCGACAGCGCCGCCTGATGGTCATCGGCCACGGCGCGCATGGCCCGGCCCTGCTTGGTATATTGCGCATAGGCCACCAACCCGGCCACCAAAACCGCCGCCACGATGGTGGCCACGATATCCAGATTGTCGATGAAGAACCCGTAGCCGAACCAGTTGAACGTCGTCAGGTCGATGGCTTCGTTCATGCCCTGCGGCAGGCCGACATCCAGCGTGCGGATCTCGGACCCCCACATCAGATCGCTCACGCCTTCCAGCAGATAGGCCAACCCGATGGTGGCCATAAAGAGGATGATCGGATCCTGGCCGACCAGATGTTTAAAGATCACCTTCTGCACCAGCCAGGCAAAGCCGATCATCACCGCCACGGTCAGCAAAATGGCCAATAGCGCCGGCACCTGCCAGCCGAATTCGTGGATGCCGGTGCCAAAGATGGCGTTGATCAGGGCGGCAAACGGCACCCGGCCTTCCTGAATGCCCACCAGCGTCATGGCCGCAAACAGAGCCATCACGCCCTGCGCATAGTTGAAGATGCCGGACGCCTTGTAGATCAGCACGAAACCGAGCGCGACAAGGGAATACATCACCCCGGTCATCAGGCCATTCAGCGTGACCTCCATTGCAAAGATGAGTTGTTCAGGCATCACCGCCTCCACTTGCCACAGGGCTGTTCAAATTCAGGGCCGGGTCAGTCATGGCTGACCCCCAGATAGGCGTCGATCACTTCTTGATTGGTGCGCACCTCGTCGGGGGTGCCGTCGCCGATCTTCTTGCCGTAATCCATCACCACGACGCGGTCGCTGAGATCCATCACAACGCCCATGTCATGCTCGATCAACGCGATCGTGGTGCCGTATTCATCATTCACATCGAGGATGAAGCGGCTCATGTCTTCCTTTTCCTCGACATTCATCCCCGCCATCGGCTCGTCCAGCAGCAAGAGCTTGGGCTCGGCCACCAGCGCGCGGGCCAGTTCCACCCGCTTTTTCAAGCCATAGGGCAAACGCCCAACCGGGGTTTTGCGAATGGCCTGGATCTCAAGGAAATCGATAATCTCTTCGGCCTTGGCGCGGTGATTCACCTCTTCGCGCTGCGCCTTGCCCCACCAGATCGCCTGATCCAGAAAGCTTGACGTCATATGGTTAAGCCGGCCGGTCATGATGTTGTCCAGCACCGACATCCCGTCAAAAAGCGCGATGTTCTGAAACGTCCGGGCGATACCCTGGCGGGCCACCTGATAGGGCCGCATCGACGGGCGCCGCTTGCCGTGATACCAGACCTCGCCCTCCTGCGGGTGATAGAACCCCGAGATCACGTTCAGCATCGAGGATTTGCCGGCCCCGTTGGGCCCGATAATGGCGCGGATCTCGCCTTCGCGGATATCAAACGAGATATCCTTGATCGCCACCACCCCGCCAAAGCGCAGGGTGATGTTGCGCATCTCCATCATCACGTCTCCGATGGTCCGGCCATCGGCGGTGACATAGGGTTCCACTTTCATCTGGTTCATTCCGCTGCCACCCTCGTATGTGCCGTGTCCACCGTCACCGCCGCGTCGCGGATCTGCAACGTGGCCGTGATCTTGCCCTTGCGGCCATCCTCATAGGTCACTTCGGTTTCGGTATAGATGTCGTCCGACCCGTCGTAGAGCGCACCGATCAGATCGCTGAACTTTTCCTCAATGATCTTGCGCCGCACTTTCCGGGTCCGGGTCATTTCACCGTCATCGGCATCCAGCTCCTTGTGCAGGATCAGGAACCGGTGGATCTGACAGCCCGACAGCATCGGATCTTCGGCAACCGATGCGTTCACCGTCTCGACATGGGACTGGATCGTATCCAGAACGCGCGGGTGGCCGGCCAGTTCCTGATACGAGGCATAGGCGATATTGTTGCGCTCGGCCCAGTTGCCCACCGCCGTCAGGTCGATATTGATAAACGCGGTGCAGCGGTTGCGGCCATTGCCAAACACCACCGTCTCAAGGATATCGGGATAGAATTTCAGCTTGTTTTCAACATATTTCGGCGCAAAGAGGCTGCCATCGGCCATCTGGCCCACATCCTTGGCCCGGTCGATGATCCTGAGATGCCCGGTGCCCTCCTCAAAGAACCCGGCATCGCCCGTGGCCACCCATCCCTCGGGGTCCTTGGTGTCGGCGGTGCTTTCGGGGTTCTTGTAATACTCGACGAATGTGCCGGGCGAACGGTAAAAGATCTCGCCATTGTCGTGGATCTTGATCTCGACGCCGGGGCTTGGCACGCCCACGGTATCGGCGCGCACCTGGCCATCGGGCTGCGCGGTGATGAACACGGTCGCCTCGGTCTGGCCATAGAGCTGTTTCAGGTTGATCCCCAGCGAGCGGTAGAAATCAAAGATCTCCGGCCCGATCGCCTCACCGGCGGTATAGCCGACGCGCACGCGGCTAAAGCCCAGCGTGTTCTTCAGAGGCCCATAGATCAGTTTGTCACCGATCCAGTATTTCAGCTTGTCGCCCGCGCTGACCGGTTTGCCGTCCAGAATATCGGGCCCGACGCGCTTGGCATGGGCCATGTATTTGTCGAACATCCGCTTCTTGAAGCGGCCGCTGTCTTCCATGCGGATCATCACATTGGTCAGCTGCGTTTCAAACACCCGCGGCGGAGCGAAATAATAGGTCGGCCCGATCTCGCGCAGGTCGGTCATCATCGTGTCGGCGCTTTCGGGGCAGTTCACACAGAACCCGGTCCAAAAGGCCTGTCCGATGGAAAAGATGAAATCGCCAACCCAGGCCATCGGCAGATAAGCCAGAATTTCGTCACTAGGGCGCAGATCGTCGAACTCGGATGAATTCTTGGCCGTCTCGATCACGTTTTGGTTCGACAGCACCACGCCCTTGGGCTTGCCGGTGGTGCCCGAGGTATAGAGCATCACGCAGGTATCGTCGTATTTCAGGCTGGCCTCACGCGCGGCCAGCTCTTTTTCAAACCGGTCATGGGCGGCGCGGCCCTCGGCCTTCACATCGGCCAGCGCGTGCATCTTGGTGTGATCGTATTTGCGCAACCCGCGCGCGTCGAGATACAGGATATGTTCGATCTGATGCACGGTTTCCTGCACCTCGATCACCTTGTCGACCTGTTCCTGATCGCCGCAAATGGCAAAGCGCGCGCCGGAATGATCCAGCACATAGGCCATCTCTTCGGCCACCGCATCCTGATAGAGCGGCACCGGCACGGCCCCGATCTTCATCGCGGCGACCATCGACCAATATAAAGCCGGGCGGTTGCGGCCAATGACGGCGATATGATCGCCCTTTTCCGCCCCCAGCGCCAACAGACCGATGGCGATCGCCTCGATTTCGGCGGCGGTTTCGGCCCAGGTCCAGCTTTGCCAGATGCCGAACTCTTTTTCCCGATAGGCGGCTTTGCTGCCAAATTGTGCCGCGTTCCGCGCCAACAAGGCCGGAACGGTTTTCGGCGCGGCCGAGCCTGCGACGATCTGAGCCAAATCTCTTCCTCCCATCGCCAGCCCCCCGAGCCGACGTCTTGTGTCACGGGCAGACCAAAGCGGCGCGCGACGGCACCCTTTTCCCTGACCCTGCCAGCAGTGACCTTGAAATTTTACCTGACTTTTTCCCAATCCTAACGAATTGTAACAAGGTGCAAAGGGGCTTGGCGACGCGGCGCGGCAGGGTGTAGCCCCAAGGGGCGGAGGAAAGGAACACGCGATGGCCCGATCCGACACCATGATGAAGATGACCCAGGCCGGGCTGAACCTCATTCAGCAGGCGCTGTCGATCTATGACAGCGACCTGCGACTGGCCGTCTGCAACCGCCCATTCCAGACCATGTTCGGCCTGCCGCAGGATCTGGTCACGCCCGGCGCGTCATTTGAAGATACCATCCACTATCTGGTGACATCCGGCGAATATGGCGAGGTCGAGGATATCGCTGACTTCGTGCAGACCCGCGTCGATCAGGCCCGCGCCTTTGTGCCCCATTACATGGAACGCCCACGCGCCAACGGGCGCACCATCAGCGTCGAGGGCAGCCCGCTGCCGGGGGGCGGTTGGGTCACCGTCTATACCGACATCACCGCGATCAAAACCCAGGAGGCACTGCTGCGCGCCCGGTCCGAGGAATTGTCCGATCAGGTCCTGACCCATGCCGAGGAGCTGGCCCAAACCAACCGTCAGCTTGCCGCCACCATCGCCCAGCTGGAAGAGGCCAAGCGCGGCTTGGCCGAGATGGAGGCCCGCACCCGCCTGACCACCGAAATGATGCCGGCCCATATCGCCCATGTCGATACCGACCAGATCTACACCTTTACCAACCGCCGCCTGTCGACGGTCCTGCCGGGGCGGCGCGCCGATATCACGGGGCTGCATTTTGACGATGCCCTTGGCCACAGAACGGGGCGGCGCCTGCATTCCAACCTGACCCGCGCTCTGGCCGGGCACCCCAGCGTGTTCGAGTTCACTGACGAGGATAGCGGGCGCCGCATCCGCACCGCCTTTACCCCCGACACTGACCACGAGGGGCAGATCAACGGCGTTTATCTGCTGTCGACCGATGTCACCGAAGAGGCGCAGGCGCGCGCCGTTCTGGCCCAGACCCGCAAACGCGAACTGGCGGCCCAGCTGACCAACGGGCTGGCGCATGATTTTTCGAACCTGCTGACCATCATCCTGGGCCTACAAAGCCGGCTTGCCAAACTGCCGCTGCCCGACCCGGCGCGCGAAATGTCCACGGCCACCATCGCCGCGGCGCGCCGGGGTGGCACGCTTCTGGATCGTATCGCGCAAATCTCGGGCCCGCGCGAATTGCTGCCCGCTCCGGTCGATCTGCGCCGGTTTTTCGAAACCTTCGCCGCGCTTGCCCGGGCCCCCCTGCCCGACAATATCGCGCTCTCGATCACGCAATCGGTGCCGGGTGAGCGGGTGCTGCTGGATGAAGGCTCGGTCCAGGACGGCCTGCTTAACCTGGTCCTGAATGCCCGCGATGCCATCGGGGCCCAGGGCGGTGAGATCCGCATCCTGGCCCATAAGGTGCGCGACACCTGGCTCGATATCGTGGTCGAAGATACCGGCCCCGGGTTTTCCCCCGAGGCGCTGGATTATGCGCTGGACCCGTTCTTTACCACCAAAGGGCAGGCCGGGTCGGGGCTGGGGCTGTCGATGGCCTTTGACATGGCGAAACTGTCGGGCGGCAGCGTTAAACTGGAAAATCACCGCAACGGGGCCCGTGTTACGCTGCGCCTGGCGCTGCGCCCGGTGCCCGACGATGCCGCGCAACCGATGCTGGTGCTGTTGGTCGAGGATATGCCAGCCCTGCGCGTTTCGGTGCGCGAAATGCTGACCGATATGGGCCACCAGGTGATCGAGGCCGATAACTTCGCCGAGGCGCTGACCTTGGCCGACCTGCCCGCCATCGATATCGTGCTGTCCGATATCAAGCTGCCCGGCCATACGACCGGCGTGGACCTCTTGGAACGCATCGCGACCCAGCGCCCGGATCTGAAACTGGCGCTGATGACATCGCTGCCCGATACCCACCCGCTGCGCCAACGCGGTGCAAAACGCTGGCCAGTGCTGGCCAAACCGTTCAATTCAGGGCAACTTCACGGCATCCTCAACAGGACGCCACCGGAATGACCCAACCCCTTGTCACCATATTGGACGATGAACCGCAGATCCGGCTGATGCTGTCCGAGGCGTTGCAGGAGGCCGGGTTTCGCACCGCAACCTATGCCCGCGCCACGGAATTCGAGGCCGCCCTGCGCACCGCCACACCCGATGTCTGCCTCGTCGATCTGGGCCTGCCGGATCGTGACGGGCTGGCGCTGGTGCATCGCCTTGCGCTCGAATCCGGGGCCGCGATCATCATCATCTCGGGCCGTGCGCAGGTGCAGGACCGGGTCACCGGGCTGGAGCTGGGGGCCGATGATTACATCATCAAACCGTTCGACCCGGCCGAGGTCGTGGCCCGCGTCCGCGTCCGCCTGCGCGATGCCAAGCCCAAGGGAACCGAGGCCAATAGCGCCCGGTTCGAAGGCTGGAGCGCGCATTTCGACCGCTACATTCTGGTGGCTGAAAACGGCGATGAGATCAGCTTTTCGCATGCCGAGGGCGAGGTGCTGCGCCTCTTTCTGCACAGCCCCAAGCGTCTGATCAGCCGCCAGCAGATGCAGGAAACCCTGGGCGGCGCGGCAGGCGACAGTTTCGACCGCGCCATGGATGTCCGCGTCAGCCGCCTGCGCACCAAGCTGCGCGAAGACCCGAAAAACCCCCGCCTGATCAAAACGATCTATGGGGCGGGCTATATCTTTCTGGGCGATGTTGTGTGGGGGTGAGCCGGGCCTGCGCCTGCCCGTGGGATGGTGCTGCGACGTCCGTTCGAAGCGATTTATCCCGCCAAACTCATGCAATCTCTGAGCGATACGTTTGCCTCACCAAAGCGCCAGCCCGCCGGAACGAGTAGGCACTGGCCCGGCGGCTTCGCCTTGAGTCCGGGCTTGCGGGCTCACCATCTCTACCTCGCGCCCTCAACCATCAGGCCATCCTCGTCATCATAGAATTAGGGGTAGCCGAGCATTGGCGGGCGAAAAATTCGGCAATAGCTCAAGGGCGGCACCAACAACTCTGACCGCCTTTTCTGGCATGGGGCCCAGGTATCTGACCCCATCGCCGTACTGGACGATATCGCGGACAAGGCCCGCAGGCCGCCCTTTACCCCAACCGTTCCGCAGCCTCAGCCAGCACGCGCAGTCCCGTCACTAGATCCGCCTCTGCCGTATCCTCGGCAAAATCATGGGAAATCCCTCCAATCGAGGGCACAAAGAGCATGCCCACCGGCATCAGGTGCGAAATGTTGGAGGCATCATGCAGCGCACCCGATGGCATCGACCGCCAGCGCCCCGGCGCGTGGATCCGGGCCGCGTCCCGCAGCGCCGCTTGTAGGCCCTCATTCATCGGCACCGGCACCAGATCGTTGCGCAGCGCCTCCGATTGCACCGTCAGCCCAGTCTCGGCCGTGACATCGGCCAGAACGCGCTCGATCACCGCCTGCATCCGGTCCAGCCTGTCGGCATCGCCATCGCGCCACTGGATCGTGAACACCGCCCGCCCCGGCACGATCGAGGATGCGTTGGGATGCACCCGGACATGCCCGATGGTCCAGACCGATTGCGGCGTGACCACATCCGCCATCCGCGCAGCCAGCATCACCGCCACCCGCGCCGCGCCCTGAAAAGCATCGCGGCGCAGGCGCATCGGCGTGGTCCCGGCGTGGTTTTGCTGGCCCCGGATCGTCACCTGCACCTGCCGCAGCCCGACGATCGAGGTCACGACCCCCACCGCCTGCCGCGCCTCATCCAGCACCGGGCCCTGTTCGATATGCGCCTCAAGAAACCCGGTGAACCGGGCGGGATCGACAAAATCCTCGACCATCAGATGCGCCAGACCCTGCCGCGCGGTGCCAAAGCGCAGCCCCTCGGTGTCGGACAGCCCGTCCGCCTCGGCCAAGGCCATGCGGCCCGACCAGATATCGCTGCCGGTCAGCGCACCAAAGCGCCCTTCCTCATCCTGAAAGCTAACGATGGAGATGGCGGGCCCTCCGGCCTCGACCGCCGCGCGCGCGATCTCAAGCCCCGCGATCACGCCGTAAGCCCCATCCAGCCAACCGCCCTCGGGCTGGCTATCGCTATGCGAGCCAATCAGCAGACCGCGCCCCTTTGCCAGCCCGAACACATTGCCCGCCGAGTCGATATGCGGGGTCAGCCCGGCGGCATCGATCCGTTCGGCCAGCCATTCGCGCGCCGCGATATCGGGGGCCGAAAAGGCGCGCCGCATGACACCGGGGCCAGAGGCACCAAAGCCGCGCAGCCGGTGCAGATCAGTCAGAAAACGTTCGGGATCTATCCGCATGTTTGTACTCTGCCCGCCATAGGCCGCCTGTTCAATGGAATGCTGCCCGCCAAATTACCCGCAGATTTTGGGTCCCATATGTGCTAACATGGCACCATGGACCCTGTAACACTCGGATTTTACGCCATTGTCTGCGCCATCCTTGGCGTGATCAGCCCCGGCCTCGGCCCCATGGGGACACGTCTGATCATTGGCGCGGGCGTCGGTGTGACCGCCGCCGCCATGTTGCCAATAATCCGCACGAGCCTTGGGATCTGAGCCTACTCTGCCGCGACCGGCGTGACTTTCTCCACCTTCACGGCGGCGAATTTGAACTCGGGGATCTTGCCATAAGGGTCCACCGCCGGGTTGGTCAGAACATTGGCCGCCGCCTCGACATAGGCAAAGGGCACAAACACCATATCCTCGGCAATCGCCCGGTCGGCGCGGGCCATGATCTCGATCGATCCGCGCCGCGTGGTCAGTCGGATCATCTGGCCCGGCTCAACCCCCATCAGCTTGAGCGTGCGCGGATTGAGCGAACAATTCGCCTCAGGCTCAACCGCATCCAGCACTTTTGACCGCCGCGTCATCGACCCGGTGTGCCAATGCTCCAATTGCCGCCCCGTGGTCAGGATCATCGGGTAATCGGCATCGGGCGCTTCGTCGGGCGGTATCACATTGGCGGGCGCAAACCGGGCCCGGCCATCGGGCCGGGGGAAACCATCGCCAAACACCACTGCCTGGCCGGGATCGGTGGGCGAAAGCGACGGGTAGGTCACCGTCTCATGCTCCAGCCTTTCCCAGGTGATATTGTCGAGGCTTTTCATGTTCAGCTTCATCTCGGCGAAGATCTGGGCAGGGTGCGTGTAATCCCAGTTCAGCCCGATCCGCTGCGCCAGCTCTACGGTCACGGCCCAATCCTCGCGCGCCTCGCCCGGCGGGCTGACGGCGGGGCGCACCATCTGCACCTGCCGGTTGGTATTGCTGACGGTCCCGGTTTTTTCATAAAGCGCCGAGGCCGGCAGGATCACATCGGCGAAATTCGCGGTCTCGGTCAGGAAAATATCCTGCACCACCAGATGCTCTAGCTTGGCAAAGGCCGCGCGGGCGTGATCGACATCCGGGTCGGACATGGCCGGATTTTCGCCCTGGATATACATGCCCTTGATATCGCCCGCATAAACCGCATCGACAATCTCGGTCACGGTCAGGCCCTTTTCGGCTGAAAAATCCTCGGACCCCCAGACATCGGTGTAATTCTTGCGGACCTTGTCATCGGTGACGCTTTGATAATCCGGCAGGAACATCGGGATCAGCCCGGCGTCAGAGGCCCCTTGCACATTGTTCTGCCCGCGCAGCGGATGCAGCCCCGTGCCCGGGCGCCCGACATGGCCGCACATCAGCGCCAGCGCGATCAGGCAGCGCGAATTATCTGTGCCATGGATATGCTGGCTGACGCCCATACCCCAGAAAATCATCCCCGCCTTGGAGGTCGCAAAGAGCCGCGCAACCTCGCGGATTTGGTCCGGCGCGATGCCGCAGATGCCTTCCATCGCCTCGGGGCTGAACCCTTTCAGGTGCGCCTTCTCGGCCTCCCAATTCTCGGTATAGGCGTCGATATATTGCTGATCGTATAGCCCTTCCTCTACGATCACATGCATGATGGCATTCAGCATCGAGACATCCGCACCGGGGCGGAATTGCAGCATGTGGGTCGCATAACGGCGCAGCCCCACGCCGCGCGGGTCCATCACGATCAATTTGCCGCCGCGCTTGGTGAATTGCTTGAAATAGGTCGCGGCGACGGGATGATTCTCGATCGGGTTGGCCCCGATCACAATCGCCACATCGGCGTTTTCGACCTGGTTGAAGCTGGCCGTTACGGCCCCCGATCCGACATTCTCGATCAGCGCCGCAACGGATGACGCATGGCAAAGCCGCGTGCAGTGATCAACATTGTTATGGCGAAACCCTTCGCGGATGAATTTCTGAAAGAGATAGGCCTCTTCATTGGTGCATTTCGCGCTGCCAAAGCCTGCCACGGCACGCCCGCCATGGGCCGCACGCAGATCGGCCAGCCCGCCTGCCGCCTTTGCCATCGCCTCTTCCCAGCTGGCTTCGCGGAAATGCGCCTGCCAATTGGCGGGATCCACGTTCAACCCCTTGGCCGGCGCATCGTCGCGCCGGATAAGCGGTTTGGTCAGGCGGTGGGGATGGTGGATATAGTCAAACCCGAACCGCCCCTTGACGCAGAGCCGCCCTTCGTTGGCGGGTCCGTTCAGCCCCTCGACATATTTGACCTTGCCATCCTTGACCTTGAGGCTGACCTTGCAGCCGACGCCGCAAAACGGGCAGACGCTCTCGGTCTCGCTATCGAAATCGGCGCGGTCGCCGACCTGATTTTCATCGACGACAGTGGCGGGCATCAATGCGCCCGTCGGGCAGGCCTGCACGCATTCGCCGCAAGCCACACAGGTCGAGGCCCCCATCGGATCGCTGATATCAAATACCGGATAGGCATCATGCCCGCGCCCGGCCATGCCGATCACGTCATTGACCTGCACCTCGCGGCAGGCCCGCACGCACAGACCGCATTGGATACAGGCATCCAGATTGACCGACATCGCCACATGGCTGTCATCCAGTAGGGGAATACGCCCCTCCTCAAGCTTCGGGAACCGGCTCGCCTCAACCCCGTTCAGATCGGCCATGTCCCACAGATGGCTCGATTTGTCATGGGCGGCCGCACGCTCCGGCTGATCGGCCAGCAGCATCTCGACCACCATCTTGCGCGCGGTTTTGGCCCGCGCGGTATCGGTCGTCACCACCATCCCATCGGCCGGTTCGCGGATGCAGGAGGCCGCCAGCACCCGCTCGCCCTCGATCTCGACCATGCAGGCCCGGCAATTGCCATCCGGGCGGTATCCCGGCGCGGGTTTGTGGCACAGATGCGGGATCACCAGGCCCCGGCCATTGGCCACCTCCCAGATCGTCATGCCAGCCTCGGCAACAACTTCCTCACCATCAAGCTGGAAACGAATAACGTCGGACATTAGCGGCTCTCCCGGATTCTCGCGCGCCCATTCTATGCCAAAGCGCGCCGGTGAAAAGACCGCCATCCGCGACCGCCCCCGACGCTTTTCCGTCATGGCAGGGCCACGATGCGTGCGCGGCCTCTTTTCCCTGCCCCGCCAAAGCCCTAAACCTTGCCCAAAGCCAGGAGCCGCCGCCATGTCCTACATCACGCTCGTCCGCCACGGTCAGGCCAATACCACCGCCCGCGACGAGGCCAGCTATGATCATCTCAGCGCTCTGGGCAACCAACAGGCGGCCTGGCTGGGTCAGTACCTGACCGATACCGGCGAACATTTCCCACGCGCCTATCGCGGCAGCCTGCAACGCCACCGCGAAACCGCCCGCGCGATGGGCCTTGCCGATGCCCGGATCGACCCGCGCCTGAACGAGATGGCGTTTTTCACCCTGGCCCATCTCTACGAAGCGCAGCATGGCGTGGCGATCCCCGATAGCCGCGAAGATTTCGCCCTGCATCTGCCGCGCATGATCACGGCCTGGTCCGAGGGCGAAATCGCGGGTGCCCCCGAAAGCTTTGCCCAGTTCGAGGCCCGCGTAACCAGCGGCCTGACCGAGATCGCAGAGGGCGAAGGCCGCGCCGTCGTCATCACCTCGGGCGGCGTTATCGGGATGGCGCTGCGGATCACTCTGGGGCTCGATATCGCGGCCATGGCACGGATCTGTCTGGCGGTTGAAAACACCTCGCTGAGCCGCTGGTTGCCGTTGCACGGAAGCCTGGCGCTGACGCAGTTCAACGCGCTGCCGCATCTCGACCTGCCTGACCGTCAATTTGCCCGCACTCATCTGTGAAAGGATAACGCCCATGACGCATCTCTGGCTCCGCGCCGAACAACGCGCCAATGAACAACGCTGCGGGCTGACAGGCGAAGGCGTGCGCGCCCTGATCGCGGCGGGCATCCGGGTCACGGTCGAGCAAAGCTCAACCCGCGCGCCCGGCCTTACGGGCTATGCCGCCGCCGGGGCCGAAATCGCGGCTGAAAACAGCTGGCCCGATGCCCCGGCCGATGCGATCATTTTCGGGCTCAAGGAATTGCCCGCCGACGGCACGCCGCTCAGCCATCACCACATCATGTTTGGCCATGCCTACAAGGGGCAGCATTCCGGCCGGGTGCTGCTGGAGCGGTTCCGCGCCGGCGGCGGCACGCTTTACGATCTGGAATATCTGGTCGATGAGGCCGGGGCCCGCGTCGCAGCCTTTGGCTATTGGGCCGGATTTGCCGGGGCGGCGGTCTCGGTCCTGGCCTGGACGGCGCAGAAACGCGGCCAGACCTGCGGCCCCGTCGCGCCCTATGCCAGCAAGGATGCACTTCTGGTCGGTCTCAGCGAGGAGCTGCACCGCAGCGAAGAGCGGCCCTGCGCCCTCGTCATCGGCGCGCTTGGCCGGGTCGGATCGGGGGCCGCCGATCTGTGCGAGGCGCTTGGGCTTTCCGTCACCAGATGGGACATGGCCGAAACCGCGCATGGCGGCCCATTTCCCGAAGTCCTGACCCACCAGATCTTTCTCAATTGCATCTTCGCGCGCCCCGGCACCCCGGTTTTCGTGCCGAGATCTGCCCTGACGGGGCCCCGCGATCTGACCGTGATCGGCGATATCGCCTGCGACCCCGACAGCGATTACAACCCGGTTCCGCTTTATGACGCCGCCACCACATGGGCCGCACCGGTCACGCGCGTGGCCGACACGCCGCCGCTCGACATCATGGCGATCGACAATCTGCCCTCGATGCTGCCGGTTGAAAGCAGCCAGGATTACGCCGGTCAGCTTCTGCCATCGCTTCTGACGCTCACTGATCTGAATTCCGGGGTCTGGGGTCGTGCGAAAGCCGTGTTCGAGGCAAACCTCTAAAGCACTTCATCCTCGGCCGAGCTCGGTTCGATCCCCAGCTCATCCAGCCCGTTCTCAAGATGGTCCGACATATGCGGCGTGCCGATCAGGTAATCAGCCGTCGGCGTGGTGCGTTCGGAATAGGCGGTGGCCAGCGCTTCGCGGAAATCATCGGCTTCGAAACTGCCGCGCCCGATCCACATGATGGCGACCAGCTCGGCCTGCTCATCATCGTTCAGCGCTTCGATAAAGCCGCGCAGTTCGCCCTCGGCCCGATCCAGCTCATGCCCCATCAGGATGATCTGCGCAATTTTATGAGTAGAGATCGCCAGCATCGCTGCCTCCCTGATCCTGTCCGTGGTCTCGCGTTCAACTGTGCGCTTCTTTGAACGATCTGGCAATCGGGGGCTATGGCAAACGGCATGAGGCCGGCGGCCAAAAGGTCGCAAGAGCGGCCAGTGGCGGCCGCCCTGATTGAGGATTATCCCAGATACCGGTTGCCAAGGGTCCGGTCGCGCAAGCTGTCGGCACCGCCCAAGAGCGACCAGAGGCGAAAGGTGGTCACCATATCGCCGGCCCGGCCCATTTCATCGGGATGGGTTTCCTTCAGCTTGATCACCCGCACTTCGCTATTGTCATTCACCATGGCGTTTTCCTCAAAAGGTCAGCGCCCCCACCTGCGCCAAGTTGCCGCATCGCGGTTTCCCAGCCGTTAACACGCCCACCCGCCAATGCGGACAAATTGAGCCAACACCACAGCACCCTTGCCCCCGCCGCTACGACCGGGCCATATTCGGGCCATGCAAACCGGCATGCTCCTGCTTCTCATCGTGCAAGGTCTGGCCTTCGCGGCCTGGGCGTTTTTCTTTTTCCGGGCGCTGTTTCAGATCCGGGGTATCGCGGCGCGCGAAACCGGACGTTTCAACCCCGGCCCGGTCTCGTTTCTGTCTGCGGCGTCCGTCTGGATGCGCGATCCGGCCACCCGCTCGACCCGGCTGGGCTGGCTTGCCGCATTTGCCGTGATGGTGTTGGCCACCCTGTTCGTCGCCACGCAGACTCCACCCCAGCAATAGCGCTTTGCCCTCGCCCGCCACAGCCGCTAAACCGCGCCATGGCCCATGATTACCGCCCGCCGCAGGCACCGCTTGATATTCTGCATCACGATCATCAGATCCTGCTGGTCGACAAACCCGCCGGGCTGCTGTCGGTGCCCGGTCGCGGCGATCACCTGGCCGATTGCCTGATTGCCCGCATAAGGGCCGCCTTTCCCACCGCGCTTTTGGTGCATCGGCTGGATATGGACACCTCGGGCCTCATGATCTTTGCCCTCACTGCCCATGCGCAGCGCCATCTCAACCTGCAATTCGAAGAGCGCCGGATCAAGAAAACCTATATCGCCCGCGTCTGGGGTGAGGGGCTGGAAAAAACCGGCAGCATCGATCTGCCCCTGATCGTGGATTGGCCCAACCGGCCGCTGCAAATGGTCTGCCACGAGACAGGCAAACCGGCCCAGACCGATTGGCGCGTGATCCGGTCGGGCGGCGGCGAAACCCGGTTGCGCCTGACCCCAAAGACAGGCCGCACGCATCAGCTGCGCGTGCATTGCCAGGCCATCGGCCATCCGATCCTGGGGGATCCCTTCTATGCCACGGGGCCCGCCCGCGATCATTCCCGCCTGATGTTGCATGCGGAATCGTTGCGCCTGCAGCACCCTGAATCCGGCATCGGCATGAATTTTCGCGCCAAACCCCCGTTCTAGGGTCAGCGTTTCAGCACCCGATCCGTCAGGTTCTGCCGCCCCGCCACGATACCGCCGACCAAATCGGCCAGCTCCGGCGCGCCCTCCAGCAGCACTGCCAGCTCGTCCAGCCGGTTGGCGGCAATGAGATGCAGAATATCTTCGCGCACGCGCCCGCCCGTGCGCGGAAATTCGGCCACCGCTTGGACCAGCTCGGCGCGGCCCTCAGGCACCAGCGAACGCAAATCATCCGCTGCCATCGCCGTCTCGAAAAACGCATACACGCCCACCCCGCGCGCCGGCAGCGCATAGGTGCAGAGCATGATGTCGCTGATGTCACCGCGTTCCGCGATTTCACGCAGCGCCGGGCCGTCACGCGCGATCCGATCCTCGGTGCCTTCGCCATCGGACCAATTCATCAGCCGCCGGGTGACGAAGTTATAAGCCCGCTTGCCGGTCGCCATCCAGATCCGCGATGGCAGCGATTTCCGCGCCAGCATGCGGCGTTCGGACGGCACCAACAACGCATCCGCAAAGGCGCGTTTCTGTTTCAGAAGATGCCGCAGATCCTCGCGCGCCAGAACCCGGAACCAGCGCCCCTTGCGCGGGTGCACGCTTGCCAGCTGAAAATCAATCACGGCGGCGCGGCCCTCGGGCGTCATCAACCAGTTCTGCGGCTTGGCAATGTCGTTATGGGCCACGCCGCGCGCGCGCATCTGGCGCAAGAGCCGCTTGGCATCGCGATACCACTCTGCCGCCCCGGGCCGCGCCAATTGCAGCGGCGTGCCCTCCGACCAACCGCGCAAGATCCCCACCCGGTCGACCCGCAACAGCTCGGGCACGCCTTCGATGCCTGCCACCGCGCGCAGGCCGCGCACCTCCTTGCGGGCCAGCGCCCAGGCAATGGGCCGGGCATACCAGGGCACGCCATCCAGCTTGCGCAGCACCACTTTCCGGCCCGGATCCTCGGCCAGATGGCCCATGATCGTTTCGGAAAAAATATCGCGTTTGAGCACCGTTTCGGGCACGAATTCCATCAATGCGCCTCGGCAAAAGAAAACATCCGGAGCCTTCTCTGCCCCGGATGCCGTTGCAATGCAATTGCGCCGCGCCTCAGGCGTCCTCAGGCGACCAGCCCGAGACCGCCTTGACCTCCAGGAAATCCATCAAGCCCCAGACCCCGCCTTCGCGCCCGTTGCCCGATTTCTTCATGCCGCCAAAGGGCGCGCCCGCGCCGCGCGCCTGGCCGTTCATCTCGACCATGCCCGAGCGCAGCCGCCGCGCCATCCGGTTGCGTTTGGCCCCGTCCTCGGTCTGCACATAATTGGTCAGGCCGTATTCGGTGTCATTGGCGATGGCCAGCGCCTCGGCCTCATCCTGAAACGGAATGATGCTGAGAACCGGGCCGAATATTTCCTCGCGCGCGATGGTCATGTCGTTTCTGACATCGGCAAAGACGGTGGGACGCACGAAATAGCCGCGGTTGAATCCCTCGGGACGACCGGGGCCGCCCGCGACCAGCCGCGCGCCCTCGGCGATGCCGGTCTCGATCAGCCCCTGCACCTTGTCATATTGCGCCTGACTGACCAGCGGGCCGATATGACGGCCGGGATCGGACGCCATGCCCACGGCGGTTTTCTCGGCCACATCCGCCGCAATCTCCACCGCCTGATCATAGATCCCGCGCTCCACCAGCATCCGGGTCGGCGCATTGCAGGATTGGCCGGTATTGTTGAAGCAATGCAGCGCGCCGCGTTTCACGGCCTTTTCATCGGCATCGGCAAAGATCACGTTCGCGCCTTTGCCGCCCAGCTCCAGATGCACGGGTTTCAGCGTGTCGGCGGCGGATTTCGAGATTGCGATGCCCGCCCGGGTCGATCCGGTAAAGCTGATGGCATCAACGCCCGGATGGCTGGTCAGCATCGTGCCAACCCCGGCACCATCGCCATTGACCAGGTTGAACACGCCCGCGGGCACCCCGGCCTCATCCAGGATCTCGGCGAAAAGCAGCCCCGACAGCGGCGCGATTTCCGAGGGTTTCAACACCATGGTGCAACCCGCCGCCAGCGCCGGAATGGTTTTCAGCGTGACCTGGTTCATCGGCCAGTTCCAGGGCGTGATCATGCCGACAACGCCAACACCCTCATGGATGATCCGGTCATTTGGCGCATGATCGCCCAACGGCTGCTCGAACTCGAACGCTTCCAGCGCGCGGATGAAATTTCTGATATGCCAGATGCCCGCGCCAACCTGACTGGCCTTGGACATATCAATCGGCGCGCCCATTTCGGTGCTGATCGCCTCTGCCATATCTTCGGCGCGGGCCTTGTAGACCTCAAGGATGCGCTGCAAGAGCGCCAGCCGCTCGGATTTCGACGAATGCGACCAGCTCTCGAATGCCCCCCGCGCGGCGGCGACGGCGGCGTCGACATCGGCCTGCCCGCCCAGCGAGATGGTGGCGCAGACCTCTTCGGTCGAGGGGTTGATAACATCGAGGCCCTGCGGCGCGGCGGGTGCCACCCATTGGCCGTTGATATAGAAATCGGTGGTGTTTGGCATCGTCGCTCTCCCTCAATGATCGTCGCGCAACCTGTCACCGGGCGGCCCGCTTCGCAAGGGTGCAGCCTGCGCCTTTTCGCCCAACCCGGCACCCTGCCCCTTGCCGCCGCCGCCGCCCGGGCACATCTTGAAGCCAGACACCAACCTCAAAAGGACATCCGCCATGGCCCTGCGCATCAATGACACCATCCCCGATCTGACCGTCGATACCGATCAGGGCATCCTGTCGCTGCATGACTGGATCGGCGACAGCTGGGCGATCCTGTTCAGCCACCCCAAGGATTTCACGCCCGTCTGCACCACCGAGTTTGGCGCTGTCGCCCAACTGGCCGATGAATGGGCCGCGCGCGGCACCAAGGTGATCGGCGTCTCGGTCGACGGGATCGCGGATCACATCAAATGGAAAGGCGATATCGAGGCCGTGGGCGGGGCAAAACCCGGTTTCCCGATCATCGCCGATGACGGGCTGGCCGTCTCGAAAGCCTTCGACATGCTGCCGGCCGAGGCCTATATGCCCGAAGGCCGCACCCCCGCCGACAGCCAGACCGTGCGCTCGGTCTTTATCATCGGGCCCGACAAAAAGCTGAAACTGTCGATGACCTACCCGATGAATGTGGGCCGCAATTTCGCCGAGGTGCTGCGCGCGCTGGACGGTCTGCAAACGGCGGCCCGTGAAAACGTCGCCACGCCAGCCAACTGGGTTCCCGGTCAGGATGTGGTGGTGCCCGTCGCCGTCAGCGATGCCGACGCGATCGCCAAATACGGATCGATCGAGACCAAGCTGCCCTATCTGCGGATGGCCAAGCTGCCGGGCTGAGGGCGCAAGGCCCACCGCGTCATCCTGCGGAGCAACCGTTGAACACAAGTCGCGCCGCCGGGCATTCGTCTGGCGGCGTTTTTTCATCCTCATGGGCGCTGGGATGCGCGTCCTTCACAGCGTATGCGTCGCGCCGGAATGACACCGGCCCCTCATTTGCCAATGATTACCTCGCGTGCTAGGCGGCAAGGGCAATGAGCATCCAGAAACCAGAGAAATCTCATGGCTGGCGCGGATCGGCGGATCTGTGGCTGGATGCAGGGTATGAGAAGCTGATTTCGGGCGGTGTCGAGGCCGTCAAAATCCTGCCGCTGGCCAAGGCTCTGGGCCTGTCGCGCACCAGCTTTTACTGGCATTTCGCGGATCGTGACGCGCTGCTGGCGGGGATCGTGGATCGCTGGCAGGCGCAAAATACCGGCAATCTTCTGGCCCGCTGCGCGGCCCCGGCCGAGACCATCTGCGTCGCGGTATTCAACCTTTTCGATTGCTGGATAGATGCCGATCTGTTCGACGCGAAACTGGATCTCGCGATCCGTAGCTGGGCCCGCACCGATGCCGGGTTGCAGGCCCTTGTGCTGGCCGCCGATACCGCTCGGGTTTCGGCGATTTCCGACATGTTTCAAAGGTTTGAATTCACCGAGACCCAGGCCCGGACGCGCGCCCATACAATGATTTTCACGCAAGTCGGCTATTACACCATGGCCCTGGGCGAAAGCACGCCCGACCGCCTGCGCCGGATGCCGCCCTATGTCGAGGTCTTTACCGGAATTGCCCCCGGCACGGATGAAATCACCCGGTTCTTTGCCCGTCACGGGCTGGTGGACGAGGCCGCCCGTTTGGCCTAGAGCTTTCGGGGATGAAACTAAGCCGACGATATCGCTCAGGTAACTGGCTGGCGGGGCTCGCCTGGGGGGCTGCGGGCCTCTGCCTGTTGCCGATCATTGCCGTGGCGCTGGCGGCGGCCACCGGCGGGTTCGATACGGTCGCGGGCCTCGCGGCGACGGTCCTGCCGCGCTATGCCCGCACCACGCTTTACATGGTCCTGATCGTCGCCACTGGCACCGCTATCATCGGCACCGGAACCGCCTGGCTGGTGACCATGACCCGGTTTCGGTTTCGCCGCATCCTGGAGATCGCGCTGGCGCTGCCGCTGGCCTTTCCGGCCTATGTTCTGGCCTATGCCTATACCGATTTTCTGGATCATCCCGGTTGGGTTCAGGCGACGCTGCGCGACGTGACCGGGTGGGGCCCGCGCGCCTATTGGTTCCCTGAAATCAGGAGCTTGCCGGGTGCCGCCCTGATGCTGATGCTGGTGCTCTACCCCTATGTCTACCTGCTGGCGCGGGCCGCGTTTTTGCAGCAAAGCGCCACCGCCTATATCGCGGCACGCACGCTTGGCCGGGGCCCCTGGGCCGCGTTTTTCCGCGTCAGCCTGCCGATTGCGCGCCCTGCCATCGCCGGTGGCGTGCTGCTTACCGTCATGGAGACCATCGCCGATTTCGGCACCGTGTCCTATTTCAACGTCCAGACCTTCGCCACCGGCATTTACCAAAGCTGGTTTTCCTTTGCCGATCGCGCCGCCGCCGCGCAGCTGGCGCTGACGCTGCTGGGTGTTGCGCTGTTGCTGGCCGCGCTGGAACGGGCACAGCGCAGCCGTCAAAGGCACCACGGCGCAGGCCGCCGGTTCGAGGTGATGAAGCCGCCACGCCTGACCGGATGGCGCGCCGGGCTTGCGGTGACGTTTTGCGCCCTGCCGGTGACGCTGGGGTTCTTGCTGCCCGCGGGGTTGCTGATCTCGATGGGGGCCGGGTCGGCGCAGCTGATCCTCAGCCCGCGCTATCTTGGGTTTTTGCAGAACTCGGTCACGCTGGCCGGTATCGCCGCGCTCGTTACGGTTGCTGCCGCAGTGCTGCTTGGCTTCAACGCCCGCCTGCATCCGACCCGCGCCAACCGCGCCGCGATTGCCATTGGCGGGCTTGGCTATGCGGTGCCGGGGGGAGTGATCGCGGTGGGTCTGATGGTGCCCTTTGCCGCCTTTGACAACGCGCTGGATGCCTGGATGCGCGCGACGTTCGACATATCTACTGGCCTGCTTCTGACCGGCTCGATCTGGCTCTTGGTCTTGGCCTATGCAGTGCGCTTCATGGCCGCCGCGCTATCGGCCTATGATGCGGGCCTCTCGACCATCAATCCCAATATCGACGCCGTGGCACGCACCCTTGGCCGGTCGCCCTCGACCATGCTGCGCGGCGTGCATCTGCCGATCCTGCGGCCGTCGCTCCTGACGGCCATCCTGATCGTCTTTGTCGATGTGATGAAGGAGCTGCCCGCGACCCTGATCATGCGGCCCTTCAACTATGACACGCTGGCGGTACAGGCCTTCAGGCTGGCCTCTGATGAACGCCTGGGCGAGGCCGCCATCCCGGCGCTGGTGATCGGCGCGGTGGGGCTTCTGCCCGTGATCATCTTGTGCTGGAGCCTAGGCCGCGAAGACAAGACCGAGGCCAATTTCGTGCCCGACCCGGTGGCCGCGGACTGAAGCCCGGGCTTTGACAGCGGCGCAATCTTTGGCTCATGCTGCGTTTTTTGCCAGTTCCGGAGACCGCGATGCAGACCGACATGTATGATTTACCGATTTCCACCAGCGCCCCTGCGGCGGCGCAGGCGTTTTGCACCGGTCAGCACCGGCTGTTGGGGGCCGAGGCGCGCATGGTCGATGCCTTTGACGAAAGCCTGGCCCATGATCCGGGCTTTGCGCTTGGCCATGCCGGGCTGGCCCGGGCGCGCCAGTTCAGCGGCGATGTGGCCGGGGCAAAATCGGCAATGGCCAAGGCCCGCGAGCTGACCGGTGGCATCAGCGACCGCGAGGCCGGGCATATCCACGCCCTGGGGCTTCTGATCGACGGCAAGGGCCCCGAAGGCTATGCCGCCATCCGCGCCCATGTCGCCCTTTACCCGCGCGATGCGGTTCTGGCGCAGACCTGCAGCTCGGTATTCGGGCTGATCGGATTTTCCGGCCAACCCGGGCGCGAAGCCGAGATGCTGGCCTATAACGCAGCCCTCCTGCCGCATTACGGCGAGGATTGGTGGTGCCTCAGCCAATATGCCTTTGCGCTCTGCGAAACCGGGCAGCTGGAAAAGGCCACGGGCTTTATCGACCGTTCACTGGCGATCAACCCCGACAATTCCAATGGCGCGCATGTCCTGAGCCATATCCTCTATGAGGCGGGCGACACCGCCGCCGGGCGCAGCTATCTGGCCGATTGGGTCGGCACCCATGACCGCAATTCCGTGCTGCACGGGCATCTGTCCTGGCATGTGGCGCTTTGGTCTCTGGTTGAAGGCGATGAGGCCACGATGTGGGCGATCATGGATGCCGATGTGGCCCCCGATACCTGCAAGGCGCTGCCGATCAACGTGCTGACCGATACCGCGTCGCTTTTGTTCCGGGCCGAGGCGGCAGGCGTCAGCGTGGAGCCCGCCCGCTGGCACCAGATCAGCGATTACGCGGCGCGATGGTTTCCAAACGCAGGCAATGCCTTTGTCGATATTCACGCCGCCCTGGCCCATGCCATGGCCGGCAATGCCGAGGCCCTGTCCGCGATCATCACCGCGCCGAAGGGCCCCGCCGCCGATCTGGTGCCCGACCTGGCCGAAGGCTTTGCCCAGATCGCAGGCGGCAACTGGGCCGCGGCCACGGCGCATCTGACGGTGGCGATGGCCGATCATGCGCGCGTCGGCGGCAGCCGGGCACAGCGCGATCTGCTGGAACTGGCGCTTTTGACGGCGCTCATGCGGCAAGGCCGAAGCGAGGAGGCGCGCCATATCGTGGCGCTGCGCCGCCCGGTGCTGGCCGGGTCGCTCGGGCGGGCCGCATAGGTTAGGACATCACGCCCCCGGTCTTGCGGGGGCGTGATGGAAGAGCATCCGGCCCCCGTTCAGGGCCAGCCGACCGCGTTGAAAATGGCCTGCGCGGTGGGGATGTTATCGGCCACATCCGACAGGTTGACCGTATCGGCGTCAAATGTGCCAAGCGCGGCCACGGACTCTGCCAATTCTGCGCCTTCGACCACCGGATATTCATCATTGCCGGCCGAGAAATAGGCCTGCGCCTGATCCGAGGCGAGATATTCCAGAAACGCCACCGCCGCGTCGCGATTGGGCGCGTAGGCCGCCAAACCGCCGCCCGACAGGTTCATATGGGCACCATTGCCGCCCTGATCGGGAAACACCCAGCCGATGCTGTCGACGCTGTCGCTGACGCCCTCGACCTCGCGGCGCAGGGCGCGCGCGAAATAATAGCTGTTGGACACGGCAATGCCGCATTCGCCCGACACCACGCCGCGGATCTGATCGGTATCGCCGCCCTGCGGCGAGCGGGCGAAATTGCGCACCACGCCCGCGGCCCATTCGGTGGCGGCTGCCTCTCCCTCATGTTCGATAATCGCCGCCAACAGCGTCTGGTTATAGGTGTTGGTCGAGGACCGGATACAAACCAGCCCCTCATAGGCCGGATCGGCCAGATCGGCATAGGTTGCGGGCGGGTTGGCCACGGTTTCGGTATTGTAAAAGATGATCCGCGCGCGTTGTGAAAAGCCGAACCACTGGTTTTCGTCATCCTGCAGATTGGCGGGGATGCGCGTCTCCAACACGGCGCTGTCGACCGGCTGCAACAACCCGGCATCGGCGGCGCGTTGCAGGCGCGAGGTATCGACCGTCAGGAACACATCGGCGGGCGAGTTCCGCCCCTCGGCCCGGATCCGCGCGATCAGCTCATCGGCATTGCCCTCGATCCGGTTGATGGTGATGCCGGTCGCCTCGGTGAAATCGGAATAGAGCCGTTCATCGGTTTCGTAATTGCGCGAGGAATAGAGGTTCAGCTCCTGCGCGAAACCCGCGCCGGTCAGAACAGTCGAGGCCAGCAGGGCGGTGAGGGTCAGTTTCATGAGAGCGTCCGATTGGTTGTGAATCTGAGTGAAAGGCGCGGGCTTTCCCCACCTTGATACAAGGCCAGCCGCGCAGGTCAAGAGTACCCGACAAAAATACTTAGGATTATTTGTCGCTTGCGCCCGGCTCAGGCCAAAGGCAGGGTGCAGCGGTTTTTCACAGCCAAAGGCCCGCCATGCCCATCGGATTGATCGCCCTGGTTCTGGGCTATGTGCTCAGCCAGTTCTACCGCGCCTTTCTGGCGGTCCTGTCGCCGGTTCTGGATGCCCAGATCGGGGCCGGGCCGGATGATCTGGCGATGGCGTCGGGGCTGTGGTTCGTGACCTTTGCGGCGATGCAAGTGCCCGTCGGCTGGGCGCTGGATCATATCGGGCCGCGGCGCACCGCATCGATCCTGCTGGGCTTGGGCGGGGCCGGCGGGGCCGCGCTGATGGCCGTGGCACAGGGGCCGGGCATGGTCTCGGTCGCGATGGTGCTGATCGGGATCGGCTGTTCGCCGGTTCTGATGGCTAGCTATTACATCCTGGCCCGCGATTTCCCGCCCGCCGCCTTTGCCACATTCGCTGGCATGATCATCGGTGTCGGGTCGCTCGGCAATATCGGCGCGGCGCTGCCGCTGGCCTGGGCGGTCGAGGCGATGGGCTGGCGCGAAACGATGTGGGTGATGGCGGCCCTGACGCTGGCGGTGGCGGCGCTTTTGATGCTGCTGGTGCGCGACCCGGCGCGGCTGGAGGGCGGCACCAGGGGCTCCTTTTTCGACCTGCTGCGCATTCCAGCGCTGTGGCTGATCTTTCCGGTGATGCTGGTCAATTACGCGCCCGCTGCGGGCATTCGTGGCCTCTGGATCGGGCCCTATCTGCAGGATGTCTTCGGCGCAGATGTCACCCGTATCGGCACGGCAACGCTTGTCATGGGGTTCGCGATGGTGGCGGGCAATATGATCTACGGGCCAATGGACCGGGTGTTCGGCACCCGTAAATGGGTCGTCGTGGCGGGCAATGCATCGGGCGCGCTTTGCCTTGGGGCGCTCTGGCTCTGGCCCACAAGCGGCGAGTGGACCGCGATCTTGCTGATGTCGGCCATCGGGTTTTTCGGGGCCAGCTTTGCCGTGATCATGGCGCATGGCCGCAGCTTCATCCCGGCCCATCTGGTTGGTCGCGGCATCAGCCTGATGAACCTCTTTGGCATCGGCGGGGCCGGGATCATGCAGTTTTCCAGCGGCCCGATCTTTCTGGCGCTCTCGGATGACGGCGCGCCGGCGGCGGCCTATGGCCAGCTCTTCGGCCTCTTTGGCATCGCCATTGCCCTGGGGCTGGTGGTCTATCTCTTCAGCCAGGACCGTACTGACTGAGCCTTTCCTGCCACGACGCCGGGCTTTGCGCATCAGGGGGTGGCAACTGGCCGCAACCCGGCTTAAGCCGCGCCCCAACGCGAACATTCCCCTGACGGAGACCTTTCCCCCATGTCCCCGGACTTTCTGAACCGGATGCGTGTCGAATGGCTCGGCACCATCCGCGCTGATCTCTTGGCTGGCCTCGTCGTGGCGCTGGCGCTGATCCCCGAGGCCATTGCCTTTTCGATCATCGCGGGCGTCGACCCCAAGGTCGGGCTCTACGCCTCATTCTCGATCGCCGTGATCACCGCCATTGTCGGCGGACGCCCCGGCATGATCTCAGCCGCCACCGCCGCCACCGCCGTGCTGATGGTGACGCTGGTGCGCGATTACGGGCTGCAATATCTGCTGGCGGCCACGGTGCTGGCCGGTGTGCTGCAGATCATCGCGGGCACCCTGAAACTGGGCTCGGTGATGCGCTTTGTCTCACGCTCGGTCATGACGGGATTTGTCAACGCGCTGGCGATCCTCATCTTTCTGGCGCAATTGCCGGAGCTGATCGGCGTGCCGTGGATGACCTATGTGATGGTCGCCGCGGGCCTGGCCATCATCTATCTCTTTCCTTACGTCACCACGGCGATCCCCTCGCCGCTTGTGACAATCGTGGTGCTGACGGCCATTGCGCTCATCTTTGGGATGGATCTGCGCACTGTGGGTGATATGGGCGAGCTGCCCTCGACCCTGCCGGTGTTCCTGCTCCCCGATATTCCCCTGACCTGGGAAACCCTGCAGATCATCTTTCCCTACTCGGCCGCCGTCGCCGCCGTGGGCCTTTTGGAAAGCCTGATGACCGCGCAGATCGTCGATGACCTGACCGATACGAAATCGGACAGGAACCAGGAATGTATCGGCCAGGGCGTGGCAAATTTCTTTACCGGATTCATCGGCGGCATGGCCGGGTGCGCGATGATCGGCCAATCCATGATCAACGTGAAATCGGGCGGGCGCGGGCGGCTTTCCTGCTTTGCCGCCGGTGTTTTCCTGCTGATCCTGATCGTGGTGCTGGGCGATATCGTGTCGATCATTCCGATGGCCGCGCTGGTGGCGATCATGATCATGGTCTCGGTCGGCACCTTCTCTTGGTCGTCCATTGCATCGCTGCGCGATCATCCGCGATCCTCGTCGATGGTGATGCTGGCCACCGTCTTCGTCACCATCTACACCCATAACCTTGCCATCGGCGTGCTGACCGGGGTGCTGTTGTCGGGCATCTTCTTTGCCGGCAAGATCGCACAGCTTTTCAGCGTCACCTCAGAGCTGACCGACAATGGCACAACCCGCACCTACCACATCCACGGGCAAATCTTTTTCGCCTCCTCGGATGATTTCACCGCCGCCTTTGATTTCGGCGAGGTTCTGGACAAGGTCATCATCGACGTCACCCGCGCCCATATCTGGGATATTTCTTCGGTTGCGGCGCTCGATATGACCGTGCTCAAATTCCGCCGCGAAGGCGCAGAGGTCGAGATCCGGGGGCTCAACGAGGCATCCGAGACCATCGTTGACCGGCTGGCCGAACATGACAAACCGGGCGCGATGGACCGCCTGATGGGACATTGAGGGGACCGATATGAGCAAGATCATCGCCATGGTGGACGGCTCGGTTTATTCCGAAAGCGTCTGCGATCACGCCGCCTGGGTGGCCAAGGGCAAGGGTTGGCCGGTTGAGGTGCTGCATGTGCTTGGCCGCCGCGACGAGGCCGCCGATCCGCGCAACCTGAGCGGCAATATCGGGCTTGGCGCGCGCACCGCGCTGCTGACCGAATTGGCCGAGCTGGACGCCCAAAAGGCGAAACTGGCACGCAAGCGCGGCCAGGCGATTGTCGAGGATGCCGCGGCCCGGATCGGTGCCGAAGGCGTCGAGGTCACCGCCCGCCTGCGTCTGGGCGATCTGGTCGAAACGCTGCGCGAGGCCGAGGATGAGGCCGATTTGGTCATCATCGGCAAACGCGGCGAGGGGGCCGATTTCGCGGCCCTGCATCTGGGCAGCAACATGGAACGCGTGGTGCGCGCCTCGACCAAACCCATGCTGGTCGCCTCACGCGCCTTTCAGCCGGTGAAAAAGCTGCTGGTGGCCTTTGATGGTGGCCCGTCCGCGCTCAAGGCTGTCAACCATATCGCCCGGTCCGAGCTGTTTTCCGGCCTCGCCATTCACCTGCTGACCGTGGGCACCGAAACCACCGAGGCCAAGCGCGCCATCGAAGGGGCGGCGGCGCTTTTGAAAGGCGCGGGCTATGCCGTGACCACCGAGATCGCCGAAGGCCAGCCCGAAAACCTGATCGCGGTGCGGGCCGAGGCGCATGATTTCGACCTGCTGATCATGGGGGCCTATGGCCACAGCCGCATCCGCAGCCTGCTGATCGGCTCCACCACCACCGCGATGATCCGCGCCTGCAAGGTGCCGGTCCTGCTCTTCCGTTAAGGCACTTCTCGGAAAACCTGAGGCACAGGCCATCGCTTAACGCGTTGAAATCTCCGATTTCAGGCAGCGTTGGGCGATTCCGATTTTTCCGAAACTGCTATACCCTTGAGGCCCGATTGCGCCTAGGCTCCTGGTTTGAAACCAAGGGGGGCGCGGTATGTCGGGTGATCAGTTTCTGCTTCTGTCGGATACCGATCTGGCAGGTCTTGGCCTGTCGGGGGTGCAGATCGTGGACGCCATCGAAGCGGCCATAATGCAGGAGGCGGCGGGCGACATCTGGACCACGCCCAAATCCGCCGTTCTGCCCGGCGATGGCCGCTACATGATGACGACGCTGGCCGCCGCCGATAATCCCAGCCTGACCACCGTGAAATCGGTGATGGTCAGCCCGCGCAACCCCGACCGTGGCCGCCCTGGCATCGATGGCGCGATCCTGATTCAGGACAGCGAAACCGGGCAACTGCGCGCCGTGACCGAGGCCGGCTGGATCACCGGCGTGCGCACCGCCGGGCTCTCAGCCGTCGCCGCCCGCCGTCTGGCCAACCCGGCGGCGGCGTCGGTGGCCTTCATCGGCTGTGGCATGCAGGCGCGCAGCCATCTGTCGGTCTTCGCCGATCTCTTTCCGCTGACCTCGATCCGCGCCTTTGGCCGGGGGCAGGTCAATATCGACCGGCTTTGCGACATGGCGCGCGGCATGGGGCTGGAGGCGACCGCCAGCGCCACGGCGCAAGAGGCCATCACCGGCGCGGATCTGATCGTCACCTCGGTCACGCTGTCCTACGAGATCGAACCCTTCCTCGATGCCCGCTGGATGAAACCGGGGGCTTTTGCCACCGTCACCGATCTGGGCCTGCCGTGGAAACCGCAAGGGATGGAGGTGCTGGCCCCGCTCTTTATCGACGATCAGGTGCAGGAGGATGCCAGCCCGAAAAAGCTGGTTGATCCGGGTCTTGTCAGCGGCGATCTGAAGGCGCTTCTGACCGACGGCCCGGGTGCGGTGGGCGCCGATGCCCGCCGCGCGTTTCTGTTTCGCGGCCTTGGCATCGGCGATTTCGCCATCGCGCGGCTTGGCTATCTGGCGGCGATCGAAAAGGGTGCCGGGCAATCGGTGGGCTGGTAGCAGATATCGGACGTTTCGCCCCGACGCCTGGCCCGGCCGCCGCATGCCGGCCTCGTGGGAACCGCGCCCAAATCTCCTTCGCACCCGCAGCATTGTGCCCTCCCGGAATCTCCAATGCCGCCCGCTCCCGCAACCCCACCGACCGCCTCAATAATCCGCCACGCCCCCCAGTTTCTCCACAGGGTTACC
>Ga0316207_10001319_pt1 | contig 31413 bp, 28 predicted proteins | sample 6weekpyrite_MG_FD_204943 | JGI IMG/M metagenome (GOLD analysis project Ga0316207, IMG submission 204943) | Microbial mat bacterial communities from mineral coupon in-situ incubated in ocean water Damariscotta River, Maine, United States -... | ecosystem: Environmental > Aquatic > Marine >...
CGGTTTTATCGGAACCTGCGGCAAGCCTTTGTAACGGCGGTATTCATTCCACAGTTTCTGTTTTTTCACCGGATCGGCTTCGTTTTCAGCCGCCTTTCGAATTTGCTGCTCCAGCACGCTGTCACTGTCGGACGACGGAATATCCGCAGGCGGCCGGCCATTTTTCACCGTTTCCTGACCATTGCCGACAACTTTGTCATCGGGCTCTGCCTTGGGTTCCGATCCGTAGCCACCGCTTGGCGGCTCTTGCCCGGGCCTGTCCCGTCCGGCGACGCCCGGCTGGTTCCAGATCGACGGATCTTCGGGTTCGGTGCCTTTCATGGTCGAAGACCGGAACGATTGCCCGCCCTGTTTAACCAGTTCGTCAAAAGCACCCATCCGTTCGCTGTTGCCGTTATTGCCGTTATTCGCGCCCGGATCCTGTTCCGTGTCCTGTTTTTTCATCTCCATGCCGGAAAAAGTTGAACTGGCTCTGGATTGAACGGGTTTGCCGTCCGGGTTTTGAGACGGGGCACTGCCTTCGGACTGACTTTGACTGTCGGCTTTGCTCTGTCCATCGGATTGGCTTTTCCCTTGGGCCTTGTTTTCTCCTTGGTCTTTATTTTCCCCTTGCCCCTGATCCTGCCCCTGATCCTGGCCTTGGCCCTGATCCTGCCCCTGCCCCTGATCCTGGCCGTCGCCCTGATCACCGGTTAGATTGCTGTTTTTATCGCGGCCATTGCTGTTCAAGCCACGCATGGTTTCCTGACATTCGTCATATTGGTTAAGGGAACGGTTCAAGGCATCGTCCATGCGCTGGATCTGTTCTTCGGGTGTCAGACCTTCATCTTTTTGATAGTCAACGGTCACGTCCGTACAATCATAATTGGTGGTCGCCGACGGCGTGGACTGGGCCGTAACCGGTTGCCCGGACACCAGCAAAACCAGCGCCGCCGACAACGCCACACGGAACCACACCGCAGATTTCGTTATTTTTTCAAGACCCGTCATTGCTGTCCGTTACATACTGTTGCCGTTTGTCTGTTATTGTTTGTCTGTTATCGTTTGTCTGTTATCGTTTGTCAGTTATCGTTTGCTGCACTTTTTATCATTATTTATAGTTGTTTCATATGATATTGATACATCTTTATCAAGCCCTGTCCATCGTTCATTCCCCGATGAGAAAGAGATGATAAAGCCATGGCACACAAAAACGTCAAAATCATGACACAAAAAACCCCGCCTGAATTCACATCCGGGCGGGGTTATCAGGAACAGCCGTTTCAGGGTCCAGCTTCATTCATTTACTGTTTCCCCTTACTGTTTCCCCTTACTGTTTCCCGGGGGGGGCATGACAAAAACATTGCTTTCAGGGAACTTATCCGAAAGCTCTTTGCCCATTTCCTGTAATTTAGGTGTAACCGTTTGTGGATCAACGCCGGATTTTTCCAACAAGGCCGGTTGTTTAGTCCATTCGGCAATGGGCAATCCGGTTCCCGGTGTCACCGTATTCACTTTTTCCCCGCCAAGTTTATAGGCTTGCCAGGTTTTAGCCGTACCATCCCACAAAAACCCGACTTTCGGTTTTTGCATGGACACCGTCCCGCCGCCTGTGGAAAATCCGCCGTCTTTCGGTGTTGTCAGGATAATATCGTTTTGGGCTCCACCGCCTCCCGGCAGGTTTGTCGCCAATCCGTCAGCATAGCCTTTTTGATAGCCCAGATTATAGGCCTTTTTCACGGCGGCTTCCGTGGCAGGATCAGCCCTGATCAGGGTTGGCATTAAAAACATCATCAAAGCCAGGACAGCGCCCGGTAACAAAAGTTTACACAGGTATGTCATTTATCCTTTCCTTTCTTTTTTGTTTGCTGTTCCAATTCCATGAGAATGCCTTCGATGTCTTTTTTTCCTTCGGCTGTTTCACTGGGGACACCCGACCGGTTGCCGCCACCCTGAACAAATCCTTTGGCGATAAAACTACCGGTGTCGTTTGTGGTAATGGTTTGTGTTGAAAAATTGGGAACCACAATCAGCAACGCGCCCATCAACACCAAAGCCAGCCCCGGCGAAGACGTCGCAAGCGAGCCCTTGACATCACCAAAACTGAATTCACCGGTATTGCTGTCCCGGGTTGAAATTTTCCCCAATATAAAGGCCGCACCAATAACAACCAGAATGGCACCGAAAATCAGGCTCATGAACCGCATCCACGTGCGTGTTGCAAGGGCAACTCTGGTCACATGCAAGCGGTTGCGGATGACATCCCGTTCCAGCGCAACAATGGAACGGGTTTCAAAAACCTTGTTTGCCGTTGCCGGTAATTGTAGCAATTTATCCGTTTCGGAAACCGGCGTTTCGGCAATGGTCAGCAAAATTTGATCGAGCTTGCCAAAACTTTTGTAAACAAACCAACCGGAAGGAACCACCAACACGGCCAACAATATAAAAAATACGACGCCTGCATGGATTCCAAAAATTTTATTATCCGGCGCACCCGTTTCATTTGCTGACATTTCAAAGTCTCCTTCGCAGTGACTTAGACCCTTTCAGGCCGGTTTCATTTCCACATCCGTGCCAAGGGCAATACCTTGATGAGCCAGATCGATGATCATTTTCAACCCGGCCTGGGTCATGGCAATATCAAGGGTTAACTGTTGAACAGTCAGGATATAATTTTTAACGGACTGAATATCCGATGGCGAGGGCGCGCCCAGAATGGCATTATCATTGCTGTTATCCAGCAAGGCCTTACGTTTGCGCAACGTCATCAAGCGCGCATTTATATTGTCAACTTCATAGGATTCTTCGTCATAATCCATATCGTCCGCTTCTTTTTGGCCGATAACAATTTCCAGTTTTTTTCGTGCTTCGCGAAGGGCTTTGATGGCCACGTTCAATCCGTCGGTTGCTTCGTCCCTGATCATATCAAATCCTCCTTAATTGTCTTTATTCCTTGCCGTTGCCTTTTCTTTTTGGCGCTCGTATTCGTCTTTCACCTGCCGCGAAAACCTGATCAGAAATTTAAGCGTTTCTTTCCCGGTTTCCTTGGTACTGAGCGCCAAAAAATTAGCCCGCAATTTTTTCAGTTTTTTAACATCCAGAGCCATCTTTGAGCGGTTGTCACGAACCCGTTTCAGCGCACTTTGAACACGTTTTTCATAACCTGAATTGTTGTCTGACCATGACTGCATCACCGTGTTCATAAAAGTCCCGACTTTGGTTCCCATGGCCTCGACGCTTGTCGATTTGTTGGCTTTTCCAAAAGCATCGGCGGATGTATTCATCAACAGCACTTGCTGGCTGATATAATAATTTTTCAAACCGTCGTTTACGATTTCCACCCGTTGCTCATAAAGATTCTGACTGGACTTAATGACGTCCTGAATATCCGTTTGCAGGCTTGACGTCATCGCCGCCCCTTGCGCAGCGCCCAGACGCACTTCGGGCGGCGTCATGGCACAGGCACTCAAAAACAAAACAACAACAAACATATTAACTGTTTTATACATATTCCCGGCCTCCTATTGTCTGGCGCCAATGAAAATCAACGCCCCGATTTGAGTTGCCGATAAAATCATGTCCGCGATATCTTCGGCTTTAAAGCCGCTTTGTTCATAGATTTCCAGACTGCTTGCCAGATCCCTGATCAGATCACTGCGCTGGCCATAATTGATGGCCGACAAACGTATGGCATGGCGGTTTTTTTCAATCAGGATCTGATCATACAAAGCATCGGAATAAGGCCCTTCCCTGTAGGCAATCACGGCGATCCCGGCTATAATTTTTGGTCCCGATACTTTTTTACCTTCGCCTGTCCGGCGTTTGATATGGGCCACCAGATATTCAGCCAGCGTATTTTTACCCTGTCCCCAATCGGCCAGATCATTGGCTTTGGCTTTTTCACCGGGCAAGGCGAATGCGCATCTTTCACGCGGATTATTGTATCCGGTTTTTAATTTATCATATTGGGTTTTGAAATTTTTCAAGTTTTCGGCAACGGCATATAACCGGTAAAAAGCCGGTAGGTAGACTTTGCAAACAACCAGTTTTTGCCGCAATGTAAATTGTTCGCTGACGCGTTTGACTTCGTTTAAATAGCGGCGATATTCTTCCAGTCGCAGTTGTTCGCCGGCTAATTGTTCTTTCACAAACAAGGTGAATAATTTTTGCGCGGCGACGACATTTTCGTCCTGCCCGGCATTTTGCAGCGGTTTCGAAAATTCCGTCAACCATGTTTTGGCTTTACCCATTTTGTCGCCGCCGTCTTTGGCCATGTCTTTCACAACAGACAATGATCCGGCAGCGGACGCCGGATCCGCGGCAGTTGCAATTTTTGCAAAGGCTTTAATGGTTTTATCCGCTTTGCCATTGACCCATTGCAAAGTGTTTTTTATCCGCGCCAATGTGTTATCAAGCGTTTTTTCTACCGTCGGGTCTTCACTCGACTGAAACGCCGTCAATAATCTGATGCGGTTTTCAAGGGCGGCTTTCTTTTTCCCGTCAGTTTCTTCTTTTAACGCGGCCTGCAATGTTTTCAAAAGCGCCGGAATGTTTTTAACTTTTAAAATATCCGTAACCAGTGCCTGTCGATCCAGCTGATCATTGACGTTGTTAACAGCCACACTGACTTCATGGTTCATGCCATCAACATTGGATTGCATCATGCCCACGGCTTCTGACAGATCACGGGCCAGTTGTTGCCCGGTTCGGCGTGGTAAAATTTTTAAATATGACGCCTGTTTGGCATCAAGCAACAATTTCCGGGTTTCATTTTCCAGCTCTGTCAACGCGTCCAGATTTTTTTCCATGGGCACGAACACATTAACTTCGCTCAGTTCCTGTGCCTGTTTTCTGGTTTCCGTGGCAATTTTCAAGCGGCCTTCGTTATGAACTTTGAACCCGTTGCACCCGGTTAACGTGACAATCATAAACAACGTTAAAATATGTGCACTTCGCATTCACCCCTCCCCTTAGTGAACAGGTTAGCGTCCTCATTTTTTGAGGTTCTTGCTTTTAAAGAAATTTCAAAATGCAAAATAAATGCAAAACATTTTGCCAACGGCGCATTCAAGGGAATGCAAGCCAATAAAAATAATTCCCCGTATAATACTAATTTACCGATATTTATTGTACTATCTGGTTTGATTTACTCGCTTGCTTTACTGGCGTGTAAAAAATATTAAATTCCAAACAACAAGATTAAATTGTATTTACAAGGTTATTCAATATATAGGAGCATGCAAATTAAATCAATACAAATAATTCTTATTCGCGACAAGGCGGCAAACAAATGCAACAACGAAAACCGGGCCGCGCGTGCGGATTTGATTGTCAAAGAGTTCAAATCCAGACGCACGGCCGGTTCGTTTCCCGAAATTCCGGGCTGGAGCCAATAGCCCCGGCAACGCGCCGTTATTTCAGATAGGTTTTCAGACGCGCCGCCATTTCATCCGGCGGGGTTTCGTGCCTGAAATTGGCCAGATATTTGCCGTCCGGCCCCATCAAATACACAATCGCCGAATGGGCCATGGCGTAATCATCGTCTTCGGCCCCCGGCTCGATGGATTTGGCATAAAACACACCGTATATTTTGGCAATATTTGCGATTTGCCGATCCGTTCCCGTCAAGCCAATGATGGCGGGGTGGAAATTTTTCACATAACGGTTCAGCACATCGACCGTATCCCGGGCCGGATCAACGGTGACAAACAACGGCTGTATTTTTTTCGCAATCGGCCCCATCAAATCCATGGTATCGCTGATGGTCTGCAACGCCGTCGGACAGACATCCGGGCAAAAGGTATAGCCAAAAAACACCAGCATGTATTTGCCCCGGTAATCCTTATCCGTGACCGATTTGCCGCGGCTGTCGGTCAGGGTAAATTCACCGCCGATATTGACGCTGGATGAGCTTGTTTTTGTCTGATTCAGAACCGTTACCGCGCTGTTGTCGGGTATGTTCATAAACACCACAGCGATGATAATGGCAACGACCGCCGTCAAACCCAACGCCATGACAAAATTTTTGTTTTTCATAACGGGTTTCCTAATTATTCACGTTGTGATTCATTTTGCGCGCACCCGGTTTTTGAACCTGAACCATAACGTCCAGGGATCCGGCTTTTTCAAACACCAATGTCATCGGGAATGCGTCACCCTGTTTCAAGCCTTTTTTCAGGCCCATGAACATGACGTGATAGCTGCCCGGTTTTAACATGACGGACGCGCCCGGGTCGATAACAAGCCCGTTGACCGGGTTCATATGCATGACGCCATTCACAATTTTCGTTTGGTGGACACTGGCTTTTTTACTGATATCCGTTTTAACGGAAATCAATTTATCGGCCACGGCACCCTTGTTTTTAATCATCATAAAAGCGCCCCCGGCCTTGGCACCGGAAATCGTCGCCCGCGCCCAGACATCGGACACAACCATATCACCGATCTTTAATTCGTGACTTTCAACCCGAAACGGAACACCGGCGAACACAACCATCAAGGCGACAAGCGCCATCATTTTCATTTTGTTTTTCATAACTTTAATAGCTTTCATTCATCGTGATCTGCACCCGCAGGCCCAGTCCGGGCAAACGGACAGACAAACGGATCCATCATTTAAATTTTAACAGATTATTTAGTTGAAATTCAGGCGAATGAAGGCGGCGCGCGCGGCCTTGAATGGGATCCCGTAACGGCGGCCTGAAAGACCGAACCGGCAAAATCGACATAAACCCATTTTTCCGAAACGGACACAGGCCGGATGGATAATTCCACCTTGACATAATCTAGGGAGAACGAACGATTGAATGAACACGATTGGCAAAAAGGACAGGATGCTTTTTTCCCGTCCTGATCCTGTATTGCATTTGGCATGGCGTAGGCATTGAAAACGCCGGGCGGAATTTGGGTGACGCCGCCTGTAAAGCCGCAAATCATTGATACCGGAATACCGTTTCCGGCGACAACCGGGGCCGACAGACCCTGTGCCAGCGGCACGCTGATCTGAAACACCACGGCCAGCAACAACAGCCAATGGCGGAGCCGTGTTTTCTTTTGCCGCCGGGTCCGGTTGTTTTTCAAGGCGAAATCATTCATCCGGTTTTTTCACTACCTGTTCCACCGCCCGTTCTAGCACCACCGCCCAGCCATGGAAACCTGAAAATATCCAAAAAATTTATATCAAATTTCTGGTTCTTACATATTTTCCCCACTAAGCTGTTAAACTGTCATTCGTTCCATTGAAAGCTCGCCATGCCTGTATTCAACATTACCGAAGATGATATCTCCAAACTGGATGACAGACAGCTTCGGGAATTGGTTGTTCAATTATGCAGGGCTGAATTATCAAAACATCATTTGCCCGTTTCCGGCGTTACGGCGGGCGGAGATCAAAACGCCCCCGACGGTGGCATTGATGTGCGCGTTGAAGTTAACGGATCTGAAACACCATCCGGATACATCGCTCGCCCGGTTACCGGCATACAGGTCAAAAAATCCAATTTGACAGCCGCCGCTATAACAAAAGAAATGCGGCCCAAAGGGAAACTGCGCCCGGCGATTAAAAAACTGATCCAGCAATCGGGCAGTTATATCATTGTCAGTTCAGGCGCATCGTTGGCCGACGAACCCTATCAAGTCAGATTGAAAGCCATGCAGGACGCGGTCAAAGGTGTACCGAATTCCACACAATTACATCTGGATTATTACGACCGAACGCGCATAGTAGATTGGGTAAACATGCATCCGGGCGTGACTTTATGGATGTGGGAACAAACCGGCCAATCCTTAAAAGGTTGGCAACCTTATAAAAACTGGTCCAACCCAGAATCCGGAATAAATGAAGACTATATCATTGATGACGAAGCCCGGTTTTTTGACGGCCACCACCAAAAAGATGGCGCATTGTCCATCACCGATGGCATTCAACGGTTACGAAGTGCGTTAACATCTAATGATGACGCAGTGCGGTTAATAGGATTGTCCGGCATGGGGAAAACCCGGCTGGTACAAGCCTTGTTTGATGACCGCATCGGCAATAATGCTTTGCCACCCGAATTGGCGGTTTATACGGACATTGCCGATAATCCGATTCCAGCACCAAATGATTTAATCAACCAATTGGTACATCAGCAAAAACCGGCCATCATCATTGTTGATAACTGTCCGCCGACACTCCACAACAAACTAAGCGAAACTTTGAAATCTTTAACCGCCGAACCAGGTTACAACGAAATCCATCTGTTAACGGTCGAATATGACGTTGCCGATGATTTACCTGAAAACACACAAGTGTTCCGGTTGGAACCGGCATCGGACACCGTCACCGAACAATTGCTGGAACACCGTTACAGCCATATATCCCAACCCAACCGTCAACGGATATCTGAATTTTCTGGCGGAAATGCACGCATGGCCTTGGCTATCGCCAACACGGTCGAACGTCAGGATGACATTGTTAAGTTTACGAATAAAGAATTGTTTAACCGGTTATTCCGGCAACGCAATCAACCGGACAAAGATTTATTACACGCTGCCCGAATATGTTCCTTGGTATATTCATTTGGCGGCGATGATGACGGCAAACAAGAAGTTGAATTTTCCGTATTGGCCGGCCTTTCCGGGATGAATTTAGATGAATTTTATAGGCATATCGCAGACCTGAAAACCCGTGGCCTTGTACAAACGCGCGGGCTTTGGCACGCGGTGTTGCCACAAGCATTGGCCCACCATTTGGCAAATGACGCATTGAACCGCCTGCGCCCCGGCCGCACGGTGAGCGTTTTTACAAACGGCGCACCCAAACGATTGTTTCAATCATTTACCTATCGTCTTGGGTTTTTGCATGACTGTAAAAATGCACAACATATTGTCAAAAATTTGTTGGAACCGGGCGGACTGTTCGGCGACATCAACCAATGGATAAATGACGACACAAAGATGGCGATGTTTAAAAATATCGCCCCGGTCTGCCCCGAAGAAACATTAACCACCATCGAACGGTCATTATCCGCTGGTACGTCAACCATCATTCAAGATATCAAATTTTCAGAACGGCCAATAATTGTTAAATTACTGCGGTCATTGGCTTATGATCCGGGTTTGTTTGACCGAGCGGTTAACTTGCTGATCCCCTTTGTTATTGCAGAACCCGAAAACCACAGAATGAATGCGTCAAAAGATGTCTTCAAAGAATTGTTTTACATTGCTCTTTCGGGGACCCATGCCCCCATCGAACAACGTCTTGAAATTATCAATACTTTATTTAACGATCCCAATGACCGACATCAAAAATTAGGTCTTTTGGCTTTACATGCATTATTAATGACTTCGCCTTTCCCTTCCTTTTATGATTTTAAATTTGGTGCCCGGTCCCGGGATTTCGGCTGGCACCCAAAAACAAATGATGATCGTAAAAACTGGTATGCCACTGTCATTGATTTCATTTTGTCCCTTGTCAGCAATAACCATACGTTAAAACAATCAGCCCTGGATATTCTGGCCGAACAATTCAGAGGGTTATGGACCCGTGCCTGTATGTTCGATGATCTGGACCATGCAGCAGCACACATTGCCAACGATGGATTCTGGGCCAAAGGCTGGTTAGCTGTCGGGAAAACGTTATTTTATGATAGAAAACGGATGGATAAAGCCCTACAGGATCGAATAAAAACCATCGAAAAAATATTGCGGCCAAAAAATTTACACGACAAAGCGCGCGCCTATGTTTTATCCGGACCGAGACGCAACCATGACATTGCCGATAGTGACGATGCAAACGATCCAGCCGCTACATATAAAAAGGCATATGACCGGGTTCGGCAAATTGGTATAGACGTGGTTGGGGACGAAGCTGTTTTAGCTGAATTATTACCGGAATTTTTATCCGGAAAAGATAACGGGCGTCGTTGCGAATTCGGTCAAGGGCTGGTACTGGGCCATCCGGACGCCAAAAAATTATGGGCAACATTAACCCAATCATTATCAACCATCGCCACCGAGGACAGAAATTTAGGCGTATTAACAGGCGCACTTTCCGAAATCGGCAAAACAGATCCGGAATTGGCAAACACCATATTGGATGATGCCATCATTGACCCGGTACTTGGACCATATTTCCCGTACCTGCAAACCTGTGTAGATATTGATGAACGTGGCGTTGAGCGGTTAATCACATCTATTGAAACCGGATTGGCCGGGGTTCAACATTTTTACCAAATTGGTCGAGCGACGGAACCCATATCAGCAAAAAATTTAGACCGGATTTTATCGGCTTTAATTCAGCACCCGGATAGTCATAGCATTGCTTTGGAAATTCTGTCTATGAAGTTACTGGAAATGGGGGATGAGAAACACCCTATCGGTGCGGATTTAAAAAGTGTTTGCAGGAAATTTCTTGAAAAATATAACTTTAGAAAATCATTAAAACAGGAAGATTATAATTTAGACAAAATAGCTAACGCCTGCCTTGATGGTAAAGAAGGTGCCAAGACGGCAAAAATCATCTGTGAACGACTTCACGCCGGGTTTGCTAATTATACTCTTTCTGAAATTGATTTTCCTCAATTGCTAACCTGTTTATTCCGGTTACAGCCGATTATCGCACTGGATACGTTTCTGGATTCTGATGAAATTGTATTTAGAAGTTATTCTTTTAATGATGATTATCCCGTTGATAGCGTTCCAATGGAAGTTATTTTAAAATGGGCCAACGAAGACGCCGCCAAGCGGTATCCTATTTTGGCACATGCAATCAAATTATTTGTCACCGTTGATAAGGGTCAAGCACCAACCGTATCTGAAAAAGCATTGCATTTAATCGAAAATGCCCCCGATAAAAAAGCTGTTCTTAAATCTTTCGAAAGACAGTTCATGCCCGGATCATGGTCCGGTCATCTTTCCGCTATTTATGACCAATACAGCGACGCCATCGCCACGTTAAAATCCCACAGTGATGCGGATATTGCCGATTGGGCCAAACGTTGCGAGGAAAATCTAAAAACCCGGGCAAGCAAAGAACGGGAACAGGAAGCCAAAAAAAAACAGGCAAGATCAACGTTTTGAATATTAACCCGCTGTCAAGCGGCGCTGTTTTCCAATACCACCGCCCAGCCATGGAAACCGGAATTTTCGGCATCCCTGATGGCGGCGTCAACCGGGGCCATATCCCCGCTTTCAAGGCCGGTTGCCAGCGCCGTCAATCCACCGGCGATCAAATCCACCCACGGCAACGGGTCATCGGCAAAATAGGTGCGCAAATTATGGGCAAAAGTTGTGGCCCGGTCCGGCCAGCCGTACTGAATGGCCGCCAGTCCGGCATCACGGTAAAACCACAACGCATTGTGGGCCAACGCGCCGTCTTGGATGATGCTTTCCCCGTTGTCCATCAGGGATGTGGATAAATCCCCATCATCAACGGCACGGGCCAATACGGCCAAAACCATCGGCAAACAGAATTTTTCACCCGCCGTTGCCGCAATCTTGCGCGCTTCCCGGGCCAAAGGCAACGCATCTTCGGGGCATCCCGTTGCCAGCAACGCATTGGCTTGAAACGATAAATTCAAGGCTTCGTAACGGTGCGCGCCCAAATCGCGAGCGATTTTATGCGACGCTTCATATTCACGGCGAACCGCAGCAAATGATCCTTGATCCAGCAACACCTTGCCCAGACAACTGCCGCGCGCCGTCATTTCCGCACGCCGGTTTCCCGCCGTAATGGCACGCGCGACCGCGTCCCGGCAATCGGTTTCGGCGTCGTCCATCCGGCATTGATAATACCGCATATGCCCGCGCAGGGATAAATTGGCCATAACAATATCCGGCTCATCATTTTCCATGGCAATGGTCACGGCCCGGCCATAGGCGGCTTCGGCAGCATTCATTGTGCCAATGACAAAATGGGCATCGGCCAGACCGCTTAACGCCTTGGCCTCGGCAGCGGGGTCACCCAGACGGCGCGCCACTTCGGATGCGGCCATTTGCGATTTGATACAACCATCGGCATCGCCCATGGGAAACAGGATATTGCCCCGGAGCACATGCAAACGTAACCGGTCATGATCATCACCCGCCGTTTTAATCAGGTTTTCCGCTTTATCCAGTTCCGCCAACGCCTGTTCGGGGCGTTCAAGAATGCGCAGGCTTTCCACCAGATCAAGCCGGGTCGTCAATTCGGTTTTGTCATCATCACCGGCAAATCCGGACAAGGCTGTTTCCAGACAATGGGCGGCTTCGGCGTGGGACCAGAGCCGGGCCAGTGTATGGGCGGCTTTCAACCAGTAAGGCCGGGCTTCAAGGCTGCGTCCGGCCCCGGTTAAATGACGGGCGACGGTTTGCGCCATCACATCGTTGGCATCATCCTTCATCATGCTGTCGGCCAGTTGGCCGTGTATGCGCCGTCTGGTGCTTTTCAGCAACGTTTCATAGGCCACTTCCTGCATCAGGGCATGGCGGAAAAAATAAACCGGGCCACGGTGCGATAAAAAGCCTTCGCTCACCAAGCGGGATAACCGGGTTTCAAGCGGGATGGTTTTCGTTTCAATAATGCGGCGCAAATCCTTGACGCTGAATTCCTGTCCGATCACCGACGCCAACTGGACCAGTCTTTTTTCCGGCCCCAGACCATCCAGTCGGGCCAGCAACGTTTCCTGTAACGATACGGGGATATCCGCCGTGCGGTTGTTTTTCACATTGGCGGCCAATTCTTCGACGAATAACGGCAACCCGCCGGAACGGTTTTGAATACGGTTGACGATTTCATCATCCACCGAAGCCCCGATCAAGGCCCGGGTCAACGTTACCGTTTCATCATCCGATAAAGGTTGCAAATCAATTCTGGCCCCGCCCAGTTGATCAGCGCATTTTTCGGACATATCCCCGGGACGGCTGGCGATGATCATCAGAACCGGAAATGACTGTAACCGGCGGCGCATGGTTTTCAGCAAATCAAATGTTGTCGGGTCCAGCCATTGGCCATCGTCAACCATTAAAACCAGCGTCCCTTCTCCGGTTTTTTCACCGATGCGCTGACAAATGCGTTCAAGCCAGCTTTGTCTTTGTTGCGCGCCGCTGTCGCTGTTTTCATTTCCCCCGTCCAGTATGTCATCCGACAACGGATACAACGGGCTGTGTTGATGAAAAGCCGAACAGCGCCACACCAAAGCGTTGATATCCGAATGGCTGTTGACGAATTCATCAAGCAACCGGGTCTTGCCGCCGCCCGCTTGCCCAAAAATATGGACGATCTGCAAACGTCCGTGCGCGGCATCCTGATAGCGGGCCTGCAAACGCTCCAGACTGTGTTCGCGCCCGACAAACGGTGTCGCCGGTTTGATACGGCTGGCGGAAAATCGGTCATCGTCCGCCAACGCGGTCACTTGCCACGCCTGTACCGGGTGGCTGATGTCTTTTAACGTCAAAGTGCCGCAGTCCCGGATGATGAATTGATCCCCCAAACGTTGACAGGTGGCGTCGCTGACGATGACCGAATTGGCCCCGGCGACGCTTTGCAATCGCGCCGCCAGATTGGGCGTCAGACCAAGAACCGCGCTTTCCTCGGCAGCACCTTCGCCGATCATGTCGCCGACCACCACATCCCCGGTGGCGATGCCGATGCGGACTTCGAGCGCATCACCCGCAGGCGTTTCAATTTCCGGCACGGTTTTACTGATTTCAAGGGCGCTTTGCACGGCGCGGCTGGCATCGTTGTCATGGGCTTCGGGATACCCGAAATAAACCAGAATGCCGTCGCCCATATAACGCGCGATATAGCCGCCAAACCGGGAAATCGCCTGTGCGCAACAGTGTTGATAGGCTTTCACCAGATTTTGCAGGTCTTCAGGGTCAAGCCGTTCCGACAACGCCGTTGATCCGGACAAGTCACAAAACATCACCGTTAATGAACGGCGCTCGGCCTCGGCCTGATCAACCCGCAACGGGTTGCCGCACTGAGGACAAAATTTATAGCTGTCCGGATTCTCCGCCCCGCATTTGTTGCAGTTCATTGCTTCACTCCGGATTGCGCACGATCCCCCTGACAATAGCGAGCAAAGGCTTTTATTGTCCAGAACATATCTGTGTTGGCGGTTTCAGACCTTCCGGAACAAGGGGCCTGTTACCAGAGTTCGTCACACAGGCGGCGTCCAGCTGTTGCTGGGTTATATTTTTGGATTCATACAAAATAGCTCCGGTCAAATTCGTATTTTCGAAACGGGCCGATTTAAAATCAGCCCGATAAAAATCAACATTGGTAAAATCTACACCTGTTAGATTTGCCCGGCTAAAATCAACAAATTTTAATAATGCGCCATTGAATTCAGTATCGGTGATCGTCGCCCCCGAGAAGTTCGATTTTGATACATCCGAATTGCTGAAATCTGATGATTTAATCATACTGCCCCCGAAATCTGTTCCATCCAGAAAAGAACTGACAAATTTTGTGGCAACAATCGTACTTCCGGTCAAGTTAGACGCCTTCAAAAGAGATGAAACAATTATCGTTTCGATAATGGTTGCCCCACTTAGATCAACGTACTGCAGATTACTGGTCACAATGGCACCACCTTTGATGGTTGCCCCTGACAAATCTTCATAATCTAGAATTTTCGTAGTTAATTGAAACCGTTGCAAGGCGGGGCCGCGTTTGAAATAAAATGTATTTTGTTGTCCGGCGACAACAACCAAAACACCGAAAACCACGACCGTTGCGACCATATGTTTCAGAGGTGACCATTTGCATATTTTATACAACTGAAACGAAATACAAACAAACGCCACGATCAACAAACCTGTACCGAGAACCGGAAAAACAGCCGCTTTCCAGGCCAACAGCAAAAGCACCGCCGGAAACAAAATTTCAAGAGCCAGAAACATCAATACCGTCATTGTTTTATCGGACAAAGAATTAAAGGTTTCACTTTCTTTGGCCGGTACGGTCCGGGCCTTATCGTGCTGTAATTTTCCAACCTGAACACCGAGTACGACACGCATGGCAATAAATAAAACAGGGACTGTGACCATGAAACCTGTAAACGGGACCTGCCCTGCAAATGGCAGTTCAACAGAAGAAGGGTCAACAAAGATATTGCTGTCCATGGAAAAGAAAGCAAATACAGAAAAAATCGCCAATCCCGCATACACTGCCATCGTCCGGAACAGGGCATCGCTGGTTTTATGATGATAAATGCCGGCAGGTTGGTCAGTTGATACGGTATTTTGCGTACTCATTTTTGCCCCTTGCCATGTTTATTATGTGTTGTCTGTTTCACAGCATATTAAAATCAGGATAAACTTTTACCACAGATAGAGCCAAGAACAAATTTTCACGCATTCGTCAATATTATTTAAGAGCACTTCAAGGCAAATCATTTTATAGATTAAAGCCGGGTGTGATATCATTTCATCCGTTGCAATCTGAAATTGTACAACGTATGATCGGGGTGTTGTCATCGACCTGACCATCCCTGCCCGCCCTGAAAGTATGCCGGAAGCCATTCTGGACCCGGTACAGCAGATTTTAAAAGACTTTCAATTTCACCCGTAAATCAAAAACCGTGACCGCATCATTCAAAGATTTCGGCGGTGTTTTCCGTCCCCTCGCCTTCTTTGCCCAGCCTGAGATCATGGTAAGTCACCGCCGCCGCCACCGATAAAATCACCATCGATACGGCGCTGACAAGATAAAGTCCGATCTGAAACGACATCGTAACACCGTTTTCAAGCGCCCCCGCCGCGTCGTCAACGGCGGTCATGAAAAGTATGAAAAAGGGCAGCATGGCAACGCTGAAGACAACAAAAAAAACGGCCAGAATTTTACCGCGCTCGCCCTCGCTCAAACGTTTGCTGCGGGACAGGGATTTGATAATGCCCAAATTTTCCACAACGCGCACCGGGATCGCCGTCCAGTACATGGAAAACACGATCAACCCCGGTATGGATGCCACCATCATCAATACAATCGACAGCGGATGACCGTCCGGAATGGCCATAGCGCGGGTTAATGTCATTGCCACCATCACGCTGAAAACAAACACAATCATGATCATGAGACCCGACAGCAAACCCACACCAAGGGCGGATAACGCCGATGGTGCGGCATTGGTCAGGCTGTGGACAATGCCGGTTTGATGGCCACGCAAATCGGTGATGGTGCCATAGGTTATCGCCACCATCGCCAGATAGCTGAGCAACGTATTGATAAATTGCAACAACGCGTCATAGCGGGCCGGAACATCAAAAACCAATTCGATCAATATCACCGGGGCCGTAATCAATAAGGCGATGCCGACAAAAGGAACGAAATTGCGGAAAACCACCGCCGCCGTTTTCAGCAAACAGGCGGATACGGAAAACGCTTGCTCCCCGGCCGCATGGGGAATGGTATCGGAGCCGGGTAAATCATGCACCGAGCCAACAAACGGCGTACCGCAATGGGGACAGTTTTCCACGTCCTGATAGGTAGTTTTATGACACGACGGACAGGTTAAGGCTCTGGCCATGAACGGCTCCCGGCTGGTGGTTAAGGTCAGATGAAATATATAGTCACGATCGTCGGATCAGGCAAACACTCAGACAAACACTCAGGCAAAGATACGGGCCATTTCATCGATATGCGTGCCTTCTTTGACAACGCGAATATCATGATAGGCCACAGTTGTCACAATAGCCACGAAAAGAACCGAAAACTGATCGGTGATAACCTTGATAAAAGAATTCTGGTACGGCAAAGTTTCCGTCATCGGAATCAGTTTATAAACCATAATCACAACAAAATTGAATATCATGGAAATAATCACGGTCAACAAAACCACGGCAAAAATTTTCCAGCGAAACCCATTGGTCAGTGTCATGCTGCGGGTCATGCTTTTAAAAATTCCCGGACGTTCTGCCACCAACGCCGGAACCGATAACATCAACATGCACAGAATTATAACGCCCGGAACGATCACAATCATAAATCCGAATACGATGGCAATACTTTCAATAATGGCGAGAGCAATGGTCGGCAATAAAACCGGTAACGCGTTGCGGAGACTGTCTTTTATTCGCACAGGTTGACCACGCATATTGGAAAGCACACCGGAAACCACCGATGCGGTCAATAAAAATGGCCAGACGAAAGCAAACACCACAGTGATCGCCAACAGCACATAGGAAACCGCCGTTTCCGGTGTTTTGTCCAATACATCGCCCACCAGCGCCAAAAAAACCAGCCACGGCACCAACAGTATCAAAGTCAGTCAGGCAAAGCGCCAGAAATTTCGTAGCAAAATACCGATGCTTTTGCGCATGCATTCGGCTGCAGAAAATTCACCCGGATCGAAATCAATGTGTTGTACAGACACTTTATCCGTCATGGCATCCCCTGTTATTCATTTTTGCACGACCATAATGAAAGACCCTGGTCACCACCTTGGTTGCATAACAGCATTATCATCCCGCTTAAACTTTAACAACCGCTGATCGTTTTGCTTTCCCGGCCCCGGTTGATTATCATCGCCACTGGAATCACAGAAATCATTCCCCATATAACAAGGCAGATAAAGCAGAAAGGTTTTACAGAATGTCTGATACCACATCGTTTGCGCATATGCTGCGTCATAATGAAAATCTGAAAGTTTTCAACAACACCGTCCCCGTTGGTATTCTGGTGCTGCGCGTCGATGACGGTAAAGTTATTTTTTCCAACGATTTTTTCTTTCAGACGCTGGGCGGCGATGGTGACCAGATACTGGGCGCGACGTGGGATGATTTTTTTGCCGACAGTGACGAACGTCAGAAACTGATGATGGCGTTCGCCGAACAGGGCGAGGTTCGTGATTTCAGCCTCAGCCTTAAACGCATGGACGGTGAGACTATCTGGGGTCTGGCATCGATGTCAGATTTACTGATCGACAATGACGATTTGTTGCTGTTTTCATTTGCCGACACCACACCGTTGAAGCTGGCCGAAGCGGCGCTGAAAAAAAGCAATGAGGAATTGACGGCGCTGGCCCGGCAGCAAATCCGGCTCAACGAAAAACTGAAATTCGAAGCCAATGTAAGAAAACAGTTTTTTTCCATCATCGCCCACGATTTGAAGGGACCATTTACCACATTGTTGGGAATGACCAATATGATGACGGACATGGCGTCAAAGCTGGACAAGGACAAACTGGTCAAATTTGCCGCCGACGTCAACGCATCCGGGCAACAGGTCTATAAATTGCTGGAAAACCTGTTGACGTGGTCACGGTTGCAAATGGACGGGGCCAGCATCAATCCCCGGATACTGGAACTAAAATCACTGTGCGATGAAGCCATTCAAGTCCTGCACCCACGCACCGATAACAAGGGCATCACGCTAACGAATGCCATTGACGATGATGCCCGCGCCTTTGCCGACTGCGACATGATTCAGATGGTGATCCGCAATCTGGTTACCAATGCCATTAAGTTCACGCCATCCGGTGGCAACATTAAAGTGTCATCCACCGTAACCGATGGAGTTTGTGAAATCACTGTTACCGACAACGGGCAAGGTATGGATAAAAACCACGCCGAACAGATTTTCATGCTTGATCAAAAAACATCCACCGTTGGCACCGACGGCGAAACGGGAACCGGGCTTGGACTGCCATTATGCAAAGACATGCTGGAACGCAATAACGGACAGATCCGGGTTGAAAGCGAACCCGGCAAGGGATCAAGCTTTATTGTCACGTTGCCTTTGAAAGACGGCTAACTGTTTTTGCAATTCATCAATGCGTTGTTGCAGGGGATGGACGATTTTCACCACGTCCTGTTTGCTGTACTTTTCGGGAATATGTTGCGGACAATTCACATCCCAAGCCAGCACGTTGAACAGGATCGCCTGTTCCGGGACGCCGTCATAATCATCGTCAACAAGCCTGTTGATCTGATCCCCATCGTTGCTGACATGGGCCGTGCCCCAGATTTTCACCCGCCTGCGTCCGCCGTAGTCCATTAAAAAAATATAGGCTTTGTCGTTGTCCCTGAGATTTCCGGCGGTGATATATTGCCGGTTGCCGGTGAAATCGGCAAAGCCCAGCGTCCGGTCATCCAGCACTTTCAAAAACCCAGGCTTGCCGCCCCGGTGCTGGATATAGGGTTGCCCGTCCCCGTTGGCGGTGCCCAGATAAAATGAATCGCGTTCTCCAATGAACGCCTTGATATGATCCGGCATGGCTTGTTGCCAGCCACCACGGTTTTCCATTTTTGCATACCCGTCTCTGGATCCCTTGCTTTGCTGGATGGCCTTCACCGTTTCGGTAAAGGCAATGTCGCTGACATGATCGGGCATCGTTTGATATCCTTTGTTTTTGAGTGTTTTTGGATGGTTTATCTTTACAGGCTTTAATTTATCTATATACTGATCGGTATAAATCTGTCAACCCACTCTTGAACATCACAGGCAACACCATGGCATCCGGCAAACGACAGCACCTGATCGAAACCGCGATTGTGCTTTTTTATCAAAACGGCTTTCACGCCACCGGCATCGACAGCATCATCGAAGCCGCAGGCGTGGCCCGGATGACGCTGTATAACCATTTCAAATCCAAGGACGATTTGATACTGGCGGCGGTGCGTTTATCCAACGATAAATTCCGCCGCCATTTCATGGCCCGCATCAAACAATTATCACCGTTACCTGAAAACCGGGTACCTGCCGTTTTTGATGCCCTGCACGAATGGATCAACAGCGACGGGTTTTGCGGTTGCATGGTTATCAATTCCTGTGCCGAATACGCCCGGCCCGGCAATCCTGTTCACCGGGCCGGGTGCGCGCACAAAAAACAGTTGCTCAAGGATTTCACATCCATCCTTGACGAAGCCCACGTCCCTGATCCTGAACAAACGGCCAAACAATTGATACTGTTAACCGAAGGCGCCATCGTCACCGCCCACGTCACGGGTGACAAAACGGCGGCATTGACAGCCAAAAAAGCTTTCATGAAAATTTTACCCACGCCCTGACAACGCCCGTTAATCCGAATTTATATTAAATAAGGAAAATTCCGTAACGCGTTACTTATTTTACCGGAAACCCTAGTGTCCTGAATCTGAAGTTCGTATCATTAAATTCCGGTTCCAAAGGACACTGGATCATTGGATACCCAGTGATTCAGACTTTGAAATTAGCCACATATTAATGTGGCGAACTTCAAATCCATCACACTAGGTATAATTTACATATAAACCATGGAATGCACATAACATCAGGGGCCATATTATTGTTATCACAGATAAAATAAAATTTTTTACGGCAAAGTTAAAAACATTGACAAAAGTATCACGGTGATACATATCACGACTATGACTGATGACAAAAACGAACCAAAACCCATGTCCCCGGCGCAAGCGACTGAATTTATTCGTTCCGCATTGATAACAGACTTCGCTTGAATTGGACGGCTCATGCAAAACAGCAAATGGAACATCGCGGACTGATTATGGGTGATATTCTTCATGTTTTAAAAAATGGATTTGTTTATGAAAAAGCTCAGGAATCAACACGATCAGGTTGTTACAAATACAAGATAGAGGGATAATCCCCGAATTCGCAAGCCCGAACAATGGCCCTTATTGTTATCCCGGACATGATCACGACTGAAATTAAAATGATCACAGTCATGTGGAAAGACGAACCGACCAACGCCGGTTAGCAAAGGAGTAAAAAAATGAACACATCTACATACCGTTATACGGAATGCGGACTGGATAACGTGGAAATCAAAGGCATGCACAGCATGACCGATGATGCCGGAGAGGCTGTGTATGGCGTGACGAACATTTTGGGTCTGCATAAAGCGATTTCCCACGGAATTATTACGAAAACCGGCTCAATTGGTGCCGATGAATTACGGTTTCTGCGCACCGAAATGGGTCTGACCCAGGCTGAACTGGCACAAATTGTAAAAAAAGAACACCAAACGATTGGCCGGTGGGAACGTGGTGAAAGCCCGATAGACCGGAATGCAGAAGCCCTTATTCGTCTGACAGCGCGCGAAAGACTGGATCTTGACACCAATATGACTACCGAGGAAATTGCCGCAAAATGCGTACCGTCCGCAACGCTAACCGTTATAACTATTGATGGTAGCGATCCGGAAAATTACCATCCTGTTGCAGCATGAAGTTTTCAGAATTTCCGGTTTTACAACACAAGTATGAAACCTTTGGATAAGCCCCTGCTTTGGCAGGGTTTTATTTTTGGCATGGACAACGCGGGTTTGACTCGCACACAAAACTGCACCATCATCTGAAAGATGAAGGACATTCTTGAAAATGCCCGCATTTTATATATCGAAGACGACGAACTGCTCGCAGCTTTATTGAAAGCTGTCATCGAAGATCATGGCGGAAATGTAGATATTGTCAACAGCGGCACCGATGGCCTGTTGCGCCATCAGATGGAACCTTATGATCTGATCATCATCGACTATCTGCTTCCGGGCATGAGCGGCGTAAACATAACCCGGAAACTGACAGCCGAAGACCCCGGGCTTCCGATTATCATGATCACCGCTCATGGTAGCGAAAAAATCGCAGCCGAAGCCATCGCCGCCGGGGTCAGCAATTATGTCATCAAGGGCAATCCGGAAATATACCAGATAATTTTACCGGCAATGATCATTTCGGCGCTAAAAAGGTCCGCCGATCGCCGTGAAATGATCCATACCAACAATGTGCTCAAAGACGCCTTTGCCGGTATCAACGAAGGTTTTCTGTATTTTGACAGCGATGACCGTCTGGTTTTTGCCAACGATAAAATTGACGAAATTTATCCGCTGATGGCCGGCAAATTCATCCCCGGTGCAAGCTATGAAAATTTATTGCGCGAAGGCGTCGCCAAGGGACAATGGGGCCCTTCTTACAGCATGGACGAGCAGCAACAAACCGATGAACAATGGATAAAAGACCGGCTGGACAACCACAGCCATCCCGAAGGCAGCCGCAGTTTCCATACTCCGGACGGCAAAACCATTCAAATCGAAGAAAAGCGCACCCCCTTGGGCGGCACCGCCGGTGTGCGCACAGATGTCACCAAACTGGTGCAGGCACTGACAAAAGCCCATGACAACGAACAATTGTTGCGCACCACCGTTGACGCCATCGCCAACGCCATAACCGTCAAAAAACTGGACGGAACTTATTTGCTGGTCAACAAAGCCTTTGCCCGCTGGTTCAAAACAACGCCCGCAAAGCTCATTGGCAAAACTATCACCGACCTGCTCCCCGGCCAGGGCGATTTTTACAAAAACTATGATGAACTCGCCTTAAAAACCGGACAGGTTATTGACGGCGAACAGACCATTGCCTATCCCGACGGCAAGACCCGGTATGTACGGTTTTTCAAAACCCCTTCCCGATCTGAAAATGGTGACATATTTGCCATCACCACCAATATTGTCGATCTGACGGAACAGAAAAATCTCGAGAAAAAGCTGTCCCAATCGCAAAAAATGGAAGCCATCGGACAACTGGCCGGGGGCGTCGCCCATGATTTCAACAATTTGATGACGGTAATGATGGGCAATCTAGAATTGGCGATGAAAAAAATCCCGGAAAATGACAAAATACGCAAATACATCGCAACGGCCATCGACGCCGTTGAAAAAGGATCGGCGTTAACGCAGCAAATGCTGGCGTTTTCACGGCAACAAAATCTGTCGCCGAAAAACACCGACGTCCGGGACTTGATTGCCGAAAGCCTTGAATTCATAGAACGCATTTTCGGCGAAGATATTGAAATCATTTCGGATTTAAGCAATGAAGCCCTCTGTGTGTTTATCGACAAAGGCTTGTTCGCAACGGCTTTTTTAAACTTGCTCAACAATGCCCGCGACGCCATGCCCGAAGGCGGACAGTTAACCATCGAAACCCGGGCGCTGATACTGGATGGTGACGTTATTGATACCAACATCGGCCCGGTTTATGGCCCACACATCCGCATCAATGTTACCGATACGGGGATCGGTATGAACAGCGACGTGTCATCCCGGGTGCTGGAGCCGTTTTTCACCACCAAGAAAACCGGCGAAGGCACCGGGCTGGGTCTTAGCATGGTTTACGGTTTCATCCAGCAATCGGGCGGACAAATGTCCATCGACAGCACCAAAGGCGAAGGCACAACCGTATCCATTTATTTACCGGCAACGACCATGAATGGTGAAAAACCGGAACCGGCGGCGGAAAGTTCCGGGCAAATACCGCTTGAAACGGCTTTGTCGGAAATCCGGGTTAAAACCATCCTGATGGTCGAAGACGATCAAGACGTTCGCGACACCACTTTGGCCTTGCTGAAAAGTCTGGACTACAATGTGATCGAAGCCCAAAACGGCCAGAACGCCCTGAATATTCTGTCAAAAGACAATGAAAAAATAGATATGGTTTTAACCGATGTGGTGATGCCCGACAGCCTCAGCGGGATTGAACTTGCCCACTATGTTTACAGCAAATACAAACACATCAAAATTCTTTTGGTATCAGGCTATCCGGACCGCATCCGCAATCACAAATCGTTCAGCCATCTGGGGCTGGAAATATTGCCAAAACCTTTTAAACGGGATCAATTACAGGCCGCCCTTGATCGCACATGGGCGAAACACAACCGCTTTACCGACCCGCCTTGATCCCCTTTCAATTCAGCCGTTCAACCATTCGGCAACCGTATCGGCATTGGGGACGCTGCCTGCGTGAATGACTTTTTCATCCAGCACCACGCCGGGCGTGGACATTACGCCGTAACGCATGATTTCCGACATATCGGTTTCCTTGTCAACGGTTACATCGACCCCGGCCTGTTTGGCCTTGGCTTCAATCAATTCAGCCGTGGTTTGACAGTTTTTGCAACCGAAACCGAGCACTTTAAAATGTTTCATTTTCATTTTGTCCTTTCAATCGGGATCAAGCCAGCATGGCGTTGAACAGATAACCAACGGCGATAAAAGCAACGAACAGGATCACCGTAAACGTCGCAATCAACGGTATTTTCAAAACCTTGCGCAGGATAATCATTTCAGGCAGCGAAATTGCGGCCACGCTCATCATCAATGCCAGCACGGTGCCAACGGGAACGCCTTTGCCCATCAAGGCATCGACAATCGGGATCACCCCGGTGGCGTTGGAATATAATGGTTTGATCATCGGGGACGCGATCAGAAACGCCATGGTCACGCCAAGCGGGATACCGGCCTCGAGAAAGCCAACAAACAACGGCACCGATGAACAGGAACAAAACGGCGTCAACGCGCCCAACCCGACGGCCAACGGATAGGAAACAAAACCCGACCGACCGCTGACTACTTTTCTGACCCGTTCGGGGGTCAACAGCGCACGGAAAAAACCAATGGCGAAAACGATAACCAATAACAGGGTGAAAATTTTCGTGACGTCTTCGATGAAAAAATGCACCGCGCTGCCAAGGCGGGTTTCCGCACCCAGCATCATCACATCATATGTGACCACGTCCGCCAATTTGGTAAAAATTTCAAACATGGTTTCCGGTCTCCTCTTCGGCGTTGCATTTTATGCCGCCCGGCACCGTTCGGGGCGGTTTTTCATTTGTTTCAATTGTTTATGGTCATTGACAAACGGAACCGATTGCCCGATGCCGTTGGCTGCGGTTACAAGAACATCCCGAACCCAGCCCGGCAAATCCCCGCTGATTTCATAAAACACCCACTGCCCGTGGCGACGGTCAACAACCAACCCGGATTTTTTCAGCCATGCCAGATGGCGTGAAATTTGCGGCTGCGACAATCCGGTGGCATGACACAAATCACAAACGCAAAGACTTTATTCCAACAGCAATAAAACAAGGCACCTTAGCCGGGTTTCGTCGCAGAGGGCTTAAAAAAAATCAATATGGTTAATGCTGCAGGCATGATTTAACACCTTTGGTATATGCACCATCAGACACAATCAGGAAAAAAATATAAAAATTCTGCCAACGATTGGCATTTGAAAAATCACGCTGTAACGGTCATAATACCACGATGTCACAATGCCATTACGGATATCATAACGGATATACAATACATCAAACGATGCAAAGGATACGCCCATGGGCCACGATCACGACCATTCCCATCTGAGCGACGTGCAATTGCGCGTCCGCGCGCTGGAATCGCTGATGGTTGAAAAAGGTCTGGTGGACAGCGACGCCCTGAATGTTTTTATCGACACCTATGAAACCAAAGTCGGTCCCCGTAACGGTGCCGCCGTGGTGGCAAAAGCGTGGACGGACCCGGAATACAAGGCATGGCTTATGAAAGACGCGACGGCGGCCATTGACAGCCTTGGCTACAAGGGGCGTCAAGGCGAACATATGGTTGTCGTTGAAAACACCCCCGATGTGCACAACGTTGTCGTTTGTACGCTGTGTTCCTGTTACCCGTGGCCGACATTGGGATTGCCGCCGGTGTGGTACAAATCGGCCGCGTACCGGTCCCGTGTGGTCATTGATCCCCGTGGCGTGCTCGCCGAATTCGGCACCGTCCTCCCGGAAAGTCAGGAAATCCGCGTCTGGGACAGCACCGCGGAAATCCGTTATCTGGTGTTGCCCATGCGCCCCGCCGGAACGGAACATATGACGGCCGATGAACTGGCCCTGCTGGTTCACCGCGATGCCATGATCGGGGTTAAAGAAGTGGCATCCCCTGAACAGGGCGACACCCCATGAACGGCGCGCATGATCTGGGCGGGATGCACGGCATGGGCGCCATTGAAATTGAAAACCCGGAACCGGTTTTTCACGGCGAATGGGAAAAACGGGTTTTGGCGCTGGTGTTGGCATCAGGCGCGCTTGGCAAATGGAACATCGACAAAAGCCGATATTTCCGCGAAAAAATGCCCGGTCCGGAATACCTCAATACCAGCTATTACGAACACTGGCTGTTCGGGCTGGAAGGTTTGCTCGAAGACTCAGGCCTTGTCAGCGCCGACGAAATCGATGCCCGCATGATTTTACGCACGTCGCCAACCTTGCCCTTGCCGGAACCGATTGAACCCGTCAAACCGGAACAGGTCAGCGCCGTCCTGAAAAAAGGCGGCCCGGCCAATATGAATGACGATTGCGAAAAACGCTTTAAAACCGGGGACCGGGTCCGGGTCATCAACCGCAATCCGGTAGGTCATATTCGCGCGCCCCGCTACACCCGTGGCCGCACCGGCACCGTTGTCATGGAACACGGCGCCTTTGTTTTTCCCGACCGCAACGCGGCCACATCGGAAAAAGTGGCGTGCCAGCTCTATAACGTGCGGTTTGAAGGGCGGGACCTGTGGGGCGACGACATGGATTACGATCCGGTTTATGTGGATTTGTTTGACAATTATCTGGAACCCCCGTCATGACCGACCCGGTAACGGACACATTGCCCGGCATTCCCAAAGACGACGACGGCCCGGTGTTTGACGAACCGTGGCAGGCCGAGGCTTTTGCCCTGACCGTCACTTTGCATCAGCAAGGCGCGTTCAGCTGGAACGAATGGGCAGACGCCCTGGGTCATGAACGGGCCAAGGCCCCGGCAGATGATGATGGCAGCGGCTATTATCTGGACTGGCTCGCGGCACTGGAAAAACTTGTCGCAAAAAAAGGAATTGTTGACACAGCTACCTTGCTGGCAAGAAAACAGGTTTGGGCCAAAGCGGCCTTAAGCACCCTGCACGGGCAGCCGATCCTGCTTGAAAACGCGGAATGAGCTGATTTTTAACAAACTGGATGCACCTTTGTCCCGACGTCTCATCAACCCGACAAGCCTGATTATCTCCATTGCCGCCGTGGCGATGGTCGCGGGCAGCGTGGCCTTGTCGGTAATGGCACCGGATTTCAGGTGGGACAACCTGCATGTTCACGCCGCCGTCGAAGGCATAAGCGCGTTCGCCGCGTTGATTTTGGCAGCACTGGTGTTGTTGATGCAAAGCCGGGGCAATTTACCGGCGAATTATAGCTGGGTCGCCTGTGGTCTTGTCGCCATGTTCGTGTTTGACGGTGTCCATTCGTTGCTGCCACTGGGTGAAAGTTTCGTCTGGACCCACACCATGGCCACCTTTGTCGGTGGGGTGTTGTTTGCCGGTGTCTGGATGCCGGACAATTTTTCCCGGCAACCGTTTTGCAATAAAATCCCCTGTCTGGTATTTATCCTGTCACTGGTCGCGGCCCTGACGGTCATTATTTTCCCCGCATCATGGCCGGATATGATCCGGGATGGAGATTTCACCGAGACCGCCCATGCGCTGAATATCATTGGCGGAGCCGGGTTTTTGCTGGCCGCGTTCAAGCCAATGACTTCAGCAAACGAACGCCTGTGTACCGGGAACACGGTTTTTATCGTCTACACCGTATTGTTTGCCACAGCCGGGGTGACGTTTGTGTTATCAAGCCCGTGGGACGCGCCGTGGTGGTTGTGGCACGGCCTGCGCTTGCTGGCGCAATTCATCGCCGTGTTTTATTTTTTCTGGCTGATGGTACAAATGGGCAAGCAAACCGAAACCGCACAAATACAGCTGCGTGATGCCATCAATACCATATCCGAAGGCTTTGTGCTTTACGATCATGACGGCAATCTGGTGATCTGCAATCAGAAATTCAAAGACTTTTATGGCTACAGCGACGAAGAAGCCCACATTGGCGTTCACCGTAAAAAACTCGGAGAAATTGACCTCCGGAAAAACCTGATACGGCTGGATGACAATCCTGATATAAAATATATCGGTCGCCGCGACGGCTTGACACCCGGCTCTACCTTTACCATGACCCTGGACCTGAACGATGGGCGAACACTGGAACTGAAAGACTATATTACCGAAAGCGGTGAACTGGTCAGCATCCAGACCGACATCACGGACAAGAAAAAAGCAGAAGACGCCGCATTGTTGGCCAAGGTTGACGCCGAAAAAGCCAGCCGCGCCAAATCGGAATTCCTGGCCGCCATGAGCCACGAATTAAGAACGCCGCTGAATGCCGTTTTGGGGTTTGCCCAAATGCTGCAAATCGACAAACGGGCCCCGCTTCGCCCCGGACAAAAACAAAATGTCGATTGCATTGTCGAAGGCGGACAGCATTTGCTTGAACTGGTCAATGAAATTCTGGATCTGGCCAAGGTTGAAGCCAATCAGCTTGATTTCAATTTCGAAGACGTGGTGGTTAATGATGTCATCAGCGAATGCGCGGCCATGGCGACACCGCTTGGTGAACCGCGCCATATTAAAATCATCAACGAATTTGCCGATGCGGACCCGGTCATGCTCAGGTGCGACCGCATGCGCCTGAAACAGATTTTAATCAATCTGTTATCCAACGCCATCAAATTCAACAAAGACAATGGCACCGTTACCATCGGCAAGCAGGGAACGGATGATTATTTTGTCCGTATTTCGGTGGTGGATACGGGACTTGGCATCGCCGAGAAAGATTATGCCGATGTATTTAAAATGTTTCACCGCCTGCATTCCGATGCCATGATCGCCCGCGAAGGCACGGGCATCGGCTTGACCGTCACCAAATTATTGGTGGAACGCATGTCCGGACGCACCGGATTTAAAAGCCAACTGGGCAAAGGCAGCACGTTCTGGATCGAATTCCCGAGGAATTGATTTTTTGGCTTTGACCGGGTGGCGTGGAGTTTTTCAGGCGTCAGGCCCGGCTTCAAACCATGGCGGCAGATCATTGGCGGATGATGTAATCGTACCGGGATCAGGCGGCTTTGTTTTCGATCACCAATATGCGGCCCAACGCTTTTAGTGCCGTTTCAACTTGTCCAACAGACGACTTGTAATCCGGGTTGCACAGTTTACGAACGACACTTTCTGTAATACCCAAGCGGTCAGCCAAGGCAACTTTGGTTATTTTTTGCGCGGTCATAGCCGAATAAAGGGCCAGCTTCGCAGCCACCACCGACTGCAACGGGATGAGCTCCTGTCCCTTCGACGCGGTGCCGGGGCTGGGAATGTCCAGGTTTTGACGAACATAGTCGCTCAATATAACGGCCAGAGCATCTTCGGCCAATTCAAGGCATTGTTCCCGCGTTTCGCCGCCGGTCAAAGTTTCAGACACGTCGGGAAAAACAAAGCAAGCGGTGCCGCCGTGATGCCAATAAAAAAAGCACATTTGATGTCATCTCCGTGCCATCGTCGCTTACAATCATCAGCGGTTTGCCTCCGGTGGACAGACTCTCCTTATATTCGGAGGCATTTAATTTAAAGGGCGCAGGCCAGTTGCCATATCAGATATTCCTCAATTCTCTTCCTGTGCCAACGGCACAATCTTCAGCTGCTTCTTTATGGCCTCAATGACCGTTGTGCCCAGTGGCAGGTTCCCCTTCTCGCGCTGCCAGTGTTCATGAAATCGCGCGACCGTCTCGCGCGCCGTGTCGAGCACCAGCTTTTCAGGCAATCGCGCTTTCGCCGCCAAGTGCGAGAGCTCATCCGCTGAATACTCATCAAATCGCTTGGTGCGGCTGACATTGAGTGCCGCGCCACTGTCGCGGATATACGGAATCGTCGAGACAAAATCATATGCAGGAGCAAGGGCGGCATGCCGCCGGTCCGGATAGATCAGGGACCAGTTCTTGAGGTGTATGTCGGCATTGCCGATCAGCATATTAAAGGTCAGGCGACGTATGAACTCGGCGATATCAGTTTCCATAGCCTCTGCGCCGATCACCGCAGCAATGCTCCGTGCATTTCCGACTTTGTATTTTCGGTCAGGATAAATGCCAAATACTTGCGCGAAGTCCTCGATATGGACGGACTCCCCGTCAGGTGATCGATCAAAACGCTCGATCGCGAGAGCCTGTCCTTCAAGACCCCCAATACCCTCGGGGAGGTTTCTGATTTCATCGAGATCAATCAAACGCACCGGGGGCACGTCAATCCCGACAAGCCCTGCCAGCGTCATCATTGAGAATTCGTTCTCTGGAACGCCTGCGAACTCACGCGAGGGCAATTTGACAATCCATGACCCGCCAACACCTTTGGCCGGGATCGTCAGACCGCCACTGGCTTCACTGATCGCGGAAAACTTAAGCTGTACGCCAGCGAGTGAGAAGCGAAGGGCATTTTCGCGCCGTTCATCATCATGATCATCGTCGCCTTGATCATCGACACCGTCAGGCCACTCTTCACCATCGGCGGGCACGATTGTGACCGCACCGGGAAGATCACGGCCAAGAACCCATAGCAGGAAAAATTCACGTTCCGGATTCACACCTGCCCGCTCGGCGAGATAGGTACGCATTTGCCCTTCAGGCAACAAATTGGCAAAGAACGGCATGACCCGTGTTTGGGTCGGCTTGAAACCGGCAATCAATTCGCCAAACTGGTCCTTGAAGCCAAGCCCGAGAACGGGCCGGTTCTCGTCTGCGATATAGTCATCATTGAAAGCGAAAAGAATCCGTTCACCGCCGACACGGGTGAGCGTACCGACCGGCTGGCCATAAAGCAGAACATCGAGGACGGTTACATCAGCCATGATCGTCCTCATCAAGACTGTAGGCAGGGCGAATGGCCTCACGGCTTTCTCCGGAGGCACTGCGCACGATCGCTTGAACAGCAGGAAGTGATTTTCGGGGAACAAACGTCAACTCCAGATCGAGCGCGCGGGCAAGCTCGACCAGACTGGAGAGCCTTAGATTGACTGTACCGTTCTCGATTTTCGAGATATGCCCCTGCGGCACGCCGGACCTCGCGCTCAACTCACGCTGACTGAGCCCCCGTGCCTCGCGGGCAGTGCGCAGGGTATCTGCTACGTCTTCAATCGCATAACGCATATTGATATACCATTTTATATCAATGCCATTCATCGATATAATTTAATATATCAAATCTATCGATAACTTGCAACGAGTTGATATAGTTTAATATATCAGTCATGCATATTGATATATTTTGACCGATCAGCGGATTAAGCACGCTGAACCATATAATCCTGCATCCATGACGTCGGCGGCTTGGTCACGGCGGCAAAGCAAAACCGGCGAAATTTTGGAAATTCCAATCCATCGCAATCTGGAACAATGGATCGATGCGGCAAGCCAATTAAGCAACAGAAAAGGCACAACCATTGTTATCGGCCACCGTGGACGGCCATTTACCGAAGCTGGTTTCAGATCACGGTTTTTCAAGGTCATACGCCATCTGGAACAGAGCAAGAAAATCGGAAACGGTTTAACGTTTCATGGTTTACGGCACACGGTCGGAACTAAACTGGCAGACGCCGGGGCCGATGATTTTATGATACAATCAATTCTGGGACAAAAGACTGCAACTATGGCGCAACGGTACCGCCGCGGTGCCAACAAAAAACGGGGGGTCAAACGCCGCAATACGGTTGCTGGAACAGCCCATAAAAAAGAACAAAAAATGATCATTTTGGAAAACAATAACGGAAAGTTTGGAAAACAATTTATTTTCCATAATAAAAACCCTCGAAAA
>Ga0316207_10001320_pt1 | contig 31395 bp, 33 predicted proteins | sample 6weekpyrite_MG_FD_204943 | JGI IMG/M metagenome (GOLD analysis project Ga0316207, IMG submission 204943) | Microbial mat bacterial communities from mineral coupon in-situ incubated in ocean water Damariscotta River, Maine, United States -... | ecosystem: Environmental > Aquatic > Marine >...
ATACTTTTGATAGTCATATAAAGGCGAGTCGTGCCGCATGGGTGTTTAGTTCTGCAACATTGGCAGTAGGTGATGGCTTTGACCATTTTTCAAAACGTATGGGGCTGGGTGAACCGGTGACTCATCGCTGGGATAGCCCATTTAATTTTGAACAGCAGGCATTGTTGTATGTGCCCACTGCCATGCCTGAGCCTAACTCACGTGAATACACTCAGGCGGTCGTTGAAAAGGCATTGCCTGTCATCGAGGCAAATACCGGTGGTGTATTTATGTTATTTACCAGCCACCGCGCATTACAGGAGGCTGAACGGTTTCTCCTACAACGCACAAGTCATACCTTGTTTGTGCAAGGCAGCATGCCGCGTAGTGAACTGTTAAAGAAGTTTCGTGAGCATGGTCAAGGTGTGCTGCTTGGAACAGCAAGTTTCTGGGAAGGTATAGATGTGCGCGGTGAGGCCCTGACATGTGTCATTATCGATAAACTACCATTTGCTAGCCCGGATGATCCTGTTTTAAAGGCGCGTATAGATGCGATGCGTAAAGATGGCCAGAATCCGTTTATGTCGTTTCAGTTACCTGCTGCGGTATTAAGCCTAAAACAAGGAGCAGGGCGTTTAATTCGTGATAATGATGACTATGGCGTACTGATGATTTGCGACCCGCGTCTTTATTCAAAGCCTTATGGTCGTTTGTTTTTAAAAAGTTTACCGTCTATGCCGATAGTTAGAATGCAGCATGACGTTGAAGCATTCTATCAGAAAACCAATCAGTCGATTGATGCTGTTGAGGCACTTTCATGAAAATACTCGCCATAGATACTTCAACAGAGGCGTGTTCTGCCGCATTATTAATAGATGATAACGTGATTCAACGATACCAAGTGGCGCCACGCCAGCACGCTGATCTTATTCTTGGTATGTGTGATGAATTATTGTCGGAAAAAGCTATTGATGTATCAGAGTTAGATGCAATCGCTTTTGGACGCGGCCCCGGTGCCTTTACAGGTGTGCGTATTGCGACGGGTGTTGCACAAGGTATCGCTTTTGCCCATGATTTACCGGTTGTACCCGTTTCATCACTTGCCGCGATGGCATTTTCTCGTTGGCAAGAAGTTGGTGAGAGCCAAGTAATGACAGCAATTGATGCGCGGATGGGAGAGGTGTATTGGGCATGTTATGAATGCAGTCAGAATGGTATTGAGGAAATTATAGAAGAACAAGTCTGCCTACCTGAAAATGTGGTTATACCCACTAGTGGTTCTTGGACAGGTTTAGGTAGCGGCTGGGACACGTATCAACGTGAACTCTCTGATATTGCAGGGCAAAGATTTTCTGAAAGTGATGGTGCATGCTTCCCGCAAGCGCAGTATATTGCTATGTTGGCAGCGCTATTATTTAAGAAGGGTAAGATGCAACCAGCATCAGAAGCGATACCGGTTTATTTGCGTGATGATGTGGCGAAGAAGAAAGCCGAACAATCGAAGTAGAGATTTATAAAGGAAAGTTCATGTTACGGAAATTAATTCTGCTCACCGCACTATTTGCCTCAATAACGGTCAATGCCAGTGATGGACAAGCAATCTTTAGTATCGATAAAAAAGCAGATTTTGATGAGGCCTATCAATCAGTTTATAAAGCTCTTGAAAGCAATAGATTCTTTGTTGTGTTTGAACCCGATATAGGTGCGAATCTTGCTCGTTTTGGTAAAAATTGGGGTGATGATTATAACCAGAATAAAATTGAACGCATTAAGAGTATGGTGTTTTGTAATGGTTGGTATGCGAACAAAGTTAGTAATGTCGAACCAGATATGATGGCACTCTGTCCGCTTCACATTACGATGACACATAAACAGGGCACGACTTCGGTATTGTTTGTGCGTCCTGATTTTGTCGCAAAAGGATCAAAGGCCGAGGCCGTCGCCAAAGAAATTACTCAAGGAGTGATAGAAGCGATACAGCAGGGGATGAAGTAATATGAAGTTAATATTGTTATTACTTATTACGCTCTCATTAGTGGGTTGTGCAATAACAAATAAATTATACAAAGGGCCAGAAAGGCCAGCGTCACAATTATCGATAATTAATCAGCTCTATATGCAGGAAGTAGTCAGCAATAGCAAATACTATCAATTTAGATTAAGGAAAGTTGATGGTAAATCTATATCAGTTTCAGTGTCGGACGGGATTGGCGGCGTAGAGCTCATTCCAGGGAAACACACATTCACTTATGAAATTGAAAAAATAACTTCGCTATTACCTTCAACAATATATGTTAATAAAAAGCATTATGATTTTACTGTAACAACGATGGCAGGAATGAAGGGTTTTGTTGCATTTAAAACGATTGATGGTGGTTCGGAATTGTGTATGTATTTTTCCGATATAGATAAATCATACCCATTTTTAACGCCACAAGATTTTCTTCCGAATAAAAAATATAAGCCGACCTGTACTGATGTAGGTGTTAATCACAATGATGCTAGCTGGATAAAAAGGTTGTAAGTAATGAATAAATTAAGCGTAATGAAATGGATGCTGTCTGGTTTGCTCGTAGTATCAAGCAGCATGGTTTGGGCAAATGATGTGATTGATGAGATTGTTGCTCTTTCACCCGCTCCTGAAGGGGTTGTCTTTGAAGTACTTACACATGAACCATCGACATGGCCAAAGGCCTTATCTTATATTAAAAAATCAATAAAACGATTACGCGCTAAACACACGGATATGTCTTTTGCGATTGTCTCTCATGGCATGGAAGAATTTGCCTTACTGAAGGAGGCAAAGGGAAAGAATGCGGCGGTTCATAAGCAAATCCAAAGCTTGGTGAAAGATGATGTACAAGTAGAAGTTTGTGGTACTTTCGCAGAATGGAATGGTCATGATGAAAACGATTTTCCTGACTATGTAACGGTGGTAGATCAAGCGCCACAATCTGTTGGCTTTTATGAAGAAGATGGTTACGAAGTGATTGTTATTACAGAGGCAATGTTAAAAGAATTAAAGTGATCAGAAAGCAGCTCATATTAACGGCTGATTTAAAACAACTTATAAGGTTACCAATACAATGAAAGCTAGGGCAGCGGTTGCATGGGAAGTTAAAAAACCACTTTCGGTTGAAGAAATAGAGGTAATGGGCCCGCGAGAAGGTGAGGTGCTATTAAGAACTGTTGCTTCAGGTGTGTGCCATACCGATGCCTTTACTTTATCTGGCGATGACCCTGAAGGTTCGTTCCCATGTGTATTAGGCCATGAAGGTGGTTGTGAGGTTGTTGAGTTAGGTCCGGGTGTCAAGAACCTCTCTGTAGGGGATCATGTTATTCCTCTTTATATACCTGAGTGTGGTACGTGTGAATATTGTAAATCTGATTTAACCAACCTTTGTCAGTCTATTGCAGGTACGGTATGGACAGGCTACATGCCAGATGGCACGCGGCGCTTTTCTAAAAATGGTAAAGAGATCTTTCACTATATGGGATGCTCAACCTTCTCTGAGTACACTGTTGTTCCGGAAATTGCCTTGGCAAAGATTAATAAAGCAGCACCTCTCGATAAAGTATGTCTGCTGGGTTGTGGCGTAACTACGGGTATCGGTGCTGTGCTCAATACAGCTAAAGTAAGAGCTGGTTCTACTGTTGCGATCTTTGGTTTAGGTGGCATTGGTTTGTCGTGTGTACAAGGTGCAGTAATGGCAGGGGCAGAACGCATTATTGCCATTGACATTAACCCGGATAAATTTGAATTTGCGAAACAATTAGGCGCAACAGATTTTGTAAACCCTAATGATGTTGATGGTTCGTTTGTGGAATTTATGCAAGATACATTTAACGGTGGGCCGGATTATTCCTTTGAATGTATTGGTAATACGCATGTGATGCGTGATGCATTGGAATGCACGCATATGGGTTGGGGCGTTTCTACCGTAATAGGTGTGGCAGGAAGTGGCCAAACAATTGAGACGCGACCGTTTAATCTGGTGGTTGGTCGAACCTGGAAAGGCACGGCATTTGGTGGCGTGAAGGGAAGAACAGAATTGCCGGGCTATGTTGATCGTTACATGGATGGTCAAATTGAACTGGATTCCTTAGTCACTCATACCATGCCACTAGAAGACATTAATCGAGCCTTTGATCTTATGCACCGCGGTGAAAGCATACGCTCTGTGATCATTTTTTAAGAAAATGAAATTAATTGAATCAATTAAAGAATTTGGCGGTTATTTAAATCGCTATGAACATATTTCTAGTAGTTGTCATTGTTTAATGACATTTTCTGTATACCTGCCACCTCAGGTTAAATCACATAAGGTTCCAGCACTGTATTGGTTATCTGGATTGACATGCACAGATGATAATGTGCGAACCAAAGCGGGCATGCAACGCTATGCATCAGAGCAAGGGATCGCTCTGATCTTCCCTGACACGAGTCCACGTGGTGTAGATGTGGCGGATGAGGAAGAACGTTATGATCTTGGGAAAGGGGCAGGTTTTTATGTGAATGCGACACATTCACCATGGCAAGAAAACTATCAAATGTATGATTATGTAACGAAAGAGTTACCAGAATTGGTAGAACAAAATTTACCTGTACTAGAAGATGTTAAATCAATTTCAGGACATTCAATGGGCGGTCATGGCGCATTGATTTGTGCATTGAAGAACCCGTTGGCATATCGATCGGTCTCTGCATTTTCACCAATTTGTCACCCAGTAGAATGTGGTTGGGGACAAGGTTGTTTTAGCGCTTACTTGGGTGATGATGTAAAAATATGGCAAAGCTATGATGCGACTGAATTGATTAACGCCGGTGCGAGGGTCAACGATATATTGATTGATCAAGGAACAGCAGATGAGTTTTATGATGAAGGGCAATTGCAGCCAGAAAAATTTCAATCTGCATGTGATGCTATAGGTCAACCCCTGACCCTACGCATGCAATCAGGTTATGATCACAGTTACCATTTTATTGCGAGTTTTATTGGTGAGCATATTATCTATCATACCAAGGCATTAACCGATTAAACCTTAAAAAGGTTAAAGCCGATTTTTAATAATATCAGCAACCCTAAATGCGTTCGCATAAATTGTCCATGTGTAAGGAACACTGCCACCTGTTGGCATAAAACTGCCATCGGTTATGTATAAATTTTCAGCATCGTGTGCCTGACAGTCTGCGTTTAGAACTGATGTAGCAGGATCGTTTCCAAAACGACAACCACCCGCAACTAAATTGGGCGGTGGCGCTCCACTGACACTGGAACGGATGTTTTTCGCATTCATTTGTTTTAAGACTTGTTCTGATTTTTCTGCGAGGTAGTGTCCAACTTTTAGATCATGGTCATGGTAGCCCAAGCGTATTTTGGCAACAGGACTTCCCCATTTGTCTTTGACCGAATTATCTAGACTGACAAAACAATCATCGGTCGGAAGCCAATCGTTGAAAATTTCAAAGCGTAGGTATTTTGTTTCGGAAAAAACAGTTTTAAGTCTATTCTTTAAAGGTTTGCCCCATAACAACTTGCCATTGTCATCCCACTTCTCGCCATTCGCTTTAGAAATAGCGTTTGGATGTCGGAAGAGAAAATCAATGATGCCTCCTTTAGCCGGCGCGCCAAATTCTTTATCGTTGATGAAATACCAATCTTGTAAACCACGATTAACAAATGGTCCGCGGTGTTTCATGGCCTGTGCGAGTTGCGTATCAAATTGCTTATAGGTGAATTCACCTGTACCTGAACCACCCGCTGAAAAGAGCAGGTTTTTCCCCACTTGACCGGTGTTATTAGCAAGTCCATTAGGGTGTTTAGGGCCAGTTGATGCAAGTAGTAAACGTGAGGTTTCTATCGCTTGGCATGCGACCACAAATATTTTTGCTGACACAGCGTGTTTGTTGCCATCCTTGTCAAAGTAATTAGCTGCTGATACACGGCCGGAATGGTCTGTGGCAAGATGATAAACCTTGGCTTCTGGTTGAATTTTACAGTTACCTGTTTGAATTGCATCATTCAATAATGCTGCCCGTGAGCTACCTTTCGCACCTGACGAGCAGCCGTAACTGCCACAAAAACCAGAATATTCGCAGCTTCTGCGTTGGTCTTTTGGTTTTGATAAAACAGCACGTGGTGTTGGTAACGGATGCATATTCAATTCTCGACAAGCTTTGTCGATCAACCCACTGACGGCATGTTCAGCTGTTGGCGGATAGGGGAAATCAGCCGTTGAACGTGGCTCTTGGTGTGGGTGGGGAATGATTTTTCCTGAAATGCCCACGACAGATTCTGCTTTGGTGTAATAGGGCTCCATTGCGTCGTAATCTATCGGCCAGTCAACGACATTCGCGCCTTTGATATCACCAAACTCGGAACGAAGACGAAAATCCTTTGGTTTAAGACGATAAAAATATCCGCTCATAAAATTAGATGAGCCGCCTACACAGTTGCCATTCCAAAAATCAGAGCCTGAATCAGAACTGGCTTCAGACCGCCACTTATAAGAGCCATCGTCATTTTGGCCATTATATTCTTCCAATACATGTTGCTCGTCTTTTAACTTGGGGGTGTAAACAGAGCGGCGACAACAGGCTAATTCATCTTTAAAAAAATCATCTTCAGTAAACCATGGACCCTTTTCGAGCACTAATACGGAGTAACCAGCTTTTGCGAGCGTTAGCGCGACTGGGCCACCGCCAGCACCACTACCAATAATACAAACGTCGAAGTCTTTCATGGCAGTAAATAATACCGCTTGTCTTTAGTTGGAGTAGGGAATCCCGGGGTATGTTCTAACCACTGCCAACCAACTTTATTTGTATTTCCACCATAGACAGGATCAGTTAAGAGCGCTTCAAATAGATACAATAACAGCATGGATAGCCAATTCTCTCCGGCGCTACTGCCAGCGATACGTTGCAATACATCTTCTCTTTCTACTTCACCGAGATGGTAAAAAGTTTTACTAAACATTTGCTGGGCAATATCGTTGAGCCATTTAACGCCATCACGTAGAAATTTCTTATCTGCTTCATCAACACCCGGTAATTCCAATACTGATTTAAGGTATAAAGTCGCATTAAAATCCACGGCTCCAGGAGAGTCCGCATCTTTGGGGAATAAATGGTTTTGCACTGCAGCAAAGGTCTGCCAGGGTGCTTTCGTTAACAGTGGATTGGCCAATGCCGTTTTAGTGTCAATATGGTCGTTATTATCGCAGGCGGGGATGAATAAGCTGGCCGCCAATATGCTGCTTGCCTTTAGAAAATCTCGACGGCTTTGTTGTTCTTGAATACGCTCGGGCAAACCTGATGGGATACTTTCATCCCATTTTCGAAGCATCTTTTGGATTAACTCTGTATTCATTGCTGGCTTGTTTGTTGTGGTTTCCATTTATTGATGAATGCGTAGAACTTTTTGACAGAATACCGTTTATTTTCAAGAAAATCAGCAGTATCTTGTGATTCCAGTATACGCCCTTGATGATCAGTCACATACATATGGGGGTATCCGTAAACCGGTGGAAATACCTTGAGAAATTCTTTGTTGTCATTTTCTTCACTGACATTAACCTTTAACAGAACGAAGGTATTGAAGAAGTCTTTTTTGAGTTGTGGGTGAGAGTGAATGAATTTGTCTAATTTATGGCACCAGGCGCACCAGTTTCCCCCGACTTCAATCAATACCTTTCGATTGTTTTCTAAGGCAATTTTTAATGCTTGGATACCATCGTGAATGGGGTCACGCTTGGGATCGTAGATACGGCTATAAATGGGTAATGACTCGGGTTCGGCTACGGCATAGGCAGTTGCTTGTAGATTAATATACAAGGCCAAACCAATAATGGAGTGTAATAGTATTTTGTAGGAGATGAGATTCGTCATTAAATCTCATGGTAACTTATATATGGGTATATTTCTTGTGTGAGAAGTGGTGAGGGTAATAAAAGGGGCTAAAATACCCCCTTCTGAATTTTAATTATTGGGTTTTTTATTACATTCAGTATATTTCTTGAATACCCATTTGTCGTAGGAACCTTTCGGGGTTTGTTTCCAAAGTGAAGCTTCACAATGCCCAGGAGCATATCTCATATTGGCATTCGTAATTATTTTGTATTTTTCGCCTGCTTTCGCATCAAACTTAACGAAGACATCACACCAAGAACCAACACCTGCAACCGTACTGATTTGTATTCTAAACTCACCAGGGTTTACATATAAGCCATCAACGTTTAAGTCAGAAACAAGAGGGTTCCCATAGTTTGTACAGCGAGCAAAGGGAACTCGCTATAGGCTTGGTTGCATTGCTGCTTATCATCAACCTTGGCGTAACGCGTAATTGAACCTAATAATGGCGCGCCCACGCTCCGTTCAAATTTAATAAACGCAGCATTTTTTGAAGGTTCTACTTTTTTGTAAGGAGCTAAGCAACCAGTGAGCATTGCTGCTATTAAAATTATAAAGATATTTTTAAATGTCATAATATATTCAAGTGTGATTTTACAGGCTTAACTTAGTTAAGTAGTTTTTCCATTATTTTTTCGTAGTATGTTGAGACTGTATCCAGCTCATCTACCCCTACGCATTCATTTATTTGATGAATAGTGGCATTCAGCGGGCCCAGTTCAAGCACTTGTGCACCGGTAGGTGCAATGAAGCGCCCATCAGATGTTCCGCCAGAGGTAGATAGCTCAGTATCAATACCGTTGGTTTCTTTAATGGCATCGCGTGCGGCATCAACCAGTGCCCCTTCGGCTGTTAAGAAAGGGTGGCCAGAAAGAGTCCAGTTAATACTGTAATCGAGTTCATGTTTATTGAGCATGGTTTCGACACGTTCACGTAGGCCTTGATCCGTTTGTTCTGTAGAGAATCTGAAATTAAAAACGACTTCCATTTCACCAGGAATGACATTAGTAACACCGGTTCCCGCATTAATGTTTGACACTTGAAATGAGGTTGGTGGGAAGGAGTCATTGCCGTTGTCCCATACTTCTTCGGCTAGTTCGGCAATTGCCGCAGCGGCTTGGTGCACCGGGTTACGCGCAAGCTGTGGGTAGGCCACGTGACCTTGGATGCCTTTAACCGTCAGTACCGCGTTAAGTGAACCACGGCGACCGTTCTTAATAACATCACCTGCAAGTTTACTACTGGAAGGTTCACCTACTAAACAGTAATCCATTTTTTCATTTCGGGCTTCAAGGGTCTCTATCACCTTAACGGTGCCATTGATGCTAGGACCTTCTTCATCACTGGTGATGAGTAGGGCAAGGCTGCCATTATGATCTGGATGTTCAGAAACAAAACGTTCGCAGGCGGTTACCATTGCCGCGAGACTTCCCTTCATATCGGAAGCTCCGCGTCCATAGAGTTTTCCATCACGAATCTCTGGTTTAAAAGGGTGACTATCCCATTTTTCTATAGGGCCGGTTGGGACAACATCGGTGTGACCTGCAAATGCCAAGACAGGCGATGCATCACCGCGCCTTGCCCAGAAATTATCAACATCACCAAAACGCATACGTTCGGCTTTGAAACCAATCGCTTCCAGTCGGGCAATCATAAGATCTTGGCAGCCGCTATCTTCTGGCGTGGTTGAGTCACGGCTGATGAGGTCTATTGCTAAATCGAGTGTCTCGGACATAATCTTATTTTCTTGCTATTTGGTTTTTAAAATAATGTTTTATATTCTATTTCAGAAAAACCAACGATACGTTGCTTGCCCATATCAAGGACAGGACGCTTAATGATGGCAGGTTCTGCCAGCATAATTGCGATGGCCTTTTTCTCGTCGATGTTTTCCTTTTTTGTGTCAGGGAGTTTACGCCACATCATGCCGCGTTTATTTAATAACACTTCCCAACCCAGTTCTTTTACCCAGCGCTTAAGTTGTTTCTCGTCGAGTCCATCTTTACGAAAATCATGGAAATCGAATGTGATACCGTTCGCGTCTAGCCATTTACGTGCTTTACGCACGGTATCACAATTCGGAATGCCATAAAGCGTCGTCATTAGATGTCACGCAATAATTCGTTAATACCGACTTTACCCAATGTCTTCGCATCAACCTTTTTCACGATAACGGCACAGTATAAACTGTAGCTGCCGTCTTTAGATGGTAGGTTACCTGATACGACGACTGAACCAGCAGGAATACGGCCATAAGTAACTTCGCCAGTTGCACGGTCATAGATCTTGGTACTTTGACCAATATAAACACCCATTGAAATAACAGAACCTTCTTCAACAATGACACCTTCAACAACTTCTGAGCGTGCGCCAATGAAACAGTTATCTTCAATAATTGTAGGTGCGGCTTGAACTGGCTCAAGAACACCACCAATACCAACACCACCAGAAAGGTGTACGTTTTTACCAATTTGTGCACAAGAACCCACAGTCGCCCAAGTATCAACCATCGTGCCGCTATCAACGTAGGCACCGATGTTGACATAAGAAGGCATCAGGACTGTTCCAGATGAAATATAAGAACCTTTACGAACAGTAGCAGGAGGTACTACGCGGACACCGGCTTCGCGGAAGTCGCGTGAGTTAAAATCGGCGTACTTAGATTGAACCTTATCGTAGTAATTGGTAAAGCCACCCTTCATGAATTCATTGTCTTCAATACGGAAGGAGAGTAGGACGGCTTTCTTTAACCAATCGTTAACAATCCAATCTCCGTCTTTCTTCTCAGCAACACGGGCTGTGCCACTGTCGAGCATACCAATCGCTTCAAGCACGGCTTCTTTTACGTGTGTTTCAACGTTTCGGGGTGTAATGTCAGCACGATTTTCAAATGCATCTGTAATAATAGTTTGGATATTGCTCATTTTATTCTCCGCTAATAACTGTGAGTATTCTAACATGAACTACGTTTAAATCGTGGTTCATAGTGTTTCAATAAATTCTTTAATTCGCATGGCCGCTTCAATGCATTCATCCATTGGGGCAACAAGTGCCATGCGCACGTAATTCGTGCCAGGATTGCCGTTATCTGTATCACGTGATAGGTAGCTACCGGGTAATACAGTGACATTCTGTGTAGCAAATAAGTTACGGGCAAAATCAGTATCACTAACAGGTGTCTTGAGCCAAAGATAAAATCCTGCATCGGGTTGTTCGACATGGATCGCGGGTTTAAGTATCTCAATGACAGCTGCAAATTTATCACTATATAATTTCCGATTGTGTACGACATGTTCTTCATCATTCCATGCCGCCATACTTGCTGATTGTATTGGTGTCGACATCGCGCAACCGTGGTAGGTGCGGTATTTTAAAAATTGTGCGATAACATCGGCATCACCAGCAACAAAACCACTTCGCAATCCTGGTGCATTGGAGCGCTTGGAAAGGCTGTGGAAAACAATACAACGCTTGAAATCATTGCGCCCAGATTCTATACAGGCCTGTAGCATGCCCATCGGTGGGTTTGCTTCATCAAAATAGATCTCGGAGTAACATTCATCTGAGGCAATAATGAAATCGTATTTATCAGCTAATAGAAATAAATCGCTTAGTGCTTGCTTGTCCATAACGGCGCCGGTCGGATTACCCGGTGAACAGATATAGAGTAACTGGCAACGTTGCCACTGTGCTTCTGTAACCTGACTAAAATCAGCCAGGTAATTAGATTCTTGGCGGCTGTTTAAAAACAGTGGTGTTGCACCGGCCAGCAAGGTGGCGCCTTCATAGATCTGGTAAAACGGATTTGGCATTAACACCAATGCATCATTTGTCGGTTCAACAACACATTGTGCAAAGGCAAACAGTGCTTCGCGGGTACCGTTAACAGGTAGCACATGGCGATCGTGATCAATATTTTCAGCTGGGATATTAAAGCGGCGGCTTAACCAATTCGTGATACTAATGCGTAAATCATCACTGCCGCGTGTAAGCGGATACTGAGCAAGACCATGCATATGGCTAATAATGGCCTCACTAATAAACGCAGGTGTTGGATGTTTAGGCTCACCTATTGATAGGGCAATGTGTTCTTTCTCACTTGGCGGCGTCAATCCCTCTTTCAAGGCATTAAGCCTTTGGAAAGGGTAGGGCTGAAGTCGTGATAAATTAGGGTTCATGCCGAAGTTGCCTGATATGACACTTAGACGGGCTTGCGCTACAGTGAGCAAAGTCGGTCAAGGTGTCGATGTCTATTATTAGAAGGCGCGTAGTATAAGTGATTGTTTTATGGCATCCAATAGTCAATACAACCTGTTGCCCGTAGGGGCTTTATTATTATCATCCACAATGTGGGGCGTGTTGTGGTATCCCTTACGTTTGCTCGAATCTCAGGGCCTAGAAGGGCTTTGGACAAGCTTAATTATGTATTTTGCGGCTGGACTGGTTGCGCTGCCTTGGATGAGGTCGGGCCTGAGTCAGCTTTCTGGGCAATGGGGCCTAATTATCGGCCTTATGCTGGTCAGTGGCTGGGCGAATATTGCATTTATTCTCGCGGTGATTGATGGCAATGTGTTGCGCGTATTACTATTATTTTTCCTTTCTCCGCTTTGGACGGTCATTTTAGGCCACCTGTTTCTGGCCGAACGCTTGGGTGCATCGGGTGCGCTGATGCTATGTATCGCGATGGTAGGTGCAACACTGATGTTGTGGCGTGCCGATGCCGGCTTGCCTATGCTAACGTCACAATCTGATTTTTATGCCCTAACGGCGGGAATGGCCTTTGCCGCAGGCAATGTCATAGTTAGAAAAATGCGTGATGATGTGCCCGCAATGGCTAAAGCAGCTGCGGTATGGTGGGGTGTGGCAATGATGGCGGCCGCTTGGATAGCATTGGTTGATATTTCTGTGCCTGTGGTGAGTTCAAACTGGGTTTATGTTCAGGCATCATTGCTGGGGCTAATCGGTATGGTTGTGATGACAATGGCCGTGCAATATGGTGTGACACGTATGCCTGTACAGCGTTCAGCTGTTATTTTGTTATTTGAATTAGTTGCCGGTGCTGTTTCTGCACAATTATTAACCAATGAGGTTGTTTTACCGCAAGAATGGTGGGGTGGCGGATTAATCCTTGTGGCGGGGTATTTAGCCGCAAGGCGTGAAGAGGTTAAAGTCGATGTTTGAGATTACGCGGTTTCACCATGCCAGTTTGATTGTTCAGGATACGGGAAAGGCGCTGAGCTTTTATCGAGATCTACTTGGTCTTTCCGTGTTAGAGGGGCGGCCAGATTTAGGTTATTCAGGGGTATGGCTTGATTTGGGTTCAGGGCAGCAATTACATCTGCTTGAGCTCGACAATCCTGATTCAATCGAAAATCGCCCCGAGCATGGAGGACGAGATCGACATTTGGCCTTTAATATTAAATCATTGAGTTTATTAGAGAGTGAGCTGGATAAACGAAAAATCACCTATACTAAAAGTCGATCTGGTCGGGCTGCATTATTTTGTCGTGACCCAGATGGCAATGCTTTGGAATTTATTGAGCAAACACCTTGATCTTCCTCAGATATATACGAGTATATATATAATTAGGCGTTTTAATAAGCCAATAATGCCCATCAGTAGATGAACAATAACAATAATAACTTTTAATCTCAGGAAGAGAGCTATCTATGCCTAAAGTACTACGTATCCTTATCATTGAGGATTCGGAAAATGATGCAGAATTACTGTTGAGCGAATTACGAAAAGGTGGTTTTGTACCAGAATACTGTTGTGTAGACACAGCAGAAAACATGCAAGAAGCGTTAGCGCGAAAGAGTTGGGACGTCATTGTTTCAGAATATTCGACGCCTCATTTTGATGTCATCAGTGCGCTTGATGTGGTGAAACGCAACAATATAGATATTCCTTTAATTGTTTTTTCCACAAATGTCGGTGAAGAAATTGCTGTAATGGCAATGAAGGCTGGCGCGCATGATTATATTATTAAAGATAATTTTGCCAGATTGATTCAGGCCATTGAACGTGAAATTAAAGAGGTAAATTTACGTAGTCATAACAGTCGTTCTGAAAGGGAGATGCGTAAATTAACCAGTGCGATTGAACAAACGACAGATGCGGTGATGATTTGTAATGCACAAGGCATTATCGAATATGTCAATTCTGGTTTTGTGAGGATGACAGGCTATAGCAAAGATGAAGTGCTAGGGAATAGTCCGCGGATACTAAAATCAGGAAAGCAAGATGATAGTTTCTATGGCGTGATGTGGGACACAGTATCTTTAGGTGATGTTTTTCAGGATGTTTTTATTAATAAGCGAAAAGACGGATCACTTTATTACGAAGAAAAATCAATTACACCTCTTAAAAATGAGCGTGGTGGTGTTGAGCATTACATATCGACTGGTAAAGATATTACAGAACAAATGCAAACACGTGAGCGATTACATCATTTATCACAACATGATCTATTAACAGGCCTGCCCAACCGGCTTTTATTTAATGACCGTTTAGAACAAGCGATACCACGTGCGCGACGTAATGATCGCGTGCTTGCGGTGTTGTTAATTGACATGGACCGTTTTAAAAAAATCAACGAAACGCTTGGCTTTGATTGTGGTGACCATATGCTGCAAGCAGTTGGTGAGCGATTGCTTGCGAGTACCCGTGATGGCGATACTGTTGCAAGACTTGGTGATGATGAGTTTGCAATAATTTTAGAAGATGTAAAGCATCAAGAAGATGTGTCAAAAATTACCGAGAAAATTATTCGCGCATTGTCAAAAGCATACTACGTCGATGATCATGAATTATTTATTACAACAAGCATTGGCATCAGTCTTTACCCGAATGACGGTGACTACCCGGAACTACTAGTGCAAAATGCGGGTGTTGCCATTTATCACGCGAAGGAAAGTGGCAGCAATAAATATCGTTACTATGAAGCCAAAATGAATGCGCAATCTTTATACAGGCTCAATCTTGAATCCTCATTGCGCAAAGCGCTTTCGCGGGAAGAATTCTTTTTGTTATACCAGCCGCAAATTGATCTTGAATCACATGAAATAACAGGGTTTGAGGCACTTTTGCGTTGGGCGCATCCGGAGTTAGGTACGGTGTCACCAGTAGAGTTTATTCCTCTATTGGAAGAAACAGGGATGATAGAAGAGGTTGGTCGTTGGGTATTACGAAAGGCATGCGAGAAATGCAGGTCATGGCATGAAAATGGTTTTGGTGAAATTTCGATTGCTGTAAATATTTCACCAGTTCAATTTGAAGGGCGAAAAATCGCTGAAGTTGTGAGTAATATATTAGATGAAACGGGTTTGCCTGCAAATTATCTGGAGCTGGAATTAACCGAAAGCACGATTATGCGTAATGCAGAACAGGCAGCGGTTACATTAACCAAGTTAAATGAAATGGGCGTTGCATTGGCTATTGATGATTTTGGCACAGGATACTCATCGTTAAGTTATTTGCAAAAATTCCCATTGAACACACTTAAAATCGATAGATCCTTTGTGAGCGATATCACAGGTGAGAATGGAGATGGAACAATTGTTAGTGCAATTGTCTCAATGGCTCATAGCCTTGGTTTGACCGTGGTGGCTGAAGGTGTTGAAACAAAAGAACAGCTATCAACATTGCAGGAAAAGCAATGTGAATATGTTCAAGGTTTTTTATTTAGCAAACCAATTACAGAATTTGAGGTTAAAGAACTGTTAACAGAGTGGGCAGAAAAATCACCGTTCTTTAATTTGGTAAAATCCGGCTGAACAGTTCTTGTTTAGTCTTTTCAGATTGTACTACATAGCTTATTATACAGTTATGCCCCCGTAGCTCAGCTGGATAGAGCGAACCCCTCCTAAGGGTTAGGTCGGACGTTCGAATCGTCTCGGGGGTGCCACATTTATTATTGTTTCATCACTATTTAATTTATCTGAGTGAATTAACATTTTGCTTAGCTGATATTAAAAAGTGTATGAAAATTAGACATTTCAAAAACACGTCTAATATCAGGATTACATCTTGTAATAGAAATATTGGCTTTTTCTTCACCTAGATGTTCTCGAAGCAGCAGTAGCATTCCAAGGGCAGAACTATCTAAGTAAGCAGTTTGAGACAGTTCAAGAATGATTTTGGTGTTTGGGGGTAAATTTTTGTATGTATCGCGAAACTCACGGTGGATGCTATAATCGAACTGTCCAGTGACCGCAATAACAGTGGAGTCTTCGTTTTTTGTTGATGTGATAGGCATTATAAGTACTCCATTGGCAGTCGATTTTTTACTGCATTAAATCATTTTTTAGTTAATGCAATTAACTTATTGGTTATGTTGTGTAAAGACACAATTTCATCGACACCGCCTGCTTTAACTGCTTCGCCTGGCATACCCCATACGACACTGGTTTTTTCATCTTGAGCTAATGTATGCGCACCATTATCATGCATTTCTTTCATGCCTTCTGCTCCGTCATCACCCATGCCTGTTAGCATGATTCCAATTGCATTTGAGCCAACATTTTGTGCAACTGATCTAAACATAACATTGACAGAAGGGCGATGTCGATTGACTGCAGGGCCATTATTAAGACGACAAATATAACGGGAACCACTGCGTTCAACAATTAGATGTTCATCGCCTGGTGAAATATAAACGTGACCAGATAAAATTTGTTGTCCATCACTAGCCTCACACACGGTCATTGCACAATTTTTATTCATTCGTACTGCAAAAGGGGCACTAAACGCCGCGGGAATATGTTGAGTGATAACGGTGCCTGGAAAGTCAGCAGGCATTCGCATTAATATTTCCTTAATCGCTTCTGTGCCACCAGTTGATGCTCCAATGGCGATGATTTTTTCTGTAGTGGTCAATTTTCTTGGCGCAGATTTGCCAAGGACAGCATCTGTTGTGTTTTTAGGCGTGGTTTGAATTGAATCAACACTCTGGCTTTTCCAGTTATCAAGTATCGTTGAACCAGCCGCGCTGGCAACTTTGTCACACAGTTCTTCGGAATAGTCTTTTAGACCTTGTTTAATATCTAGCTTCGGTTTTGCAACAAAATCTATAGCACCAATTTCTAAAGCTTGTAATGTGACATCTGCCCCTTTTTCCGTTAGTGAAGAAACCATGATGACTGGCATAGGATGTAAACGCATCAAGTTTGAGAGGAAGGTTATCCCATCCATTTTTGGCATTTCTATATCTAGTGTTAAAACATCTGGGCGAAGTTTCTTTATTTTTTCGCGTGCGGCAATAGGATCTGATGCCACACCAACAACTTCTAGTCTAGGGTCGCTATTCAAGATCTCCGTCAACATCTGACGAACAAGAGCTGAATCATCAATAATTAATACTTTTGACTTATCTTGTTTCATGTTTTTTCCATCATTGCTAACGGTGCTAATTAGAAAAGATCAATTTCACCAGGTTGCTCAACCGTAACATCAAGTATTTTAGAGTATGTGGTTTCGCGTGAGATAATAGTATCATTATGTAATGAACGTAACTTCTTCATTTTAACTTTTCCGGTTTTTGGATCATACAGAATCTTACGTGGAAAAATATCACCTACATTTTCGGAAACCAGATTCAATGCTTCTGTTTCAATGTAGTCTCTCACAAAAGAAATATTATTGGCGCCGACATCAGTCATCTTACTAATTATACGGCCACCACCAAATATCTTAACTTCAAGGTTTTTACGTTGACCACCATTGGTCAGAATTCCATTTATGAGATGTTCCATTGCAAAATTACCGTAGCGTGTCGCAGAGCTATTTATATTGCCACCCCAGCCGCCACCGTTCACAGTCTTGCTAATAGGTAACATAAAGTGGTTCATGCCACCAACGCCAAATAAGGTATCCCTTATGCAAGCAGATATACAAGAACCAAGTACGGTGGTAATTAATTCATGATTGGTTGTCACGTAATACTCGCCGGGAAGAATTTTTGCCACATGTTTGTTATTGGTTCTATCCCAATATCGCTTTATGTGCTTAAATTCTTCTAACGTCGGTTCTGGTTTTGAACCCTTTAACGATTTACTGAAGGCTGTAATGGGTGTTGGCATTGTCAAATCTTTGTGTAAGTAGTGTTGCCTATTAATTTAAAGTCATTACTTACTTTAAACATAGTCTCAGAGTGTCCAATAAACATATGCCCGCTATCTCTAAGTAGTTCATGATAACGCTTAAAGAGTATTTTCTGAGTAGGTTTGTCAAAATAAATAACAACATTCCGACAAAATATAATGTCGAATTGATTTTTAATTGGCCAGGTTTCCATTAGATTTAATCGGCGAAAACGGATGAGATCCTGTAATTCAGTTCTAATTTTAATAGAATCAATTTGATTCCCCTTACCTTTTAAGAACCAACGCTTCATTCGTGACTTACTTAAACTGTTTATTCTTTCCAATGAATAAATGCCTGCTTTAGCATGGGCGAGTACGTTGGTATCTAAATCAGTTGCCAGAATTTTAATATCCCAATTTTTGTTCTCAGGGATGACTTCGCGTATCGCCATTGCAATACTGTAGGGTTCCTCTCCGGTAGAACAACCTGCGGACCAAACGCGAATTTTTTTAGTGTCGGCATTTATTCGTAGTAGATTTGGCAATACTGTTGACTTTAAAAATTCAAAATGATGATTTTCGCGAAAAAATGAAGTTAGATTGGTGGTGATCGCATTGGTGAAATGGGCTAACTCATCTTTTCCAGAGGGGCTCTCCAGGAGCTGTATGTAGCTCCCGAAGTTCCGGATTTTCATTTTACGCAGTCGTTTCGATAAACGACCGTAAACAAGATTGCGCTTTGCATCTGAAAGAGCGATGCCAGTATGTTCAATAACTAACTTTCGTATCTGATTAAACTCTTTGTCAGTCAGAGTGAAATCACACATATCCTCAAGCGCGGAGACTTCCATCATTATCTCCCAATTAAAACTCTTCCCATTCACTGTCGTTGTCAGCCACAGGTGCTGCTCTTCTTGACGCTGCCGGTCTTCTTACCGCAGGTGGTCTTGCTGCTGGAGCGGCAAAAGTTGTCGCACGCGGTGCGGCACTATTTACATCGGTGACGCTGAGTTTAAAGTAGGTCATGAGGTCATCAAGGCCTCGAGCCTGTTCATCAAGTGATTCACTGGCTGCAGCAGCTTCTTCAACCAGGGCTGCATTTTGTTGAGTGACTTCGTCCATCTGCGATACGGTTTGGTTAACTTGTTCAATACCGGTTGATTGCTCAAGGCTCGCCGCTGCAATCTCGGCGATTATGTCACTCACTTTTTTTACCGCGCCCACTATTTCATCAAGCGTTTGCCCTGATTCATTCACTAAGCGACTACCTTCATCAACTTTTTCAACGCTGTCATTAATGAGTGATTTAATTTCTTTTGCCGCACCGGCACTTCGCTGTGCTAGGTTGCGCACTTCACTAGCAACTACCGCGAAACCACGACCTTGTTCACCAGCTCGTGCTGCTTCAACAGCAGCATTCAGAGCAAGTAGGTTGGTCTGGAAGGCAATTTCATCAATGACGCTGATGATGTCGGCGATTTTCTTACTAGCTGAATTAATTTCACCCATCGCATTAATGGCATTATTCACGACAGAGCCACCTTTTTCTGCTTGATCGCGTGCGCCAGCAGCTAATTGATTGGCTTGTCGAGCGTTATCGGCATTTTGTTTTACAGTTCCGGTTAACTCTTCTAGGCTTGCCGCAGTTTCTTCAAGACTCGAGGCTTGTTCTTCAGTGCGTTGACTAAGGTTAGTATTACCTTGGGAAATTTCGCTACTTGCTGAAGCGATACTGCCACTAGATTCGCGAATATTGCCAACGACATCAATAAGGTTTGACACAGTGCCATTAATTGAGTCCTTAAGTACGGCAAACTCTCCTTCATATTCACCATCCATTTGTTTAGTGAGATCGCCGCCAGATAACGCACTCATTACACTCATGCCACCTTGTAATGGTTCAACGACGGCATCCATTAAGCTATTAACACCTTCACCGAGTGTCTTCATAAAGCCTGCGTATTCTGCATGTTCAATGCGGGCATTAAGTTCACCTTTGGTTGCACCAAGGATCAATGCCTGAATTTGACGTTCAGCATCTTTTTGTTCAGTAATATCTGTCCATTGCACCATGTTGCCCATGTATTCACCATTTGGGCCAGAGATCATGGTGGCGTTCACCTTGAAAGATAATCCTGCAACATTAATTTCCGCTGTTGCTGGCAGGCGTGCTGGGTCCGAAAGCAGGGCACGCTGGTGCGCAGGGTTTTTGTGGAAACCATCGATGCAAGTTCCGATTAGGTTGTCTACATCTAACCCAGGCCAAATTTTTCGCAGTTCAAATTGGCGTTTACGTAACATATTCACCACCGCTGGGTTTGCAAAGGTAATATTTAGGTCAGCATCACAGAGCATTAAGTTTGCTTCTGCACCATCGACTGCTGATTGTAAGCGGGCTACTTCAAGTTCTTTAACGCGTACTTCGGTAACATCAGTCCATTCCAATGCATTACCGACATAATTTTCGCCATCCATAATGGCCGTGACATTGAGGGCAAATTTTAACGGCCCAACCTGAATGTCTGTCTGGTATGGCAGGTTATTTGGATTTGATAAAAGTTGGCGTTGATGTGCCGGATTCTTATGGAAAGTATCGATACATGTACCAATGATATTGTCGACATTAAAGCCAGGGTAGACTGCGCGTAGTGCTATCTCGTGAGTGCGCAGCATAGATATAGTAGAGTCGTTTGCATAGGTGATGACAAGGTCACGGTCGACCATCATAATGGCTGTCATTGCACCATCCACCGTTCCTTGGAGGCGTGTAACATCGGCTTCGCTCTTGCGAGCTTCAGTCACATCACTCCATTCGAGTGAGTTACCGATGTACTCATCATCCTCCGTGATTTGTGCCGTTACGTTAAGTGAGAAAGTTAGAGGACCTACTTGAATGTCTGTTTTATAAGGTAAGTTATTGGGGTCGGCTAGTAACTGACGTTGGTGTGCTGGGTTTTTGTGAAATGTGTCGATATTTACGCCTATGATATTGTCAGCAGAAAATCCTGGGTAAACGCGGCGTAACTCTTCTTCATTATCTTTTAGGATCTTGACTGTTGCTGCATTCGCATAGGTGATATTGAAATCACGATCAATCATCATGATAGCTGTTGCTGCACCATTTACTGCAGACTGCATTCTTGTTAGTTCGTCAGTTGTTCCTGATGCTGCTGATTGCGTATTTGCCATGGTGATTTCCTCTGAATTCTCATATCCGTTAAGCATTGTTGTTGCGATAGTTTCAAGTGCTTTTTGCCAGGCATAATGTACTTCGTCGGTCCATAAATCACCGGCAAATTCCTCCATGACATCGAGCATGGTTGACGCAACCGCTTCGTAATGAGCTGGTTCAGCGCCGTAACCTTGGTGTCTTTCACCAAGGTTTTTTAATACTTCAACCAACGCTTCGGGTTTGCGTAGGCTTTTTACTACGAGCACCAGCGCAGCAACCAGTTTCTTTTGTTGCTTGGCTGGGGTGGTATTCGCAAACATCGGTTTTACACCAGGGTAGCGTGCGAATAGTTCTTCATAAAACCGTTTTGCGAGTTTGTTTGCATTGGGTGCGAGCGCATCAAAGGATGACTCAAGCAGTTCCACATCAAGCCCTAGTGGAGAAACATAGGGAACGGTTGCGATTGGTTTTTTAACAGCCTTCTTCTTAGTCGTAGCCTTTTTCTTTTTCGCGGCAGGGGGTTCATCCTCTTGCATCCACGCAAGAGGGTCATATCCCATTTTTGTTTCTTTCTTAGTTGCCATTGTTACGTCTCCAGTTACTATGGCTAGCCGTTCCAGGCGATGCCTGAAAATATTTGTGTTAGTAACGTGTTTACAGGGCAATTATGGAATGATGCCTTGAGCACATGTTTTGTTTTATGTACACCTTGTTTAGGTATACCCGCTATTTTGGTACTACTTAATGGTGTTTTGAATATAGTCATCGGTATGTCCTTCCATTAAGCAGGTCATCGGCAAGGTTGCGGTAATCCTGAGCACCATTGCACGACTTTTTATATTCAAAGATGGTTTTTCCAAAACTGGGGCTTTCAGCTAGAGATACATTCTCTCTAATAGGTGTTGCTAGGACTTGGCCTGGAAAATAGTTAAGTAGTTTTTCATGTACTTCACGGGCTAACTTACGACGGCTATGAAAACGTGTTACAACCAGCCATTTTTTTGTAGTGTGTTTAAGTCGAACTTCAACATGCTTCAGAATGTTAAGTAATCGTGATAAGCCATGCAGAGCCAGGTAATCACCTGAAACAGGGATAAGCATTTCTTTGGCTGCAAGTAGGGCATTCATCGTTAGCATGCCAGAAGAAGGTGGGCAATCAATAAAGATGTAGTCCTGATTTCGAATGCGTTTAAGTGAATCGTGTAATAGCCAGCCACGCTTTGCGCCACCAGTGGCGATTTGTTCGAGTTCACCCAATCTGGAGCCCGCAGGAATGAGGTGTAGGTTTTCTCGTACTTTTAGTTTTACATTCGAGACTTTATTGTCACCCCGAATAACACTGTCGATTCCTTCTTGCTCTGGTAGTTCCATACCAAAGCTGGCGGTAAGATGTGATTGAGGGTCCATATCGACAACGGTAACAGTCTTACCTGACATCGCAAGTGCATGCGCAACATTCAATGTTGTCGTTGTTTTGCCTACGCCACCTTTCTGGTTCATTACTGCTATCACACGCATACCCTCAATGGTTTTCCTTTGTTAGGCAGATAAGCCGTCAGTTGCTTGAATTTCGTTTCCTGACAAAAGGTGATCAATATCTAGAATAATGATCATTTTTTCATCAACAGTAGCAAGACCTCGAACGAATTCGGTGTCGACGACGCTGCCAAAATCGGGTGCCTCTTTCATTTCTTCAGGTGGGACATCATAAACATCGGAGACGGCATCAACGACAATTCCCATTATGCGATCTCGGTCCGGGCATTCAATTTTTAAAACGATCACCACGGTGATAGGACCATACTCAACTTCAGGCATGCTGAAGCGCTGACGAAGATCAACAATAGGCACAATAGTTCCACGAAGATTGATTACACCTTTGATATATTCAGGTGTGTTTGGTATAGGTGTTACTGAATCCCAGCCTTTAATTTCTTGAACGCGTAGAATATCAACACCATATTCCTCTGTACCTAGAATAAAGGTTAGAAATTGGTCAGCATCAGAATCGAGTTCGGAACCAATAATAGAGTTGAGTTCAGTAGCAGTTGTGCTCATGCAATTTCTCCTATGCCGCTTCGTCGGCGATGTTGCTGTCTTTCCCATTGGGTGGGACGGGTGCAGTTGGTTCAGGTGCACCTATTTTTTTGTACATTTCAATCATGCCAGCGATATCTAGAATTAGTGCAACAGTTCCGTCACCAAGAATGGTTGCGCCGGATAAACCATCAACACGTTGATAATTAGTTTCAAGACTCTTAATAACGACTTGTTGTTGGGCTAATAAATCATCAACGATAATGCCGGCTTTTTTTCCATCGCCTTCCACGACCACCATGAGACGATCATTTAATGAGGCATTATTGTCTTCCATGCCAAATACATGGTGAGCACGTATAACGGGAATATATTCATCACGTAATTGATAAAGATCAGCTTTTCCTGCGATACCGTTGAGGTTGTCAGATTTAACTTGTATTGACTCGATAATTGAAACGAGTGGTACGACAAATGTTTCGTCGCCAACTTTGACAAGTTGCCCATCCAGGATTGCCAGTGTTAGTGGTAATTGGATCGTAAAGACAGTTCCTTTACCTTCGTCAGAATCAACACGGACACTGCCGCCGAGTGACTTAATGTTTTTACGAACCACGTCCATACCGACACCTCGACCGGATACATCACTTAGTGATTCTGCAGTTGATAGACCAGGGTGAAAGATAAGATCATTAATGGCATCATCAGTTAACATTTCATTTTCGCCAACCAAACCATTAGTACGAGCTTTGTTAAGTACTCTTTCTTTATTTATACCCGCACCATCATCAGAAAGCTCAATAACGATATTGCCACCTTTATGAAAGGCGTTAAGTGTTAGCGTACCAGTTTCGCCTTTTCCGGAGGCAAGGCGTTGTTCTGGTGTCTCAATACCATGATCCAGAGCATTGCGAACCAAGTGAACCATTGGGTCACCAATTTTTTCCATCACAGTTTTATCAAGCTCAGTACCTTCGCCTAAGGTGACAAGATTGACTTTTTTGTTTAGTTTTCCTGATAAATCATGAACCAAACGTGGCACACGGCTAAATACGAAACTTATGGGCAGCATACGTATGCGCATAACGCTTTCTTGAATTTCTCGGGTATTGCGCTCTAATTGCGCTAAACCTTCGATTAATTTTTCCATTTGAAATGTGTTGTGCGTTTCATCAGAATTTATTTCGCCACCTACTTGGCCAAGCATTGCTTGAGTGATGACCAGCTCACCAACCAAGTTTATAATTTCGTCTACTTTATCAATACCAACGCGTATGGATGCTGCTTCGCCACTGCTACTTTTCTTGGTAGTTGATGGTTTCGCCGGTGTTGTAGTAGCAGGCTGTTTTTTTTGTGTAACTGGCGCTGCAGTGGCGGGGGCGGTTTTTGATTGCTCATCAGAAACGGTTTTGGTCTGAGCGTTTAATTCATTACTGGCGGTGTTCGCAAGGGGAGTGATTTCCAGATCGCATTCATCTTCGACCCATTCAAATACTTCTGTAATATCTTTTTTTTCTATATCACCTTTTAAGGTTATATCCCATGCGAGAAATGAATCCTCAGGATTCAGGTCGGCAAACCCAGGGAGATGTGTGATATTAGCAACGACTTCAATTTCGCCAAGTTCTGCAAGCGCCTTTATCATTCTTACAGGATCGTTGCCAGTGCGTAGCATTTCAGTATGTGGTTTAAAAAATATCTTCCAACCATCAGATTGTGCGGCACTATCATCGGTAATTGTATTATCAGTACTTGTTGTTTCAGTTTCATTACCGAGCATCTTTTCAAGTTCATTCTGGACAGATGCAATTTTTTCAACGTCCATGTCACCGCCATCTTTGTAGACAGTTAACATGTCGCGCATAATGTCGACGGATTTTAGTAATAGATCGACGGATTCTTGAGTGACTTGACGAATGCCATCGCGCATTTCATCCAATAACGTTTCTGCAACATGAGTAAATTCTGCTATTGCAGTAAATCCGAATGTGCCACTGCCACCTTTGATAGAATGGGCCGAGCGAAAAATAGTATTAATTGATTCATTATCAACATTGCCTACGTCAAGGTTAAGGAGTTCGTTTTCCATGATATCCAAACCTTCGAAGCTTTCCTCGAAGAAGGTTTGATGAAATTGCTCCATATCAATGCTCATAACTTTACCCCAGTACTTTTTTCACTGTTGCAAGTAGTTGTTCGGGGTTGAAAGGTTTGACAATCCAGCCAGTTGCACCAGCTTGTTTACCTGCTATTTTTTTATCAGCAGATGATTCAGTTGTTAATGTAAGAATTGGCGTGAATTTATATGAGGGTAAGGAACGTAATTCTTTCGTTAGAGTGATGCCATCCATGTTTGGCATGTTGATATCAGTAATAACTAAATTATAACTATTAGACTTGGCGATTTGGAGTGCCTCCATACCATCCTGTGCCTCGGTAACATCATATCCAGCACCCTTTAACGTAAAGGTAACCATTTGACGCATTGATGCCGAATCATCAACTGCAAGAATACTTGCCATTTTATCCTCCTACGAATTCCACTGTTGTTGCATTCAAATTTAGTGCAAGGTCTTTTCTTTTAAACCAAGGTGTTCGTCTAGTCCGCTAATAGAGGCCGCCGCACGTAATTCTTCGCTCGGGTCTAACCACTCAACATTTATGCCATGTACTTGTGCATCAAGGAAAAAAGCACATAGCATCTGTAGTGCAGCCGCATCAGCCTTGCCCACATCAGCTGCTTGAAGCCGAACAGCCTGACCGCTACCCAATGCAACTTTTAACTCATTTCCAAGGTCGGCCACGATAGAAATGTCTAAGGAATCTTGGCAGTCGATAATCTTTGATTCTTTCTTTTCTTCGCTCATGGTCTTCTCGCTTTTTGAACTTACAATTATCAATATAGCTATTCGCTTATATTTAAATTAATCAGACTACATCTGCGCTATCGACATTTAAATTTAAAGCTTTAGTCTTTTTTGATTATGAAAAGGCATTTATGGCTAAATTTATTGTCTGAAAAAAGACAAATCATATATCTCGCATAACTTATTGATTAATATGCGGTTTATAATAGGGCTAGATGGTAATAGGGTGATTTGTGACGGTTTTATGGTGGGTAATAAAGTTGAGATAATGAGATAATATACGCGAATAGTCCATTTTTACGATAAATACGTTTATTTTGTTCCAAAAATACCTAGGTGAGTAAATGTTATCCACATATCCTTTGTTAAAAGAAAGTGATTTTCCTGCTTTGCATCGTGGTGTATTGACTGCACTGCAAGTGAACCTTGGTTATCGGTGCAATCAACAGTGTCTTCATTGTCACGTTAATGCAGGTCCAAAGCGCACAGAGGAAATGGATGCTGCTGTTATTCAGACTGTGCTTGACTTTGTTAGCGCAAAATTAATCAGCGTATTGGACTTAACCGGTGGTGCGCCCGAGTTGAATCCTCATTTTAAGGTTCTGGTTGAAAAGGCATCCGAGATGGGGGTGCATGTTATTGATCGTTGTAATTTGACGATTCTTGAGGAACCAGGGCAAGAAGGGCTTGCTGAATTTCTCGCCAGTCACAAAGTGGAAGTTGTTGCGTCATTACCTTGCTATATGAAAGCTAACGTTGAATTGCAGCGAGGCAAAGGCGTTTTTGAGCCAAGCTTGGCGGGGTTGAAGCAATTAAATCAGTTGGGTTATGGCCAAGAAGGCACTGGCTTGGTGCTGAATTTAGTCTATAACCCACAAGATGCAAATTTACCACCGGGCCAGCAACAGCTAGAGCTTGATTATAAGCGTCATCTTGACGCTGAGTATGGTGTTCAGTTTAATCAGTTATTTACGTTGGCAAATATGCCGATACAACGTTTTGGTAGCATGTTGATATCAAAAGGGCAGTTTACTGGGTATATGGATCTCCTAAAAGGGGCCTATCAAGCTGAAAACCTTCGGTCGGTGATGTGCCGAAGTATGTTGAGTGTAGATTGGCAAGGATATGTCTATGACTGTGACTTTAATCAAATGCTTGATATGCCACTGACGAATAATCATCACCAAAGAATACATTTATCAACCTTAATGGATGCCACGCTAGAAGGGCGCTCGATTTTGGTTGCAGATCATTGCTATGGCTGCACGGCAGGTCAGGGAAGTAGTTGTGGTGGTGCACTGGGTGTCTGATATAAAGGCATGTTCGGTTATTATTCCGGTGTTAAATGAAGCTCAGCATTTACCAAGACAGCTTGAGGCATTACAGAAATGGCGGCATGCAGGTCATGAAGTTATTGTGGTTGATGGTGGAAGTAGTGATGCGAGTATCGACATCGCCACGCCATTGGTTGATCGGGTTATTCGGTCAAAGAAAGGGCGAGCAGTGCAAATGAATGCCGGCGCTGCACAAGCCGTAAATAGTTGGCTGGTTTTTCTCCATGTCGATACCCTGTTTTCTGACACGGCAATGAATTCTTTACAGATAGCGTTACGGCGTAAAGGTATCAGCTGGGGAAGGTTTAATGTGCGCTTATCCGGAAGCCATCCGCTCTTTACTATTATTTCTCGCTTGATGAATATGCGTTCTCAGTTAACGGGCATTGTGACAGGTGATCAAGTCATCTTTGTCAGAAAAAATATATTTGAGGAAATGAAAGGCTTTCCTGATATCGCGTTAATGGAAGACATCAGCTTGAGCAGTCATTTAAAAAAGATAGCATCACCATATTGTGTACCCGACACAGTCACTACATCGAGTCGTCGCTGGCAAGAATACGGTATTATTAAAACCATCTTCATGATGTGGTCGTTACGGCTGCGATATTTCTTTGGCGAGAAACCTTCGGTGCTTGCAGAACGCTATGAGCGCATATCAAAGTGATGGATACTTGTTTATGTGTTTTTACCAAGTCACCTGTTTGTGGTCAGGTTAAAACGCGTTTATTACCGGTGCTCACCGAAAAGCAAGCCTACGATACTCATATTCACCTAATGCAACACTGTTTATCGCAAACACAAGGTCATGACTGGCAAAGGCAGTTATGGGCGACCGATACGTCCCATCCGTACATAAAGGAGATTGCGTATCGTAGTGAAATGACATTGTATGAACAGCAAGGTGAAAATCTAGGTGAACGAATGGCCTTTGCGGCAAGAGAGTCGTTAGGTGGTTTTAAATATGTTGTAATTATTGGTACAGATTGTCCGAGCCTTGATGCCGACTTAATAAATGAAGCAGTCACTAAATTAAAATCGGGTCTCGATGTTGTATTAGGTCCTGCTGTAGATGGCGGTTATGTTCTGGTCGGCTTGTCGTTGATGGTGGAAAAAATTTTTACAAATATAGAGTGGGGAACAAATCGAGTATTAGAGACGACACGAAGTCGTTTAGAGGAAGCGGGCATGAATTATTATGAGCTTGAAGTGCAGCGTGATATTGATCGACCTTCAGATCTTGATTACCTGCAGCAAGCCTATGCGACATTATTTCATTCAATTGGGGTGTCGTTGTCATTACCCCAATCAGACCACGAGCCGGGATAACCACTAATATTTTTGTATCCGAGTGATTGGAGCATAATAAAGCTGAGTGCGGAGCGATGGTGAGTATGACAATAACAAGTGATGTGTTTGTCAACAGAGAGACCACGTTCAGACAAGGCTTGCTCGAGTTGCACAGTGGTTTTTAAACGACCATTGCGATGTGGATCCATCATCTCCAGCCAATCGAAATGGATCGCCCCGGGGATATGTCCACCGCGTGCGGCGAACTTCTTTTCCCCTGTATATTCAGCAAGACTTCGCGCATCGAGTAAAAGCACCTGCTTGTTGTTAATGTTTTCAAATACAGAGTTACGCAGTGACACGACATCAGATAATGTATCAGGGCTTGAAAAATCGCCCGGTACAGGCGTTTTAACTTTATTTTTTAGTGGCCAGCCTTCATTTGCCCATGCCATGAGGCCACCATTTAACAATGAGTATTGCGTGTGCCCATAAGCGGCTAACGTCCAGAGCAGGCGGCTGGCCTTGCCACCGCCTTCGTCATCATATGCAACAACATGGGTGTCATTGTTTACACCTAGACTTTGCATTAATTTTTCAAAGTCGGAAGCAGTGGGTAATAAACCCATGACAGGTTTTTCAATGCGCAAGATTTGTGGATAATCAATGTGTACAGCACCTGAAATATGAGCTTGTTGCCAGATTTCTTTTTTACAAACGTCAATAATAACTACATTTTTATTATCGAGGTGTTGAGCTAGTTCGGTACATTCGATAATGACGGGTAAATCAAAATTAGGCATAGGGTTAATCCTTAGTGGGATTTAGAAGTTGCAACCAATGTGCAATAGGTGTGTCTGTACCGCTTCGCATATGTAATAAACAGCCAATATTGGCGGTAGCAATGATGTCAGGTTTGTTTTCAAGAAGGTTATCAAGTTTGTTGGCTAATAATTTCTTTGAAATATTTTTCTGCAGAATTGAGTAAACGCCAGCGGAGCCACAACATAAATGCGCATCATTATAATCAATTACATCGTAACCGACTTTTCGTAATAATGCCTCAACGCTACCAGTAATGCCTTGTCCGTGTTGTAAAGTGCATGGGGCATGAAAACTAACACGTTTTCTTTTTTGGTTATGTAGAGGTGTAAGGTCTTCTTTACTCAGAAATTCACTGACATCAACACACAATGATGAAACTCGGGTCGCTTTGTGAGCATAATTGGAATCATTTTCCAAAAGCTTTCCATAGTCTTTAATCATGACACCACAGGCACTCGCCGTGCTAATGATAGCTTCAGCACCTGCTTCAATGCTTGGCCACCAAGCATCAATGTTTTTCTTTATAAAAGTATGAGCTTCAGTGGCTTGTGACATGTGTTCACTCATGGCACCGCAGCAACCATCAGCATCGATTTCAACGGCGGTTACGCCAAGTTGGTCGAGAACCAGTCGGCAGTCAGCATTAATATCTGGTGTGAAGGCATCTTGTGCGCAACCGGCAGGAAGGATGACCATGCGTGGGTGACGGCTTAATACAATATCATCATTGATTTTTGTTGAGGGCAATTGTCGTTGAATTGATACAGGTAATATTCCTTGAAGTTTGGTCGCAAATTTTACAACAAGACCGATTCGTTTTCGGTGAGGGATAACTTGTCTCAGTGACCAACGTAGCAATTCATTAAAAGGCGTGTGAGGGCTGTTTTTTTCTGCAAGCTCTTTGCCAATACCTAGTAGACGACCGTATTGCACACCGGAGGGGCAAGTTGTTTCACAGTTTCGGCAAGTGAGGCAACGATCTAAGTGATCTAGTGTTTGTGATGAACTCTCCCCGGTTTCTAAAATTTGTTTCATTAGATAAATACGGCCACGCGGACCATCAAGTTCATCACCAAGTAATTGATAAGTCGGGCAGGTCGCATTACAAAAGCCACAATGGACACAACTGCGTAGAATACTATCGGCCTCATCGATTAGTGGATGCTTTTTTAGACTTTTGTGAATCTGGGTTTGCATATTAAAAGTCTGCCAGCATACGCATTGGGTTGAGGATACCTGAAGGATCAAAGGCTTGTTTAAGTTGCTTGTGTAAGCCGGCAATGCCAGCAGCTAGTGGGTGAAAAGCCTCGATTTTATTATCACTGGGATTAAATAATGTCGCATGTCCACCATGTGATTCGCATAATGGTCTGATGATATTGGCGCTTTCATCTGTTTTTATCCAGCGCTGTGCGCCAGCCCAGTCAATTAAGGTGTCACCTGATAAGTTCAGCGCAAGGGTGGCGGGAGCCAGAGATAATCGCCAGAGTGGCTGAGAACCATCGAAGAACTTATGTTGGTGGTGACGAATATGATGCCAAAATTCATCATCATTATTCACTTCGCCACCGATGAACGATTTAGCATGTTTTACAGCCGCGACATTACCAGAAAGACGTATATATAAGATACCATCTAAGTGACAACTGGCACTGATGGGCAGGGCTTGCTTGCCGAGTTCAAGCCATGTCTGCATGGCTTGTTCTAGTGTTTTTTCTAACCTAAGTGTGAGCTCAGTTTCTGGTTTGGGCATGACTTTGATAGAAGCGTCTAATATAACGCCGAGTGTACCCATGGCACCTGTCATTAAACGAGAGATGTCATAACCGGCGACATTCTTCATAACTTGTCCACCATAAGTTAGTTTCTCAGCTTTACCATTTAAACAGCTTATGC
>Ga0316207_10001321_pt1 | contig 31395 bp, 21 predicted proteins | sample 6weekpyrite_MG_FD_204943 | JGI IMG/M metagenome (GOLD analysis project Ga0316207, IMG submission 204943) | Microbial mat bacterial communities from mineral coupon in-situ incubated in ocean water Damariscotta River, Maine, United States -... | ecosystem: Environmental > Aquatic > Marine >...
TTTCAGTGTCAGCGGCTCAGAATTCATTGAGATGTTTGTCGGTATCGGTGCGTCGCGTGTTCGCAATATGTTTAGCGAAGCCCGAGAAAAAGCCCCCGCGCTCATTTTTATCGATGAAATCGACTCTGTGGGCAGGGTACGCGGCACCGGCATGGGCGGTGGTAACGATGAACGAGAACAAACACTGAATCAGATACTGGCAGAAATGGATGGCTTCGCCACCGAGGACGCAGTGGTGGTATTGGCGGCAACCAATCGCCCGGACGTGCTGGATCCTGCCCTGATGCGCCCGGGTCGGTTTGACCGAAAAGTGACGTTGGAGTTACCGCAAAAAAAGGCGCGAACGCAAATACTGGAGGTTCACAGTCGTCACAAACCCATCGCCGACGACGTCGATATCGAGCAGTATGCCGCACGCACCATTGGTTTTTCGGGTGCAGAGCTTGAGAACCTGGTCAATGAAGCGGCACTGCACGCCGCGCGTTATAATAAATCATTCATTGATCATCAGGATTTCGAATATGCGCATGACAAAGTGCTACTCGGCTCCATCGGCCAGGAAATACTCAACGAGTCCGATAAACGACGTATTGCTTATCATGAAGCCGGGCACGCAATTGTCGCATTATTGTCGCCCAACGCCGACCCCTTAAGCAAAGTCACCATTATCCCCAGAGGACGGGCTTTAGGCGTAACTGAAACCCTGCCGAGTGAAGACCGGGTAAACTACGTTCAAGATTATCTGGAGCAGCGATTATGTATTATGCTGGGTGGGCGCTGTGCGGAAAAACTGATCCTGGGTCAGGTCAGTTCCGGTGCCGCAAACGACCTGAAACAATGCACCCAACTCGCCCGACGCATGATCACCCAGTGGGGCATGAGCGAACGACTGGGGCCAATAAACTTTCCCCAACATGAAGAGCATCCTTTTTTGGGGATGGAGATGGCGCAGCCCAAGGACTTTAGCGATCATACCGCCCGCCTGATTGATGAAGAGGTGGCTACGCTGGTGAAAAGAAGCGAAAACAAAAGCGATCAACTGTTGTCAGATCACAAGAGAGAACTTGAGCGGCTGGCAACAGCACTTCTCGAACATGAAACGCTGGAAGCCGACGAGATTAGCTTGCTGATGAAGGGCTAACTAACCATGCAAACTGTCTTTGGGGGCTGGGTACAAGTCCAGCAGATAGTCTTCTTTGCCCGGCGGCATTTGCAGGTAGAACCCTTTATCGGCAATGTCATCCAGAACCCGCTGCGCATCGACCCGTGCCAGTTTTTTATCCGGCGTCAACACCATATCCAGCACATGACCCGGTTCACCAAATAGAGCCAACAGTGCCTCGGGCAGGTCATTGGTATCAGTCTTTCGGTCGACGTAAAGGTACATTTCCTGTTTTTTCGGGCTTTTAAAAACAGAACAGAATCGTTTGCTGTTCGAGGTATATTCGGGCATTTTTTGCATCACCTTTATCAGTTCTGTGTCGCTGCGATTAATTTCTCGCCCAACACGTGACGACGCCAACCCATAAACTCAGATGGCAACTCAGACTTCCCGTGACGAATACGATGAATCACGATTCGCTCCAGCATTTTTCGTGAGCCAAGCACTTGTGAGGCAATGCCACTGGCGTCTGAAACCTGATCGACAATTTTTTTCAGCGCTTTGTAAGCAATCAGTTCATTGCCTTTGATTGGCTTTTCGACCGACACAAAGCCGGCAGATTGCCCAGGCGCAAAGTTTACGATTTGTTCTAAAATTGCATCGCCGTAGAGTCGAATAGACTTGAACTTTACTTTATCGATACGCTTGAGTTCATTGATCGATTGTGGCATTTCCTGTGCTATCTGTATCAGGCAATGGTCACTAAATACCCATGGCTTCGGTACATTGTTTTGCTTAGCGATCTGATCACGCGTGCTGACCAGGCTTTTCAGCAACTGCTGATGCGCCAATGGCAAATCCCAGGCACCCCGTAACCTCAAATAGGCCAGATCAGGTTGTTGCCAGGATTCAACATTCTGCGCAATCACAAACTGACTCTCTTCGAAGACAGCGTCGAGCAAGTTCACTTTTTCCAGCCGAGGACACATGATTTGATACAGCTGAATCAAAAACACCGCGTCTTTGGCGGCATACTCTAACTGTCGATCCGACAGAGGCCGCTGCAGCCAGTTCGAGCGCGTTTCAGATTTATCCAACGCAACATCTAATACCTTCGCCACCAGATTCTGATAACCTAACGAAGCGCCGTGGCCCAGAAGCGCCGCTGCGGTCTGGGTATCAAATACACGCCGTGGTTGAACGCCGGTCAACTGATGAAGCAGTTCAATATCTTCACTCATGGAATGCATGATTTTAACAATGCCCTGATCCGATAAAATCGGAGCCAGGGCAGACAAGTCGCTTACTTTCAGGGGGTCGATCAGATCGACACCATGACCATCAGCTATCTGAATCAGACCGGGTTTTGCGTAATAGGTATTCTCACGCATGAACTCGGTATCGATTGCCAGATAAGGCTCACTGGCCCACCGTTTAAGCCGCTCAGCGAAGGCACCGTCATCTTCCACCAATTCAAAATCACTTTTCTTTACATCAACTGCCATTCAATCATTCAACCGTTTATTGCTCATCTGTCACGTATCAAGCGCTTATCCGTCTTGATTCAGCGGCTTTCTGCCTGAAAAGGCATGACTTAATGTCCCTCCGTCGACATAGCCCAGTTCACCGCCCATGGGGATGCCATGTGCCAGTCGCGTTAGCAGTACCTTATCGCCAGCAAACACTTCCGCTATGTAATGCGCGGTGGCTTCCCCTTCTATGGTCGGGTTCGTTGCCAGAATAATTTCACTTACGTCAGCCTCCCTTATCCGCTCGATTAGCCTGGGAATACCAATCTGGGCAGGGCCTCGGCCGTCCAGAGGCGACAGGCTTCCCATTAACACGAAATATTGGCCTTTAAAATGATGAGACTGTTCAATAGCAAGCAGGTCTGTCGGTGATTCAACCACACAGACAATCGTTGTATCGCGCTGAGAGTCTCGGCAAATTTCGCAGAATTCTGATTCGGTAAAAGTACGGCAACGGTGACATCTGCCAATGCGCTGTACGGCCTGGTCAACCGAGCGTGCCAACCGTGAGGCACCTTCACGGTCACGTTCCAACAGATGCAAAGCCATGCGCTGAGCCGTTTTCTGGCCGACTCCCGGCAAGGTTGTCAGTGCATCGATAAGCTCATCAATGACCGGGCCAAATTGATGCCGTTGCATTAAAATGGCATCTTGAAGCCAGGGGGAATACCCAGGCCAGCCGCTAACCCCGACATCGCGCTTTGGTTGGTCTGTTCTATTCGACGCACCGCATCATTCACGGCCGCAGCGAGCAAATCCTCCAATATCTCTTTATCTTCAGATAATAAAGAACCATCGATCTCGACTTTCTTAACATCGTGGCGACCATTCATGATCACCTTGACCATACCGGCACCAGACTCTCCGGTCACTTCGGCATTCGCCATTTCTTGCTGTTGTTTCTGAAGCTGTTCCTGCATAAGCTGGGCTTGCTTCATAATATCGCCCATATTGCCACCTGCCATAATCTTTCTCCTAATTGATTTCACCGATCGCTTGTATACTGTTTTCGAGCAACACACCATCAAAAACCTCCAATAGCTGCTGCACATTGGGGTCTTCATGAATAATCTGTACTGCCTGTTCACGCATTTCCGCATGCTTGCGCTCACGCCACATCAAGGGGGTTTCCTGACCCGGCATAAGGCCTTCGATAAATTCTGGCTCGCTATCGGCGCCGAGTCGGTTCATCAGAGCCTCACGAATGCGCTTTTCGTGAAGCGCAGTCAGCAGTTTGAAATGCCCCTTATCAACATAAAGTTTTAATTGCTGCTCCTGCCGTTCAAGCGCCATATTAAAGAGTAAATTTCGGGTCATACCCGATACATCCAGCTCAGCCGCCACCCTGGGCCAGGTGTCAATATCATTTCGAGCCTCTAACGGTGCCGATGCAGCCACCGGATCATCGGATATTTCTAGAGAATCGAGCTTTTCGTGTACAGCGGGCGATGAAGACGGTTCAGGCTGGGCTGGCAACTCCGACACAGCGGGCTCGGATGCGGCCGTTTGATTCTGAGATTCAGTCAAATGTGTTTTTTTTTTCGATTCCTGCCATTCAGATTTTGCTTCGTTTGCAGACAGTGGCATCTCTGAACCGGATAACTCACCCAAAGTCTCGGGCGCATCTGCGGGTATCGCTTCAGATGCGCTTTCGGAGATTTTTTCAGGCTCTTCGTCAGGCTCTTTATTAGGTTCTTTGTCAGGCTTTTTATCAGGCTTTTTATCAGGCTTTTTATCAGACAAAGGCAAATCCGGCAAGGTATCGCTTGATGGCGGGCTCAACTGAAACGCCATCATTCTTAATAAGGCCATTTCCAGTGCCGCTTTCGGATCCGGGCTCATCGCCAGATCTTTTCGGCTGACCAGTGCAATTTGATAAAACAACTGCACGTCTTCAGCACACAGACGCTTGGCATAGCTCACCACCTGCGCCTGATCACCCATCGCGTTATCGGTCGCACCCGGCACCATCTGTTCAATAGCAACCCGGTGCAGAACGGCCGCCAGCGTTGCCAGAACCGAGGCGTAATCAGGCGAATAGTCAGCAAGCGCACTAACTTCAGCCAGCATTGCCGCCGCATCACGACTGATCAGCTTATCGAGAATACGGTAGATTTTCTTTTGATCCACCGTACCCAACATGGCACTGACGCTGGCTTCCGACAGTTCATTGTTGCCATAGGCAATGGCTTGATCGGTCAGGCTAAGCGCGTCCCGCATACTGCCATCGGCAGCGCGGGCCAGGCCCCACAGTGCCGAGTCTTCAAAGCCAACCTGCTCTTGCGCTAAAATGTGCTGCAGGTAAGTCACAATCCGCTCTGGCGCCATATTTTTCAGATTAAATTGCAAGCAACGAGACAGAATGGTAACGGGGAGTTTGTGTGGATCAGTCGTGGCAAACAAAAATTTCACATGCTCGGGCGGCTCTTCCAGGGTTTTCAATAAAGCATTGAAACTCGATGCCGAAAGCATATGAACTTCGTCGATCAGATAGATTTTAAATCGGCCTTCAGAAGGCGAATATTGAACGTTATCGAGCAGCTCACGCATATCTTCAACCTTGGTACGTGAGGCGGCATCGATTTCAATCAAATCAACATAGCGCCCTTGAGCAATACTTTGACAGGCACCGCAAGTACCACAAGGCTCAGCGGTAATGCCTGAATGACAACTGAGGCACTTCGCCAGAATACGGCCAATCGTGGTCTTACCGACACCTCGCGTCCCGGTAAACAGGTAGGCATGATGTAAACGCTGACTTTCCAGGGCATGAATCAGGGCCTTCAGAACGTGCTCCTGGCCGACCATTTGCTTAAAATTCTGAGGTCGCCACTTACGGGCGAGAACCTGATAGCTCATGAAAAAATCTTACGTATAATGATTGAGAGCGTATCTTACACCTTCGGTCGGAATGAGTGTACTGTGCGCTACGCATTAACTCGGAAAAGGTCAGAATAAGCATGCCACGAAACGTACTTCCCATGCCCAGGGTCATGCTATTTGATTGGCACGGCACTTTGGTCAACACGCTCGACGCCATGTATCAGGCAATTGAAGAAATGCTGCCCCAACTGGAAGACCTGAACCTGGTTCGACACTTGGTTCCTGAAGATCAAGCCAAAACCGAAGAAGATGCAAAACTGCTACGCTACATCCGGATTTTTCGCCATTTGAATCCACGAACGCTGGCGGAAAAACGGATTTCACGCACCGATATTTTTGATGTTTTATTCGCCGACAACCAGCAAGCCAAGGCCATTGCACATGAAGCCTATAACACGAGTTATCGACGGCACTATAAAAAAGTCACTCCATTTCAAGATGGCATTTATGACTATTTGATTTACCTGAAAAAAAGCGGCCTCAAGCTGGGCGTGGTCACTAACCGCAGCCGCGAATTCTTCGATTATGAACTACACCATGTTGAAAATGGTCGTTGGTCGGCGTTGTTTGACGTCTCAGTTTGCGGTAATGAAGCACGACACTACAAACCTGCACCCGATAGCATTCAACAAGCGGTGCAAGCGCTTGATGAAACATGCAATAAGCACATCTGGTATGTGGGTGACAGCGTGACCGATATGGTGACAGCCAGCAATGCCGGAATCAGTTCGGTCTTCTATAACGGCGCGCTTTGGGAAAACAACTGGTTCGAACAAATGTTCAATGATCAGGAACGTGATCGACACAAACCCCACGCCATCGTGGATGATTTTGATCAACTGCTTGATATACTTGATCAATGCGAGCCCAATCACGCGACGAACCCGCTTGCACAAGACAAGAACCGCCCTCCCCGACTACCACCGCGCCAACCACCATCACCAAGAGATGAGCCGGACTGGCACCCGGCCATTGCAACGCTGGCAGCCCCAAAAATCATCCTGTTTGACTGGCACGCGACACTGGTAGACACCCTGGATGCGATGTATCACGCGGTCGATGATATGTTAAAAGACCTAAAAGAAATGGGGCTACTCGAACATCTGGTCGCGCCTGACGAATGCAAGTCGCCAGAAGACATGAAACTGGTTGACTATGTGCGCGAAAACCTGCGCTTGCACCCAAAAATAAAACTGGATCGAAAGATTTCCCGCACCGATATTTTCGAGGTGTTATTTGGTGACAATGAAGTTGCCAAGAAAGAAGCACATCAAGGCTTTAACCATCATTACCGTCATTACTTTGGCACGGCCTTGCCGTTCGAACCAAAAGTACGGGAGGTATTACAAGGCTTAAAACAACTTGGTCTCACACTCGGAGTGATCACCAATCGCGACCGGGAATTTTTTACCCATGAACTGGCCACCATTGATGGCAGCGGCTGGGCAGATCTCTTCGAGATGGCTGTTTGCGGAGACGACACCGAACGCCGAAAACCGCATACCGATCAAATACTCAAATCGGCCGAAAGGCTTGAGTGTGAGCTGAACACAGAACTCTGGTATGTCGGCGACAGCACCACCGATGTGATCGCCGCAAAATCGGCTGGCATCACCAGTGTTTTTTTCAATGGAGCCCTCTGGGATCAGCCTTGGCTTAACAAGATATTTCCCGGATCGAAACGCTACCCGCACAAACCGGACGTAGTGGTAAACGACTTCTCAGAATTTTGGGCCATGGTACTTGCCTGCCGAAATACCAATAAACCATGACTCACGACACAAAAACAACTATGCGGGCTCTTTTGGACGAACCGTCTGGTTTCTTCCAGCCTGTTTTGCTTTATAGAGATTGTCATCGGCCAGTTTAATGACCTCTTTTGGCTGCAATCCCGGTGCTGAATTGGCGACGCCAATACTGATCGTGACCGATACCGCCTTTGACTTTACAGGAGCACTTCCTCGTTTTTGCTTTCCGGTACGCTTTTTAGGGTCGCGCTCATCGCTACGCAGGGTCATTTGATAGTGCTGGATTGATTCTCTGACCGCTTCTAGAAAAACATAGGAAGCATTTGCATCACTGCGATTAAATATAACCGTAAACTCTTCACCGCCAAAACGAAATGCTCGCCCACCACCGGCGACCTGATTGACACGGCTGGCCACCATTTTCAGCACCTGATCGCCTACGTCATGGCCATAGGTATCATTGAATTTCTTGAAATGGTCAACATCCAGCATGGCAATCGCATAATGCCGCCCCAGAGTCGGTAAATAATCTTCGAGCGAACGTCTGCCGGGGATTCCCGTCAGTGCATCGGTATAGGTGACGCGATAATTACTCTGTTGATAAATAACAAATAATGCGAGTAACAGCGCGGTAAAACCTACCGAAGACACATCCGTCTGCGCAAAATCATAAAAGACTGATGCGCCTACTAACCAGGTGAGTAGCAGTGCATACTCTGATGCGTTTCGCCGCCATAATGCAACGACCATCAATATCAAAGCGGTCACCCCATGAGCTAACAACAACCAGCCTGTGTGCCAATAGCGTGTTTCAGAGAAAACCTGTTGCTGAAGCTCAAGCCCTGAGTAAACATTGACCCAATAAGCAGAATTCCCCCAAAACCATAACGCGGCATCGCCCGCTGCCAACACCCCCAGAAAAATCAATCCTGCCCGGCTAAACAAACCTTTTTCAGGTAACACGGCGCTCAATACCAGCTGTAGACAGAACAGAATATTGAGACCGATAAACATGGCCATAATGTCCGGTTGACTCAGGGGCGACTGCAAACGCGAGCGAATAAACCCGTAAACAAACAAGGTAATCAAAATGGGCGCAACAAAGCGGCTGCGGTTAAACATCATGGCAAAACATACCAATATCACAGACATCAGATAAGGCATGGCGCGAAGTACATTTGCATCCACATAAAAGTGTATTTGCCAGCTAAACAAAGCATAGCCAAGCAGCACAATTAATAAGGGAGAAATACGTAATAAACGGGTGATTGACACGATATTGACTGACAACAGAAAGACACCTGTTTAGTGTAGACGAATAATCCTAGAATAATCGGTAGCGCGCGAAAAAGGTGTGTAAGCAATTGGCGACTACCCTTCTTTTTGTATACCCTTAGCGGCCACCCGATTCCACACTTCATTCGAGACTTATGAAGAAAATTTGCAGTCAGTTTATGTTCATCATTTGGGTTTGTATGTGCCCTGTCCTTGCAGCAGATACTTTAACCATCGTTGCTGACCCCTGGTGCCCCTATAATTGTAAGCCTGGCAGTGAATTGCCTGGTTATGGCATCGAAATAGCTAAATATGCGTTCGGCAAAGCCGGTCATAAAGTCACCTACAAAAATATAAACTGGGCGCGCGCTATTTTAGATACCAAGGCGGGTCAATACACCGGGATCGTTTCAGCCTATAAAGAAGATGCGCCCGGGTTTATTTTTCCCGATGAGGCATTTGGCATCGCCAAGGTTGGCATTTTCACCGCCAAAGAGAATGATTGGACATTCACCGACCTAAGATCATTAAAAGAACTCGATCGGATCGGCATTATCAACGGTTACGCTTATGGTAAAAAACCAATGGCATTTATTCATCAGAATCAAACGCTCTTTGACTTGGCCACTGGCGACAATGCTCTGGCAAAAAATATCAGAAAGCTAAACCTTGGCCGAATAAATGGCGTTTTTGAGGACCCAAACGTCTTCATGATGACCGCCACAAAACTAGGCCTTCAAAATAAGGTTAAGTTGACGGGTATCGTTTATGAAGGCGGCAACCTCTATATTGCCTTTTCTCCCGCACTGCCAAAGTCACAAGAGTACGCAGAGATTCTATCGTCGGGCATCAGAGAGCTAATAAAAACAGGGAAAATTCATAACATTATGAAAAAATACGGCTTGAAATACTGGAGATAGCACAGTTTTTTTTGTATTGCTTTAAGGGTTCCTGCCAGACTTATCCCGTCCAGATAAAACGATCGCCTGAGAGCTAAAGAGCGGGTAATGAAAAATGAAAAGTGGGTGATGACTTTCACCAGCTACACCCCGGCACATGAGTCCACGGTTGTGGCTGCTCCCTTCCGGGCCTGACCAGGTTCACCGTTTATCATTGCGAGGGAACCAGCGAAAGTCACCATAACTAACAAGTTGCGAGACGCTGTTTAGCAAGCGAGCCCCTTGAAAGAGCGCGCATTCTAGCAAAGCTGGCAGGTGATGAAAAGCATGAATTGCCGGAACAGAATTTTCCGGAAAAACATAGCTCGGAACACTGAATAACACGTTAATAATTCTGTAGACTATGCACTCCACATCAAGTGCTCAAGTACATGCCGTTTACCAACCGTCTCGACACAAAATCATCTCACCCTCATAACCATCAATCTCTTCACTATGATGCGATCATCGTCGGCGCGAGTGTCGCAGGCTGTATTGGCGCACTTGAACTGGCAAACAGGGGCTGGCGAGTTGCGGTGATTGAAAAGCAAACATCGGCAAGTCATTACAAAAAAATATGCACCCATATCATCCACCCGTCTGCGGTCAACAAACTGAGAAACGCCGGTGTTTTTGATGAGCTGACAGAACAAGGCGCACAGATGACTTGCATGAAAATCACTCATAATGGCAAGACGGTGCACTATCCTCTGGCTGGAAAGCTCGCTGCGGCGAATATTGAGCGTCAGAATCTGGACCCGGCGTTAAAAAATGCCGTTCTGAAACAAAGCAACATCGAGCTGATGGTGGGCTACCGTTTGCTATCGCTGCTGAAAGACAACAAGCGGGTCAATGGCGTTGTTGTGAAAGACCCAGAGCAAGTCGAATTGTGCTTACATGCTGCACTCGTGATCGGAGCCGACGGCCGCCAATCAACAACGGTCAAGCTGGCGGGCGGCAAAACACATTCTCTGTCAAACGAGCGCGTTGCCATATTCAGTTATTTTGAAACTGACACTCACCTGGCTGAAAGTAAAGTATGGGCCTTTGATAATGGCCTGCAATACATGGGCTACTTTCCAAACAACAAGCGAACGCTCTTGAGCTGGTACCTGCCTCGCGCCCAGTATCTGTCGCAGAAAACTACTGGTGATCATTCTATAAATACGCTGATCAACTTTCTGGCTGAGCAAGGCATTACTGTCGGGGAACGACAAGAAAGTATCATGGTGGCAAAAAATACGGCTTCCCAAACCTGCCGGGTCAACCTAAAGGGCATAGCACTGATCGGTGATGCAAAACTAAGCCCGGACCCGCTGACCGGTATCGGCTGCCAATGGGCCATTCATTCTGCCGGGCTACTGGCAAACTGTCTCGGCAGAGCCCCCGCTGACACAACACCGAAAGCCCTGACAGACGCGCGCATTCGCATGGGAATCACCCTGTATAATCTAATACACGCTCTGCGTTTCAGACTACCCTCGCGAATAATGAGCGCCATTTCCAACCACGGCTCAGTGGTGTTTAACAAACCGATTTACAGTATTCTAGCCTGGTTGACCCGCGCGAAACACGTTGGTTCGCGCGACTAATTATCCTTTAGCAGCGCAGCGTTACCTCCAATTGCCGCCGTGTTGACCGAGCATGTTTTCTCGTTCACCAATCGTAATAGATAATGCGGGCCGCCTGTTTTTGGGCCGGTGCCAGACAAGCCGTGACCACCAAAAGGCTGCACGCCAACGACAGCGCCAATCATATTACGATTGATATACACATTGCCGACACGTGCCTGCCTGGCAATGTACTGGGTAAATTGCTCGATTCGGCTGTGAACACCCAGGGTTAGGCCAAAACCCGTGCTGTTAATCTGTTGCAACACACTATCGATCTCTGTTCCCGAGAAACCAATCACATGCAGTATGGGACCAAATACCTCAGTATCGAGCTCATGAATATGCTCAAGTTCAATCAGCGTCGGTGCCAGGTAAGACCCCTGATGACATGCATCTGGCAGCTCACACTGAAATAGAAGGCGGCCTTTTTCTTTATAGCTTTGTATATGTTTATTTAACGCAGCCTGAGCCGAGTCATTGATCACTGGGCCGATGTCTGTGTCTGCATTCAGCGGGTGACCCACTTTCAGCTCCTTCATATGGCCTTTTAGTAAACCGATAATGTGATCCTTTATCTCATGCTGAAGATAGAGCACTCTCAATGCCGAACAACGCTGCCCTGCACTATCGAATGCGGACGTCACGACGTCTTTGACAACTTGCTCAGGTAAGGCAGAGCTATCGACGATCATGGCATTTTGGCCGCCGGTTTCTGCGATCAAGGGAATGATTGCACCCGCCCTGGCGGCCAGTGATTGATTGATGTTGTTGGCCGCTAGCGTGGAGCCGGTAAACAAAACTGCAGCTAATCGAGGGTGTGTGAGTAGCGAAGACGCAATGACATCTGCCGGGACGGGTAACAGTTGTACCACGTCCTTTGGAAAACCGGCTTGATGGAAAAGTTCAATGGCCCGCGCAGCAACAAGCGGTGTGAGCGACGACGGCTTGGCGATAACGGTATTCCCCGCTGCCAGCGCGGCGGCAACCTGGCCGGTAAATATCGCAAGCGGGAAGTTCCAGGGGCTGATACACAGCACGGTGCCTCGGCCTTCCATCACCATGGAATTATGCTCTCCCGTCGGGCCAGGAAGCTCCTCTGCAGAGCCGAATAATTTGCGGGCTTGTGCGGCGTAATATCGACAAAAATCAACCGCCTCTCTAATTTCGCCCCAGGCACCACTGAGGGTTTTTCCTGCCTCCCGCATCAATAATGCCAACAGAACATCAGCATCTTGTTCTATTAGCTTAGACGCACGAATCAACTGCTCTGCCCGATCATCGGCACTGTGCTGTTGCCATTGGTCGAAGGCCATGACGCTGGAACGCATCACTTGCAGGCATTGGTCGGCATTGAGCGGGGTAAAACGTCCCACCTGATCGTGTTTATCTGCGGGTGAAATAATGCTGGATTGCAATTTTTTGTCTGTATTGTTTGGATCCAAATTCCAGGTCTTATTCAGCTGAGGTGCCAAAGCCAGCGTAAGCGCCGCCATCGTGTCGCTGGATTCAAGGTTTATCCCCTTTGAATTCTGCCGTTCCAGACCAAATAAAGCGGGCGGCTTTGGAATTCGAACGTTGCTGAGCTTCGATAAACGCGTCAATTGATCAACCGGGTTTGCCATGAGACCTTGATCATCGACGCCTGGTTGACCGTTTTTCTGGTTCAGCAAGCGTACAAAGGAGGTGTTGGCACCGTTTTCCAATAACCGACGAACGAGATAAGGAAGTACCTCCTTATAGTTTCCGACTGGCGCATAAACACGGCACTTTTGGTCTTTGTGGTGAGCAATCAGGTAGTCATATAGCGCTTCACCCATGCCGTGCAGTCGTTGAAATTCATAGCGGCCGTGGTGATATGGCTCGGCCATCGTGAGAATGCTGGCCACGGTATGCGCATTATGCGTGGCAAACTGTGGCGTCATAAAATGCCCGCGTTGAAAAACTTTTTGCGCACACACCAGGAAAGACAAATCACTGGCGGCTTTAAGCGTATACACCGGGTAGTCCTCAAGCCCGAGTACCTGAGCCTGTTTAATTTCGCTATCCCAATAGGCGCCTTTCACCAGACGCAGGGGAATTTGGCATCGAAGACTGTTACTCAAATCGATCAGCCAGTCGATCACCTGTGGCGCACGCTTTTGATAAGCCTGAACCGCAATGCCAAATTTGCCCCAACGGCGGAAAGGCTCACGACGGATAAGTTGTGCAAAAATCATTAATTGCGGCTCTAGACGCCACGACTCTTCGGCATCAATGGTGACCGGGATGTCGTGTTGATAGGCGCACGTTAACAGCTGCAACAGATTCTCTCTCAGCCGTTCTAGCCCTTCGTTTTGCTTTAATTCAAAACGTGGATGCAAGGCAGACAGTTTTATCGACAACGTGGCGGCTTCAGGCTGGTTATTATGTTGTTCGGCCAGCCCCAGAATACCGCTTCGGTAGGCATTCATATAGCGCTTAACGTCTTGCTGACACAATGCGGCTTCACCCAACATATCATAAGAGTGGGTATAGCCTTTCTCACGCTGCTTTACGTTGTTTTGTATTGCGGAGCCGATGGTTTCTCCCGCGACAAATTGCCGGCCAATCATCCGCATTGCCTGCGTGAGAGAGGATAGAACCAAGGGCTCGCCAAGCTTTCGGATCAGATTTTTAAGCCAATCACGTAGCCATGATGTGTCGGCGCCACTTGGTCCGTCGCTCTCAGAATGAGGACTTGAGGTCTTTGGCGTCAGGATTTTGCCTGTGAGTAATAGGCCCCATGTCGAAAAATTGACCCAAAAGGTATCGCTGTGCCCTAAGTGCTCTGACCAGTCTGCATGTTCGAGTTTATCTTTAACAAAATGCTCGGCGGTCATCGGGTCGGGTATTCTAAGCAGGGCTTCAGCCAGGCACATCAGTGTCACGCCTTCATGGTTATCCAGGCCATATTCTGTTAGAAAGCTCTCGATGTGCACGCCGCCTTTGTGCTCACGAACGCCTTGGATAAGAGCCTTACCGAGTAGATCGATGCGCGCCTGTTGCTTTGCGTCCGGGCAGTACTGCGTCAACAACTCAGCAATCGACGCCTCTTCGTTTCTAAGGTAAAACTTAACCAGCCCATCGTTAAATGGGAACATCTCACCAGCAGACAGAGGCGACGAGAACGCCAGGGCTCGAGTCATAGTGGGTGACCCTCCAACGCATCAAAAGAGGCTCGACTTCCAAGGTTATACCGATGGCTTTAAGTTTGGCTCATAGATCGGGGCACGTCTAATCGCGAGACGACAAAATGACACACATTTTTTAACCTCACGATACTAGTGTCCTGATTCGGTAAAAACTGTGCGGACGCTAATGATTGACAGAAAATACTGTTTCAGCCAATTCCCGGTTATTTTTTAATTTGATAACCACTTTTAAAAATCCACCAGACGGTCAGCATGCAAAGTGCTAAAAATCCTAATATTGCGGCCAGACTCGTCATCAAACTGACGTCTGAGATTTCATAGAAACTCCAGCGAAAACCACTGATCAGATAGAGTACCGGATTAAATAAGGTTAGGGATTGCCAAAAAGAAGGCAGCATATTGACCGAATAAAAGGTGCCGCCCAGAAAGACCAGCGGGGTAATCAGCAACATTGGAATAATCTGTAGCTTTTCAAAATTATCGGCCCAAATGCCAATAATAAATCCAAACAAACTAAACGTGATCGCGGTAATAATCATGAAAAATAACATCCACAACGGGTGTGCAATTTGAATGGGCACGAACAGCCCGGCCGTCGCTAAAATAATGACCGCAAGCAGAATGGATTTTGTCGCGGCAGCACCGACATAGCCCAATAGTACCTCGTAGAAAGAGACCGGGGCAGAAAGTAGTTCGTAAATTGTACCGGTAAACTTGGGAAAATAAATGCCGAAGGATGCATTTGAAATACTTTGTGTCAGCAATGACAGCATAATCAAGCCAGGCACGATAAACGCACCGTAGCTGACGCCACCTATTTCAGTAATACGCGAACCAATGGCGGAGCCAAATACAATAAAATAAAGCGATGTTGAAATAACCGGTGAAACAATACTCTGAAAAACAGTTCGTTTGGTACGAGCCATCTCAAATTTATAAATGGCTGACACGGCATAGTAATTCATGCGGACTCCTTCACTAATGAAACAAAAATATCTTCCAGTGAACTTTGATCGGTTTTCAAGTCATTAAATTGAACGCCCGCCTCAGATAACTGTTTGAGTAACGAAGCAATACCGCTTTGCTCCTCTGTGGTGTCATAGGTATAGATTAAACGCATGCCATCATCTTTTAGCTGGACGTCAAATGCCTCCAATTCTGACGGGATAGCAGCCAGACTCTTTTTTAAATCCAGAAAGAGTTGTTTTGTACCGAGTTTTTTCATCAAGGTAACTTTGTCTTCAACCAGAATTAGCTCACCATTTTTGATCACCCCAATCCGGTCCGCTATTTCTTCCGCTTCTTCAATGTAATGGGTCGTGAGGATAATGGTCACGCCATTTCTGCGTAGTTGCCGCACTAACTGCCACATATCTTTACGGAGCTCGACATCGACACCGGCGGTGGGCTCGTCTAAAAACAACACGCGCGGCTCATGCGATAGTGCTTTGGCGATCATTACGCGGCGTTTCATTCCGCCAGACAATTCCATAATTCGATTATCTTTTTTGTCCCAGAGCGATAATTCTTTGAGGGTCTTCTCGATAAACTGAGCGTTTGGTTTTTTCCCAAATAGACCACGGCTAAATGAGACCGTATCCCAAACCGTTTCAAAGGCATCGGTGGTGAGCTCTTGCGGTACCAGCCCAATCATTTCACGGGTATGTCGATACCCTTCAATAATGTCTTGGCCGTCAACCATCACACAGCCAGAAGAAGGGCTGACAATACCACAGATGGTGCTGATTAAGGTGGTTTTCCCAGCGCCATTGGGGCCTAAAAGGGCTAAAATTTCTGCTTGCTCGACGTTCAGATGAATGTTTTTGAGCGCGTGAAAGCCACCCGCGTATATTTTGGAAAGGTTATCGACTTGAATAATGGGATGCAAAGTTTGGATTCCAATTTATGTTGAGTGATCGTTACGATATACAATTTAGCGCATCAATGACTAGGCCAATAAATAGAATGCTGTTATCTGTCTGCCAGTAAAGTCATGGCAACGAATAAATGAAGCTTTCAGAAGCTCGGTGTTTACCGCAACGTATATGTTCGTTAATTTTGAGTATGTATCGGTTTAAACCGTGCTCGGTAATGAGTGGGCACGGTGAAGCGTAGCGCCCTGGCTTGCGCTTTTTTGCTTTTTGCAAGCCATGTGACGCGCGGGTGATGCCCTTTGTATCCGTTAGAAGCCTTCTTCCTTGCCGTGCCGGATTTTAAAAACAATGACGCGATCTTTAATGGTAACTACTTACCCCCCCTAATAATAAAAAGGCTTGACAGGTTTTTGCCGCAATAAAATCGCGCGAGCTTAAACCTCAATTATTTTTCGCTTTAAAGGTGGTCACGGACGATACCAGATCGTTGCGGCACCAGCATCACTCAGGGAGCCCCCAAAAAAAGTTATTGCATTGGCTATGTTCCCTGAAATTGTTGCTATACTGTTTGTATATCCAGTTTAGGTGGGCGGTGACAATGAGAACTACAGACTTTAATAAGCTTTTGCGTGATTTAAACAGGCTAACAGATAAGCAATACAGGACTATTGAGCATTTTGTACAAGGAAAAGACCAACTTAAATTCATTGTGACAGAGTTGGAGCAACGGATGATCGACAAAGCGGAATGTCCTCACTGCCACGAGGCAGATATTAAGCGTTATGGCACGGTCGGCATAATGCAGCGTTATCAATGAAAAGGGTGTCTCAAAACATTCACAGCGACAACAAAGACACCGTTAGCCAGACTTCGGCATAAAGAAAAATGGCTCGGATATTTGAGTGAAATGATCGAAGGAAAAACGTTACGTAAGTCAGCAGATAACTGCGATATTAATCTTAAAACCTCATTTCGCTGGAGGCACCGTTTTCTACAAATGCCATCGTTAATGAAGGCGACGGCATTGGAGGGTATCGTTGAAATTGATGAGACGTTTTTTCCTTATTCCGACAAAGGAAACAAACACTTGGATAGAGCGCCAAAGAAGCGAGGAACAAAAGCTAAAAAGCGAGGCCGATCAAAGGAAGACTGGGTTCCGGTATTGACCGTCAGAGACCGGGGAAAGCATACATACGAGGCAATACTTCCTTCCTGTAGCACAGAGCAAATAAGCCTTGAACTCAATGGAAAAATTGAATCAGACAGCGTGTTATGCAGTGATGGGTTTAAGAGTTATATCAAGTTTGCACAGGACAATAACTTGATCCATAAAATGCAAAGGCTGTGACAGCGATCCGGAGGAGAAGTGTCCGATACCGCGGAGCTCTAATAGATCTCAACGCACCAGATTTCAGGATCATCGTGAGCTTGCTTAATCACTCCTTCATTGGACAGAAGCTTTTCAAGAATAACTTTCTTAGGTTGATTACCACACTTCAACCAGATGACTAATGGCGGCCCGCTTTTCAGCATACTGTATTCATGGAAGTCTGCATCTAACGTCACGATGGCATAATCATGCTTTTGCGCGTAATCCCAGATTTCTTTGTCCGTCGCTGTATCCATCTTTAATACACTTACTTGCGTACTATCGGGATAAACATCAATCAAGGATTTAACGATACGATGAGATAAATTTTGATCAAGCAGTAACTTCATGCGGCACTAACAGCCAGCAAGTGATGTTCTCGCTGTGCTGCATAGGCCAAGCATGCCTGGATCTGATCAACATTTAACTCGGGAAAGTCTTCCAGGATTTCGTCGTTACTCATGCCTTGAGCTAACCATCCCAACACGTCATAGACTGTAATACGTGTATTCTTAATGCATGGCTTTCCACAACGCTTACCGGGTGTAATTTCTATATAGTCTTGATAGTTCATAACATTTCTCAAGTTAATAACGCCTGCGCCTCTGCACGGCATTTGGGTAATGATACTGTTTAATATAGTACAACACTATATAGACTCTTCTTGTTCAGCAAATCTCGGCCAGCCGGACAATCTGAGCTTGACGATTACGCGGTGACGCGCGGGCAAGTGTGAAGGTGTCGAGCTAATGCAGTGCCGTTTACTGCCGGTTCAGCATCTTATTAACTCGGCATTATTATAGTATGAATGAGTTAACGGGGACTACCGGATCGGTAAAGCTGCATTAAACGGTACACGCGTTTCAATTCGCACGCATATGCCTAAGAAACTGACTTGAGAACTTTGTGATCCAACTACGGATTCCAGACTAAATCTGGATTAACTCTGATTAAAAGCTCGCTGCGACACCGCTCGGTCAATTGCAGACTCGCTGGCCCAGATATCACAGCGCTTTTTGCTCCGGGTAACGGCGGTGTAAAGTAGTTCTCTGGATAATAACTCTTTGGCATAGTCAGCCAGTACGACACACACATGCTGGTACTCAGAACCCTGACTTTTGTGAACCGTCATGGCGTAGGCGGGCTGCCATTCGCGCAGCCTGCCTGAGGCAATTCTTAGCACGTCTTGCTCGTCATCAGAACGCGCATGCGGGAAACAGATTTCCAGTGCATTGAGATCGTTTGACACGACCTGAACAAAGCCAATATCGCCATTAAAAACACCCAAGTGTGGATGATTGCGCGTCACCAGAATCGCTTTGCCGTGATACAAAGCGGCAGTACGACCAAAGTGACTTTCGATCAGCTGGTTCAAATAACGCACCCCGAACGGCCCTTCATGCGTCGAGCAGAGTATTTGAAAGCGATCAAAGGCAGTTGCCAGATCAAGCAAGGGGGCTTGGCTTTTTATCCGCTCAAAGTAATCTGCATAGGCTGAGATTATTCGGTGCATCTCTATTTCATTTGGCGGGGAATCCTCCAGCGGATACCAACGCACATCCTGCGCATTGACGTTCCCATTCTTAAGGACTCGATACGCTTGCTTCAGGGCACGGCTCTGCCCTGCTTTAATCCACTCAGCAGCCTCTTTCAACTCACCGCCGAAACGGTAGGTTTTCCTTAACTGACATAAGGGTTGACTTAAGGGCTGGCATAAAGGCTGGCTTGAGGGCTGCGTGCTACCGCCCTCACCTTCCGCCGACAAAGCCTCAACGGCATAGCCGGTCAAGCGCGACAATTGCTGCGCAAATTCCGGGCGATAAGCTTGTTTGCCGTAACGGGCTGCGCAATCGGCGAAGATCTGACCCGGCTCAACTGGCGGTAATTGGTGATGATCACCCAGCATAATCAGCTGAACATCATCTGGCAGTACATTGATCAATTCGACCATCAAGGCCAGATCAATCATCGACGCCTCATCGATGACCACGATATCGACTGCAGCCCGCTGAGCTTCACGCTTGCCCAACAACACTTCATCACTTCGAAAGCGCGTTGTCTGATTCAGGTGTTCGCGTAATGCCCCTTGCTGATATAGAAAACGATGGATGGTTTCACCGGTTTCAGGCAAATACTCGCTGAGCCTTGGGAAACCGTCATCCGATGAACGGTGGTGATCACCGGCCAACTGTATTTGCTGTTCAATATCACTCAGATGCTGTTGAATTGAAGCCGCCAGCCTAACGGCCGCCTTGCCTGTCGGTGCCAGCAAGCGAATCACCGGTACGTTGCTGCCCTGTTCATTCGAACTTGCCAACAGATAATACCGTTGCATGAGTAAGTAAAGAATACTAGCAACGGTTGTCGTCTTACCGGTGCCGGGGCCGCCCGTGATCAAGGTGAATTTCTGCATCAAGGTGTGCGCCGCTGCAACCGCCTGCCAATCTGGTGCGCCAATATCACGGCCGGGTTCCGGCAACTTGAATACCTTCTTCAAACTGCCAGCTAACGTTTCCAACACAGCGTCAGGGTATCGAAAAAAATGCGCTGACTGCGCGTGTAACCACGTCTCGAAACGTTCATGCAAACGCCAATAACGCGCCAAATACAGACCATGCTGGTGAAGCACCAAGGGCGCCTTGATTGGCAGATCATCATGACCTGCTTCACAAACCGCCTGTGATTGCAGGAGGCTCGCTCGCCACTCAGCCACAGATTGCCTGGGAACACGAAAGCCCAATGAAGTTTCAAGCGGCAGCTTCTCCAACGCCAAATGCGTCGCACCCTGCCCGCTTGAAAATGATGCCAGCAACGCCAATTTGACCAGCGAATCATCTGCCGCTTGATGGTCACAATCAGCGACATACTGCGCCGCATAGAGGTCGATCCAGCGAAGAGCGCTCTCACCATGTTCAAGTTTCTCGGCAAGCCGGATCAATAAGGGGTGTCTTAACAGGCTCATGGTGACGCCACCTCAACATCCAAGGCTTCGATCAACTCAGAAGCAGGCTTGATAAAAAACACGCCGGGCGTGTTTTCATCGTTGATGTTGTTCGGAGCCAGCAATGGTAAGCCGCGTAAAAACAGGTACACCACGCCACCGAAGTCACGCTGATAATCATAAGCCTCGCCCAGACGATGCTTTAAATAGCGATGCACCGCCAATGTGTACAGACTATATTGAATATCGTAACGGTGCTCATCCATCGCCTGTTGAAGGCCATCAGACAGGTAGTCACCTAACTGCTCACCCAGATAATTGGATTTGTAATCCAGCACAAAAAACTGATCGTTTGTTTTGAACACCAGATCAATGGCCCCTTTGAACTGCCCCTTAAACGACGTAAATTCCACGCCAGACGCACTGCGCCCAAACCGGGTCAACAAGGCATTAAAACGATGCGCATTGAGCCCGCTGACCGGAAAGTGAAAAGCCATCTCGGCGACGTAGTTTGTTGACGCCAGATCCGACAGTGAAAACCCAGGCATCAAGGGAAACCCAAGCACCGACCGCAACCAATTGGCAAGATAGTCACTCCACGCAGATAGCATCTCGGAATCAACCAGTTTACTCAAATCAAGCTGCTGCTTGATCAATAATTCAAGCGAGGGATACTGAAACCGTAAATGCGGCAGTGGCTGCGCGGAGGCAAACTCGACACTTTCAAACAAGGTGTGCAAGAAAGTACCGGCGCGACTCCCTTTTGGAAACCCCAGAATGTTCATTTCATCACTTGTTTTTCGACTTGAAGCAGGCCCGCCGAAAAACGAATACTCTGTCGCTGAAAACGGCTGGAGTTTCTGAGCATGGTGCTCATACATCAAACCGGTAAAACTCTGCACGCGAAAGTGTTGTTCGATGGCTCGACTTAGCACACGATGTTGAGGTATGTCATCGCCGGAACTTGTCGAAAAAGAGGACGACTCAGATTGGCAGTCAAACAGGCGCTGCGCGATATCGGACGCTGACAGACACCGGGTTTCGATCGAACCCTGTGCCTGAGCACAGCACGCATTCAGCTGCTCGGTTAGCGCAGTGTCATCCAGCCTTTCGGGTGGTGTGCCGTCAAACAGCAGATGCCCCCAGGCTGATTTCGCCAGCCCCAGGGCGCCCTTACCCGAACCTTGATAGGCGCTGGTACCAAGATAACATCGATATTTCGCCCGCGTCAGTGCAACATAGAGCAAGCGCATATCCTCAGCCAGTCGCTCCGATTCAGCCCTGGCAAGATTCGGCTCGGAGCCACTCAGATCGAGGCTCAAACGCCCTTGCGGATCATAGTACCAGGCGCGGTCTGCCGCTCGGCCACTGAACATAAACGGCAGCATCACCACGGAGTATTCCAAACCTTTGCTTTTATGAATGGTCACAATCCGCACCAGCTTTTCATCGCTTTCGAGGCGCTGCTTGCTTTCGTCATCGGCAGCTTCTGCGCCAACGATCTTATCGCCCAGCCAACGAATCAAGGCAAAATGCCCACGGTAAACGGAGGACTGCTGCTGCAACAGTTCCGCAAGCTGGTTGATATTCGACAGACTGCGCTGCCACTCGCCGCCAGTGGTATCGAGCCCCATTTCCTGCCAATGCGCAAATACTTGTAATTGCCCCAGCGCTTCTCGAATCATTGCCAGCACCCCGCCTCGCAACCAGCGTTGATGTAGATAATCGAAAGTCTTTAGCATTTCGGCCAAGGGCTGAGTTTGCTGCTTCAAACCACCAAACTGCCAATCTTTAAAGCCGAACAAGGTCTCGGCCAGGCAGCGCCAGATTGCCCGCTCATTTTGCGGCTCGGCCACGGCCAACAATAAAAAGTAGATCGCCTGCGCTTCAGGGGCATCAAAAATACGCGACTTACCCTCATAACTTGCGCTGATACCCGCCTCTGCCAATCGCGCCTTGATCAACTCGCCTTCGGTACCGGAACGAACCAGAATCGCGATATCGTCGCTCTTGAATACCGGCATCTCGCCCGACGTGTTTGCCGGGCCATTTTGCCCCAACAGATTAAGCACTCTGACAACACAGTCTTGGGCCAGCGCCTGGGTAATTTGCGCTTTGTTCATGGAACCCGCTTCAAGCTGGGTAATACTCAGTGCCGCCTTGGTCGACAATTCACTCAGCGCCTGACCCGCCCGAACTGGATAAAAGGGAATATCGTCCGCCATAAACGGTGTATTATGGCTTGCGAACAGGCAATTGATAGACTGAATCATGGCGGGGTCTGAGCGCCAGTTAGTGTCCATGGTGAGTAATTCGCCACGAGGATGCGCAACAATTTCATGCTTGGCCTTTAGATACATTGCAATATCGCCACCACGAAAAGCATAAATCGCTTGTTTTGGATCACCAATTAACACCAGTCGCGATGCGTTTTCACTCGCCTTTGGACCAAACAAGGTGCTAAAAATAGTGTATTGCGCTTTGTCGGTATCCTGAAATTCATCGATCAAGGCAACGCGATAACGCTGCCGAACCGTCGAGGCAAAATGCTCAACTTGCTGGCGAGGCCGTGTCGATGAATCAACATCCAGCGCAGTTGCCACCTGAGAGATCAGATCATCAAAACCAAACACGGCCTGCGCTTGCTTCTGCTGATGAAAAGCCTCACGTAGCTGTAAATAGCTATGCGCGACAAACTGCTCTTTCAATGCAACTTGGGCGCTCGGCAAATAATCAGCCAAAAAAGCGAAATAAGAATGCTCGGGCACCTTAGCGTTGGCTTTGGTTTGTTCTGCCAGACTTGAAGGCACAAATTCGGCAAACAAATTGGCTTTGCTGCTGGTCGAAGGGAAACTGAAATCAGTCGAGTCTGACTCGCACCAATCACGAATTTTCGCCAGCCAGTTTAATTTGTCCTTGACTCGCTTTAATCCAGATTGCGCAACACACTCGCTTACCTCATCGATCACCGCCCGTGTTTCTTGCTTTAACCTGGCAAACCAGTTTTCACTCGACTTAAATAATGCAGACCATGCCGCCAGACCGACCGAATCCGGCACAGGGAAAAGACACTCGGGAGAACGATTCAAGATCGGTAAAATATCTGCTAACAATGACTCCGGGCCAGACCAGTGATGGCACACAAACTCGATTTCGGCGTCGCTCAGTGCCAGCACCTGGCCACGCCAAAAATCTTCGGCTACTTGCTTTAGCATCGGTTTAGGGTCTTCCACCAGAGTCTGTTGCAGCGGCACCATTGAGTCCAGCGCATGTTCGCGCAACAGCCGCTGGCAAAAACCATGAATCGTATGAATTTCAGCCTGATCAATTTGCCGCTCGGCAACCTTTAGGCGCAGTTGATCTGCGGCAGGCTCGGTCGACTGCGCGAACATGCTTGTTAGAATCGGATCCGTTGGGCCAGCTTTTTCCAGGGCATGCTGATCATGAAGATGAGATTCAAAGACATCGATCAGCTCACGAATGCGTCGCCGAATTCGATCTTTTAACTCCTGAGTTGCCGCTTCGGTAAAGGTCACCACCAAAATTTGCTCCACCGTGAACTGGCGCTCAAGCAGATAACGCAGGTAGAGATTGGCCAGTGCATACGTTTTGCCGGTGCCGGCACTGGCTTCGATCAGGGTCAAACCGTCTAGCGGAAAGGTTTCGAGATTCAGCGATTTCACAGCTTGCGCACCTCAATCTCCGGCAGATGTTCCGCCACTTGCCGATAGAAAATAGTGTCTTCCAGATCCGGTAGCTCATCAGCCTGACAGACACCACTCAAGGCACCGAGTTGGCAGGCTCTGCGCCAGTATGGGTCGTCGCGCTCTCCCGAAATAACTGCGTTGCCAATGTTGACGCCATTGAAAGCGGAGCTGACCTTCGACGAGGATTCAAACAACATGGCATAAGTTGAGCGTGGCAGCAAAGGCTGCATCGTTTCGGCATTCTGGAAACACTCGATAATTTCAAAAGCATAAAGCTTGGCTTGGGCGCCATCTAGCTCAGGTAGACAGCACTCATTGTTCAAACTTAGCAACGTACTGTTTCCGGATGTCGACTCAACCAGGGATGAATTCTGGGCACGATAGAGATTCCAGAATACATGCCTTACCCAGAAACCAAAAAACCGATTGGCAATATGAGCACTGACAGCAAGTTCAATCTGCCCTCGATTGGACAGTAAAATATCACCAACAACACGTACTGAATTCAAATCCGTAGTGATTTTTTTTAGAAAAAAATCACCATAGTTGGCCAGCCCGGCTCTTAAGGTATTCATTGACTCCACAACAGAGTCAAAACAGAAACGGTCTACTGGCGACCTTGGCAGGCGGTCGCCTGCTTGCCAACGTTCAAACAACTGATCGGTGCTGATCCTGGAATCGTACCAGGCTCGAGACAGCTCAGCTTTTAGCTGATATTCATCCAGGAATGACAAGCCAAACGGTTCGCTATCGTCAAGCTCAGACGCCATGCCACTGTAGTTTAGGCCCAGTGTATGCTGGTAGTAGTACTTCAGCGGATGATCCGCGAAGCGCACCAACTGCTCAAGATCCAGCTCAGTCGGGGTTTTCCGCATCACCTGATCTGTCGCTTGACCCGCCTTCTGTCGCGCATCCGCTTTTCCTTCGGGAGTGGTGCATTTATCAAACAGCGGCAGCCATTCGGTGCTATGACTCTGAGGTAGGGCCGTCGTTGGTGATGGCTGTTGGTAATACTCTGTATGAAACGGCTGCAAGCGGTGATCAAACGTCCAGTGATTCAATAAAGCTTCAGCGCATTGGCTCGGGTCCAGAGTTTGCGGTTCGGGATGCGGCAGGTAAAAATACCGTCCGCAGTAATCTCGCAGTTCGCTCACCAACAAAGAGGGATAGCGCTTGCTGTTATCTTTCGCATCATTACCACAATAGCTGATATACAAATGGCTGCGGGCACTGCAAAGTGCCTCAATAAATAGATAACGATCATCATCCCGGCGTGAACGGTCACCCAGTCGGCGAGGCGTCCATTCCATTAAATCAAAACCCGTTTTGTATTCAGGTCTTGGATACTGCCCTTCATTCATGCCAATCATGCACACGACCTTGAAGGGGATACTACGCATCGGCATCAAGGTACAGAAATTGATTCGTCCGGTCAGAAAACGTTGGCTGACGCGCTCTTGCTGAAAATGAGCAGACAAGGCGTCAGCTACAACCTTAAAGCTCACCCGCTGTTCAAATCCGGCGTACTGCGCCTGTTCGCCAACCGCACCCAGCGATTGCGTCATTAACTGGATAATTTCAGCACTTAGCTGTGCCTGATCAAACCAGCGGGACCAACTCTGCGCGATCTGCTTTAACCAATTATCGACCGAACGCTGCCCTTGAAACTCCCTCAATGTCTGTTCAAGCACATCGACAAAACGCATCAGTTTTCCGGCAAGCAGCTGCGTCTCTGTGCTGTGCTGGGGATAAGGCAAAACGTAGCCCCCGCCATCTTGTAGCAGGTCATCGTCGCCATACAGATAACCCGCCACCAGCCGCCTGAGAGCACTCAACCAGGTATTGCCCTGTCCCGCTTTTCGCTCTAAGCTTGAATTGGTTTCGGCAAGGCGCTGATCTCGATGCGCTGCCGACAAACCCCAACGAATTGACAAGGCTTCTATCCAGTGATGAATTTGCGGTAAATCTTGCTCGGCAATATCAAACTTGCTTCGTATTGCTGCAACATCCAGCCAATCGAGTACCTCCGTCGCAGTCATACGCTGACCGGATACGTTCAGCACGCCTTGCAGTATCTCGACCATGGGTTGATCCTCAGCCAACAACTGATCGGAAATACCATAGGGCAGATAGTGCGCCTGACCGTGGCCGTCATAGGCCGGCCGGGAGAACACCGCTTCAATTAGCGCCGCAAAGTTCTGCACTTCTGGCATCATCACGATGATGTCTCCGGGCGTCAAATCTGGAAACTGATCCATCACGCCAAACACATAATCGTGTAATGCTTCGACCTCGCGCAAGGCGCTGTGACAACGTGCAAATCGAATGCTGTTATCGTCTTTCTGAACAGGCCGTTCAATGGCTTGCAGGTTCAGGATGTCGTCTTGCAAATTAGCCAGCACCGTATTTTGCGAATCAGATGCATCGTATAAATCCACCGGAACTTCTTTAATCTCATCATGCTGTAGCAATATCGACAGATAGTCACGCCCCTGTTGACCCCATGAGGCAAGCAAAGGATTGCCTTCAAGGAAGCTGTGAGCCGCCGTTTCAGTACTCACACCTTTCGCAACCAAAGCCTGCTCCAACCTTAGGCGCTGAGATTCACACAGAATATCCCCCCAATAATACTGGCAGGGGTTTTGAACCAGAAAATGCACATCGCAATAACGACTCAGCTTCAGCACAATCGGCAACCATTGCGGTGGCAAGGCCGACAAACCGAAAATAAACAAACGCTCCGGTAACTGCGCTTGCTGTTCGGTATTCAAATTGTCTAGTTGAACGCTTAACTTTTCCAGTAATAATGCGCGATGCTTGCGCGTTTCAAGTGCCTGCCCAGGGTACACACTACGCCACAAATCAGCCTGCCATGCTTCAAGTTCTGCCACCGGTTTTTCGACACTTACCTGACCCTCAGGCACGGCGCGCTCTTTGTTTTCCCAGGCAGCGATCCAGTCAGGCCGGTAATTCTGGTAACCATCATAGACATCGGCGATGGCATCACTGACTTGGAACAGCAGCGGTTCGGAACTGGACACGGTCTCAAGATAAACCTTAAGCGATTGATAGCGCGAATCAGCAAGCTTCTCGGGCAAACGTTCGAAAATCTGCCAACGCAGGTTTTTCTTTTCAAAACCGGGAATCAGACGTTCATCGGGCATCATATCCTGAGCAAGCTGCCAGATGAATGAGGCAGGCATTCGGCAATCGATCATCGCAGCAATGCCTAGATGCGTCGATATTTGCTGCTGCAGCCAGGTGCCCATACCATGACTTTGAATCAAAATCACCTCAGACGCGAACACCTCAGAAAGCGGTCTTGCTTTCATGATTTCTGAAATAACCGATGCAAGGTGTTCAGTTCTGTTTGAAGGGTACAGTTGCAGCATATGTGTCGTTGTTGTTTTATCAAAAAAGGCAGTATACCGGCTCAGGAATGATCAGGGCAGAGGCATTTCCCCTAATCCCCACTTAGGCATTTTATTCAGACAGACAAATGCTTGGAAGGTGGTCTTGATGTAAAGCCTTAACTTACCACGATAAATCCGTCAAACCCCGCGTCACATGGGCGTTTTGCGCTAACAAAATCAACCTGAACATGCATGTATTATTTAAACATTTAGAACATAATTTGAACACGGTCACATTTGGCCCGCAGACACCCCCGTAAACCGTAACAAAACTTGTGTTCATTATGCGGAATGAATATATTTCGCTGCGCCCAGCTATAAATGTTCTCTGCATGACAGGCCATGGAGTAAAGGAAGCTTGTATAAAACAAAAGGAAAAAATACAAATAAAAAACAGATCGGCACCTGGTCCAAACTTGTCGCACTGTGCACCCAGGTAATGGGCGGTTATTATCGTTCTAACGGCACCATCGTGCGCAACATCGCTTCTGGAAATTCGTCTTCCGATGGCGAGTCTATTTTTGTTGAAACCGATGTCGAATTTGCCAGCGTCTCGGAACGCACGCATGCACGCGTTCGCCATCAGGAAACACAACGTCAGGAAAATATTGAAGCGATTTTATCCCTTGTCTCCAGCTTGATGGGTGAAAAAGTCAACATAAACTCGGTCGACCCTGACTGGGCTAACATCTTTTTTAACTATGCTCAGGATGTCAGCAACAAATCAATGCAAAGCCTCTGGGCTCGCGCCATGCTGTGCGAATTAAGGCATCCCAGCACCATTTCAAAACGCAGTCTTAGCTTTCTGTATCATTGCGATCTGTGGGAAATCGCAGCGTTCAAGAAAGTTGCCAACTATGCCTTTATTGGCAATAACGGCCATCCTTTTATTTTTCGCTCTCAAGCAGGCGCTTATGCAAAGGATGATATCTTCTCGGAAACACGCATGCTGTCTCATTGCGTAAATGCAGGCATGATCGCAGCGGAGCCACAAGATTTGCTGGTAGGCTTTGAGTTTGAATACAACGGCAACTCTCACCGCGTATGTCATGACTTCACCCTGACCGGGCAAAGTGTCGGCTTCTACTTGCAAGCTTTTTCCAAAACCGGCAGTGATTTGATGAAGCTATTAGGTGGCCTGCAAGCCATTCCCAGCTCAAACATGCAACGAAGAATCGTTTGGGATTATCTGTCTGACTTTATTGATATTGAAACCGAAAATATAGAAGATGCTGCATTGGCGAGCTAAGTGGCTCGTTAACTAAATCGTACTCAATACAAAACATCAGGCAAGTACGTTCTTAGGTAACTCTTGCAAGCCCGTTTTGCCTCTTCTACGCCAGAGGCTGTGATAAGACCATTTTTCATGACATCGAGAGATAAGAACAAATCAACGACTTCTATGGCGTTAAAAAACACGGTGTCAATTTCGGGTATGTTAGGCAAATTGAACGATTGGCGCATAAATAATAAAAACACCTGCGCTAAGCGGGCATCCCCTTCTCTATCGGCGCTTTTCACCTGCGCAGGCGCCTTGCCACTTAGAATTAATTGCTGATAAGCCGGGTTAGCCCGATAAAATTCAGCACAGTTTTCAATACCTTCATCAACTAAGGTCTGCCATGATTCGGGCTTTAAATGACCAATGCTTTTCAACAGGTATTCACCCAGCTCATCGCTGAACCCTGGCATTAGTTCGCTGTAAACCGACAGTACATTTGGATAAAAATGGTAAAGAGAACTCACCGGTATATTGGCAGCATGGGCAATATCCGCCAGAGAAATCGCTTCAAGTGGCCTTTCTACCAATAAGTCTTTAGTCACAGACAAGACCCGCCTGCGTCGTTCATTACCTTTTTCTCGCCGGGCATTTGTTGCTTTAGCCATGTTGCATGTCATTCATTTTCGCTAGAGATTGAAAGCCAGTAGTTTACCTATCACGTCACCGTTCACACAAGAATAAATACAAACTTATTCGATTATATTCTGTATATATTTGATCATAAGCTGACAAAATAGCTATAACATCACTATATAGTCGAATTTATTTGACTATATAGAGTAACGTTGATTAATATCCAAAGCGATAAAATACAGATCAATGAAAATTCTACGGAAAATCACCCATGTCTAGCCTGCCCCCTAAAAACATACGCAGCGCCTTAGCGTCAGATAAAAAAAATAACATCCTCCGATCCACCTATGAACACCTATACCCTGGCAGAGTTTCAAAGCTCATTGAAGGCGGGATCAATTTCGTCCCCGCAGAGCGCTCAGGCTATCGATACCATGACGTAGACGGTCGTGAAATACTGGATCTGCATTTGAATGGCGGCACATTTAACCTGGGCCATCGAAACCCTGAGTTAGTGGCGACGCTGCAAAAGTCATTGGAACACCTCGATATCGGCAATCATCATTTTCCCTCTGAGCCTAAAGCCAGGCTGGCAAACACACTGATTGCATGTACCCCGGGTGATATGCAATACGTGGTACTCACCCCAAGCGCCAGCGAAGCCAATGATGTGGCAATCAAGTCGGCACGCTTTGCCACCGGCAGGCGAAAAATTGTCTCCCTGGATGCAGGTTATCATGGCAGAACGGGTCTATCTGGCGCGGCGGGCGACTGTCAAACTGCCGAGTTTTTTAACAGTGACTACCCTGATGAATTTATCACCGTGCCATTTAATGATTTAGACGCGATGAAAAACGCACTCTCTAACAGTGATGTTGCCCTGGTCATGATGGAAACACTGCCCGCCACCTATGGCTTCCCTTTGCCTGATGATGACTATCTGGTGGGCGTTAAAACACTATGCGAGCACTACGGCTCATTATATCTGGCCGATGAAGTTCAAACTGGATTAGGACGAACCGGCGACCGCTGGGCGATCGAGGCATGGCATGTTGAGCCTGACATGCTGGTCACCGGCAAAGGTTTGTCTGGCGGACTGTACCCGATGGCGGCCTTGGTCATGAATCAAAAAACCGGCTATTGGCTAAAAGAAAATGGCTGGGGTCATGTCTCCACCTTTGGAGGCGCCGACCTGGGATGTGAGGTCGCCATTGAGGCGATCAGAATGAGTCTGTCTGAAACAACATTACGCAATGTCAGACAACAGGCGGACTATTTAAGGCGGGGCTTAGACAAAATCAAACCGCGCTTCCCCTTCTTCGAAGAAATTCGACAACTAGGTCTGGTCATCGGTTTACAGTTTAGGGATAGCACGATGGCCTACGGCATGATGCGTGCCTTATATGAAAATGGTATCTGGGCCATGGTTGCGGCGTTTGATGAACGCGTATTACAGTTCAAACCGGGGCTGTTAGTCGACAAAGACTATTGCGACGAGGTACTTAAGCGCTTTGAAGACGCCTGTGTCTGGCTGGTAAATAATCTGAATGACTTAATGATGGGACAAAAAGATGAAGCCGACCCTGAACTCGCGGCGATCCGCTTACTTGCCGCAAAGGCCATTCACAACTGGGATATCTCGCCATCGAATATTAAATTAATCAAACACCGGGAAAATACGGTATTCAAGGTCAGCACCCACAACGGCCAAAACTTTGCGCTGAGAATTCACCGGCACGGATACCATACCAACCAAGAACTCGCCTCAGAGCTGATGTGGATGAAAGCGCTAAATGACGACGGGATACGCACGCCAAAGGTGATCAAAACGAATCGGGATACACTCTTTGCAGTCGAATCTCATGAGGGAGTTGAAGGAAAACGACAGTGCAGTCTTCTGGAATGGGTTGAAGGTGTCGAATTTCACGATCTGGGTCGCGTTGAAAAAGGCGTGCAAAAAGAACTCGAAACGCGCTAT